>Ga0247773_1000732_pt1 | contig 11930 bp, 8 predicted proteins | sample UWRJL092311B6_FD_179934 | JGI IMG/M metagenome (GOLD analysis project Ga0247773, IMG submission 179934) | Plant litter microbial communities from Arlington Agricultural Research Station in Wisconsin, United States - UWRJ-L092-311B-6 | ecosystem: Environmental > Terrestrial > Plant litter >...
CGGCGCTGGCACTGCCGGCTGCCGAGCACTACGTGCTGGAGCTGTCGATGTACCAGTGCGCCGACCTCGACGACTCGCCGCGCACCGCGGTGCTCACCTCGCTGTATCCCGAGCACCTGGACTGGAGCGGCGGGGAGCGGGAGTACTACCGCAACAAGCTGAATCTCGTCGCGCACGGTCCCGAACAGGTGGTGTTCAACGCCCTCGACCAGCGGCTGACCACCGAGCTGGCCGCCTTCGGTCCCGACCTGCCCCGGCTGCCCGCCGGGGGCGAGGACGGCTTCCACGTGGCGGGCGGGCCCGGCGGCGAGCCGTGGTTCCGGCTGGCCACCGAGCCGCTGTTCCCCCGTTCGGCATTGCCCTTGGTGGGACGGCACAACGCCAGCAATCTCTGCGTCGCACTCGCGGCGCTGCAGGCGGTGGGCATCGACTGCCTCGAGCTGCGCGACACGCTGGCCGAGGGGCTGGCCGGCTTCCGGCCGCTGGACCACCGGCTCACCCCGATCGAGGATCCGTCCGGCATCACCTTCGTCGACGACTCGATCTCGACCATCCCGGAGTCGGCGATTCATGCCATCGAGGCCTACCTCGACCGGCCGCTGACGGTGATCCTCGGCGGCCAGGACCGGGGGCTGGACTACAGCCCGTTGCGGGACTTCCTGCTGGCCAACGGCATCGTCGCCACCGTCATCGCGATTCCCGACAGCGGGCCGCGGATCCTGCACGAGCTGCGGGACGTGCCGACCCTGGTGCCGCTCGACGCCGCGGACCTGACCGACGCGGTGCGGCTGGCCCGCCGACACACCCCGGCCGGCGGTGTGGTGCTGCTGTCGCCGGCGGCACCGAGCTACGGCCGGTTCGACGATTTCGAGCACCGGTCACGGGTGTTCGCCGAGGCGATTGCCCGGACCGCACCGTCGGTGACGGGGTAAACCCCGTCAGGACCGCGCTGCGGCCGAACCGGTGAGCAGGTCCAGCGATTCCACGAAACCGGCCGGGGCGTAGCTGGTTACCCGGCGCTCCAGCACCTCTGACCAGGCCGGCAGCGGCGGGTCCAGTTCGGCCACCAGCCGCCGGACAACCGCGGCGTCGCGCCAGTCGGCCAACTCGCCGAGCCGCACGACGGCGGCCTGGGATTCGGGAATCTCACCCACGCACTCGAACGGCTTGTAGCTGTCGATGCCCAGCAGCTCGCGGTAGCCGGGCAGCTGGGACTCATCGCGCAGCAGGTCGGTACCGAAGATGCCGACCAGCCGATCGACACCGGCGAACGGGGCCAGCGCCAGGAACACGAAACGGCACTTCGGGCAGTTGCCGCACCAGCGCTCGGTAGCCGGCCGGTCGATGGTGTAGGCGTTGTTGCAACTGGTCAGCACGCCGTCGTAGGCGGTGGTGCCGGTGAACAGTTGGGCGATCTGCATCTCGTTGAGGTGGCGCAGCAGCGAGAAGTACAGCCCGCTCACGCCGAGCCGGCTGTGCAGCGCGGCCTGCAGGGCCTGCTCGGCCTCGGCGCCCTTGGACCACTGGTGGTTGACCGGCTCGCCGTGCCAGTACAGGTTGGGCGAGGACGCCGAGGACTCGTTCGACATCACCACCGGCCCGAGGCCGTGCTGGATGCTGGTGGCCACCGCGAGCAGCGAATTGACCGCCGTCACCGGCACATGGCCGTTGTAGGCACCCCGGCGGTTGAGCTCGAACAACCGCCGGTCCAGCGTCCGGGTCACCGGGAGCAGCTCCAGGCCCGAGGCCGCCACGACGCCGGCGATGATGGAATTGGGATTCACCGCGAAGGCAACGGGATTGCGTCCCGAACGGATCATCGCCTCGGTGCTGACGATCGAGTCCTTGCCGCCGCCGCAGGGCACCAGCGGCGGCGCGTCGACCGCGAACCACGTTGCCGGCGCGGCGTCCGGGGCCGGCACCGGATCCGCCCCGTCGGCGGTGAACCGGGTCTCGAGCACGGCCGGCAGGTCGTTGCGGTAGGCGAATTCGCGCAGTCCGTGCCGGTAGACCCCGCCCAGGTAGGCCAGCTCGGCCGCGGTGAACCGGTACGTGCCGAGATCCACCGTCGGCGGCGCCGCGGCCTTGAAGTAGCTCACCCCGGCGACAACGTGCAGTAACCGCAGGACGGCCAGGAACGCCTCGCGCCGCTCGCCGCCGAGTTCGGCGAGCCCGGCCGGGAAGCGCAACCGCTCGGTGAACCCGATCGCCGGGCCACTGCCGCCGTCGAGCTGATAGCCCAGCGTCACCTCGCCCGAGGAATCCTCGACCGTGAGCTCGGTGCAGCGGAATACCGTGGAATCCAGCGGCAACCGCACCTCGGGCAGCTGCGGCTCGGCGGTCATGCGGCCCAGCGTACAGGGGCCCGACCGGCGTCCGGCGGACCCGACCGGGACGCCGGGGCCGCGGTCGGCTCGGGTCAGAATCGACACCGCAAACAAGGTTCGACGAGTGGAGGAACGGGAGTGGGCGTGCGGATCGGTACCTCCGGCTGGAGCTACCCGCACTGGGACGGCGTGCTGTACCCGCCCGGAACGGCGGCCGGCGGACGGCTGGCGCTGTACACCCGGCGGTTCGACACGGCCGAGCTCAACGCCAGTTTCTATCGCTGGCCGGCCAACCGTACCTTCGCGAACTGGCGGACTCGGCTGCCCGAGGGCTTTGAGCTGTCGGTGAAAGCATCCCGCGGCCTGACCCATGCCAAGCGGCTGTACGCACCCGAGGCGTGGGTGGAGCGGATGGCCACCTGCTGGCACGAGCTGGGCGCCCGGCGGGGCGTCCTGCTGGTCCAGCTGGCTCCCGGGCACGCCCGCGACGACGCCCGGCTGGAGTACTTCCTGGCCCGGCTACCGGACTGGCTGCGGGTCGCCGTCGAGTTCCGGCATCCGAGCTGGCAGGACGAGGCGGTCTTCGCGATCCTGGAACGCCACGGCGCGGCCTACTGCGTGATGAGCGGCGCGAACCTGCCCTGCGTGCTGCGTGCCACCGCCGAGGTGGTCTACGTCCGGCTGCACGGTCCCGATCCCCAGGCGCTCTACGGCGGCAGCTATTCCGACGCCGACCTCGGCTGGTGGTGCCAGCGGATCCGTGAATGGGAGGCCGGTGGCCACCAGGTCTACGTGTACTTCAACAACGACGGTGCCGGCCATGCCGTCCGCAATGCCCTCACCCTGCGCGGCATGCTCGGGCAGTGAGCCGCCGCCCCGCCTGGATCAGGCCACCGGAACAGCCTGGTCGAGGGGAGCCGGCCGGCGCCCGCGAATCAGGTCGGCCGCCTTCTCGGCGATCGCCACGGTCGGGGCGTTGGTGTTGCCCCGTGGCACGCTCGGCATCACCGAGGCATCGACCACCCGCAGCCCGGCCACGCCGTTGACCCGCAGTTCGGCGTCGAGCACCGTGCCCATCGCGCAGGTGCCGACCGGGTGGTAGACCGACTGGGTGTTGGCGCGCGCGAAGGCCCGCAGGTCCGCCTCGGAACCGGAGTCTGGGAACCGGAACCGCTTCTCGGTGAAGGGGATCAGCGCCTCTTGGCGGGCTATCTCCATCCCTACTCGCAGCCCGGCCACCATGGTCGACAGGTCCGACTCGGCGGAGTAGTAGTTGTGCCGGATCCGGGGCTTGGCGGTGGGCTGTCCGGTGGCCAGCACCACCTCGCCCCGGCTGTCCGGCTTGAGGACGCACGGGCCGAAGGAGATGCCGTGCTCGACCGAGGCGCCGAGAGCACCCTCGAGGAACATCACCGGCAGGCTGTGGAACTGCACGTCCGGGGCCGGCAGGTCCGAGCGGGTACGCACGAAACCCCCCGCCTCGGGAATGTTGGAGGTCAGCGGCCCGCGGCCCTCCTCCTCGAACTGGCGCACGTACTCCGGTTCCGCCGCGCTCAGCAGGCTGATCGGCTGGGAGTGGCTGAACACCAGGTAGCAGGAAGGGTGATCCTGCAGGTTACGTCCCACCTCGGGCTGGTCGAGCTGCACCGCGATGCCCAGCCTGCTCAGCTGGTCGGCCGGGCCGATCCCGGACAGCATCAGCAGCTGCGGGGAATTGTAGGCACCGGCACTGAGGATGACCTCGCGATTGGCCCGTAGCGACAGGAGCTGGTCCAGCCGCTGGCACTGCACCCCGGAGGCCCGGCCGTCGCGGACCAGCACCCGGTGCACCCGCAGGTGCGGATACACCGTCAGGTTCGGACGATCCAGCACCGGGTTGAGATACCCGGCCGCGGTGCCACACCGGCGGCCGTTGCGCTGGGTGACCTGGTAATAGCCGAAGCCGTCCTGTCGCCGGCCGTTGAAGTCGTCGTTGGCGGGCAATCCGGCCTGCACGGCAGCCCGCACGAACGCCGTGGACATCGGGTTGCGGGACCTGTTCTCCGACACCGCCAGCGGGCCGCCGGCGCCGTTGTAATACGAGGCACCGCGCTCGTTGTCCTCGCAGCGCTTGAAGTAGGGCAGCAGCTCGGAATAGCTCCAGCCCGGTTGCCGCCAGTCGTCGTAGTCCAGCGCGTTGCCGCGGATGTGCACCATGCCGTTGATCGAACTGGTGCCGCCCAGCACCCGGCCGCGCGGCAGGTAGAGCCGCCGACCGCCCAGCTGCGGCTCGTCGTGGGTGTCGTAGTCCCAGTCGTACTCGCTGCGGCACAGCGTGCCACCGGCGACCGGAACCGAGATGCTGTCGATGGCATCGCTGGGGCCGGCCTCGATCAGGCAGACGCTGACCTGCGGGTCCTCCGACAGCCGCGCGGCGAGCACGCAACCGGCGGAGCCGGCCCCGACGATGATGTAGTCGTAGGCCGCGTCCGGCTCCGGCTGGCCCAGCCGTCCCTGCTCGTTCGCGATGGCCATCGTCGTTCCCTCTTCTTCCGTGTTCGGTGGGCGATCGTTACCCGCGCCGGGCGGCGGGGTCAGGGCAGCGGTGGGAGTTGCTGGTCCGGCAGGGTGACCGCCCGCCGCAACAGCCGGCGGTATCCGGCGACCAGCTCGGCGATGTCGGCGCCGGTGAATTCGGCGCGGTTGAACTGGACGGTGCCGATGATCTCGGCGTCCGACACCACGCTGAGCACCCAGAGCATCCCGTTGGGAATGTCGGGGGCATCGGCCTCGAACATCCTCCTGCGGTGAACCTCGCTGTAGCTGAGGTCGCCGACCGCCGCACCCTCCACCGGCGTGGGTGGCTGCACCACCTCCAGGGCAACCTGCGCCCCGCCGTCACCCCGCAGCAGGTCGGGAGCCACCGGCTCCAGGCATTCGAACGGAATGTCGTGGGCGTAGGCCTGCAGGCAGCTTGCCCGGGTGCGCTCCAACACCTCGCGGAAGGTGGTGCTGCCGGTGAGGTCGGTGCGGACCGGCAGGTAGTTCAGGAACGGCCCGACGGTATCGAGGAATCTGGCCTCGTGCCGGCCGGTGGTGAAGGTCGGTACGACCAGGTCGGTGCTGCCGGTGAGCTCGCGGGCCAACAGGTAGAAGCCGGACAACAGCACCATGAACGGCGAGCTGCGGGTCTGCCTGGCCAGCTCCAGGCTGCGCCGGGTCAGCTCGTCGTCCAGGCTGAAGTGCTGCAGCGCGTACCTGCTCTGGCCGCCGGCCACCGCCACCTCCGCGGTGGTGGGCAGCGCGAAGGCGCGGGCGCCGTCCAGGGTGTTCCGCCAGTAGTCCAGCGCCGGCCGCAACGCCACCGGATCGGTATTGGCCCGCTGGGCAAGGCAATACTCGCGGTACTGGTGCACCGGGGGTAGCGGGGCCTCGAACCCGCGCCGCCGGGCGTAGCAGCCGGCCAGGTCGCGGATGACTACCTGCATCGACCAGGCGTCGATCGCGACGTGGTGCGCGGTCAGCACCAACACGTGATCCTGCTCGGCCAGCCGTCCCAGCGTCGCCCGGAGCAGGGGCAGCTCGGTCACGCTGAAGGTCCGGGACTCGATCTCGGTCATCAACTCCTCCGACAGCGAGTCCCGCTTGTCCTCCTCCGCCGGGGACAGGTCCCGGACCTCGAGCCGCACCGCGGTGGGCGGGTGCACCACCTGGTAGGCGGGCTGGCGGTCCTGGCCGATCGTGGTGCGCAGGACCTCGTGCCTGGCCACCACGTCGTCGAGGGCGCGCTGCAGCGCTTCCACCTCCAGCGGCCCGTGCAACCGCCAACCGCTGACCAGCACGTGCCGGTCGCTGAAGGCGCCGGAGTCGGCACCCTCGTTGCGGGTGCAGAAGAACTCCTGGTTGAACGACAGCGGAATGCGCTCGATCAGGTCCTCGAGAGCCGGCTCGCCGTCCGCGCCGCCGGCGGGCTGGTACTGCGGCCAGTTCCGCTCGGCGTAGTCCAGGCACTCCTCCCGGGCTGCCGGGCCGTGCACCACCGACCAGCCGCCGGGCAGCGGAATGGCCACCGGCCACAGGCAGTGCGCGCCGGAGGCGGCGGCCAGGGTGAGGTACAGCGCCTCCTCGACGTCGAAGGGATTGCTCTGCCTGGTGCGCAGGGCGGTGATCCTGGCCTGCAGCTCGCGCACGGTCGGGGCGTTGAACAGGTCGGCGATGGACAGCCGGACACCCAGCGCCGCGTTGACCCGGCCGATCAGCAACATGGCGGTGACCGATTGCCCACCCAGGTCGAGGAAGTTGTCCTCCACGCCGGCCTCGGGGGAGTCGAGTACCTCGGCGAACAACGCGCGCAACGTGTGCAGGGTGTCCGGTTCGCCGCCGGACGGCTGGCTGCCGGCCGGCCGCTCCCCGGCCGGGGACGGCGCGGTCGTCGCGGCGGCGCCGTCGGCCACCGCGATCGCGCCCGGCACCAGCCGGGCCGGCAACAGCTCGGTGGCCAACTGGTGCAGTTGCGTCGCGGTCGGGCCGGCCGCGTCGACGTACACAGCGATCGACCGGGCTTCCGGGCCGCGGCTGACGACCACCTGCCGCACCGCCGGATGACCGGCCAGGGCGAAGCGCACCTGTGCCAGGTCGCGATCGGGGGTAGCGCCGGTGGGCGTGCCGTCGGTGCCGGGGTGGCCGAGCCCGCCGGTGCGGTACATCCGCCGGCCGGGACCGGCGAGCAGGTCGGCGACGAATCGCTCGGCGGCCGCCGCGGCGCCGGCGAAGTACGTGCTGCTCAGCAGGGCTTCGGGCAGGTACAGCTCACCCGGGGTGCCCGGCTCGGCCCGGTTGAGGTTCTCGTCGAGGAAGTAGGGCTCACTTCGGGTCATAAATCGATGTCCATTTCGCCGCGATGAGCTGTTCCGATCGGTCGGTGAGCCGGGCGCCGGCCTGCCTGCGTCGCCGCCGCTGTCCATCGTTGGACCGGCTGCCGACTCCCCGCACCTTCGACGGTGCCGGTACCGGCCGGTGGGCCCGGGAGGAGGCGTCGGAACCGGCAGGGGTAGCGGCACAGTGGAGGGGTAGCGGAAACGCGTCCGGCGCGAGCTGTGGCTGCATCGAAATATGAGTGGTTTGTTATATTGTCGGCCGACGTCCGGTCATGAGTGTCAGCCTGGCCGAGCCGGCTGACTGTTGAGGTGGTTCCTGTTGTCCGACAAGCCAGCCAGCCCCCTCAAGCACCGTGACTTCGGCTGGTTCTGGCTCGGCCAGACCGCATCCATCGGTGGCAACGGGATCTTCCGGGTCGCGCTGCCCCTGGAGGTCCTGCGGCTGACCGGCAACCCGTTCGACCTGGCCCTGATCCTGACGGTCGACCAGATCCCCACCATCCTGCTGCTGCTGCTCGGTGGCGCGCTGGTCGACCGGATGTCGCGCCGTCAGATCCTGCTGATCGCCGATATCGCCAGCGGCCTGGCGATCTCGACGATGGCGGTGCTGATCGCCACCGGCACCGTCGAACTGTGGCATCTGGTCGCCCTCACCCTGGTCACCGGCATGGCCACCGCCGTCTACCTTCCGGCGACCTCGGCCATCCTGCCCGACCTGTTGCCCACCACCATGCTGACCGCCGGCAACTCCCTGATGTCGTTGAGTCAGTCGCTCGGTCAGTTCCTGGTCGGCCCGCTGGCCGGCGGGGTGATCGTCGCGTTGGCCGGCACCACCTGGGCGTTCGCCATCGACGGCGCGACCTTCCTGTTCAGCGCGGTGTGCCTGATGATGGTCCGCTACCTGCCACCGGCCCGGCCGGAGGAGCGGACGACGGTGCGGCAGGAGATCAAGGACGGGCTGCGCTACAGCGTCACCCGGCGCTGGCTGTGGTGGAACATGGTCGCGCTGGGGATCGGCAACCTGGCCGCGTACCTGCCGCTGTTCGTGGTGTTGCCGTTGCTGGTCAAGGACGATCTGGCCGCCGGATCCTTCGGGCTCGGCCTGGTCTATGCCGCGAGCGGGGTGGGCGGCGCGCTGGCCTCGGTGTGGGCCAGGCGCCGCGCCGAGCCCAAGCGGCCGCTGGTCGCGTTGTGGGTGGCCATGTCGCTCGGCTCGTTCTCGGTCTGCCTGCTGGGTGCTTCGCCGGCCCTGTGGCTGGCGATCGTGTTCTCGGCAACCATGTGGGCCGGCGTCACCTACGCCAACATCGTGTGGTTCGCCGCCCTGCAGGAACGGGTGCCGACCCACCTGCTGGGCCGGGTGATGTCGCTGGATCTGCTGGTGGGGATCGGCCTGGGCCCGCTCGGCTTCTTCCTCGGTGGCGTCGGCGCCGAGTCCTTCGGCGCCCGGACGACGCTGATCGCCGGCGGCCTGATCGCGGCCGCGACCGGCCTGGTCGCCTTCGTGCCGCGGGTCCTCGAGCCCGACGACAGCACGGTGCCGGCCGCGCAGCTACAGCCCGAAGCCACCGGCTGAGCCACGCCGGGACCGCGCTAGAGGGCACCGCCGGAGTCACGGCCGTCGAGTGGACTGGCGAGGATTTCGGTCATGCCCGATTTCGACGCGACCATCAGGCCCTTCCGGATCGAGATCGGTGAGCAGGACCTGGCCGAGCTGCACGAGCGGTTGCGGAGAACCCGGTGGGCGCAGGAACTGTCCGGCGGCACCGACTGGGACTACGGCGTGCCGGCGTCCTACCTCGGCGACCTGGTGGCTTACTGGCTCGACGGCTACGACTGGCGCGGCTGGGAGGCCCGGCTCAATTCCTATCCGCAGTTCCGCACCACCATCGACGGTGTGGACCTGCACTTCCTGCACGTGCGCTCGGGCCGGCCGAACGCGATCCCGCTGTTGCTGTCGCACGGCTGGCCGGGTTCGGTGGCCGATTTCCTCGACATCATCGAGCTACTCGTCGATCCGCCGGCATCGGCCGGCCCGGCGTTCGACCTGGTGATCCCCTCGCTGCCCGGCTACGGCTTCTCCGGTGCCATCGGCCAACCCGGTTGGGACGCCGGCCGGGTAGCCGCCGCCTGGGCCGAGCTGATGCGCCGGCTCGGCTATCAGCGGTACGGGATCGGCGGCAGCGACATCGGATCGCTGGTCTCGGTGGAATTCGCCCGCCGGAATCCCGATCCGCTGCTGGGCGTGCACGTCACCCAGATCTGGTCGGTGCCGCGCGGCGACGAGGGCGAGCTGGACGGCCTGTCCGACGCCGACCGGGAGGCACTGGCGGTCCGGACCTGGTTCCAGGACAACTACGGCGCCTACTTCGACCTGCATTCCCAGCAACCCCAGACGCTCGCGCACGCCCTGGCGGACTCGCCGGCCGGCCTGCTCGCCTGGTACCTGCAGATCTACCGGGACGAGGTTCACCGCGACCTGGTCCTCACCGACGTCTCGATGGCCTGGTTCACTCAGACGGTGGCCTCCAGCCTGCGGTTCTTCTACGAGAACCGGCATCCCGCGCAGGATGCCGCGCCCACCCGGGTGCCGATGGCGCTGGCCCAGTTCACCGACGACTTCACCTCGATGCACCGCTTCGCCGAGCGGGATCACCACAACATCGTGTCGTGGAACTGCTATGACCAGCCCGGGCACTGGGCGGCCCACCAGTCGCCGGAGCTGCTGGCCGCCGACATCAGGGCCTTCTTCGCCGGCCTGGTCTGAGGGCCGGGGCGGGCGTCCTGTTCAGGAGATCTCGGCGAGCCCGCGCCGGTCCAGCTTCCCGGCGGTGTTGCGCGGCAGCGAGGTCTCGAAGCCGATGTGGCTGGGACGCATTCCCTGTGGCAGCCGGGCAGCCAGCCAGCGCCGGACGTCGCGCGCGCTCAGTTGGCCGTCGGTGACCAGGAACAGCGCGATGTGGGCCAGTTCGGGGTCGTCGGCGTTGCGGACCACCGCGCCGGCCTGCAGCACGCCGGGCTGCTCCTCGGCCACCGCCTCCAGTTCGGACAGCTCGATGCGGTGCCCGCGCAGCTTGACCTGCCCGTCGGTGCGGCCCAGGAAGGCCAGACTGCCGTCCGAGCGGTACTGGGCCAGGTCTCCGGTGCGGTAGCAGCGCTGCGGCCCGTCCGGTGTCGGGCAGGTCAGGAAACGCTCGGCGGTCAGCTCCGGGCGGTTGAGATAACCCAGGGCCAGGCCGGCGCCGTAGAGCAGGATCTCGCCGGGACGGTCCGGCTCGGTCACCGGCTGCCCGTCCGGACCGGCCAGGCACAGCTGGCAGCCGGGAATCGGTTTACCGAGCGAGACGGGGCCGCCGGGTGCCAGCAGCGCCGCGGTCGCCCAGATGGTCGCCTCGGTCGGGCCGTACATGTTCCACACCTCGTCGTTGCCGGCCACCAGCTTGTCGGCCAGCGAGGAGGTCATCGCCTCGCCGCCGGACCAGAGCCGACAGCCCGAGGTGCCCTGCCAGCCCCAGGCCAGTGCGAGCCGGAAGAAACTCGGCGTCGCCTGGATCACGGTGGGCCGGTAGGTCTGGACCGCCTCGACGAACAGCGCCGGGTCGACGGCGGTACCGGCCGGCGCGGCGACCACCGAGCCGCCCAGCGTCAGGGGCATCAGCAGCTCGGTGAGCGAGATGTCGAAGGACGGCGCGGTCATCGCGATCGTGGAATCCCGCGGGCCGAAACCGGGAAACTCGCTCACCGCCGCGATCCGGCTCAACAGCGCCTCGTGGCCGACGATCACCCCCTTGGGACGCCCCGTCGAACCGGAGGTGTAGATCACGTAGGCCGCGGCCGAGAGGTCGTCGGTCGCCGGTTCGCCGCCCGCCGGGGTGGCTGCGGCGTCGTCGAATTCGTAGCTCCCGTCGGCCGATCCGCGGACCAGCGCGGCCGGCCGGGCGTCGGCCAGCACGAACTCGCGATGCATCGGCGGGCTGTCGGCATTCAGCGGCAGCACCGGGCAGCCGCTGCGCGCGGCGGCCAGGATGACCGCGATGGCCAGGCTGGGCCGGGCGACCTGCATCGCCAAAACCCGCCTCGGCTCGGCACGTGCGCTGATCCGCTCGGACAGCTCGACCGCCTGCTCGATCAGCTCGCGATAGGTCTGGTTCGTCTCGCCGCGCAGGGCGATCGAGTCCGGCGTGCGCAGCGCCTGCGCGGCGATCACATCGAAGATCGTCCTCATGCCGGGTTCCCCGGCTGCTCCGCGGCGGCCACCGTGGCGGCCCGGTCCCGGGCCTGGGTCAGCTTGGCGGCCAGGCCCTCGGGCGTGGGGTTGTACATCACGTCCAGCAGCGACAGCCGGACGCCGTAACGCTTGTCCAGCTCCAGCAGCAGGCGCAATGCCAGCACCGACGTGCCGCCCAGGTCGAAGAAGTTGTCGTCCTCGGCGACCTCGTCGGTCTGCAACAGCTCGTCCATCAGCTCGGCGACAGCGGTCGGGGTCATCGCAACTCTCCGTTTCGGTTCTCAGGCAGTGCGGCAGGGGCTTGTTCTGCGAGGCAGTTGGTGTCGGACAGGCTCAGCAGTCCGCCGCGCAGGTCGGCGAACACCGCACCGCGGCCGGCCTTGACCCGCTCGCTGGTCACACCGAGCCGGATGTCGGTCAACCCGGCGGCCCGCGCGGTCCGCAGCGGCTGGTAGAAGACCAGGTCCAGGTAGGCGGCGAACCGTTGCGGGCCGTGCTCACCGCGCAGCCCGATCTCGT
>Ga0247773_1000733_pt1 | contig 11926 bp, 10 predicted proteins | sample UWRJL092311B6_FD_179934 | JGI IMG/M metagenome (GOLD analysis project Ga0247773, IMG submission 179934) | Plant litter microbial communities from Arlington Agricultural Research Station in Wisconsin, United States - UWRJ-L092-311B-6 | ecosystem: Environmental > Terrestrial > Plant litter >...
GAAGACGAAGGTGCTGTCGAGCGCCATGCTCGCCACCCACAGCTGCCGCCCGTCTGGCGAGAGTGCCATGCCCTCGCTCCCGCCGCCGGCGGCGTAGGTGCGGGTCGCGCGGCCGCTCGCCACGTCCAGCTCGGTGACGGTACCGGAACCGACATTGGCGGCGTAGATCTTTTCCCCGCCGGGCGAAACCGCGAGTATGTGCGTTCCCGCCGCATCGGTCGAGAGCGCGCGGAGGACGTGGCCGGCGCGGAAATCGACCAGCACCACCGCGCGGCTGGTTTCGCTGGTGATCGCGAGGATGCTGTCGCCGGGGAGGAACGCGATGCCGTGCGGCCGCTGGTGCGGCGCCACGTCGATCGTCCGCGCCACGCTCTGCGTCCGCACGTCGATCACGGTGAGCGCGTGGCCGGCCTCGGCGCGGTCGCCGTAGTTGGTGGCCACCGCCCAGCGGCCGTCGCGCGTGACCGCCACCTCGTGCGGCGCGGGGGCGCTGGGGACCACCGCCAGCGTGCGCCCGGTGCCGGCCTCCACCAGGTGCACCGTGCGGTCGCCCTGGCTGGCGACGATCAGGATGTCGCCCGTCGGCGTGCGCGGCGTGGTGTCTGCCGCGGCGCAGAGCGCGGCGGCGAGGAGCGGGATGGCGGCGAGCATCGGGGCGGGTGGGGCGCGGGTGGACGGGGCGCGGGATGGATCCGCGGCGGCCACGTTATCGCCGCGGCCCGTGGCGTGCGAGATGCGCGGCACGAAGATGGCCCCGCGCGGGGTGGACCGGCGTGGCGGAGGAACGACGGGCATCCGCGCGAGCGTGGTCCCTCTCGATGTCCGCCGTCCGCGGAGATGTTCGCGAGGGAGTCGCGGAGCGACTTTGGGCTGTCGTAGACGCGGTTTCAACCGCCTCGCATGCCGTCATAGACGCGGTTTCAACGGCCCGGACCCTTTGGGATGCGGTGAATCTCCGGACGGGTGGTGCAACGTGGTTTCGTTCGTTCACGGTGCGTCGGGGGATCTCCGGATGGTTGATGCGGCATGGTCCGTTCGGTGGGATGATGGTTCGTTTCGAGGAAACTACGGAGGCGGTTTATCAACACGCGTGAACTGATCGAGCTGGATACGCCGCGCGAGCGGGCGATCCTGGTGGGCGCGCCCAAGAAGAGCGAGCCGGCGCAGGTCACCGACGAGCACCTGGAAGAGCTGGAGCGCCTGGCCGACACCGCCGGCGTCGACATCGTGGGCACGCTGGTGCAGCGCGTCGACAAGCCGCACCCGCGCCTGTACATCGGCGAGGGGAAGGCCGAGGAGCTCAAGGGGATGGCCGCGCACGAGGGCGCCACGCTGGTCATCTTCGACGACGAGCTGTCGCCGGCGCAGGGGCGCAACCTGGAGAAGGAGGTCGGCACGCGCATGATGGACCGCGCGGAGCTGATCCTGGACATCTTCGCCACGCGCGCCCGCAGCGCCGAGGCCCGCGCGCAGGTGGAGCTCGCGCAGCTGCAGTACCTTCGCCCGCGGCTCACGCGGATGTGGGCGCACCTCAGCCGCATCCGTGGCGGGCCGGGGATGCGCGGCCCCGGCGAAACGCAGCTGGAGACCGACCGGCGGATGGTGGACATCCGCATCGCCCGGCTCAAGGACGACCTGGAGAAGGTCGCCCGCCACCGCGCCACGCAGCGCAAGGGCCGCGCGGGCGAGCTGCGCGTCTCCCTCGTCGGCTACACCAACGCCGGCAAGAGCTCCGTGCTGCGCGGCGTGAGCGGGAGCGAGGTGTTCGTGGAAGACCGCCTCTTCGCCACGCTGGACCCCACCACCCGCGCGGTGGACGTGGGCGAGGGGTACGAGGTGCTGCTGACCGACACCGTGGGCTTCATCCGCAAGCTGCCGCACCACCTGGTGGCCTCGTTCCGTGCCACGCTGGAAGAGGCGGCCGAGGCCGACCTGCTGCTGCACGTGATCGACAGCTCGCACCCGGGCTGGGAAGAGCAGAAGGACGTGGTGGAAGAGGTGCTGCAGGACCTGAAGCTGCGCGAGCGCCCCACCGTGCTCGTCTTCAACAAGGTCGACCGGCTGACGCACGGCGAGGAAGAGGCGCTGCGCCAGCGCAACCACGGCCGCCCAGCCATCTTCGTCACCACCGTGGAGGAGAACGGGCTGGAGCCGCTCCGCGCGCTGCTGCGCGACGAGGCGCGCAAGCTCCGCCCCGACAGCCGCGTGATCCTCAACAGCTCGCAGGGCGCGCTGCTGGCCGAGATCTACCGCGAGGGCGAGGTGCTGGAGCGCGAGGACGAAGGCACCGAGATCCGCCTCCGCGCGCGCCTCCCGGAATCGACCATGGGCCGCCTTCGCGCCAGGGGCGTGACCATCGAATAGCTGTCCACGGTGTAATTCTGACACGCCTCGTGGCAGAAATGATCGAAGTGCGATTCTGGCGTGCGGACGAGGCGTCGATGCGCCTCCGCGGCGCCGTCGCCCCCTCCGCTCGCCGAGGCTCGCACCTCCCCCGTCCCGGGAGAGGTCGGCGGTGAAGGCCTCGACGCGGTACTCGGCGCCGAAGCGGAGCGGTGTCCGCGGCGTGCGGTCCGCGCGGGCGGACTTCGTGCCTTGGTAGCGGCGAGCTCACTCGCATATTCGAGCTTTCCCGACGCGCCGGCCGCCGCTGTCGATCACTCCATCAACCGCTCCCGCCGTCCTCACCACCTCTCGAGATGAGCCTCTGGGATGACTCCGAAGCGTGGGCGCGGGCCCGCGGTGCCGAGGGGTGCGGCATCTGCCGGCGCGGGGTGCCGGGAGATGCGCTGGCGGTGCTGGAGGGATCGTGGGTGGGGATGCCGGAGGATGGGCCGATGCGCGGCTACTGCTTCCTGATGGCGCTGGAGCACGCGGTGGAGCTGCACGACCTTTCCGATGGAGCGGCCGCGGCGTTCATGCGCGACGCGCGGATCGTCTCGGCGGCGATCCAGCGGGTGACGGGGGCGGTGAAGATGAACTACGAGATCCACGGCAACACCGTGCCGCACCTGCACATGCACATCTTCCCGCGCTACGCCGGCGATCCGTTCGTGGGGCGGCCGATCGATCCTGCATCCATCCGGCACCCCGTGTACGCGCCCAGCGAATACCAGCCGCTGCGCGCCGCGATCCGCGACGCGCTCGAGCGGTCCGCCTGATGCCGCACCTCCGCCCGTCCGGCCTGGGCAACGTCCCCGATCCCGGCGCGCCGCCGCCCGGGGAGACACCGGTGCCGGAGCCGCGCGCGGTTCCCGACCGGCTGTGGATCATCGGGCCGGGGCGGCTGGGGCTGGCGCTGGGGCTGCGGCTGGCGGAGACGGGCGCGGTGGGGATGCTGGCGTATTCGGGGCGATCCACGGCGGCGCCGGCGCATCCATTGTTCTCGCATCATCCCGGGCTGGCGCGCTACCAGGCGGGGCTCGCGGCGCCGCCATCCCCCGGCACCGGCGTGCTGATCACCGTGCCGGACGATGCGCTCCCCGGGGTCGCCGCGGCGCTGGCGAAGCTCGATCTGCCGGTGGAGCTACCGATCCTGCACGCCAGCGGCAGCCTGTCGACCGACGTGCTGGAGCCGCTGGCGCGGCGCGGCAATCCGGTGGGCGGGCTGCACCCGCTGGCCGCGATCGCCGATCCGGTGGACGGGGCCGAGCGGCTGCGCGGCGCCACCTTCGGCGTGGAGGGCGAGGGCGCGGCGCGCGCGCTGGCCGAGCGCATCGTCGCCGCCTGCGAGGGGCGGGTGCTGCGCATCCAGCCGGGGGGGAAGGCGCTGTACCACGCGGCCGCCGTCTTCGCATCCAACTACGCGGTCGCGCTGCTCAGCATGGCGCAGCGGCTGATGGTCCGCTCCGGCGTGGGTGACCTCGACGCGCGGGCGGCGCTCACCCGGCTGGCGGCGGGCGCGGTGGAGAACGTGGCCGCGCGCGGGACCGCCGCGGCGCTCACGGGGCCCATCGCGCGGGGCGACGCGGAGACGGTGGCGCGGCACCTGGCGCGGTTGTCGGGGGCGGAGCGCGGCGTATATTCCCTGCTCGGCCGCGAGGCGCTGGAGCTTGCCGCAGCGCGAGGGCTGGACGCGGCCGCCGTCGAACGCCTGCGGAGCTTGCTGGGGGAGGGGGAGTGAGGCTCTACGTCAACATCGATCACGTGGCCACGGTGCGGCAGGCGCGCGGCACCGACGAGCCCGATCCCGTGCGCGCCGCCGTGCTCTGCGAGCTGGGCGGCGCCGACGGGCTGACCGTGCACCTGCGCGAGGACCGCCGCCACGTCCAGGACCGCGACGTGGAGCTGCTGATGCGCACCGCGCGCACCGCGGTGAACCTGGAGCTGGCCGCCGCCAGCGACGTCCTGGATCTCGCGGAGCGGTGGAAGCCGCACCAGGCCACCCTCGTTCCCGAGCGGCGCGAGGAGGTGACCACCGAGGGCGGCGTGGCGCTGGACAGCGAGGCCGCGCGCCGCTGGCTGGGCGACGCGGTGAAGCGGCTGAACGACGCGGGAATCCGCACCTCGCTCTTCATCGACCCCGAGGCCGACGCGGTGCGCGCCTCGCGCGATCTGGGCGCGCACGCCATCGAGCTGCACACCGGCGAGTACGCCAACACCCGCGGCGCCGAGCGGCAGGAGCAGCTCCACCGCCTGCGCCGCGCCGCCGCGCTGGGGCGCGCGGTGGGCCTCGCCGTGCACGCCGGCCACGGGCTCACGTACGAGAACGTGACGCCGGTGGCGGCGATCGAGGAGATCGAGGAGCTGAACATCGGCCACAGCATCATCTCGCGCGCGGTGTTCACGGGGATCGAGCGGGCGACGGCCGACATGGCCGAGATCGTCCGCCGCGCCCGCGTTCACACCATCTAGCCACACCCGCCTCTCCACTTCCCCCGGACACACGCGATGTCGCAACCGCTGAACGAGTACTTCGTCCAAGAGGCCGGCGAGTTCCTGGACGAGCTCGACGCGCTGCTGGCGCGCCCCGGCTCGCCCGACGCCGTGGAGTTCTTCCGCCTCGCGCGCGGCGTGCGCGGGAGCGCGCAGATCGCCGGGGTGCAGGCGGTGGCGCGCGTGGCCGAGGGGCTGGAGGACGCCGCCCGCGCGCTGCGCGACGGCGCGCTCGCCTGGAGCGACGAGGTGCGCGGCCGCGCGCAGCAGACGGCGGCGGACCTGCGCGCGCTGGTGGGCGCCAGCGGCCATTGGGGCGGCGACGACGAGCGCCGCGCCGACGAGGCGGCGGCGCGCTGGGAAGGCGTGGGCGGCGCCCGCCGCCGCGGCGCCGAGGGGCACCCCGCGGGGCAGATCTACGACTTCCTGCGCCGCGAGCTGGAGGGGGTGACGGGGGAGATGGACCGCGCGCTCGCCGAGCTGCAGGCCAACCCCGCCGGCCGCGAGCCGCTGCGCACCGTGCTGCGGCGGATGCGCCCGGTGCGCGGGGTGGCGGGGATGGACACGCTCTCGCCCGTGCTGGAGCTGCTGGAGGGGATCGAAGACACCGCGCACGAGATCCTGAAGCGCACCTCGCCGGTGAGCGGCCAGGAGATCGCGCTCCTGGGCGCCGCGCGCGACGCGCTGCGCGCCACCGCGAAGGAGCTGGAGCGCGGCGGCGAGGTGGGGGTCACGGCCGAGCTGGAGCGCTTCCGCGAGGTGCGCGACGCCAGCGAGGGCGGCGCCGCCGCGGCGGACGCGGCGGTGGTCTCGGTCGCGTCGCTCTTCTACGACGACGCGGGGCCGCACGTTGTCTCGTCGCCGATGGCGCCGGTCCCCGGCTCGGAGCGCGCCGAGGAGCACGACGGCTCGCTCTCGGGCGACGTGGAGGCGTTCCTGAAGATGGAGGCCACCGGCTTCCTGGACCGCGCCGAGGGGCTGGTCTCGTCGCTCAGCGCGCGGCCGACGCGCTTCGGGCGGATCGCGCGGGACCTGGCGGAGCTCGCGCGCGGCGTGGGCGAGCTGGCGGTGACGTACGGGATGACGGTGATCGCCCACGCGGCCGACGACGCGGCGCAGCGCATCGCCCAGGCGGCCGGGCCGGACGATGCCCGCGGCGCGCTCACCACCCTGCGCTCCACCCTGCTGGGCACCCCCGCGCCCGAGGCGGTGGACGTGGACGACGATCCCGCGTCTCCCCCGGCGCCCGCCGTCGCGGCCGCTGCCGACGAACAGGGCGTGGTGCCGATCGAGACGCTGGTGTACGACGCCGACGCCGCGCTGCGCGAGGCGCTGCGGATGCGCGAGCGGGTGACGGCGATGGCGGGCGCCAGCGCGCCGCTCTCGTCCGCGCTCGACGAGCTGTTCGGGCTGGTGGAGCTGGGGCTGGAGCGCCGGGGCGCGGCCGCGGCATGAAGCAGCGCCTGAAGGTCGCCGTCTCGCTGGCGGTGACCGCGTTCTTCCTCTGGCTGGCGCTGCGCGGGGTGGAGTGGCGCGAGGTGGCCACGCAGCTGCGCGAGGCGAACTGGCTCTACCTCGTCCTCGCCGCGGTGATCGGCACGCTGGGCGTGCACGTGCGCGCGCTGCGGATGAAGACGCTGCTGGCGCCGGTGGACCCCCACGTGGCCTTCCGGCCGCGTGTGGCGGGGGCGGCGGTGGGGCTGGCGGCGAACAACCTGATCCCCGCCCGCGTGGGCGAGGTGGTGCGTGCCGTGGTGACGGCGCGGCTGGCGAAGCTGCCGGTCAGCGCCGTTTTCGCCGCGCTGGTGGTGGAGCGCGTGCTCGACGGCGTGATCACGGTGGCGCTGCTCTTCGGGGTGATGGCGCTCCCCGGCTTTCCGGACCCCGAGCGGGCGCAGGGGGCGCTGACGGCGGTGCGCATCGTGGCGCTGGTGATGGCGGTGATCGGGATCGTGCTGATCGCGATGGCGCTGCTGCCGCGGCACTCGGCGAGGCTGGCCGAGGCCACGGTGGGGCGGGTGCTGCCGGAGCGGCTGCGCGCGCCCTTCCTGGCGCGGCTCGACGAGTTCATCGCCGGGCTGGCGGTGCTGCGCAACCCGGGGCTGCTGGTGCTGTCGGTGGGGTGGGCGGTGGGGCAGTGGCTGTTCATCACCCTCTCCATCTGGCTGGCCTTCCTGGCGTTCGGCATCCACGAGCCGGGGTACGTGGGCGCGCTCTTCCTGCAGTGCGCCATCAACCTGGCGGTGGCGGTCCCCGCGGCGCCCGGCTTCTTCGGCCCGCTCGAGGCGGCGGCGGCGTTCGGGCTGGGGCTGTGGGGGGTGGAGAAGGCGCGCGCCGTCTCCTTCGCCATCGGCTGGCACCTGGGCGGCTACATCGGCGTGACGGTGCTCGGCCTCTGGTACGCGCAGCGCCTGGGGCTGAGCTGGGGCGAGCTGGTGGGCTCGGCCGGGAAGGCCGAGGCCAAGGCCGGCGCCGGCGCGGACCCCGCGTTGGTATCGGAGGATGAACGGCGTGCCTGAGCGGGTGGAGATCGCGGCGCCGGCCAAGGTGAACCTGCGCCTGTGCATCCTGTCGCGCGAGGAGAGCGGCTACCACGCGCTGGAGTCCGTGTTCTGCGCGCTGTCGCTGGCGGACACGATCGTCGTCACCCGCGGCGAGCCCGGCACCCGGCTGCACGTGGATGGCGGGATCGACACCGGGCCGCCGGAGAAGAACCTGGCCGTGCGCGCGGCGGCCGCCTTCCACGCCGCGCTGGGCGAGGCGGCCGCGATCGACCTCCACCTGGCCAAGCGGATCCCCTCGCAGGCGGGGCTCGGCGGCGGCAGCAGCGACGCGGCCGCCGTGCTGCGTGCCCTGAACGCCCTGCAGGGCGACCCGCTCTCGCGTGACGTGCTGCTGCAGATCGCGATCGGGCTGGGCGCGGACGTGCCCTTCTTCCTCTGCGGGTCGCCGCTGGCGCTGGCGTGGGGGCGTGGCGAGCGGCTGATGGCGCTCCCGCCGCTCCCCTCGCGCCCGGTGCTCGTCGCCAAGCCGGCGTGGGCGATGCCGACCCCCGAGGCGTTCGGCGAGATCGCCCGCCTGCGCGGCGGCATCTACAAGCCGGTGCCGGTCTCGATCGATGCGGCCGATCTGCGCGACTGGGACGGGATCGCGGCGCTCGCGGTGAACGACTTCGAGCCGGCGATGAAGGGCCACGCATCCCGCGTCCGCGCGCTGGCCGACGCGATGCGCTCCGCCGGAGCCCGCATCGCGCTCCTGGCCGGCAGCGGATCGTGCGTCTTCGGCGTGTTCGATACGGAGGCCGCGCTCGAGGCTGCGGCGAAGGCGATCGCCGCGCCCGATCTCCAGCTCTTCCGCGCCGAAACGCTGGGGACGATGCCGGAGCCGGTGGCGAGCTGAGTCCGTCCAGGTCCGGGAAGCATCATCCGGCGAACGCGAGGCGCTACCGCCGGCACTCACATTTAAGTACCTTATTTGATGTTTCCCGCCTTCGTCCCGACCCTGGAGATCCCATGAAGAAGATCCGGCTGCACGTCGATTCCCTCGAAGTCGTCTCGTTCGCCACCCACGAGGCACCGCGGGAGCGCGGCACGGTGCGGGGCGCGGCCTCGGGGTACACGTGCTACGTCACCGTGGCGGTGGTCAACACGCAGTGCCAGGCCTACCCGGTGTCGTACTGGCACGAGAACACCTGCACCTGCCCGATGGAGCCGTACACGCAGCCGCTCAACTGCACGGTCATCCAGCCCGCGGGGCCCACGGTCGTCGATCCGACGTGCTTCACCTGCCCGGGCCAGCTCGGCTGCTGAAGCCGCGCGGCTGGGCGGGCAGTCTTGAAAAAGAGGGGCGCTTCGCGCGAGCAACGGGAGGAACGGAGCAACGGTTGGCCAGCGTGTCGTTCAACCGTTGCTCCGTCTCCTCCGTTGCTCGCGCGAAGCGCCCCACGTTCAACGGTGCATGAGGCTCACGCGACCGCGGCGGGGACGCGATAGCGCTCGGCGGCCCGCGCCTGCAGGAAGTTGGGCACCATCGCCTGGCGGGCGGCGTCGAAGGCGGACCACTGGCCATCGTCCGGGAGCGGCGGGATGGTCACCGTCTCTCGCCGGTCGAAGCCGACCAGCGCCGCGTCCACCAGCTCGTCCACCTCCATCACGCCGGGGATGTCGTTCACGTCGCGGCCCGACTTCTCCCAGATCTCGGTGCGCGTGGCGGCGGGGAGCACGGCCTGCACGTACACGCCCCGCGGCCCCAGCTCCAGGTGCAGCCCCTGGGTGAGGAAGAGGACGAATGCCTTGGTCGCGCCGTACACCGACATGCCGATCTCCGGCGCCAGCCCCACCACCGAGCCGATGTTGACGATCGCGCCCGTGCCGCCGCGCGCGAACCGCGGCGCCACCGCGTTCGCCAGGCGCGTGAGCGCGCCGATGTTGAGGTCGATCAGCCGCTGCAGCTCGTCGGTCCCCTGGTCCAGGAAGCCGCCCTGGGCCGCCATCCCCGCGTTGTTCACCAGCACGCCGATACGCTCGTCGTCGCGCAGCCGCGTCTCCACGCGGGCGAGGTCCGCCGCGTCCGTCAGGTCGGCCGGAAGGAGGTCGATGGCCACGCCGGTCTCGGCGCGGAGGCGCGCGGCCAGCGCCTCCATCCGCGCCACGTCACGCGCGACGAGCACCAGGTCGTGCCCGCGCCGGGCGAAGCGGTCCGCGTAGACGGCACCGATGCCGGCCGACGCGCCGGTGATCAGGACTGCGGGTTGGGCGCTCATGGGGCGCTCCTTCGGGTTCGGGTGTATTCATGACGATCATCATGTAATGGCAATTATGATCGTGATCATGTATATTGTCAAGACACTCGGAGTGGAGGGATGAGCGGATGAGAGTGAGCCGGGAGCAGGTGGCCGAGAACCGGGCGCGGATCCTGGACGCGGCGGGGCGGCTGTTCCGCGAGCGCGGATTCGAGTCGGTGACGGTGGCCGAGGTGATGAAGGCGGCGGGGCTGACGCACGGAGGCTTCTACGGCTACTTCGCCAGCAAGGACGACCTGATCGCGCAGTCGCTCGGCCACGCGCTGGCGAATGCCGCATTGGCGGGCGATGCCGCGCTGGCGGAGTACGCGGCGTGGTACCTGTCGCCCGAGCACTGCGCCGACCGCGCGGGGGGATGCCCCACCGCCGCCCTGGGCGCGGAGACCATCCGCCAGGGCGGCGGCGCCCGCGCGGCGATGACCGCCGGGCTGCGGCACCAGATCGGCGCCCTGGCGCGCGTGGCGCCGGGCGGGGACGATGCCGGCCGCCGCCGCGCCGCCATCGGGAGCTGGTCGGCGATGGTGGGCGCGGTGATCCTGGCGCGGCTGAGCGACGATCCGGAGCTCGGCGCCGAGATCCTGGCGGAGACGCGCGCCTGGATCGGCGAGCGCGCCGAAGCCGACGCGTGACGCGGGCACCGCGAACAGGAGGCGCTTCGCGCGAGCAACGGGAGGAACGGAGCAACGGTTGGCCAGCGCGTGGTTCAACCGTTGCTCCGTTTCCTCCGTTGCTCGCGCGAAGCGCCCCTCTTTTCGTTGTAAGAACACCGGGCACAACGAGCTATGCGCTTGCGCCAGAGCGGTGGCGTGCCGAACTTTGAGGCCCGTCCGACCGACCCCTCCGGAGCAGTGCCCGCTCATGCAGCCCCCAGCCAGCCCCTCGCCCGAGATCGCCCGTGCCGTTCGCGGCGCCCCGCTCTTCGCGGGCGTGCCGAACGAGACGCTCGACGCGCTCGCCGCCGCCGCCGTCGCCATCACCCTGGCCGACGGCGACGATGCGTTCGCCGGGCCGGGCGAGACCGGGCTGCTGATCGTGCTCGGCGGGAGCCTGGACGCGGTGGAGGAGGGCGCGCAGGCGCTGCGCTGGCTGGGCGAGGGCGAGGTGTTCGACCGGCAGCAGACGCTGGCCGGGGTCACGCGCGCGGTGCGGGTGCGCGCGGCCGGCGCCGCCCGGCTGGCGTGCGTTCCCTGCGAGGTGGTGGAGGCGCGCGAGGCGGCCGACCCGGCGTTCCGCGAGGCGATCAAGCGGGTGCACGCGCGGCAGCTGCTCTGCCGCCTGGCGCCGGTGCTGGGCGCGCTCGACGCGCGCCTGCTGGACGAGGTGGAAAAGGCGGCGGACTGGATCTACCTGCAGCGCGGCGAGGTGCTGTTCGAGCAGGGCGATCCCGCGACCGGCCTCTACTTCGTGGTCAGCGGCCGCCTGATCGTGGAGGTGGTGGGGGAGGATGGGGTCGCGCGGCCGATCGGCGAGGCGGGGCGCGGGCAGAGCATGGGCGAGATGGCGTTCTTCACCGGCGCGCCACGCACCGCGCGCGCCAGCGCCATCCGCGACTCGGTCCTCGTCGAGTTCACCAACGCCGAGTTCGACGCGCTGGTCAGCGCCCGGCCGCAGCTGATGCGCAGCGTGGCCGCCGGGCTGGTGCAGCGGCTGAACCAGGTGAACGCCGCCGCTCCGGGCACGCGCGTCACCAACCTCGCCATCCTTCCCGCCAGCCCCGGCGCGCCGATGGCCGCCTTCTGCGACCGGCTGGCGGCGGCGCTGGCGGCGTTCGGCCCGGTGCTGCGGCTGAGCGCGGCCACCGTGGGCGAGCTGGTGGGCGACCCCGGGATCGCCGAGGCGCCCGAGGGCTCCACCGAGAGCGCGCGGCTGCTGGCGTGGATCGAGGCGCGCGAGGCGCAGCACCGCTTCGTCCTGTTCGAGGCCGACGCGGAGCCGTGCGCGTGGACGCGGCGCTGCCTGCACCAGGCCGACCGCGTCCTGCTGGTCGCCCGCGCGGGCGAGGACCCGGCGCCGGGCGAGCTGGAGCGCGCGCTCCTGAACCATCCGCGCCGCGTGACCGACGCGCGGCAGTGGCTGGTGCTGGTCCATACCGAGGGGGCCACGCACCTCCCCCGGCACACCCGCCGCTGGCTGGAGCCGCGCTCCATCGAGCAGCACCACCACCTGCGCTGGGGGAACGGCGGCGACCTGGGCCGGCTGGCGCGCCACCTGGCCGGGCGCGCGGTGGCGCTGGTCCTCGGCGGCGGGGGG
>Ga0247773_1000737_pt1 | contig 11859 bp, 11 predicted proteins | sample UWRJL092311B6_FD_179934 | JGI IMG/M metagenome (GOLD analysis project Ga0247773, IMG submission 179934) | Plant litter microbial communities from Arlington Agricultural Research Station in Wisconsin, United States - UWRJ-L092-311B-6 | ecosystem: Environmental > Terrestrial > Plant litter >...
TCCCGCCGGGCCCGTCCAGCCTGTCCCTCTCCCAAAACAGCCTGGGAGAGGGACCTGGGCTCGCTTCGCTCGCGGCTACGACGATGGTGGCGGTGAGCATCGATGCGGTCCAGCAGCCTCGCGGCAGCTTGCGAGGCTTCGTGCCTTTCCTGGCCGGCGGCTTCAGCCGCTGGAGAAGATGCCGACGATCCGAAGCCTCGCGCAGTTTGCGAGGCTTTCCGTGTTTGTTGCTGCGGCTTCAGCCGCCGGTGGATCGAGCAGGGCTTCGTGCGCGGAGCGGTCGCCGCGGGGGCCCTCACCCTGGCGGGCCGGCGTCCCGCCGGGCCCGTCCAGCCTGTCCCTCTCCCAAAACAGCCTGGGAGAGGGACCTGGGCTCGCTTCGCTCGCGGCTACGACGATGGTGGCGGTGAGCATCGATGCGGTCCAGCAGCCTCGCGGCAGTTTGCGAGGCTTCGTGCCTTTCCTGGCCGGCGGCTTCAGCCGCTGGAGAAGATGCCGACGATCCGAAGCCTCGCGCAGTTTGCGAGGCTTTCCGTATTTGTTGCTGCGGCTTCAGCCGCCGGTGGATCGAGCGGGGCTTCGTGCGCGAGGCGGCCACCGCGGAGGCCCTCACCCTGGCGGGCCGGCGTCCCGCCGGGCCCGTCCAGCCTGTCCCTCTCCCAAAACAGCCTGGGAGAGGGACCTGGGCTCGCTTCGCTCGGCGCTACGACGATGGTGGCGGTGAGCATCGATGCGGTCCAGCAGCCTCGCGGCAGCTTGCGAGGCTTCGTGCCTTTCCTGGCCGGCGGCTTCAGCCGCTGGAGAAGATGCCGACGATCCGGAGCCTCGCGCGGTTTGCGAGGCTTTCCGTATTTGTTGCCGCGGCTTCAGCCGCCGGTGAACGAGGCCTGTGATGAACATCTATCTGGGCCGGTGAACGACACCCCGATCCGCCGCGTCACCCCACCACCCGCCGCCCGCGCTTCCACACGCCCGCCACGATCGGCGCGGCGAGGCGGTATGGGATCTCGGCGGCGGAGGTGACGTTCCAGAGCACCAGGTCGGCCGGGGCGCCGGGGGCCAGGGTGCCGCGGCCATCGGCGAGCTCCAGCGCGGCGGCGCCAGCGGCGGTGGCGGCGCGCAGCGACTCGTGCGGGCTCATCCCCATGCGGCTGCAGGCGGCGGTCATGGTGAACTGCAGGTTGGGCGAGGGGCACGAGCCGGGGTTGAAGTCCGTCGCCAGCGCCACCGTGGCGCCCGCGTCCAGCAGCGCCCGCGCGGGGGCGAACTTCGGGCGGCCCAGGAAGAAGAGGGTGCCGGGGAGGAGCGTGGCCACGGTCTTCGAGGCCGCCAGCGCGCGGATCCCAGCTTCCGAGATGTCGCCCAGGTGGTCGGCGCTGGCGGCGCCGAGCTCGGCGGCCAGCTCGGCGCCGCCGCTCCCCTCCAGCTCGTCGGCGTGCAGCTTGGGGCGCAGGCCGTAGTCCAGCCCAGCGCGCAAAATGCGCTCGCTCTGCGCGCGGGTGAACACGCCCGGCTCCATGAACACGTCGCAGAAGCACGCCAGCCCGCTCTCCGCCACCGCGGGGATCATCTCGCTCACCAACAGATCGACGTAGCGCTCGCGCTCCGCCTCGTCGGCGCGGTGCTCGGGCGGGAACTCGTGCGCGCCCAGGAAGGTGGGGACGATGTCGATCGGCTGCAGCTCGCGCAGGCGGGCGATGGCGCGCAGCGTCTTCAGCTCGTCCTGGGTCGACAGGCCGTAACCGCTCTTCACCTCCGCCGTCGTCGTGCCGCACGCCAGCATCTCGCGCAGCCGCGGGAGCGCCATCTCCACGAGCTCGTCTTCGCCGCGCGCGCGGAGGTCGCGGACGCTGGCGACGATCCCGCCGCCGCGGCGGGCGATCTCCATGTACGGCACGCCCTGGCTGCGCAGCGCGTACTCGTCCGTGCGGAAGCGCCCGAACACGGCGTGCGTGTGCGAATCGACCAGCCCCGGGGTGAGCACGCGGCCGCCGCAGTCGACGCGCTCGGCATCGGGATGGGCGGCGAGCACCTCGTCTTCCGCGCCGACGGCGGCGATGGCGCCGCGGCGCACGGCCACGGCGCCGCGCGCGAGCACGGCGGCGGGGTCGGCATCGTCGCCGCCGCGGGCGGGGCCGGTGCAGCGTGCGACCTCGGCGAGGTTGCAAAAGACGAGTGCTGGCGCGGTTTCGGGCATCATCCCCATCTGGCCGTGTTCTTGCGCTTTGCGAGGTTCAGCGTATTGTGCGCCGAGGTACCCGCGCGCGTCAACTCAAGCATCCACAAGGCCCGGACCCGCTATGGTCGAAGTCTCGACCACACCCCCGTCGGAACGCTATCCCGGACGCCCCACCGAGGGGCGCGTCGTCGTCATCGCTCCCACCCGCGCGGCGTGCGAGACGATCGAGCTGGGCGTGCAGCTGACCAACGTGGAGACCATCCTCAACCGCGAGCACGGCGGCGAGATCCGCGAGCTGGCGCGCAGCGGGCGCGGCTTCGGGATCATGGCGGGGACGGGGACGGGGAAGACGCTGGCCGTGCGCCCCATCGCGCAGGAGATCGTGGGCGAGGAGCTGCGCGTGGGCGTGGTGAACCGTGAGCGCGAGGCCACACCCGACACGCCCAACTGGAACGTGGTGATCATCACCACCGGCATCGCCCGGCGGTGGCTGCAGGACGGGCTGATCGACCAGAACGACATCGTGGTGGTGGACGAGATCCACCAGACCAGCGCCGAGCTGGAGCTGTGCCTGGCGCTGGCCAAGCGCGCCGGCTGCCGCTTCGTGTGGCTCTCGGCCACGGTCGATCCGCGCTTCTACGCCGATTACCTCGATTCGGCCACGGTGATCGAGTCGAGCGCGTTCGACCCCGAGAAGGCGGCGGACGTGCGCGTGTCGAACACGCAGAACCCGATCGCCTTCCTGGCCGAGCGCTTCATGCGCCACGTGATCAAGGAGAAGCGCGGCGTGGCCGTGTTCGTCCCCACGCGCGCCGGCACCGAGCAGATCGCCAAGGCGCTGCAGGAGAAGTATCCGCGGCTGCTGACCGAGTACTACCACGGCGGCGAGCCGGTGGCCAAGCTCCGCCCCTTCCTGGAAGAAGACGGCGCGCCGCACCCGTTCCTGCTGGCGATGACCAGCGCCGGGCAGAGCGCGCTGAACATCCGCGGGCTCGACACGGTGGTGATCGAAGACGCGCAGTTCACCACCATCGTGAACCGCGGCCGCTCGGTGCTCACCCGGCTGCCGCTGGGCTCGAACGAGATCCTGCAGATGGCGGGGCGCGTGCACGGCCGCGTGGCCGGTGGCGAGGTGTGGATCCTCTCCGAGCGCGACATCGAGTTCCAGAACCTGCGGCCCACCGAGCCCAACTTCCAGCTGGCGGGCGATCCCGAGCGCGTGGCGCTGACCTGCGCCAACATGGGCGTGCGCGCCGACGAGCTGGACCTCCCCGTGCCGCTGGACCGCATCGCCTACCGCCGCTCGGTCGACTTGCTGACCAAGCGCGGGCTGATCGCCAACAACCGGCTGACGGAGTACGGGCGGCGGGTGGAGGTGCTTCCGGTCGACCGCGCGTGGGGCGAACTGCTGGTGAACGCCGACGAGCACATGGTGCCGGTGGTGGCCGGGTGCGCGAGCATCGAGTCGCTGCACCGCATGCTCAAGCCCGACAACGACATCGGGCAGTACGTGATCAAGGGGAGCGACAACCTCACCGCGTACAACATCTACCAGCACGTGCTGGACGAGATCGGGACGATGGGCTCGGTCTATGGCCTTCCCCGGCACGTGTTCGACGAGGAGGTGCTGGCCGCCTGGTGCGACGAGCGCGGCGTGCTGGTCCGCAGCATCGAGGACGCGGCGCTCGCCATCGCCTCCATCTACCGCTCGCTCGACCTGCCGCTGCCGAACAAGTTCCCGCGGCTGAACCGCCAGGTGGAGCGCGAGTGGAAGCAGCTGGTCGCGCGGGTGATGCCGTTCGACCTGGTGATCGACGAGGAGACGCACTGGGGCGAGGAGGTGCGTGTCAGCAAGACCAGCGTGTGCGGCAACTGGGGCCCGGTGGCCGGCGAGATCCTGTACTTCGCCGACAAGAACGGCCGCACGCGCGGGTCGATCAGTGGCACGCAGCTGGACATGGACCTGATCTGGGAGTACGCCCAGGTCGCCGACAGCCACGTGGTGTACGATCCGGCGCACAAGCGCGCGCCGCTGCGCCTGGTGCGCACCCGCGAGTACCAGGGCTTCGAGCTGGACCGCGACGACGTGCCGGTGGAGCGCTTCGAGGGCGAGCTGGGGGAGAAGGCGCGCCTGGCGCTGGCCGACGCGGTGATCACCGGCAAGGCGTATCACCCCGACCAGATGGCCAACCGCGCCGTGCTCCGCGAGCTGCGCGAGGTGTGGCGCCGCTCCGGCGGCACCGTGGCCGCGGCGAGCGACGAGTCGCTGCGCCAGGCGATCGCGGCGAAGCTGTCGAACGTCAACTCGTTCGCCGACTTCATGGAGGCGTCGGTCCGCGTGGACGCCGACGCCATCGTGCCGCGCGACGAGCGGGCGCGGTGGATGGCGCTCCCCGGCGAGATCGAGCTGGACGAGGAGACCTATCCGCTGGACTACTCGGTGGAGGATGGCGTGGGCGTGGTGCGCGCGCGCATTCCCGCGAAGCTGGTCTATCGCATCGAGGACGCGGACGTGCCGGTGCTGGAGACGGGGCGCCCGCTGGGCTTCACCGTGGTGCGCGGGAAGAAGGACCCGATCCAGGCCGAGAGCATCGAGGCCGCGCGCCTGCGCCTGAGCGAGGGCGGCCCCGGCGACCGCCCGCGCCGCAAGCCCAAGAACTGGATGGAGATGGAGAGCGGCGACGTCGCCGCCGAGGGCGAGGACGGACGCCCGCGCCGCCGCAGCCAGCGCAACAAGCACGGCGCCGGCCCCCGCCGCGGCCGCCGCGAGGGCGGTGGCCCGGCTTCACGTGGCGACCGCGATCGTGGTGGCGAGGGTGGCGGTGAAGGCGGCGGGCGCGAGGGCGGCCCTCGCAGGGGAGGCGGGCGTGGCCGCGGGCCCAAGCCCGGGGGCCCGGGCGGGCCCGGCGGCCGCGCGAAAGGGCGCAAGGGCGGGGGACGGCGGAAGGCGCGGAGTTGAGCGGATGCGGGTACGCTGCTAACGTTGATTTCCGAGCGTGAACCGCACGAGTCCAGCCATGCCAGAGATCAGCCGCTTCTTGGGTATCGTGATCGCAATCTTCTACCGCGATCACGAACCACCGCGCTTCACGCTACCTATGGTGGCTACGAAATCACCGTCGGGATCAACGATGGGGTGGTCGAGGGCCGCTTTCCGCGACGCGCACTCACCCATGTGTTGGAATGGCTGGACCTGCATCGCGATGAGCTGATCGCTAATTGGAACCGCGCGCGAGCTCGCCAGCCGCTGGAGCCCACCGCGCCACTCGAATAAGCCTGAGCTCAAGACTCGAACATGCTGAACGTGACGGCCGTACGGCACCAGCGAGATTTCGTACTGTGGCTCCGCTTCAACGACGGACGCGAGGGCGAGGTAGATCTTGGTGCCGAGTTGGACGGACCCGTGTTCGAGCCGCTCCGGGACCCCGTCCTTTTCGCGCAGGCCCGCGTCCATTCGGACCTGAGAACCGTTGTCTGGCCGAACGGAGCCGATTTCGCGCCCGAGTTCTTGTATCAGCAGATGAAGGCCCTGCAGGCGGCGTAACTGGAACGGCCGACACACTCCGCGGCGTTCGTTGCACCGTCGCACTTCACCCCTTTGGGCGAGAATGCAGATGAGACACGACCTGAGCGAGATCGTGTGCATCGTCGATCGGTCTGGCTCGATGGAAAACATTCGTGCCGACGCGATGGGCGGGTACAACGCGTTCCTGGCGGGGCAGAAATCTCATCCCGGCAACGCACGCCTCACCCTGGTGCTGTTCGACCACGAGTACAAACTGGTGCACGATGGGGTCGATCTCGCCGCATGTCCGCCTCTGAATGAGCACAGCTACGTTCCGCGTGGCGCCACCGCGCTGCTGGATGCCATCGGCCGAACGATCGATAACCTGGGTGCCCGGCTCGCGAGAACTCCCGAGGCGGAGCGCCCAGGCAAGGTGATCGTCGCCATTCTGACGGATGGGGAGGAAAACTCGAGCCGTACCTACAACCGAGAGCGCGTGGCCGGCATGATCGCCCATCAGCAATCGAAGTACGCGTGGGACTTCATCTTCCTGGCCGCCAACCAGGACGCGATCAGCACCGCCAGCACACTGTCGATCGACGCGGATGCTGCGTTCAGCTTCGAGGCGAGCGAAGCGGGCGTGCGAGAGGCATACGCCCAGATGGATACGGCGGTCCGCACGCGACGCGGCTCCGCGTAGCAAGCTCGTCGGAATACCGGCCGGTGGCTCCTCGCTCAGCCGCTTTCGGCGCGTGGGGCCGCCTTCCACTCGGATGAGGCATCGGCTGCGTCGCGCAGCTCATCCGCGAACTCCAGCACCGAGTGCGCGACGAGCGGGTCCATCGCGAGCTCGTGCGGCGGTGCGTGGCGCGCGAGCTTGATGCTGGAGTAGGCGATCGCCTCGAACGCGCCGAAGCGGTCCACCAGCATCTCCATCCGCCGCATGGGCGAGACCCGGCGGCTGAGCTCCTTCGGCTTCTCAGGCATGGTGGGCGCTCCTGTGCTCTTGACCCTGGCCGCGCGGCAGGGATAGCTTGGGTGAGCGGGCGGCTTTCGGGTCGCTTCGTGTGAGGGGCTGGCCGAGTCTTCTTGGCGGGAGAGCGGCCAGCCTTTTCTTCGCCCCTGCTGGTCACTAATATAGCTGACCATGATGCTCTGGTCAACACTGCTACTGACCACGTGACGCAATCCGATGCAGCTGCGGAGCGCGCCCGCTTCCGCGATGCGGTTGACCGGCTGCGGCTCTCAACGGGATACTCGATGGACGACGTTGCGGCCGCCTTCGGCGTGAGTCTCAACCTCGCCCAGCGCTGGCGCGCGGAAGGCGGCCGCCACCGCCCGCGCCCCGGCTGGGAGCAGACGATCGCGGAGATGGCGCAAGCCGGGGCTGCAGCGAACCGCAAGCAGGCCGAGGACGCAGACGCGTTAGCGCTTGAACTTTCGCAAGAAAGGTGAGCTGCAGTTAGATGAAAATATCACTCCGGCACATGTTCATTACGCTTCATCTTGAACAACTCAGTGAAGCCGCTGTGTTCGTAGAACAAGCTGCGGATAAGCGTTTGCGAGAAGTTTCACCACCGGTCTTCACCGTAGACTCAGAAAGCGCAGTTCCCGAGGAGTTGGACGAGGAAACGAAGGATGAATTGAGGAAAGTGGCGGCCATTTATCCTCAAACCCTCCGTCGCTCTCTGTTTGTCACTTCTTTGGCGATGTTTGAAGACGACCTCAATACCGTTTGTGGGGACTTTATTCGAAGGCACCAATTTACCCTTACACCACATGATCTCAGGGACAAAGGAATCGAGAAATATCAGAAATTTCTTAAACATGTTTGTGGTTTGCCGTTCCCGGATACGGGTTCAGAATGGCAGATGATCAAAAGGTTGGGGAAACTGCGCAATATTTTCGTTCATCGGGGCGGCCGAGTCCTTGATGACAAAGATGTACGCGCCTTGATTGAATCGAATGAGTTCCTTGCCTTACATCGGGAACAGGTAGTGCTGAAAAATGGATTTGTTCAAGATGTTGTTGCGATCATGACCCGGTTTTGGGATCAATTCTATTCGGGCCTTGAGACCTAGCAGCGTGCTGAAACGATCAATTCGCGTTGATCGCGCGTAGACTTCTTCTGGCTCGTCCATCGCGCGCCAAGAGCTGACTCCATAGGTTGGTAGAAACAGCGCAGGAACTATCTGATCGCCCAATCCGCTATCCTTCGTGCATCCACAAAGCCCAGCACTTCGCGCGCTTGCAGAGAAGTGGGACGCGGTTCCCGCGGCGGAGCGCGCCAACTTCCAGTCGTACGTCACGGATCTGGGACTTCGTACAGGGATCTCGGAGCAATCGTTCAAGTCCAAGCGCCGCACCCTGCCGTGAAGTCACGATCGTCCTGGGCACGATACGATCCTGCCATCCCGGGCCCCTCGCCGGGCGCGAATCACGGAGCGCTTCACGCCGCCGGGCCTCTGCGCGCGGACCTTCACCTTCACCCGGCTCGCCAGTCGGCCACACGCACGCCGCGCGTCAGCCGCCAGCCGACCATCTCGCGCGCGCGTTGTCGACATCGGCGGCGTACTGGTCGAGTCGAAACGTCTGCAGGGCCGTCACCGTCCGCCGGGCGCGCATGTCGGCCAGCACCTTCCGAACGTCGTCGGCCGGGAGGAGCGCGAGGATCGGGAACAGCGCGATCACTTCGATGATCCTCCAGTTCTTCCAATCGCCGAGCGACGCTTTCCACGCTCCCCAATCGGCGGTCGCGGCGGGGTCTCCGCCGAAGCTTTGCACCACGAGGTTCCGTTCGGCGCGCTCCGACTGGGTGGTGGTGCCGGTGGAGCGGGTCAGCCCCCCCTCTACGCCGATGTCGGCCCACTCCGCGTTGACGGCGGTGCTGAACGAGGTGGTCAACGACTCCGCGCTCTGGCTGCCCGTCACGGTGGCGGTGTCTTCCAGGTACAGCTTGCCCCCCAGCAGCAACTGCGTGGCAACGTAGGCTCCGTACTTGCCGACCGCCGTGAGCACGGCAGCCAAACGGCCGTTGGGGTCCGTCTGCGCGCAGGCGTCGCTGAAGGCGGCCTTCGCGTCCGGGCTCAGCGCCAGGCGAGCCGTGTCCCAGGTCGCAACCCGGCTTGGCACCACGAGTTGGGAGAGGAAGTACAGGGTGCCCTTGCTGGCGCTCTCGGCCGACGCGGTTGCGAGGTTCAGCTTGGCGCCGAGGCCCACCTTCTGCAGCGCGGCGCTCGCGCCGGCCGAGATGCCCAGCGACTCGCGGTACGTGCGCACGTCGAGGGCGGTGAACGTCTCCGTGGTGTGGCTCAGCGTCTGGTCGAACGGCTGAAGCCGCGGCGCGCCCCCGGTTACCACGAGCTCCGACGGTGCCATCCGCTGGATGGTGCCGTCGGGCACCGGTGCGTACACCGCCGGCAGGCAGAGCCCGGCTGCCACCTCCGCGGGGTCGGCGGCGGGGGCCGGTGGGGTGCGGGTCGGGGTGTCGGGCACAGTGGGAGGGGTTGGCGTCTGGACCGGCTCGCCGGGGAGCTCGGGCGTCTGCGGGGGTGAGCCCGGGGTGACCGCCGGCGCGGTGACCGGCTTCGCGGCGGGGTGGGCCACCATGATCGTGCCGCCGTCCGAGAGCACGTCCCGGAGGTGGTACTGCCCCTCGTCCTGCGGGCTGATGGTTCGGTCCTTCCAGACGAACGAGTAGCTGCCCAGCGCATAGCGCGCGAGGGCCTGGCGGGCCTGCGCCAGCGTCAACGCCGCCGCGCTCCCGTCGATGCTCACCGCCTGCTGCGTCCCTTCACCCCGGAACTGCAATCCGTAGTTTGCCATGGACCGCCGACCTTTCGCGGGCTCAGGGGGATTCGAACAGGGCTTGGGCAATCGCTTTCGAGGGTACGACGTAGAACGCCACCGACGCCGAGGCGAAGGGCGACGGGTCGGCCCTCACATTCGACAGAGTGCCCGCCAGCAGCGAGTCGCCCGCGTCGATTCCCGGCATCACGCCCCCGGGGACGTCGTCGATGGAGACGAGGACGGCCGAGACGTTGTCGAGACCTGACGCGTCGACCACGCGAGGGTTCGGCGGGGCCACGTTCGTGACCTCGTCGTTCGATATCAGCGGAGTGACGTCGAACTCGTACATCCGGTAGAAGCGGAAGGTCACCGTCATGGGCGACACGTCGGTGACGTCGGTGCTCGCGAGCTGCGCGGTCGCCAGGGTCTCCACCACGATGGGTTGGTTGCGGTCGCCGTAGCGGTCGATCACCACGTACAGCCAACCGTCCGGATGCCCGATCTTCGGCGCCGCGCGCCCGGCCGAGATCGAGGCAGCGTCGGTGCCGATCGACCACGTGAGCCCCTGCGCGAGCGCCGACCAATCGCCGGCGGCCTCGAACTGCACGCACGTCCCCGCTTCCACCAGCACCGCCCGGGCGCTGGAGCCGCTGGTGACGTTCTCCAGCATCACCGGCTCCATCTTCCCCGCGTTTTGCCGCACCGCCTCCAGCATCACCTGCGACAGGGCGACCGTGAGCATGACGCCGCCCAGATCGAAGCGCGGCACCTGCGTTCCGGTCACCTGCGGGTAGAAGACGCACTCTCCGCCGGCCTTTACCCGGAACGCCCGCATTCGGGACCCGTCCGCGAAGCGGGCGAGGTAGAGGGTTCCCGGCGTGAGCGTCGCGGCAACGGGGCCGTCGACCGTGAGGGTCTGCTCGTTCCCGGAGCCCCCCAGCTCCACCCGCACGCCCGACGAGAGGGTCGCGCCCTTCGCGCCCACGATGTCGATGATTGCAGCCTTTGCCGGATCCACTCCGTCGCCTCCCGTTGATGGGCGAGCCGCACGCCCTGCATGGTACGACTTTCGCATTCCCGCACATATCATGCATCTTCGCGTGCGTTCTTTTGGGGATGAAACGGTCAGGCAAGGAGGGTGCCATGTCCGGCGGTACCACGCTCAGGATCGTCAATCGAGGCGCCGCCCAAGTGGGAGTGACGGTAACCACGGGCGGGCACACCACGATCTACCTCGTGCACGGCGGAACGGGGTACGACGAGCTTCTCCCGGCGTCGGTGGAGGACGGCTTTGTGCTGGGGATCGAGGGCACGAAGATCCAGATCACCGTTGCGGAGGACGGCTCCAGCTACACCGTGGCCGACCACAAAAAGCTCCGGTGGATCGCGGATCGCTATGTACTCACCATCGTGATCGACGACACGGCCGACCCCGTCATCGAGCTGCGGGTGGTGCCTGCGCCGATGACGCGCAGCGGGATCCCCGGCGCGTACATCTACGGGGTTGCGCCCCCGGCGACCGCCCAGGCGTCCACGCCATGACGGTCGCGAAAGCCGCGGGCGCGCGCTAGCTTGAGGAAGCTCGGCGCACGCATCGCGCCGCTCCCCGCCCGCGTCACGATCGCCTTCCGCATTCCGTCGTGCATCCACAAAGCCCAGCACTGCGCGCGCTCGCCGAGAAGTGGGACGCGGTTCCCGCGGCGGAGCGCGCCAACTTCCAGTCGTACGTCACGGATCTGTGCGAGGCGCTGGCCGTCGCGCGGCCGCAGCCGCGTGGGTCGGGATACGAGTTCGAGTATCCGGTGACCACCACCGACCGGCGCACCGGTAAGAACACGACCAACTACGTCGATCTGTACCGGCAGGGGCACTTCATCCTGGAGGGGAAGCACACCGACGCGGGTGCCGGAGCCGACCGGGTGCTGGGCGCGGCGTACGGGCAGGCGAAGGGGTACGCGGGCGACATCCCGCACGCGCCGCCGCCGTTCCTGATGGTGATGAACGTGGGCCGCACGCTGCTGCTGTGGGATCGCTGGGGCGGCAACTACGGCGGCGTGAACGCGGCGCGCCGCATCGACCTGCGCACGCTGTGGCAGCGCGATGACGACATCGAGTTCCTGCGCGCCGTGTGGGAGAATCCCGAATCGCTGAACCCGGCGATCCGCGGCCGCGCCGTCACGCGCGAGGTGGCCGGGCGGCTGGCGAAGCTGTCGGCGTCGCTGGAGGGGCGGGGACACGACGGCGAGCAGGTCGCTCAGTTCCTGATGCGTTGTGTCTTCACGATGTTCGCGGAAGATGTTGGCTTGCTTCCAGATCGTCTCTTCCAAGCGGCGGTTGAGAGCTTCCGCGGGAATGGGAGAAATATCGCGAATGATGGCGTAATTTA
>Ga0247773_1000739_pt1 | contig 11854 bp, 9 predicted proteins | sample UWRJL092311B6_FD_179934 | JGI IMG/M metagenome (GOLD analysis project Ga0247773, IMG submission 179934) | Plant litter microbial communities from Arlington Agricultural Research Station in Wisconsin, United States - UWRJ-L092-311B-6 | ecosystem: Environmental > Terrestrial > Plant litter >...
GGTTTCGGAGTTTTTTGCTCCGTCCTTTTGGATCGCGCTGTTACCGCTGGGCCCTCAGCCGGAGGTCGCACTTGCAGGACTTGCAGGACTTGCAGGACTCGGAGGACTTACAGGGGTTGGCGGGCTCGGGGCAGCGGCCGGCGTCTCCTTTTTCTCTTCCTTGTCGTTCTTCTTCGGCACGGGCCAGCCTCCGCCGAGCGCCTTGTAGAGTTGGATCAGCGAGCGCGTGTGCTCGCTCGCGGTAGTCGCTTCGTCGATCTCGGCGTTGAACAGCGAGCGTTGCGCATCGAGCACCGGGAGGTAATCGCTCACGCCGCCGCGGTAGCGAAGCTCGGCGAGCTCGACGACTTGGAGTTCGGCGGTCGTGCGCAGATGCTGCTCGTCTTTCTGTTGGCCCGCCTTGCGCAGGGTGATCAGCGAGTCTTCCACTTCGCGTAGCGCTTGCAGAAGCGTGCGTTCGTAAGCGTATACGGCCTGACGCTGCTGCGACTGACGCACATCCACCTTGCCGCGCAGCGCGCCGCCGGCAAAGATCGGTTGCAGGATACTGGCGAAGATGTTCCAGGTTTGGCTGGCTGGGCTCAAGAGCTCGCTCAGATCGGTGCTGGCCAGGCCGTAGTTACCCGTGAGCTTGATGCTCGGATAGAGCGCGGCCTTCGCTTCGCCGATGCGGGCCGTTGACGCCATCAGATCCATCTCTGCCTTGCGCAAGTCTGGACGACTCTCCAAGAGTGCGGCAGGCAAACCCACCGGCACTTCAGGCGGAATGGGCTGGTCCTCCGCGGTGCGGTTGCGCAGAATGTCGCCCGGTGAGCGACCGAGCAGGAAGGACAGCTCATTTTCCTTCTGGGCGATCAGCTTTTCCAGGTTGTAGGCCAGGGCCTGCACGCGGTGGAACTCGGCCTCTGACTGGCGCAAGTCGACTTCGTGCGTGACGTGCCCTTCGAAGCGCAAGCGCGCGTAGTCGACGTGCTCTTGTCGCGATTTCAGCGTGTTGACCGTAATCGCTAGCCGGCGATCGAGGCCGCGCAGGTCGACATAGGCGATCGCGACGTCGGAGACGAGCGCGACCGCGACCGCACGCCGCCCTTCGTCGCTGGCCAGGATCGCGGCGCGCGCGGCTTCGCTGGCCCGGCGGACGCGGCCAAAAAAATCGATCTCCCAGGAAAAGCCGAGGCCGATGTGGGCAAGGCCCTTGGCATCGGAGCCTTGGCCTTCGGGAAGGTGGGTGAGGCTCCCGTCGCTGGTGTTGATGCCTCCGCCCGTCGCCTTCAGGTCGAGATGCGGGTAGAGGTCGGCCTTGCTGATGCCGAAGGTGGCCCGCGCCTCTTCGATGCGCTCGGTCGCAATCTTGAGATCCCTATTTTGCTCGAGCGCGACCTGGATCAATTGGCGCAGCTGCTCGTCCTGAAACTGCTCCCACCAAGGAATGTTGGCGATCGATTCTTGAGCTTTTTCGCTGTCCTTGTCCGCTGGCGGTGCCATGCCGCGAAAGTTCGCCGGCGTGACGACCGGCGGACGCTCGTAGTCCGGGCCCACCTTGCAGCCGAGCATCGAAAGGCAGCAGCAGAACAGACACGGCGCAGCAGCAAATCGACGCGCCATGTCAGTGCGCCTCGCTGGGGGCCGGGGCCGGCGCCGCTGCGGCTAGGGCGGCGGCTTTGGCAGCTGCCTTTTTCCTGCCCAAGCCCTGAATGAACGCGTAATTGCCCGGGATCAAGAAGACGCCGAACAGGGTCGCGATGAGCATGCCGAAGAACACGGCGCAGCCCATCACGTTCTGCGAGGCAGCGCCTGCCCCCTTGGCGCGCATCAGCGGAATCACGCCCAAGATGAAGGCGAATGCGGTCATCAAGATCGGCCGGAAGCGCAAGCGGGCTGACTCCAAAGCCGCCTCTTGTGGCTCCATGCCCTCGTCCTGCTTGGCCTTCGCGAACTCGACGATCAGAATCGCATTCTTGGCGGCCAGACCGATCAGCATGATGTTGCCGATCTGGACGTACACGTTGTTGTCGTAGCCCATCAACCAAACCCCGAAGAACGAACCGAGCACGACCAAGGGAGAGCCGAGCAACACGGCCCAGGGCAGCCGCCAACTTTCGTACAGCGCCGCCAGCAGCAAGAACACGAACACGATCGCCATGGCCAGCGTCGGAGCCGCGGGCGGAGCCACCTTCTCCTGATAAGACATCGAGGAGTACGCGAAGCCGAGCTCCGCGGGCATGGTCGCCTTGAACACTTCCTCGAGCGCGGCAAGCGCCTGGCCGGAGGTGTAGCCGGGTGCCGGCACGCCGCTGATCTCGGACGATCGAAACAGGTTGAAGCGGTTCGTGATCTCGGTGCCCGGTTGGCGCTTCACGTCCATCAGCGTGGACAGCGGGATCATGGTGTCCGTGGTCTTGCTACGAACGTAGATTTCGCCGATGTCCTCGGGCTTCTGCCGACTACTCGCTTCCGCCTGCACGTAAACGCGAAATAGGCGACCGAAGCGGTTGAAGTCGTTGACGTAACTGCCGCCGAGCGACGCACTGAGGGCTTGAAAGGCTTCGTTCACCGGCACGCCCAGCTTGCGCGCCTTTTCCCGATCGAGCTCGACCCCAAGCTGCGGATACCGGGGATTGAAGGAGGTAAAAAGATTCGCTAGCTCTGGCCGTTGGCTCGCCGCCGTGATGAAGGCCAGCGTCTGCGCACCCAGCTGGTCGACGCTGAGCCCACCGCTCCGGTCCTGGATCAGAAAATTGAAGCCGGACGAGGCGCCGAAGCCCGAAATCGTGGGGATGTTGAAGGGGATGATGATGCCTTCGGGGATGACCGAGAAGGCACGCTTGAGCTTGGCCATGATGTCCATCGCGCGCAGCCCGGGTGCTTTTCGTTCCTCCCAGGGATGCAAGCGCACGAAAACCGTGCCGAAGTTCGGCTGGTAGGTACTGGTGACCGCGCCGTAGCCGCCGATCGTTTGGTAGGAATCGACGCCATCGGTCTTGGCGAGGACGTCCTCGACCTGTTTGAGCAGGGCGCTCGTGCGCACCAGCGACGCACCGGGCGGCAGCTGCACGGCCACGCCGATGATGCCTTGGTCCTCGTCGGGCACGAAGCCCGCGGGGATGGCCTTGCCGAACAGCCCGGCACCCACCACGACCACACCCACGAGCAGCACCGTGATGATCGAGCGACGCACGAGCAAGCGCGCAGCCCCGACGTAGCCACGGGTCACCCAGTCGAAGCCGGTGTTGAAGCCCTTGAAGGCCTTGCCCAAAAGGCCGACCTTGCCCCCGTGCTTGGGCGCCTTCAAGAGCAGCACGGCGAGCGCCGGCGAGAGCGAGAGCGCACTGAACGCGGACAGGATGACCGAGATGGCGATCGTCAGCGCGAACTGCTGATACATGCGCCCGGTGAGACCGGGGATGAAGGCCACGGGTAAGAACACTGCCGAAAGAATCAGTGCGATGCCGATGACGGGGGCTGAGACCTCCTTCATGGCTTGGATCGTGGCATCCCTCGGACTCATGCCGTGCTCGAGATGGTGCATCACCGCCTCGACCACCACGATCGCGTCGTCGACCACGATGCCGATGGCGAGCACCAGACCGAACATCGACAGGGTGTTGATCGAAAACCCGAGCAACGGAAAGAACATGAACGTGCCGACGAGCGACACGGGCACGGTCAAGAGCGGGATCAGCGTGGCGCGGAAGTTCTGCAGGAAGATGAACACCACCAGCGTGACCAGGATCACTGCTTCCACGAAGGTGTGGATGATCGATTCGATCGAGGCCTCGACCGCGGGCGTGGTGTCGTAGACGATCTTGTAGTCGAGATCGGTCGGGAAGTTCGCCTGCGCCCGCTTCATCGTATCGTAGATGGCTTCGGACGCCTTGAGCTGATTGGCGCCGGGTAGCAGGTACAGCGCCATGGCGCCAGAGGGCTTGCCGTTCAAGCGACCGAAGGCGTCGTACCCCTGCGCGCCGAGCTCGGCACGACCCACGTCACGGATACGGATCTGCGAGCCGTCCTTGTTCTCGCGGATGATGATGTTCTCGAACTCCTCCGGCATGATCAGGCGGCCGGGGGCGCTCACGGTGTACGTGAACTTTTGAGTCTCGGGCGAAGGCGAGGCGCCGATGCGCCCCGTGGGCGCCTGCAGGTTCTGCTCCTTGATCGCCTGGATCACGTCGTTGGGCGTGAGCCCGAGCTGCGCCATGCGATCGGGCCGCAGCCAAATGCGCATGCCGTAGTCGGTGCCGCCGAACAGGTCGACCTGAGCGATGCCGGGAATGCGCAGCAGCTGATCGCGCAGATTGATACCGCAGTAGTTGATCAAAAAATTCGCGTCGTAGCTGCCCTTCGGCGAGTACAGCCCGATCAGCATCAAGATGCTGGGGCTCATCTTCTTGACGGTGACGCCCTGAGCCACCACGTCCTGAGGCAGGCGCGCTTGCGCGGCAGACACGCGATTTTGCGTGAGGACGTTGGCCATGTCCTGGTCGACGCCGACGCCGAAATTCACGTCGAGCTGCATGCGGCCGTCGCTGGTGTTCGACGACTTCATGTAGATCATGTTCTCGACGCCGTTCACCTCCTGCTCGATGGGCGTCGCCACCGACTGCTCGACGCTGAGCGCCGAGGCGCCCGGGTAGTTGGCAGTCACGCGGATGGTGGGCGGGGCTAGGAACGGATACTGCTCGATCGACAGGCCCTTCAACGAGAAGGCGCCGAGCATCACGATCAGGATCGCGATCACGATCGCGACGATGGGACGTCGGATGAAAAAGCCGGCCATGTTCAGCCTCCCGACGCGGACGCGCTGGGAGCCGCTGCAGGGGCTTCCTCGAGCGGGACCAGTTGCGGCTTGACCTTGACCCCGCCGCGCACCTTCTGCAGCCCCTCGACCACCACCCGCTCACCCGGCTTGAGGCCTGAGTCCAAAATGATGAGTGAGCCGATGCGCTCCGCAGGCTTCACCACACGCATCTCGATCGTGTCGTCGGGCTTGACGACGGCAACGCTGTTGATGCCCTGAGCTTCGACCACGGCGCCCTGCGTGACGAGCACGGCGCCTTTCTTGATCGATACTGCGGCGCGGACGCGCGCGAATTGTCCCGAACGCACGATCCCGTTGGGATTGGGAAACGCCGCTTCCAAGCGGATCGTGCCGGTCTTGGCGTCGACGTTGCGATCGACGAACGACAGCGTACCGGGATACGGGTGCGTGGAGCCGTCGGCCAGAATCATCTGGAACGACAACTTCTGGTCGGCTTCGCCTGCGCCTGCCGCTGCGCCGCCGCCTGCGCCGCTCGGCACGATGCCTGCCAAGTTCTTGCCCTGGGCTTCGCTGCGCTTCGCGTAAAACAGGTAGTCACGTTCCGAGACACTGAAACGCACCTTGATCGGATCAATCTTGGAAATTTTCGTGAGCAGCGCGGACTCACCGCGGCCAACCAAGGTGCCTGGATAGGCCTCCGTGGTTCCGATCAAGCCGTCCTCCGGCGCTAGCACGGTCGTGTAACCGAGGTCGAGTTGCGCCTTTTGGAAGGCCGCCTGCGCAGCAGCAACCGAGGACTGCTGCGCGCGCTCGTTGGCCTGCGCGGTTTCCAACTCTTGGACCGACACTGCGTTTTTCGCTACCAGCGGTTGGTAACGCGCCACGTCGTTTTGCGTGCGGACGAGCTCCGCCTTCGTTTGCCCGACCTTGGCCGCAGCCTCCGCCAGGGCGGCGCGGAACGGTCGACTATCGATCGTGTATAGCCGCTGCCCCTTTTTGACGAAGGACCCCTCTTTGAAGTCCATCGTTTCGAGGAAACCCTCGACGCGTGCCGAGATATCGATCTCCATGTTGCCGCGGGTCTGACCCACGGCCTCGACGGTGATCGGCACGTCGCGCGAAACGGCCTCCGCCATCTTCACCACGGGCGGCGGCGGTGGGGCAGCTTTCTGCTCTGCCTTTTCGCAGCCGATGAACGAGATGAGTGAGGTGAAGAGAAGGATGGGAGCGGAGCGACGCTGGAGAGTGGCTAACGGTTTCATTTCATCCAAGACGCACAGGCGCAGGAGCTGGCACTTACGTAAGCAACGCCCACCAATTGCACCCGAACATTTCTGCATTGGTCGCGCGTCCCCATAGGGAAGTCAATGCCATTAGCCGGCCCCCTGGTTTTCGAACGCGGCATTGCGCCGGCATTTTCGCCATCTCGCGGGCTCCAGATGTTACAGCCACCATGCAACCCTGGAACACGCCTGATACAAAGGCCGTTGACGTTTCAGCCCGCGTCCCGTCGAGCAGCAAGCTCGCGGGCAATCGCATCCCAATAGTGTTTGAACGCTCACGCTGCTCGTAGCAACGGCGCGACCGACGGTAACTCGGGTGTTGGATCGTGACGGCCGCGCACGATCTGACGCACGCGGCGCATCACCATTGTTACTTGGTCTTTTTGCTACAGGAGCTCAGCGCCTCGTCGGCCGTGAAACCGTTGGCCATCAGCTTCTTGACGCACGCCTTCTGCTCGGCCTCGGCCGCAGCTGACGGAGCCGCCGCGGCAGCGGGTGCCGCGGCGACCGGTGCCGCGGCGGCTGCACCAGCCGGAGCGGCGGCGGGTGCCGCTGCGACTGGTGCCACTGCAACCGGTGCCGCGGCGACCGGTGCCGCTGCGACTGGCGCGGGAACTCTGGCGGGGGCGACGAGCGAAAGCTCCAGCACGGTTCCAGCCGGGATTCGCACTTCCTTGCCGCGCGTGAGCACGGCCGCAGCGCCGCCGATGGCCGCACCCTTCGCCGCACCGCTGCCGCCACCGAAGGCCCCGCCGATCAACGCCGCCGCCCCCACCTTGCGCGCGGTATCGCGTCCGCTGCCTTCGCCCACGGCTTTGACCCCTTGGCTTTGAATCGGAAACAGTAGGCCGTTGATTTGCAGATCCGTAAATGCGATCTCGAGCTCGCTCTTGCCCGCGACGCGGCCTGCGGATTGGGCGTCATGGACGATGCCCAACACCTTCGTGCCCGCCGGCACGAGCACGTTGCCGCTGGCGTCCGGCAAGGCCGCCTCGAGGGACGCGGTGAAGCGCAGCCCTGCACCTTTTCCGGAATCGATGTTGTCGTTCAGGCGCATCACGAGTCGGCTGCCTACGGGCACGTCGACCGTGGGCCCGTTGTATGCGGGCTGCGGTGGCGGCGGTGGTGGCGCCGGCGCCGGTGGCGGTGCGTTCTGCCCACTGGGTGACGCTGCTTGTCCAGCCGGCGGTCGACACGCACCCGCAAACGGGAGAAGAGCCACGAGAAGGGACAGCACTGAGTGGGAGAAGCGCATGGGCAATTCCGTTAACCGCGATTTGCGCTTGCGCCAAGTGTCATTCCGTTCGAAAACGGCGCTGTCTTTTGAGCGAGTAACGCAAACGTGAGTGTCATTTGTGAAACACGATCCGCGGGATCTCGCCGGGCATTTTCGGCAGCTGCTGTAGGGTGGCAGTGCGAGCACACTCGCGCTGCCGCGAATTCTTCGAGCCAATAAAGGATACTAGTTCGTTGACGAAATTCACTGCACTCGCTGCTACGTTCGCCATCACGCTCTCGACTCGTTACGCACCCGCCCAAGAACGCGAGCGCCGCATCGAGGTGGTCGGCTTCGGCGGCGTGGGTTTCACCGGCGACATCGGCGTCTCGTCGAACACCGGAGCGGGCAACGTGAGCTTCGACAGCGCACCCGTTTACGGCGGGCTCGTGGGCTTCAAAGCTCAGCGCCACGGCTATGCCTACTTCAGCTACAGTCGCATGCAGACGACTGCCTACCTTCGTCCAGAAGGCGGCTTCGAGTCGAGCCGACAGCTCGACGTGAGCTTCGATTACTTTCAAGTCGGTGGAAACCTAGAGGCTCCACACGGGCGTATCGTGCCGTACCTCGGGCTCAGCCTCGGGGCCACGCGCTTGGCGCCGGTAGACGGCTCGGGAAACGACTTCAGTTTTTCAGGCGTGCTCGACGGCGGCGTCAAAATCATGCTCACCGATTTCCTCGACGTGCGCGTGATCGGACGCATGCCCTTGAGCTTCATCAGCGGCGAGGCAGCCGCACTTTGCATCGGCGGCGCGGGTTGTGCCGTCCGCTATTCTGGGCAGCCGTTGCTGCAAGGGCAGGCCTTGCTCGGTGTTGGCCTGCACCTGTAATTGCAGCGCAGAATCGCTTCAATAGGCTTCGTTGAAGCTGAAATAGAAAGCGTTTGACTCCTTGCCGACACCGAAATCCAAGCGTGCGTTCAGACGTCCCTGCACGGCGAACCGATAGCCGAGGCCGGCGTTCGGCAGCATACCTTCGAGCCGCGCATAGTCGGCACCGAGCGTGCCGAGACCGACCCAGCCGACCACGCCGTGTCGGCTGAGCTTGAGCGAGCCATCGGGCAGGTGACCGGCGCTGAACACGTAACGGTACTCGATGATACCGTAGAGAATCGTGTGGTCGCGGTAGCGCCCCCAACGGTAGCCCCGGAGATCGAAGGGCGAGCCGATCTGCCCGAGATCGCTCCAGGGCGCGTCTCCGCGCGCGGTGCGCGTGACGACGTTCCAAGTCATCGTGCTGCCCGTTCGGCCGATGGGCACATAATGCCGGTAGTCCAGATCGAACACTCGATAGCCGGGATGCTTGCCGAGCGCCGTCAGGTACGGAACATACCTGAGCTGGAGGTACACGCCGTGATACGCGTTCTGTGGGATGTCTCGACTGTCGAAACGCAGCGTGGGACCGACGCCAGCACTCAAATTGTTCGTTCCGTCCGCTAGCACGGCAGGATCGGCGGCCATGACGGGGTTGAGCTCGGTTGCCCGAGTCTGCGTCGCATCGACCGTGAGACCGAAAAACAAATCGCCGTAAATGCGCGCGAGCAGGGTCGGCTTCACTTGCCACCACAGGCGATGATACTCGGTGGTGGTCTCGCCGAGCGGGGTGTTCCGACCCGCGTCATAGCCGACACCGAAATAGTGATCGGCCATGTCCTTGACCCAGATGTCGAGGTCCAAGCGGTAGCGATCGTGATCGAAATACGTCTTGAGCAGACTCGAATAAACGACAGCGCCCACCGTGCCCCAACCGATGTTGAATGGCACGGAAGAGCGCGGACTGTCCGCATCGGCACGCCAGCTCAGCATGCCTCCGGCCAGGAGCAGCACGCCGAGCTCGGGGGTGTAGGCGGGCGCAGCGATTGGCGTGAGCCAGGTGCCCTTCCAATTCCAGCCAATCGCGGGCCCGGCCGCGTCCTCCTTTGCGTGCTCACTCCGTTGCGCAGAAAGTGGGTCGCTAGCCGGCGCGGGCGGAGCCGCGGGCGGAGCTGCAGGTGCAGCGCGAACGAGCAGCATGCTCGCCGCAGCCAAGAGCATGAGCCCTTGTCGCCCCCGCTTGGTCAAAGCGTCAAGACACCGAATTGGAGTGTGAGGCTCTGCACGTCCGTCACGTTGAGAAACTCCGCAGACGGCAAGGCCGAATAGCGAAAGGCAGTCATCAATGCCAGGCTGGAGTTGGCCAACGGAAAGACCGCTCCGAGATCAGCACCGAGCAGGACCGAGGTCTGATTGTCGTAGATGACGATATCGGCCATTGCCGATTGAAACGTGGACCAGCCAACGCCGATGCTCGCTCCGGCGTACGGCAACACTGACCCCTCTTTCAAAAAGTAGTAATGGGCGGCTGCGCGAACGGCTGAGCTTTGAACGCTGTTGTAGGCAGTGGCGGTCACTGCACCGTTGTCGATTGGGTACGTCGTGCGCGGTTGCGTCGCAATGAAGGTCTGAAAATCCGTGCTCACCCCAAAGGACAGCTGCGGCAGCGCGAAATACCGAACCAGGAACTCGAAGCCGAGAGCACTGGCCGAGTTGGTGAAGTCGTGCACGCTGGCCACGGGGAAAGCCACATTCCAGGCCATGCCGATCAGGAAGCGCCGCGAAGCGTTGCGACTCGGAGCGGCGGCTGGCGCAGGAGCTGGCTCGGCCGACAGCGCGGGCGTCGGTTCGGCGAGCGGCGCCGTTGGTGGGGGCGCTGCGGGCGCGACGGCTGCGGGTGCCGCCTGTGCAGGCTCGGGCGCAGGTGCCACTGGCGCAGGTGCCACTGGCGCAGGTGCCACTGGCGCAGGTGCCACTGGCGCAGGTGCCACTGGCGCAGGTGCCGCGGGCGCAGGTGCCACTGGCGCGGGCGCGGCTTGCGCGCCCGCAGTGCTGGCGATCGAGGACAAAAGTGCGACGAGACGCACACGCTGAATCAGGGTCATCAGTTCATCCTCTAGAGTGAAGTGGCAAGGTACGGGGATTGAACGAACGCCTGATCGATGCCCTGACGCGCTCGCTCCGCGGCGGCGTCTTTGAAGTCGGGCTCGACGCCGTACACGCCGGAGAACCAAATCGTACTCAGCAGTTTCTCCCCGGGGCCAGCGCCCGCTGCGCCGTCACCCTCCGACCCTCCACCTTCACCGCCGCCGCCTTCGTTCCGCGCCGGTGTCAGGTCGACGATCATCGTCGCGAGCGTGCCTGCGCGCCAGGCCGTGCTGGAACAGCCGCCGTAATAGGGATAATATCCCCACCCCGGATAACCCCAATAGTCGGAATCCCACCACGAATAACAGGCCACGGCCGAGTTGACCGAGCGCACGTAAACCAGCTCGACCGCGAGCTCCGCATCCGCCTTGACGTCCACCTGCTCGTAGCCGCGAAGAGCTAGGTTTTGGCTGGTCTGTAGCAGCAGCGGCGTGGCGTAGGACTCCTCGATCGGATCGGCCGCTTCACCGTCGCTCAGCACGCGGATTTCTGGCCGAATGAAGAAGCTGTGGTACGCGCCAAAATTGGCGTTGGGCGCGTGCTTCGTCAGCACGATCGACTCCGAGAGGCGCGCCTCGCTGGATGGTGGTGCCGAGCAACTGCTGATGAATCCCGCCATGACGGCTACCGCCAGCAAGTATGGACGTTGCATTCGGCGATTTGTCGACCGTGTGGGAGGCGACGTCAAGTCCATCCAAAATTCGGAGTTACGTGCCTCCCAATAGATTGGCGCGCTCGGGCCAGCGCCCATGCTCAGAGCGAGATGCCGAAAGAGATCTCGGGATACCAGGAATCACAGTCGACGAATTCGTTCGAAGTGCAATCGAGCTGTCGCTCGTACACGGCGCCGCCGCCGATATACATCCTGCCCGACTTCGGCACGTAGTAGGCACCGAGCCGACCGCCCATTTGGTTGTAGTCATCGCCATCCGTCACGAACGTCCGGCGGTAAAAGACGCCGGCATATGGCTTGATCACTGGCACCATGTGGAACACGTAACGGGCTTCGGGGCTCAAGCGTTGCAAAACGGGATTGGCGAAGAGCCACGCTTCGTAGTCGAGGCCGACCTCGAGCCCGTTGATGATGAAGTAACCTAGGCCTGCACCGATGATGAAATAGTTGTCATTGATGGTCGAAGCCGTGCCGAGCAGCAGCGTCAGACGCACAGCCCCTCGTGAGAACGGGCCGCGCGGGGGCGCGGGCTCCGGCTCGTCGATCTGCGGCGGGGGCGCCACCGGCTCCGCAGGCTGAGTGGCCGTGAATTCAGTAGTCGCCGGGGGCGGCGGTGGAGGCACCGCTTCGCCGCCTGGCGCCGGTGCGGCAGGGGCGGGCGCGGGAGCAGCAGCGGGCGCCGGAGCAGCGGGCGCCGGAGCAGCGGGCGCCGGAGCAGCGGGCGCTGGAGCAGCGGGCGCTGGAGCAGCGGGCGCTGGAGCAGCAGCGGGCGCCGGAGCAGCAGCGGGCGCTGGAGTCTTGGGAACCACGGTCAGGGTCGTCCCTTGTGCGGCAGCACTCGACGCGAATGAAAGCAGAGCTCCAAGCCACGAGACAGCAACCACGCCCCGCGCACCCCGC
>Ga0247773_1000740_pt1 | contig 11847 bp, 10 predicted proteins | sample UWRJL092311B6_FD_179934 | JGI IMG/M metagenome (GOLD analysis project Ga0247773, IMG submission 179934) | Plant litter microbial communities from Arlington Agricultural Research Station in Wisconsin, United States - UWRJ-L092-311B-6 | ecosystem: Environmental > Terrestrial > Plant litter >...
GGCAGCGCGACGACGACGGCCCATCCGACCGGGGCACCCAGCTTGACCAGCGCGAACCCCGCGACCACCCCGGTCGCCAGCGCGAGCAGCAAGGCCCGCACCAGCCCCACGAGCGGCGTCACGGGCGGTCCAGGCAGGCCACGACGCGTTCCAGCGCCGCCACGGCCGACGCCGCGTCCCGCTCGGTCACCCGGCCCGGCTCGCCGAACCGGGCGCGCTGGTAGAGGCGGCGCAACGTCGACGCGGCCTCGACGTCCACCTCGTAGCGGGTCAGCAGCGCGCCGGTGAACTCCGTCGGCGTCTCGTGGTCCTGGCGGGGAGCGCCGCTCGACGCGGCCGCCTCCTCCAGGTCCAGCCACGCGGCCACCACGGCGTCCGACGGCGGCCCCGACGGCCGTTCCCGCAGTGTCGCGAGCGCCTTGCGGGCCCCGGACAGCATGAGCTCCGCGCCGGGCCGACCGTCCTCCACGTCCTCGTCCGCGGTCGCCACCGCGCTGGGCCCCTGCCGGACCCGCTTGCGCCGCGGCCCGATCATCATCACCGCGGCGCCCAACGAGAGCAGCACCAGCACGCACAGCACCACCACGAGCAACGCGACCAACGACCCGCCGACCACCCCGACCACGCCTTCCGCCGCGCTGTCCTCCCCGGACACGACGGTGCTGGGCGTGGCGGCGTCCGGCGCGACGAGCGTGCCGTCGTAGACGACGGGCGAGTTCCCGCGCGCCGCGAGCGCGACGACCACGAGCGCCGCCCCCACGACCAACGGCACCACCCACCGGGACCTCATGTGAGCAGGATGCACGCCCACCCCCTCCGGTGCCCACGTTTTCACGCCACCCCGGCCGCCCGCCGCAGCACGTCCTCCACCATCGACGGCGTCAGCTTGCCGGTGAAGGTGTTCTGCTGGCTGACGTGGAAGCAGTGTTCACCTGTCAAACTCGTGCAGGAGGTCTTCGACGAGCACCACCATGGAGTACTTGATCTCATCCGGATCGCTGAAGCCCGTTTCGGCCTTGGCGGCGAGCTCCGGCAGCAGAGCGTCCGGCTTGGCCGCGAGCGTGCGGAGGTCCGCCACCACCTGCTCCACGATGGCGTTCGCCAACTCGTCCGAGGCGAGGGTCTTCAGGTCGCGGGCCAACCGGACCACGTCCACGGCTCGAAGCAGTCGAAGAACATCGAGACCGTCCTTCGCCTTCAACCGATCGGGCTGATCCCTCCGTTCCGCGACCTTGACGACCTTCGACACCACGAGCGCCGCGGGGCCCGCCACCTTGATGTCGAACGACCTGGTGTCGTCCTCGTCGAGCGCGGCGATCACCCGAACGTCGTTGTCGACCACCGCGGCTTCCAACCCCAACGTCCTTCGCGCGGTCGACTTGTCATTGTGAGGCGGCTGAAGTCGAGCGGATCGCTTGCCGCCGTGGCCGCACAGGCCTTCGGGCACCATGAGGTCGACCGCGATGTCGCCGGTTCCCAGCCAACTCCCCGGCTGCTTCCCAGGCAGGAATCCCGCCGCGAGCATCGCGTCCACGACGGACGGCTCGGTCGCCAGCCTCCCCGGCAGCAAGGCGAGGTCGGCGTCGGTCGTGGTCGGCGCCGTGGTGAAGTCGGCATCGTCCGTGTGCAGGTAGATCGCTTGTGCTCCAACGAGCACGACTCCGTCGCGATGCGCGCCCAAGCCTTCGAGGGCGTCCAGCAGCACGGTCCTGGCCTTGCGGTACTCCGGGGAGATCATCGTTCCCAACCTGATTCGTTCGATTCGAGCACCACTGTCAACTGCTCGGCTTCCTCGCTCGACCGCCCCGGTCCTGTCAGCAGGTCTGCCACGACCTGCGCGGGAGCGGCGTAGTCGATGCCGTCGATGCGGCGCGACCTCTGGTAGACGCTGTCGTCGTAGGCCTTCAACACGAGCACGTTCGTTCCCCGCTCGACGACCCTCAAGCCGAGTTGGTCCATCAGAGCGAGGGGATCCTCGGCGTACACGCTCAACGAGACGAGTGGTGACACCGGCGTCACGTCGCCAGGCAGGTACGCGCGTGCGGCCGCGGACCCCGTCACGGCAAAGCGCTTGTCCACGGACGACAGAGCCTTCAGCGCGTGGCTCAACCCGCGCGGGTCCAAGGTCGCCACCACTTCGTTCGAAGTCATCACCTTGTAGTCCCGAGCCCACCGACCGACCAGAGCACGCTTGTCCACCGCGGTGACCAGCCCGTTCTCGTCCCTGGTGACGACCGCTTCTCGATCGAGCAGTTCCAGGACCCTCGCACTGGTCGCAGCCCCCACCTCGGCCTGAACACCGAGGTCCCGGACCCCTACGGGCAAGGAGGTCTCGCACAGCCGGAGCACCACCCTGGCGGCGGCGGGACCGCGCAACGACTTGAGCAGCCGATCGGCGGGATCGCGGAAACCACTTCGTTCCGCGCCTTCGCGATCCAGGAAGACAGCGGGGCGGTCGAGCCTCAAACGCAGGTTGCCGGTCAGGTCGAACCAACCCAGTCCGTGCCGGTCCAACTGGACTCGCGTAGTGGGAGACACGAAGGGCGCCACCAGCATCGCCCCCTTGGCTTCGCCTTCGCCGACGATCGCCGTATAGCCGTACGAGGCGAGCTGACGAGAGATCCTGTCGACGTCCCTGGGCACCACGACGCCCTTGCACTCGACCAGCACGACCGCGGTCGTGCCGTCGCGTGCGGTGATCACGAGTTCGGCATCCGGTCGGTAGTCGCGGTGAGAGCCCGCTGCCGCGGATGACTGATTGGAGGTGACCGACCACTCGGACGGCAGGATCGAGCGAATCGCCTGCCGAGCGGCATCGATCAGCTCAACCTCGTTAGTTCCATGTTCTCCGGGGTTCCGTGACACATGGAACATAGTATATTGCGGAACACTGGATGGAGAGCATTCACCGTCACTCGATGGGGTGCGATCCGCTTGGTCGGCTCGGCTTCGCAACCACCCCGGCCGCCCGCCGCAGCACGTCCTCCACCATCGACGGCGTCAGCTTGCCGGTGAAGGTGTTCTGCTGGCTGACGTGGAAGCAGCCGAACACGTGCAGCGGTGTGCCGCCGTCGTGCGCCGGGAGGACGACCTCGACGCCGTGGCCGAACTTCGGGCGCGGGCGGGGGACGTCCCAGAACGCCGTCAGGATCGGCAGGAGCGCCTGCCAGCCGAAGCCGCCGAGCACCACGACCGCGCGCAGGGTGGGGCGCAGCAGCTCCAGTTCGCGGACCAGCCACGGGCGGCAGTTGTCGCGTTCCTCGGGGGTCGGCTTGTTCTCCGGTGGCGCGCACTTCACCGGCGCGGTGATGCGGGTGCCGTACAGCTCCAGGCCGTCGTCGACGTGGTGCGCGGTGGCCTGCGAGGCGAGGCCGACGGCGTGCATCGCGGCGTAGAGGACCTCGCCGGAGCGGTCGCCGGTGAACATCCGGCCGGTCCGGTTCGCGCCGTGGGCGGCCGGGGCGAGGCCGACGATCGCGAGGTGCGCGTCCGCCGGGCCGAAACCGGGCACCGGGCGGCCCCAGTACTCCTCGTCGCGGAACGCGGCGCGCTTCACGCGGGCCACCTCCTCCCGCCACTCCACCAGCCGCGGGCACGCCCGGCAGGTGGTCACCTCGGCGTCGAGTTGATCGAGCGCGAGCACATCGCTCCTCTTCGAACGTAGGGTTCGAGCATGACCGACAAGGACACCGGCGAGACCAAGGACGAACCGAAGGACGTTCCCGAGGACGACCTCGTCAGCGCCCAGCACAGCATCACCGTCAAGCGCCGCAAGCTGAACTACACCACCACGACCGGGCGCGTCGTCCTGCGCCAGGAGGTGGTGTCGGAGGGCAAGTTCGACGGCCACCAGCCCAAGGCCGAGGTGTTCGTGACCACGTACACGCTGGACGGGGCCGACCCGAAGACCCGCCCGGTGACGTTCGCGTTCAACGGCGGCCCCGGCTCGTCGAGCGTGTGGCTGCACCTCGGTCTGCTCGGGCCGCGCCGGGTCGTGTCCGGCGACGTCGGCGACCTGACGCCCCCGCCGTACGAGCTGGCCGACAACGCCGAGACGCTGCTGGCGCACAGCGACCTCGTGTTCATCGACCCCGTCTCGACGGGGTACTCGCGCGCCGTGAAGGGCGAGAAGCCGGGCGAGTACCACGGCTTCCAGGGCGACATCGACTCCGTCGCCGAGGTGATCCGGCTGTGGACCTCGCGCAACGGCCGGTGGATGTCGCCGAAGTTCCTCGCGGGCGAGTCGTACGGCACGCTCCGCGCGGCGGCGCTGGCCGAGCACCTCCAGTCCCGGTTCGGCATGTACCTCAACGGCCTCATGCTGATCTCGTCCGTGCTGGACTTCACCACGCTCGACTTCACCGAGAACAACGACGTCGCGTACACCCTGTTCGTGCCGACGTACGCCGCCATCGCGCACTACCACGGCCTGCACGGCGACCGTGAGCTGGCGGACGTGCTGGCCGAGGCGGAGGAGTTCGCGTCGCGCGACTACCCGTGGGCACTGGCCCGCGGCCACCGCCTGACCGAAGACGAGCGCGCCGACATCGTCACCCGACTCGCGGCGATCACCGGGCTGTCCGAGGACTACGTGGACCGGGTGAACCTGCGCGTCGAGCACATCCGCTTCTTCACCGAGCTGCTGCGCCACCAGCGCCGCATCGTGGGCAGGCTGGACGGCCGCTTCACCAGCTGGGACACCGACTACGGCCAGGAGCAGATGTCCGAGGACGCCTCGTACGCCGCCATCCTGGGCCCGTACGCGGCCGCGCTGAACCACTACGTGCGCGCCGAGCTGGAGTACTCGAACGACCTCCCGTACGAGATCATCTCCCGCAACGTGCACCCGTGGTCCTACAAGGAGTTCGAGGGCAAGGCCGTCACCGTGACGGCCAAGCTGTCCGCCGCGATGCGCGCGAACCCCCACCTGAAGGTCCACGTGGCCTTCGGCTACCACGACGGGGCGACCGCGTACTACGCGTCGGAACACGTGCTGGCCCACCTGGCCATCCCGGCCGAACTGCGGGCCAACATCGAATCGGCCTACTACCCGGCGGGCCACATGATGTACGTCCACGAACCGTCGCGCGTGCAGCAGTCGAAGGACCTGGCGGACTTCGTGAAGTCCGCCTCGAACCGCGGCTAGACCGGCCGGCGGCCCCGACACGAGCCGGGGCCGCCAGTCAGGTGGCTCTCGAACACGCCCCCACCGCGGTCACACCACGGTGCGTTCCTCGGCGAAGTGGCAGGCGCTCGGGTGGTCGCCGGTGCGGACGACCAGTTCCGGTTCCTCGGTCGCGCAGATGTCCTGCGCCTTCCAGCAGCGGGTGCGGAAGTGGCAGCCCGATGGCGGGTTGATCGGGGACGGGACGTCGCCCGTCAGGCGGATCACGTCCCGCTGGCCCCGTTGGGTCGGGTCCGGGACGGGGACGGCGGAGAGCAGGGCCTGGGTGTACGGGTGGGTCGGGTGTTCGTAGATCTGCTCTTCCGTGCCGGTTTCCACGATCTTGCCCAGGTACATCACGGCCACCCGGTCGGACAGGTGGCGCACCACGGACAGGTCGTGGGCGATGAACACGTACGACAGGCCCAGGTCGGACTGGAGTTCGCCCAGCAGGTTCATCACCTGTGCCTGGATCGACACGTCCAGTGCCGACACCGGTTCGTCGCAGACGATCACCTTGGGGCGCAACGCCAACGCGCGGGCGATGCCGATGCGCTGCCGTTGACCACCGGAGAACTGGTGCGGGTAGCGGTGGATGTGCTCGGGGTTCAGGCCGACCGTGTCGAGGAGGTCCTGGACGGCCTTGCGGCGGGAGCCCTTCGGGGCCACGTCGGTGTGGATCTCGAACGGCTCGCCGACGATGTCGCCGACGGTCATCCGCGGGTTCAGCGACGTGTACGGGTCCTGGAGCACGATCTGGATGTCGCGCCGCAACTTCCGCAACTCCGCGCCGCGCATGGCGAACATGTCCCGGCCCTCGAACCGCGCCCCGCCGGACGTCGGCGGTTCCAGGCGCATCAACACCTGCGCCAACGTGGACTTGCCGCACCCGGACTCCCCCACCACGCCGAGGGTCTCGCCCTTGTTCAACGTGAACGAGACGCCGTCGACGGCCTTCACCTGCCCCACGGTGCGCTTGAACAGCACGCCGACGCGAACGGGGAAGTGCTTGACGAGGTCGGTGACCTCGAGGATCGGTTCAGCCACGGCTGACGACCTCCTCCGCGAAGTGGCACGCGCTGGTGCGGTCGAGGCCGAGGCGGTGGTTCGCGGGCACGTCCGTCCGGCACACGTCCACCGCGCGCGGGCAGCGCGGGTGGAACGGGCAGCCGGGCGGGATGTTCGTCAGGCTCGGCGGCAACCCCTTGATCGTCTTCAGCTCCTGGCCCTTGAGGTCCAGGCGCGGCAACGACTCCAGCAGCGACTCGGTGTACGGGTGGCCGGGGGCGCGGAACAGCTGGAACACGTCCGCGTGCTCGATGATCCGCCCCGCGTACATGACGGCGATCCGGTCGGCCACGTCCGCGACGACGCCGAGGTCGTGGGTGATCAGGATCAGGCCCATCTCGCGCTCCACCTGGATCTCCCGCAGCAGGTCCATGATCTGGGCCTGCACGGTGACGTCCAGCGCGGTCGTCGGCTCGTCGGCGATCAGCATCTCCGGGTCGAGCGCCAGCGACATCGCGATCATCGCGCGCTGCCGCATGCCGCCGGAGAACTGGTGCGGGTACTCGCGGACCCGGTTGGCGGCGTTGGGGATCTTCACCAGGTCCAGCAGCTCCACGGCGCGGGCGCGGGCGTCCTTGCGGCTCATCCCCCGCCGGATCCGCAGCTGCTCCTCGATCTGGAAACCCACGGTGAACACCGGGTTCAGCGCGGACAGGGCGTCCTGGAAGATCATCGCGATGCCGTCGCCCCGCACGTCGCGGCGGCGGTCGTCGGACGCGGTCAGCAGGTCCTCGCCGTGGAACCGGATCGCGCCCTTCGTGACGAACGCGGGCGGGGTGTCCAGGATGCCCATGATCGTCTGCGCGGTCACGCTCTTGCCGGAGCCGGATTCGCCCAGCACGGCGAGGGTCTCGCCCGCGTCGACGTGGTACCCGACCCCGTTGAGCACCTTGGCGACGCCGTCGCGGGTGCGGAACTCGACGTGGAGGTCCTCGACCTCCAGCAGTGCGGTCACGGTCGGGGCTCCTATCGCGACTTGGGGTCGAGGGCGTCGCGCACGGCGTCGCCGAGGACGACGAAGGCCAGCACGGTGATCGTCACGAACCCCGCGGGGAACAGCAGCATGTGCGGCGCGGCCTGGAAGTAGTCGCGGGACTCGCTGATCATCACGCCCCACGACACCACCGGCGGGCGCAGGCCGATGCCGAGGAACGCCAGCGTGGCCTCGGCCCCGATGAACGCGCCCAGTGCGATCGTGGCGTACACCAGCACCGGCGCGACGGTGTTCGGCAGCAGGTGCCGGAACACGATCCGCAACGGGCTCGCGCCCAGACCGCGGGCCGCCTTCACGTAGTCCTGCTGCTTCGCGACCAGCGTCGCGGACCGCATGATCCGCATGGACACCGGCCAGGACAGCGCCGCGATGGACAGCACGACCTGGGTGATGATCCGCACCGCGCTGGGGTTCTCGGTCGGCGAGTTGAACGTCGTCAGGATGACGATCGCGCCCAGCACGAACGGGACGCCCGCGAAGATGTCGCCGACGCGGGACAGCAGGCTGTCGATCCACGTCTTCGCGTAGCCGGCGAAGATGCCGACCACGGACCCGACCAGCACGGTCAGGATCGTCGAGAACAGCCCCACGAGCAGCGACGCCCGCGCGCCGTAGATGGCCCGCGCGTACACGTCGTAGCCCTGCACGTCGTAGCCGAACCACGCGTCGGCCGACGGCTTCTTCAGGTAGTTGTCCAGGTTCGCCGCCCGCGGGTCCACCGAGGTGAACAGCGACGGGAACGCGGCCATCACCACCACGACGAGGATGATCACCAGCGAGACGATGAACGTCGGCTTGCGCCGCAGTTCACCCCACGCGTCGCTCCACAGGCTGCGGGGCTTGCCCTGCCGCTGCGCGGAATCGTCCACGCGGCTGAGGTCGCCGACCGCCGCGGCGGCCGCCCTCTCCAGCCCCGCGCCACCGGCTCCTGGGTCACTCATAGCGGATCCTCGGGTCGAGAACGGCGTACAGCAGGTCGACGACCAGGCTCATCAGCAGGTAGACGAGGACGAGCATCGTCACCACGCCGGTGACGGTGATGCCCTCCTTCTCCTGGATGCCCCGGAAGATCAGCCCGCCGATGCCGTTGATGTTGAACACGCCCTCCGTCACGACCGCGCCGCCCATGAGGCTGCCGAGGTCCGTGCCGAGGAACGTGATCACCGGGATGAGCGAGTTGCGCAGCAGGTGCACGCCGACCACGCGCCGGGTCGGCTGCCCCTTCGCGATGGCCGTGCGCACGTAGTCCGCGTGCCGGTTCTCGGCGATGCTGCTGCGGGTCAGCCTGGCCACGTAGGCCATCGAGGTGCTGCCGAGCACGAAGCCCGGCAGGATCAGCTGGCCGAACGTCGGATCGGTCGCGTCCACGCCCACGTCGAACAGGTCCAGCCCCTGCGGGCCGAGGTAGAGGCGCAGCACGAACCCGGTGACGAACACCGGCAGCGAGATCAGGAACAGCGTCGACACCAGCACGAGGTTGTCCAGGAACCCCTGCTTGCGCAGGCCGGTGAGCACACCGGCCGTGACGCCGATGAGCGCCTCGATCAGCAGCGCGACGACCGCGAGCTTCACCGTCGTCGGGTAGGCGGCGCCGATCTGCTCGCCGACCGAGACGCCGGAGAACGTGTCGCCGAAGTCGCCGGTGAGGATGTTGCCCATGTACTTGAGGTACTGGAGCGGCAGCGGGTCGTCGAAGTGGAACTTCTCGCTCATCGCCGCGACGTAGGACTCGGGGCACGCCCGCTGGCCGCACTTGCCCGCGAACGGGTCCTGCGGGATGGCCCAGACGAGCGCGTAGATGATGAACGTGGTGCCGAGGAACACCGGTATCAGCTGGAGGAGGCGTCGCAGCACGTAGCGACCCATGCCTGTGGCTCCTTGCGTGGTGGGAGGCCCCCGAGTGCGGGTCCGGCCCCGCGCGGTGGTGCTGGCGCGGAGCCGGACCGGTGCTCGTGGAACTGTTCGGGGATCAGGCCTTGACGCGGAACGCGGCCAGCTCACCGTCGCGCTTGAAGGTCAGCTTCGCGGCGCTCAGGTTCTTCGAGTAGCCGCCGATGCCCTTCTCGGTCCACACGGGGATCGCGGGCAGGTCCTTCATGAGCAGGCGGTTGGCCTCCTGGTAGACCTTCACGGCCTCGGCCTTGTCCGCCGTCGAGTCGGCCTTCTCCAGCAGCGCGTCGAACGCGGGGTTCGAGTAGCCGGGGTCGTTCGACGAGGCGCCGGTGCGGAACCGCGGGCTGAGGAAGTTCTCGATCGACGGGTAGTCGGCCGACCAGTCCGAGCGGCTCATGCCGGTGAGCTGCTTGCCGTCCACGAGCTGGCGGAACGCGCCGAAGTTGGTCGCCCCCACGAACTCGCAGTCGACGCCGAGCGCCTGCTTGATGCTGTTGCACGCCGCTTCCAGCGGTTCCTTGCGGCCGCCGTCGGCGTTGGACTGGATGGTCAGCTTGCCGGTGAAACCGGACTTCGCGAAGTAGTCCTTGGCCTTGGCCGGGTCGTACTTGCAGAACTCGCCGCACGTGCCGGCCTCGTAGCCCTCGATGCCGGGCGGCACCAGGCTGTCGACGGGCGCGTAGGAGTTGGCGAGCACCGTCTTGGTGATCTTGTCGCGGTCGATCGCGAGCGAGATCGCCTTGCGCAGGTCCAGGCTCTGGAAGCCGGGGACGTAGTACGGGATGGAGATCGCGCTGACGCCGAGGAGGTTCGCGTTCAGCACGTGGTCGCCCAGGTCCGCGACGTGCTTGTCGCCGATCTTGGCCGACGGCGGCAGCGCCTCCATGAAGTCCAGCTTGCCCGCGACCAGGTCCTGGTACGCGGTCTCCTGGCTGGAGTAGATCTTGATGTCCAGGGTCTTGAAGTGGACCTTGTCCTCACCCTGGTAGTCGGGGTAGCGCTCCAGCTTGATCAGCGCGTTCGGCGTGCGCGAGACGAACTTCATCGGGCCGTTGCCGATGGGGTTGGCCTCGAACGCCTTCTGGTCCTTGAAGAACGCGTCCGGCAGCGGCGCGAACGGCAGGTAGCCGATCTCGCTGGTGAACACCGAGAACGGGCCCTTGAGCGTCACCTTGAACTCGTAGTCGCCCACGATCTCCAGGCCGGACATCTTGTCCGTGGCGGGCTTCGCGGCCTCGTCGGCCGGGTGCACGTCCTCGAAGCCCTTGATCTGCGCGAAGAACGTCGACGCCTGCTGGGCGTTCGGCGCGTAGGCGGCGAAGTTCCAGGCGTCGACGAAGTTCTTCGCCTTCACGTCGGTGCCGTCGTGGAACTTCCAGCCCTGCTTGAGCTTGATGTCGTAGACCTTGGCGTCCGACGTCGTGATCGACTCGGCGGCCAGGTTGTAGGTCTTGCCGTCCTCCGGCTTGAAGCCGACCAGCCGGGTGTACAGCGCCTCGACCGGCTTGGACCCACCGGCCTCGGTGGTGTTGGCGGGCAGCAGGTTCGCCTTCGGCTCGGTGCCGTAGATCGACACCGTGCCGTCCTCGTTCGTACCCGCGGCGCTGTCCTTGCTCGCCCCGCCACCGCCGCACGCGGTGAGGGTCATGACGAGCGCAACCGGTAGCGCAAGCCACGGAACCGAGCGTGATCGCGACATACATCCTCCCGCCTCAACGGCGCCGCGCGCACCTGCGCCGACGCCTCACCCCCCGAAGGGTGGATTCCCAGAACGTGAGAGGGACGGTAATGCGGGGGTGTTGCAGGTCACCCGATTGCTCCGTCACGAGCGCGTCACGATCATTACCAGTTACCACTTCACGCCAGGGCGTAGGCGATGCCGTCCAGGATGTCGTGCTCGCTCGCGACGAGCTCGGTGATGTCGGTGTGCGCGACCAGGTGGTCGGCGATCACGCGCACGACCAGCAGGCCGCCGATGATCACGTCGACCCGGCCCTCGTGCATCGCGCCGATCGTCGAGCGCTCCGCGCTGGTCATCCCGAGCAGCCGGTCGGTGATCTCCCGGACCTGCTCGAACGGCATCCGGGTCAGGTGGATGACGCCGGGGTCGTACGCGGGCAGGTCCTGCGCGATGGCCGCCAACGTCGTGACGGTGCCGGCGACGCCGATCCAGCCGCGTGCCTTGGCGACCGGCACGACGGCGAACGCCTCGGCCAGCACCTCGCCCGCCACCCTGGTGGCCTCGGCGACCTCCGCGGCGGTCGGCGGGTCGGACCGCAGGCAGCGCTCGGTCAGCCGCACGCAGCCGACGTCGACCGACCTCGCGGCCTCGACCGCGCCGCGCACGCCGTCCCAGGAGCCCAGCACCAGCTCGGTCGAGCCGCCGCCGACGTCGGCGACCAGGAACGGGCCGTCCTCGGGCTCCATGTCGGCCACGGCGCCGGTGAACGACAGCACGGCCTCCTCGTCGCCGGTGATCACCTCGGCCTCGACGCCGAGCACCTCGGCGGTCATGGCGAAGAACTCGTCGCGGTTGGCGGCGTCGCGGGTCGCGGACGTGGCGACCATCCGGACGCGCTCGACGCCCTTGCGCCGCAGCACCGCCGTGTAGTCGACCAGCGCGGCCCGCGTGCGCGCGATGGCCTCGGGCGCGAGCACCCCCGTGGCGTCGACGCCCTGGCCCAGCCGGACGATCCGCATCTCGCGGTGCACGTCGCGCAGCCACTGC
>Ga0247773_1000741_pt1 | contig 11835 bp, 8 predicted proteins | sample UWRJL092311B6_FD_179934 | JGI IMG/M metagenome (GOLD analysis project Ga0247773, IMG submission 179934) | Plant litter microbial communities from Arlington Agricultural Research Station in Wisconsin, United States - UWRJ-L092-311B-6 | ecosystem: Environmental > Terrestrial > Plant litter >...
CGTAGGAACCCGAATGGATCTGCATCCGTACGGGTTCCTACGGACGGATTGGCTCACACGGAGGAACGGAGGGACGGAGACCGGCTCGTCTTTCCTCCGTTTCCTCCGTTCCTCCGTGTGACATTCCGCCGTAGCGGTGCTTCCGGATGCACGGTTGATTGGCCGATCCGACACCGGTGTCAGTGCGGACGCGGCGCCGCGTCTGGCCGACGCGTCCGCGAGGCCCGATTCCGCGCGGGCGTCGCCGCGGTCGTCTGCGGGATGCGGGCGATCAGCGTGGCGACCGTGTCCAGCGGGAAGACGTTGGTGCTGGCGCGGCGCACCACGGAGATCCCCGGCTCCATCACGTCGAACGGCTGTTCCGGCGCGGCGGGGCCGGCGCTCGCCGAACGCGCGCGCGTGGACCACCCGGGAACCAGCAGGTCTGCCAGGAGCCCGGCGACGAAGATCATCACCATCACCAGCACCACGTTGGCCACCGCCGCGCCGGCCTGCGCGAACCCCAGCCGCCAGCGCGAGATGGCGAAGATGCGGGGCAGCGCCATTTGCGGCAGGACGAACAGCGCATAGAGCCAGAAGGCGGTGAACGCGAGCGACGCCCACAGGTTGCGGTCGCGCACCACCGTCATCCCCACGAACGGGATCAGCGCGAAGCCGTTCAGGTAGAGCATGAACTTGGTGAGCTGCTCGGTCTCGATCTTCCCACCCAGCAGCAGCGAGACCGACTTGGAGTAGAGCCAGGCCGCGCACACCACGAACAGCAGCATCAGCGGCTCGGCGAACGCGCCGGGGAGCGTGGCGCCCTTGCCGCGAAAGGGGATCGGGATGGCGGGGAGCACGTCCACCCCCACCATCCAGGCACCCAGGAAGGTGAGGGTGTAGATCAGCACGAAGTACTTCACCGCGTTGGGCACGCCGTGCGGCTTGTGGCTCACCCGGCGCCACACCGGCGCCATGAAGAACGGCACGTGCGTCATCCCGTGCTGGCGCCGCAGCACGCCGTCGAAGAAGCGGCGAGGCCGCGCCAGGATCAGCCACGTGGTCTTGAGCAGCGCGAACCCGTTGTGCACCGGCCCTTCCACCATGTCCGACCACACGATCTGCAGCACCGTATCCTTGGTACCGTGCAGCGGCTCGCCGCAGCGGCTGCAATAGTGCCCCGTGTCCTCGAAGCCGCAGTTGCCGCAGTGCCCGCCCGCGGGCCGTGTTCGCGCGGCCGGGATCGATACCGCAGCCGCGGCGGGGTCGGCAGCGGGCGGGTCGGAGGTGGCGGGGTCGGTGCGGACGGTGCCCATGAAGCCCCTGGGTAGTGGCGAAGGCTGCCCGGATGAAGGTGGTGCGCGGGTTCGCCGCAAGCCCGGTGCCCGTCGCACGACTTCGGGACGAGCCGCCGCCGTCGGCCGACGGCCGAAGATATGCCATCCACCGTCGCGAGGTGCGGGGCCGGCGTGACGTCGGGTATTACGCTCCGCGCCTGCCGGCTCCCTACGTACCTCGGCCCGCTCCGGTTCCACGGTCGACGCGAGCGGGGGGTGGACCACGCGTCGGTGAGGTGCGAGGCACGGGCAATGAGCGACGCTCAGTTTTCCCAGCATTTGCAAGGGAAATCCGCCGGGTTAGATTGCCGTCTCCCGCGCCCGCCGACGGGCGCATCCATCCACCGCACCAGGGAGCCGCCGCGCGTGAGCGAACCCACCCTGCGCGAGCTGTTCGACCTGACGGGCCGCGTGGCGCTGGTGACCGGCGGCGGCCGCGGTCTGGGCGAGCAGATCGCCACCGGGCTGGCGCAGGCCGGTGCCGCGGTGGCCGTAGCCTCGCGCAAGCTGGAGGCGTGCGAGGAGGTGGCGCGCGTGCTTCGCGACCGGCACGGCGTACGCACGCTGGCGCTGCAGATGGACGTGGCCAACGAGGCCGACGTACGCACCGCGGTGGACGCGGTGGAGAACGAGCTGGGCCCGGTGGACCTGCTGGTGAACAACAGCGGCACCAGCTGGGGCGCCCCGGCGGCCCAGATGCCGCTGGAGGCGTGGCACAAGGTGATGGAGGTGAACGCCACCGGCGCCTTCCTCTGCTCGCGCGAGGTGGGCCGCCGGCTCATCGAGCGCGGCGCGCCGGGGGCGATCCTGAACGTGGCCTCGATCGCCGGCCTGCGCGGCTCGCCGCCCGAGGTGCTCGACGCCGTGGGCTACGCCGCCAGCAAGGGCGCGCTGGTCGCCTTCACGCGCGACCTGGCCGTGAAGTGGGCGCGCCACGGCATCCGCGTGAACGGCATCGCGCCCGGCTTCTTTCGTACGAAGATGACCGAGGTGGTGCTGGAGCGGGCCGAGAAGCAGGTGGCGCGCATTGTCCCCATGGGCCGCGTGGGCGGCGACACCGAGCTGATGGGCGCCGCCGTCTTCCTCCTCTCCCCCGCCGGCGCCTACGTGACCGGCCAGATTCTGGCGGTGGACGGCGGGCTGACGGCGATGTAGGGCGGAGAGGGCAGAAGGGCAGGGAAGCGGGGCAGTCAGGGGGCTAAAAAGGCAATTGAAATCGCGGCAACAACGGCCCCAAGTCCGCTTCGCGGACTCCCACGCCAGCATCATCGCGGTTCGATGGGATCAACGCATCCGCGGACCATGGCTAAGCGCGGTGTCCGAATCCCGGTCCAGGCCACGCAGCTCCCGCGGACTGCATCCGCGACCTGCTGGCCGCACGCAGTCCGTCCCTCCCCCAGGCTGTTTTTGGGGGAGGGACAGGCGAGGAACGAGCCAGGGTGAGGGCCCCGCGGGGCCGGCTCAGCGCACCGATTTCACCGGCCGCACCGGTGTTTGCAGCAGTGACGACCGAAGCAACCAGAGCGCAGTTTCGACCACCTTCAGGAGATCCGATGGCAACCACGCTGACCGAGACCGAGACGGTCGCCGCCGCCGCCCCCGTCCGCATGGACGTGGAAGACGGCATCGCGATCATTCGCCTCAACCAGCCCGGCAAGCCGGTGAACGTCATCTCCGCCGACCTGGTGGAGGCGATGCACGACATCCTGGCCCGCCTGGAGGGCGGCGGCGAGGGGGTGCGCGCCGCCGTGATCATCTCCGAGAAGAAGGGCACCTGGATCGCCGGCGCCGACATCGAGCAGTTCAAGGACTTCAAGACACCGGCAGACGGCGAGACCGCCAGCCGCGAGGGCCAGAAGCTGCTCAGCCGCCTGGAGCGCCTGGTGATGCCCACCGTGGCCGCCATCGACGGCGCCGCACTGGGCGGGGGGCTGGAGACGGCGCTGGCCTGCACCTACCGCATCGCCACCGACTCGGCCAAGACCAAGCTGGGGCTCCCCGAGGTGCAGCTGGGCATCATCCCCGGAGCGGGCGGCACCGCGCGGCTCCCCCGGCTCGTCGGGCTGGCCGGCTCGCTCGACCTGATGCTCACTGGCAAGCAGCTCGACGGCCGCCGCGCCAAATCCGCCGGCATCGTGGACGAGGTGGTCCCCGCGCCCGTGCTCCTGCGCGAGGCGAAGCGCGCCGCGCTGGCGCTGGCTGACGGCAAGCTCAAGCCCGCCGCCGCGCGCCGCCGCGGCTCGCCCAGGTTCGCCGAGAACCTGCCGGGGCTGCGCGGCTTCATCCTGCGCAAGGCGCGGCAGGGGGTCATGTCCAAGACGCACGGCCTCTACCCCGCGCCGCTGCGCCTGCTCGACGTGATCGACCGCGGGCTCGACAAGCCGGTGGACGCCGCGCTCGAGCTGGAGGCGAAGGCGTTCGGCGAGCTGGCGGTCACGCCCGAGGCGCGGTCGCTGGTCCACCTCTTCTTCGCCAGCACCGCCGCCAAGAACTCGGCGCCGGTGCCCGTGGGGACGAAGGCCAGGGACGTGGACCACATCGCCGTGGTGGGCGCCGGCTTCATGGGCGCGGGGATCGCCACGGTCAGCGCCGAGAGCGGCATTACCGTGCGGCTGAAGGACGTGAAGCCCGAGGCCGCGGCCAAGGGGCTGCGCACCGCGCGCGAGACGCTGGTGAAGCGCGCGAAGCGCAAGAAGCTCAAGCCCTTCCAGATCACCGCCATCACCGACCGGGTGGAGGCGACGGCGGAGTACACCGGCTTCCACACGGCCGATGTCGTCGTCGAGGCGGTGTTCGAGGAGCTGTCGCTCAAGCACGGGGTGATCAAGGAGATCGAGGCGCACATCGGCGAGGGCGCCGTGCTGGGCTCCAACACCTCCACCATCCCCATCACCCAGCTCGCCGCGGCGTCCAGCCGGCCCGAGCACGTGATCGGGCTGCACTTCTTCTCGCCCGTGGACAAGATGCCGCTGCTGGAGATCATCACCCATGCGGGCACCGCGCCCTGGGTGACGGCCACCAGCCACGCCTACGGCAAGAAGATCGGCAAGACGCCGATCGTGGTGAACGACAGCCCCGGCTTCTTCGCCAACCGCATCCTCAGCCCCTACATGGCCGAGGCCGCCACGCTGCTGGAAGAGGGCGTGAGCATCGACGACCTGGACAAGGCCATGACCGGCTGGGGCTACCCCGTGGGCCCCATCACCCTCTACGACGAGGTGGGGCTGGACGTGGCGCAGAAGGCCGGGAAGATCATGGCCGAGGCCTTCGCCGACCGCATGACCCCCAGCACCGTGATCGACAAGATGGTGGCCGACGGGCGCCTGGGCCGGAAGAACGGCAAGGGCTTCTTCAAGTACGGGGAGGACGGGAAGAAGACCGAGGCCGACGAGGGGGTCTACGCGCTGATCGGCGTGCCGCAGCGCAAGGCCATGGACCGCGCGCAGATCCAGGACCGCCTGGGGCTGATGATGGTGAACGAGGCTGTGCGCACGCTGGAGGAAGGCGTCCTCCACTCCGCCCGCGACGGCGACGTGGGCGCGGTGATGGGGATCGGCTTCCCGCCCTTCCGCGGTGGCCCCTTCTGGTACGTGGACACGGTGGGCGCGGCGGACGTGGTGGCGCGCCTGCGTGCGCTGGAGCAGAAGCACGGCAAGCGCTTCGCCCCCGCGCAGATGCTGGTGGACTACGCACAGGGCGGGAAGAAGTTCTTCCCCGAGGGATGACGACCACGGCCGCCCCCGTGCGGGTCGCCCCCGGCGTCCACCGCATCTCCGTTCCCCTTCCTTTTCCGCCGGGCGAGGTGGCGGCGTGGGTGATCGAGGGCGACGGCGGCCACACGCTGGTGGACACGGGGATCGACACGCCGCCCGCGCGCTGGGCGTTGCGCGAGGCGGCCGGGCACGTGGGGGTGACGCCCGAATCGCTGGAGACCATCGTCCTCACCCACGCGCACCCCGACCACTACGGCCTGGCCGGCCCGGTGCGCGAGTGGAGCGGCGCCCGCGTGGCCATCCACCAGGCCGAGGAGGAGCTGGCGCGGCGCTTCGTGGACCGCTGGCCCGACGACCGCGAGGACGCGGGCGAGGCGTTCGCGCGCCTGGGCGTTCCCACGCAGGTGATCCCCGCGTTCCTGCGCGCCAGCGACGCCATCCACGGCTTCTACGCCGCCTTCCACCCCGACGTCGTCCTCACCGGCGAGCGCGGGCCGCTCCCCGGCGGCGGGGGATGGGAGTGGATCCATACGCCCGGCCACTCGCCGGGGCACGTCACCGTCTATCATCCCCAGCGGCGGATCCTGATCACCGGCGACCACGTGCTGCCGCGCATCTCCCCCAACATCGGCGCCGACCTGTACGCCCAGGAGCCGCTGTCCGACTACCTCGCCTCGCTCCGGGCGCTGCGCGAGCTGCCGGTGGAGCTCGTCCTCCCCTCGCATGGCGAGCCGTTCGCCGACCTCCCCGCTCGCATCGACGTCCTCCTCGCCCACCACGACGAGCGCAACGCGCAGATCCTCGCGTTCCTGGCGGACGGTGCGCGCACGGTCTTCGAAGTCGCGCGCGGCGTCTTCGGCGACCTGCCGCCCGAGAACCTGCTGCACGCGGTGCGCGAGGGGCTGGCCCACCTGCGCTACCTCGAGCGCCACGGCCGCGTGAGCCATTCGGACGCGGGAGAGGTGGAGAGATGGAGCCTTGCGTGACGAGAGCGCCGTCGCGCGGGAGGATGGTTACGGCAGGGCCTCACCCAGAGGGATCAGAGGACCGGAGGACCAGAGACGGCGTCGTAAGCGGTGAGGCCGTCTCTGGTCCTCTGGTTCTCTGGTCCTCTGGGTGAGATCGTCAAAGATGTTCGGTCCCGCGCGACGATGCGGCTACAGGGTGCCGTCGGTGTTGTTGCAGTAGCACGCGACCTGGCCGTTGGTCCACGCCTCGGTGGGGAAGCACGGATTGGGGCCGCTCAAGCACTGCTCTCCGCACTGGGTGCGGGGGCAGGTGATCTGAGTGATGTACGCCTGCACGGTTCCCCGCGCGGGCGCCTTGTCGCCCTCGGTGTCGAACGAGTCCACCCGCAAGGCGTTCACGTCCAGGTTGATCTTGCGCATCCAAACCTCCCGTGTTGGCACGCCGGTGCCTGCATCTCTGAAATGAGACAGGTGTGGGCGCGGAACTGGTTGTCCGAAAAGGATAGGAACAGTTTGCGTGTGTCGCAAGGCGCCTTGCAGTCGTGACGAGGGTGCGGAAGTCGAATTGCTCTGGTTATTACGCTTCGGTCGACAAGGTGGATGAGCGTTTCAGTCGCTCCGGTCCGAGCCTTGCGCGCGGATGCCTGGCGAGCAGTCCGCGAAGGCGGACTTCGTGCCTTCGTAGCGGCGACTTCAGTCGCAAACTCCACCCTCGACCTCTGTGAAGCGCGCCATGGCGGAGAACTGGCAGGAGAACATCATCACCAGCCGCGAGGGCATCGCGCAGATCTGGCGCGACGTCAAGCGCGTGGCGGTGCTGGGGATGAAGACCGAGGCGCAGGCCAACCAGCCGGCGTTCTATGTGCCCGAGTACCTGCACCGCGCCGGGCTCGACATCATCCCGGTGCCGGTCTACTTCCCCGACGCCACCCACATCCTGGGCAAGCACGTCTACCGCAAGGTGGCCGACATCCCCGGCGGCGTGGACATGGTCAACGTATTCCGGCGCTCGCAAGACGTGCCGCCGCACGTGGACGACATCCTCGCCGCCAAGCCCAAGGTGGTGTGGATGCAGAGCGGCATCCGCAACGAGGAGGCGGCGCGCCGCTTCGCCGAGGCGGGGATCCGGGTGGTGCAGGACCGCTGCGCGATGGTGGAGCACCGCAGCGCAGGCTGACCCCGCGGCCCACGGTGCGGTGCCAGGGAGCACGGATCCGCGGTTCCTCCGCTCCCTCCGGTCCTCCGTGTGACCCCGCCGTCGCCGGTGCCCGACGAACGGGACGCCGCGGAGGGAACCGCGCGGAAAACGGAGGCGATCCCGCCAACAGCCTTGGCTGAGAAACGTTCTCAAACATCCGGCGCGCGCGGAGCAAAGTCGTCACCCGATGCCGGTAGCAGTGCTAAGTGCCGGTGCCCGCTGCTGTTGCGTGAAGTCGTAGATGCCCGCCCGCGCGCGCTCGCGCGAGGCGGGCATTGCCGTTTGAGGGGGCGCATGCTATATGGGTGTGCTTCCGGTCGGGGCAACGAGAGTCGGGGCTTCGCCCGGGTGCAGGGGGAGCCGCGTGCGGCCTTCGGGGACGGACCCCGGCGGGCGCAGGCGGCAACGGTTTTCTCCGCTCAGGCACACATGAAGAGAGTCGTCACAGCATTCGGCATCGCGCTGCTCGCGGTCGCCGCCACGTCATGCCGCGGCTATTCGGCAGACGAGAGCGACGGGCCCGACCAGCCGATCGCCTTCTACCACAGCGTGCACGCGGGGCAGAACAAGATCCCCTGCATGTACTGCCACTACACCGCCGATCGCTCGGTGGACGCCGGCATCCCCAGCGTTCAGCTGTGCGTGGGGTGCCACGTGCCCGGCAGCAGCGCGCCGGGCGCCGTGGCGTCGCAGGCCAGCCTGGCCTTCCCCACCGCGCAGCGCGACACCTTCTGGAACCGCCAGGCCAGCCTGCTGGTGGACTTCTGGAAGAAGGGCGAGGCGGTGCCGTGGGTGCGGATCCACAAGATCCCCGAGCACGCCAAGTTCCCGCACTTCATGCACGTGAACGCCGGCCTCCAGTGCCAGACATGCCACGGGCAGGTGCAGGAGATGAAGAAGGTCTACCAGGTGTCGTCGCTGCGCATGGGCTGGTGCATCGACTGCCACCGCGGCGACACCAAGCTGTCCGACGCAGAAGAGGCGTCGGTGCGGCAGCGCTCCTCGTTCGTCCGCCGCGTGCGCGACCTGCGCGCCGCCGGCAACGACGTGCGCGGGGTGCCGGCCACCCGGCCGAACCAGCGCGCCACCACCGACTGCGTGGCCTGCCACTACTGATGACAAAGACCACCGTGGAGTGCGGGGCCGCGCCGGCCCGGGCCGTTCGGGGCGCCCCCAGTGCCAGGAGCCAGCATGTCTGACGGAATGAAGAGGCGCGACTTCCTCAAGGTCATCGGCGTGTCCGGTGCCGGGGTCGCGACGGTGGGGTGCTCCACGCAGCACGTCGACCACCTCATCCCCTACGTGATCCCGCCCGAGGACGTGGTTCCCGGGACGGCCACCTACTACACCACCACCTGCCGCGAATGCCCGGCCGGGTGCGGGCTGTGGGTGGAGGCGCACGAGGGCCGCGTGACCAAGGTGGAGGGGAACCCCGACCACCCCGTGTCGCACGGCAACACCTGCGCGCGCGGCCAGGCCAGCGTGCAGGGCCTCTACCACCCCGACCGCTACCAGGGCCCGCAGATCCTGGAGAGCGACGTGGGGAGCCCACGCAACGTGAGCTGGAGCGTGGCCGAGCAGCAGCTCGCCGCCCAGCTCGCCAATGCGCGCGGCTCCATCGTCTACCTCACCGGCAACTACGGCCCGACCATGTCGCGCCTGGCCGACGAGTTCGCCGCGGCCATCGGCGCGCGCCGGGTGAGCTACACGCCGCTGGAAGACGCCCCGCGCGACCTGCGCTTCGCCGACGCCGACTTCCTGGTGTCGTTCGGCGCCGACTTCCTGGAGACCTGGGGCTCGCCGGTCGACTACGCGTACCAGTTCGCCCAGATGCACGCCTACAAGAAGGACGGCGTGCGCGGCAAGTTCGTGTGGGTGGGGCCGCACCGTCCGCTCACCGGCCTAAACGCCGACCTGTGGCTGAGCTGCAAGCCGGGGACGGAGGCCATCGTGGCCGACGCGCTGGCCTCGGGCGACGCCGCCGGCGCGGCCGCGGCCGGGGTGGACGGGCGCAAGCTGCAGACGGCCATCGAGTGGTACCGCGCCGCGCGCAAGCCGGTGGCGCTGGGGCCCAGCTCCGCGCTGCGCTCGTCGGCCGGCGCCGGGCTGCAGGCCGCGGTCGCGCGGCTCAACCGCGGCGGCGCGGCGGGCACCACGGCGCCGGTGGCCGACATGCGGCCGATGGTGCAGCTCATCCAGCAGATGAACGCCGGCCAGGTCAAGGCGATCCTGGTGGACGCGTCGAACCCCACGTTCACGCTCCCCGGCGGGCTCCGCTTCCAGCAGGCGTTCCGCAAGGTGCCGGTGCGGGTGGGCTTCTCGCCCTTCCCCGACGACACCACGCGCGACTGCAACTTCATCCTCCCCCAGAGCCACTTCCTGGAGAGCTGGGACGACTACCTGTCGCGCGACGGGGTGCTGAGCATCGTGCAGCCCGGGATGCGCCCGGTGTTCAACACCAAGCAGGTGGGCGACGTGATCCTGTCGGTCGCCCAGCGGATGCGCCTCACCCTGCCCACCGCGGGCGCGGCGAAGACCTACTACGACTACCTGTCGGCCGCCTGGGCGGGGCGTGCCTCGGGCAACGCCTGGCGCGACGCGCTGAAGCGCGGCGGCATCTTCACCGCCGCGGGCGCCGCGGCTCCGCTCGCCGCGGCGGGTGCCGCGCCGCTCGCGGCTCCGGCGCCGGCTGGCGCGACGGTGGTTCCGCCGACGGCGGCTCCGGCCACGCCGCCTCCCGTGGTCGCGCAGACGACGCCGGCTCCGGAGACGGCCGCCCCGACCGGCGGCGCGCCGCAGTTCGAGGGCACGGGCGAGTACGCGCTGGTGGTGTACCCCAGCTACCGCTTCTACGACGGCCGCACGGCCAACCGGCCCTGGCTGCTGGAGCTTCCCGACCCCGTCACCAAGGTGCCGTGGGACATGTGGGTGGAGGTGCACCCGGCCACGGCGAAGCGGATGAACCTGACGCAGGGCGACGTGCTGGAGGTCAAGTCGCCGCACGGCGCCATCCGCCTCCCGGCGTACATCTGGCCGGGCGTGCGCGAGGACGCCGTGGCGATCCAGATGGGGATGGGGCACGAGGGCTTCGGCCGCTGGTCGGCCGGGCGCGGCGCCAACCCCATGAAGCTGCTGGGCGGCAGCGTGGACGCGGCCACCGGCGCCTTCGTCAACTACGGCGTGAAGGTGAGCCTGCGCCCCACGGGCGAGGGCGCGGGGCCGCGCTTCAACGGGATGTACGAGAACGGCGTGCGCGTGCAGCACGACCGCGAGATCGCGCAGGCGGTGTCGCTCGCGTCCATCCAGGCGCTCGATGCGAAGGGGCCCGGGCTCATCCCCGGCCAGGAGCAGAAGATCGAGGAGCTGAAGGGCAACGGCGGCTTCACCCCGGTGCCCACCACCACCGACCCGGCGGGCGGCTACCCCACCCCGGGAACGGAGTACGGCCAGTACATCAAGGGCGACACCCGCTGGGCCATGACGGTGGACCTGTCGCGCTGCATCGGCTGCGCGGCGTGCACGGTGGCCTGCAGCGCCGAGAACAATATCCCGGTGGTGGGCCCCACCGAGTACAAGCGCGGCCGCGACCTGACCTGGATGCGCATCGAGCGCTACTTCGGGGTGGGGCGCGAGGAGAAGGAGGCGTCGCTCGAGGTGGACACCGACGACGTGCGCTTCCTCCCCATGCTCTGCCAGCACTGCGGCAACGCCCCGTGCGAGCCGGTGTGCCCCGTCTACGCGGCGTACCACACCCCCGACGGGCTGAACGGGCAGGTGTACAACCGCTGCGTGGGCACGCGCTACTGCGCCAACAACTGCCCGTACAAGGTGCGCGTGTTCAACTGGTTCACGTACGAGTTCGCCGAGCCGATGAACTGGCAGCTGAACCCCGACGTGACCGTGCGCGAGAAGGGCGTGATGGAGAAGTGCACCTTCTGCGTGCAGCGCATCCACGAGGGCGAGCGGCGCGCCGCGGCCGAGGGGCGCCACGTGCGCGACGGCGAGGTGGTGCCGGCCTGCGTGCAGGTGTGCCCCACCGAGGTGTTCGCCTTCGGCAACATCAGCGACCCCGAGAGCGCCGTGGCCCGGGCCGCCACCACCAACCGCGGCTACCGCGCGCTGCAGGAGCTGAACACGCAGCCGGCGGTGGTCTACCTGAAGAAGGTCACGCTGCACGAGCCGAAGAACCGCTCGCACGAGTCGGAAGAGACGGCCGAGATGGGCGGCACGGAGCACACGCCCCAGGCGGGCGCACAGCCGGGAGGGCGCTGAGATGTCCACAGTCGACAGGCCGGTGACGGCGATCCGCTCGGCGTTCCACCCCGACGTCGAGAGCTACGAGCAGGTCAACCGCGACGCAAACCGGCTGCTGACCAAGCCGGGGAAGGGCTACCTGGCGCTGCTGGGGATGGCCGTGTCGCTGGTGCTGCTGATGGTGGTGGCCGAGCTGCACAACATCTGGTTCGGCCTGGGGATGAGCGGGCTCACCAACCCCGTGGGGTGGGGCGTCTACATCACCACCTTCGTGTTCTGGGTGGGCATCGGCCACGCGGGCACGCTGATCTCGGCGATCCTGTACCTGTTCCGCGCGCCGTGGCGGCAGTCCATCTACCGCTTCGCCGAGGCGATGACGGTGTTCG
>Ga0247773_1000742_pt1 | contig 11827 bp, 10 predicted proteins | sample UWRJL092311B6_FD_179934 | JGI IMG/M metagenome (GOLD analysis project Ga0247773, IMG submission 179934) | Plant litter microbial communities from Arlington Agricultural Research Station in Wisconsin, United States - UWRJ-L092-311B-6 | ecosystem: Environmental > Terrestrial > Plant litter >...
CGCCCAGGGCTCGCTCTCCACGCCGGCGGGGAGCGGCACCCACAGGTACATGCTCGCGGCGGGCCTGGGCAGGTCGAAGCCGGCGTCGCGGAAGGCGGCCCAGGCGGCGTCGCGGCGCGCCTGGAAGGTGGCCACGTTCCCCGGCACCCACTCGCCGTGCGAGCGCAGCGCCGCGATTCCCGCGTGCTGGATGCTGAACGGCACCCCGGTGTCGGCGAAGGTCTTCACCCGCGTCACCGCCGCCACCAGCTCGGGGTTCCCCACCGCCCAGCCGATCCGCCAGCCGGTCATGTTGTAGGTCTTGCTCAGCGAGTGGAACTCGATCGCCACCTCCTTCGCCCCGGGAATCTCCAGGATCGACGGGGGCTGGTAGCCGTCGTACGCGATCTCGCTGTAGGCGTTGTCGTACGCCAGGATCACGTCGTGCTCGCGGCACCACTCCACCGCGCGCTGCAGGTACTCGCGCGGCGCCACCGCGGCGGTGGGGTTGTTGGGATAGTTCAGGTACAGGATCCGCGCGCGGCGGACGACGTCTTCCGGCAGCTCCCAGAAGGGGATCAGGAAGTCGTGCTCGGGGCGCAGCGGCACCAGGTGCGGCTCGCCGCCGGCCAGCACGGTGCCGCCCAGGTACGCCTGGTAGCCCGGATCGGGGATGATGGTGACGTCGCCCGGCTCCACGAAGGCGAACGGCAGGTGGTAGATCCCTTCCTTGCTCCCGATCAGCAGCGCGATCTCCTTCATCGCGTCCACCTCCAGCCCGAAGCGGCCACCCATCCACCGCGCGATCTCCTCGCGGAAGGGGACCAGCCCCAGCTGGAAGGGATAGCGCGAGTTGGCGGGGTCGCCCACGGCCTGCTGCAGCGCCTGCACGGCGGCGGGAGGCGGCGCCAGGTCGGCGTCGCCGGTGCCCAGGTCGATCACGTCCACGCCGCGGGCGCGCAGCTCGCGCTTGATCCCCGGCACCTCGGTGAGCGGATAGGGCGGAAGGGTCTGGAAACGCCGGGCGAGTCGGGGCATGGTCGGGGATCCGGTCCGGATTGTCGGGTCAGTTCTGCGCCTGGGGCGCCGGGCCGCGCGGCGGCTCGGCAAGGATCATCCGCGCGGCCAGCAGCACCGCGCCGATGGTGATGGCCACGTCGGCCACGTTGAACACGAACGGGAACCAGCGCACCTGGATGAAGTCGGTCACCCACCCGTTCATCACCCGGTCGCCCAGGTTTCCCAGCGCCCCCGCCACCACCAGCCCCGCGGCCACGCGCATCATCGCGTCTTCCGTCTTCAGCGCGATGCGGGTGGCCAGGGCGATCCCCACGGCCGCGGTGGCGACCAGCAGCGGCAGGCGGATGTACTCCGGCAGGTCGCGCAGGAAGGAGAAGGCGATCCCCGGGTTGCGCGCGTGCGCCAGCCAGAGCCAGCCATCGATCACGGCGTGGCGGGCGTACAGGCGCATGTGGTTCTGCACCAGGAACTTGCTAGTCCAGTCGGCGGCCACCACGGCGGCCAGCGCAACGGCCAGCCAGCGGCGGCGAAGCTGTGTGGTCATGCGTGCTTCACCGGGTTGCGGACCGATCCCACGCCGGGGATCTCGACCTCCACCAGGTCGCCGTCGTGCAGCGGGCCCACGCCGGCCGGGGTGCCCGTGGCGATCACGTCGCCCGGCTCCAGCGTCATCACGCCGCTGATGTAGGCGATCAGGTGCGGGATGTCGAACGCCATCTCGCTCACGCGGCCGTGCTGGCGCACCTCGCCGTTCACGCGGGTGATCACCTCCAGCCCGTCGCGGTCCTCCACCTGGTCCAGCGGGAGCGCGTGGCCGATCGGGCAGAAGGTGTCGAAGCCCTTGGCGCGGGTCCACTGGCCGTCGCTCTTCTGCAGGTCGCGCGCGGTCACGTCGTTCAGCGCGGCGATCCCGGCCACGAAGTCCCACGCCTCGGGGGCGGGGACGTGGCGCGCGCGCCGGCCGATCACCACCGCGATCTCGCCCTCGTGCTCCACGCGCTCGCTCTCGAAGGGGAGCACGATCGGCTCGCCCTCGGCCAGCAGCGACGAGGGGGGCTTGAGGAAGATCAGCGGGCGCTCGGGAACGTCGTTGCCGAGCTCGCGGGCGTGCTCCAGGTAGTTGCGGCCCACGCAGACGATCTTGGAGGGGCGGGGAAGATCCACGAACCGCTCACCGGTTGAAGGGTTCAGCCGTCGTACCGTCCGAACGCGGGACGCCGCTCTCGCACGGACCCGGCGTGCCGATCCGGCGGGACAAGATAGCACCTCCGCCGCCCTGTTCGCGATGGATGCGCGGCGAAAACGGCCGACCCTCTCCCCGGCGAAGGGAAGAGGGTCGGTGGGCCAGCCAGTAGAACCCGCAGCGGGCGATTTGTTCCGCCCGCGATGCGATCGTCAGCGCGAGCGCGCGGGCGCCTCCGCCGCGGGGCGGACGCACGGGAGGGTGCCCACGGCCGTCCGCGCGCAGCCGTCGCGGTCGAGCACGGCGATGTGGCCGGCGCGCCCCGCCTCCGTCACCGCGTGCTGGACGGCGGCCGCCCGCGCCGGCTTCACCGCGTCTCGCCGGGACATCCCGCCCGCCAGCTGCGTGCTCGCATAGATCGCCGCGACCACGAACACCGCTTCGTGCACCCGCATGGTCCTGTCTCCATTCATCCGGCCGGGGGATCGATCGGTCCCGGCCCGCCCATCGCACACACCCCGTGTGCGACGCCGATCCCAATCTCACGACGCGGGCCGGAGCGGCGGCCGCCGACGCCGGATCAGTCCATCTCGTTCAGCGATAGGGAGATAGCGCCCTGAGCCACCCGTTGAAACCCGCGCTTGGGCGGGTGAGGCTGGGGTGCGCGTGTCCCAACTTTGGGACGCGTGATCCCCATCGCCGTGGGGCGGTTTCGATCGGACGCTTCGGTGGGCGGATGACGGGAGCGCGAGCAGGGATCTTCCAGGTGCCCGGGCCGCGAGGCGCACAAGCTCCCTGGAGTGGCTCGGGAGACGATTCCTGCTGATCGAGGTGATCCGGTGACCAGGCATCGAGCCATCACCCCGCCCGGCGGTTCTCCTGGCGGGTGCCGTAGAAGTCGAGCATGGCGGATTTCACCGTCTGCCACGGGCCCTTCACCAGCGGCGCGTCGGGGAGCGAGTCGATGAAGTAGCGGCCGTAGCTCTTGCGCACGATGCGGCCGTCCAGGACGAGCACCACGCCGTGGTCGTCGCGGCTGCGGATCAGCCGGCCGAAGCCCTGCTTGAGGCGGATGGCGGCGTGCGGGAGCATGTAGCTGAAGAACGAGTTGCCACCCGACTGCTCGATCGCCTCGATGCGCGCGGCGGTCACCGGCTCGCTGGGCACCTTGAACGGCAGCTTGGGGATGATGAGCCCGCGCAGCGGCTGGCCGGGAACGTCCACCCCCTCCCAGAAGCTCGTCGTCCCCAGCAGGATGCCGCGCCCGGAGGCGGCGAAGCGCTCCACCAGCTGCGCGCGCGGCCCCTCGCCGTGCACGAAGAGCGGCCAGTCGCGGTCGGCGCCGCGCCGCCGCAGCTCGTTGGCGACGTGGCGGAGCGCGCGGTAGCTGGTGAAGAGCACGAACAGCCCGCCGTCGCTGATGCGCGCGTGCTCGATGGTGGCGCGGATGGTCGCCTCGTCGTGGCGGTCGTCGCGGTCGCCGGCCGGGAGGGGGAGATCCGTCGGCACGGCGAGCATCGACTGGTGGCCGAAGTCGAAGGGCGACGGGTGGATCGCCTCCACCACGTTGTGCTCCTCGGCGAACGAGCCGCTCAAGCCCAGGCGCTGGCGCATGAAGCGGAAGTTTCCCTGCGTGGCCATCGTCGCCGAGGTGAGCACCACCGTGGGCACCTGCTCGAACACCGACTCGCGCAGGACGTTGGCCAGGTCCAGCGGCGCGGCGTTCAGCGTCAGGTTCCCCTCGCGTCCCTCGCGCTCGGGCTGGCGCTCCACCCAGCGCACCATCTTCATCGCCTCGTCGCCGGGGCGAAGGCCCTGGCGCAGGGCGTCGGCCGCGCCGTCCACGCGGTTGGCGGCGCCGCGCAGCTCCACCAGCTGCGCCTCCATCCTGTTCTTCAGCTCTTCATCCACCGTCACGCGCTCGCGCAGCTGCTCCATCGCCTCGCGCAGCGAGCCCAGGTGGTCCAGCAATCCGCTCAGCGCGTCGTCGAGCCCCAGCGGCCACACGGGGTGCGTGGCGAACGAATCCTCCAGCCGGATCGTCTCCTCGCCGCCGGTGAACAGGTCGCTGAGGAAGGAGAAGACGCTCGCCGCCCGCTCGCGCGCCCCGTCGAGCGAGGGGAGGATGCGGTGCTCGATCAGGTCCAGCGCGCTGCGGGCGATCAGGTCGTTGCGCTGCGCCTTGAGCGCGCTCGAGAAGGCCGGGAACAATCCCTTGCCGCGGTGCTCCATCCGCCGGAGCGTGCGGAAGAGGCCGCGGCGGCTGGTGCGGGCGCCCAGGTGGCTGGTGGCGGCCTCTTCCAGGTTGTGCGCCTCGTCCAGCACCAGCCGCTTGTACTGCGGGAGCACGGCCGGCTGGGTGTAGTTGCCCAGCGCGCGCCGCACCGCCAGGTCGCTGAACAGCAGGTGATGGTTGACGACCAGCACGTCGGCCGCCGATGCGTCGCGCCGCGCGCGCTGGTAGAAGCACTCCTCGAAGTGCGGGCAGCGCGCGCGCAGGCAGACGTCGGTCTCGCTGGCCACCTCGTCCCACACCTCGGCCGATGGGCGGAAGGAGAGGTCCGAGAGGGAGCCGTCCTGAGACGTCTTGATCCACTCCACGATCCCCTTCAGCTCGGCCTGCTTCTGCTCGTCGAAGAGCGACGACGCGGTGGCCTCGGCCAGCAGGGCGCGGCGGATGGAGACGTAGTTGGCGCGCCCCTTCACCAGCGTGTAGCGGAAGGGCTCGCCCAGCGCCTTGCGCAGAAGCGGCAGGTCCTTGGCGACCAGCTGCTCCTGCAGGTTGATGGTGTTGGTGGATACGACGGTGCGCTCCTTGTTCTGCACCGCCCAGCGGATGGCGGGAAGGAGGTACGCCACCGACTTCCCCGTCCCGGTTCCCGCCTCGGCGATGCCGACGCCGCCGTCGTTGTACAGCTCGGCGATCATGCGGGCGAGCGCGCGCTGCGCCGGCCGGTCTTCGTAGCGCGGATGGCGGAGGGCGAGCGGACCGGATGGGCCGAGGTCCTCGTCCACCCGCGCCGCGTCGATCGGCTGCGCCTCGTCCACGCCCGGGGGCTCCAGGACGACGTAGAGCTCGCTTGCTTCGTTGTTGATGATCGCGAAGCCGAGCCCCTGCTCGAAGAGCCGGGCCGCCACGCCCAGGTCGGCCTCGCTGGGCTCCAGCACGCCGGACGGGTGGTTGTGCACCAGCAGCCCGCCCGCCTCGATCTCGCGCTCGCGGATCAGCGCGAGCACGGCGCCGGCGTGCCCGCGCGACAGGGTGCGCGGCTCGTCCACCGCCCCGTCGTCGCCCACGGCGCAGACGAAGCACACCTCGTTTCCGCGCGCGCGCTGGATCTCGCGCCGCATCCGCTCGGCGGCGGCGGGCGCGAGGAACAGGTCGACTGCGGATTTGCGCTGGGGCGGTGCGGAGGACTTCATGGACGGAAATCTACAACCAATCGGCGTCCCGCGGCTACGTCTCCCGGCGCAGGGCCGGCGATCGGTGAACGCTCCGTCCGGAAACGAGATCGCGTGCGCGTCCGAGGTCCAGGGGCGGATGAATCCGCGGCTACGACGGCCCGAAGTCCGCCTTCGCGCCGCCTTCGCGGACTCGCTCGCGGGCAGCTCCCCACTCCGGCGGATCACCGGCGCGGCGGACGATCCGGGTCTCAGGCGCGGGCGAAGCGGAGCTCCACGCGTTCGGCGTCGCCCAGCGCGGTGCGCAGGCCGTGCAGCAGCGGCGGGCGCGCGCCCAGGCGCTCGATCAGGCGCAGGGTGTCGCGGGTGAGCGTGAAGCGCCCCTGATGGTAATGCGAAAGGAGCTCGCGCCGGCTGAGCAGCGCCAGATCCACGGCGACCTGGTTGGCGATCAGCACGGTGCCGTCGGGGAGGGGCTGCACGTCCACCGGCCAGCCGGCCATCTCGGCCGGGGCGGGAACGTGGAAGCGGCTGGGCTCGACACCGCGCAACGTCGCGATCCCCTCCCACCGCCGCGTGGTGGGGCCCATGCAGTGATAGCCGAACCAGAAGGGGAGCGCATGCAGCCCCACCACCAGCCACCACGCCGTCCACATGGGTACGCGTAGCGCGTCCAGCGCGTGCGTCGCCCAGAGCAGGTGCAGCACCCCGCCCAGGATCACCAGCGAGGCGAGCAGCGGCAGGCCGAGCAGGATCGCGTGGTAGAACCCGCGGACCGGCCGCGTGGCACTCTGGCTGCTGCGCCGCCACGCCTCCCAGTTCAGCATCCCGCTGTCCGGTGGCGAGAACAGGATCAGCAGCTGCATCGTTTCGTGGATGTTCAGGCTGCGGTACAGCATGTAGCACGTGTACATCACGTTGAACAGCGCGAACGCCAGGAACGCGAAGGCGTTGTATCCCCCGTTTCCCGTGACCACGGCCAGCAGGGAGGTGAACCGGGAGGTCACGAAGAGAACGAGCAGCACGGCCGCGGCCGCGAAGTATGCCCAGAAGCTCTTCTGGATCTCCAGGTCGTTGTTGCGGAAGTCGATCCGCAGCATCTCCTCTTCTTCCGGCGTCAGCCAGCGCATCCGCTTCCGCTCCGCGATGATGTGATCCGGCCCGCGCACCCCCCATGGTTGGACGGGATGCGCGGGCCGGTTTTCGCGGATGTGGTGTCGCGTCGATCGCTATCCGATCGCCTCGCCCGGATCGCTCATCTCCAGCGCCTCCACCAGCAGCTCGGCGTCGTCGTTCGCGACGGCATCGAGCTCCACGAAGCCGACGCGGACGGGCTCGGCCTCGTCTTCGGGGCAGGTGAAGCGGGCGGCGTAGATCCCGCGCTCGGTCGGGGCGGGATGGCCGTACAGCACCTCCACCAGCCAGCTCCGGCCGCGGTCGTCCTGGAAGATCGCCTTGTCCTTGCTCATCGTATCGTCCGTGCCTCGATCCATTCGCGTGCGATGCGGGCGGTGAATCTACCGTGATGCGGTCCGGGAGGCACGCCGCGCCGGCGCGATCGGCGGGCGGGCACATGGCTTGCTCGGCTGGTGCGGGTTGAACGCTGGATTCACCAGACGGAGACCGGATGGAGACGCTGCCGCGGCAGATGGTGATGGAGGCGATCGGTGCGATCCTCACCGAGGCGTACGAGGGGCCGCCCGACCCCAGCGGCACGTGGTTCGTGAACAACGCCGCCGACGCGGGCTTCTTCCCCACGCTCGACGCCCTGTCGGCCGAGGATGCGTCGCGCCCGGTGGGGCCGGGGCGGAGCACGGTGGCGGCGCACGCGGGACACATCCGCTTCGGCCTGGAGGTGTCGCGCCGCTGGACTGGTGGCGAGCGCGGCCCGTTCGACTGGCACCAGAGCTGGGCGACGCACGAGGTGGACGACGCCGGATGGGCCGAGCTGCGCGGCGGGCTGCGCCAGGAGTACCAGAGCTTCCGCGCCGCGCTCGACGCGGCCGGCGAGATGAGCGCCGACATCTTCACCGGCGTGATCGGGGCGGTGGCGCACATCGGATATCACCTGGGGGCGGTCAAGCAGATGGTGCTGGAGCTGCGCGGGGCCACGCGGGCGGATACCGCCGGGGTCCGGGAATGAGGGATTCGTTCGCGCGGGCGCTGGTCGGCCGCACGCTGGCGGGGCGCTACGAGCTGGGCGACGCGATCGGCGCGGGCGGGATGTCGGTCGTCTACCGCGGGATGGACCGCGTGCTCGGCCGCCCGGTCGCGGTGAAGGTGGTGGCGCTCGCCGCCGAGAGCGACGAGATGCGCGCCAACCTGCGCGAGCGCTTCCGGCGCGAGGCGGGGTCGGCGGCGCGGATCGCCCATCATCCCAACATCGTGCAGGTCTACGACTACGGGACCGATCCCGAGCTGGACCTGGACTTCATCGTGATGGAGCTGCTGCGCGGGCGCGACCTGAAGCAGGCGCTGCTGCAGGGCGGCGGCCTTCCCGCCGCGCAGGCGCTGCGCATCGTGCGCGAGGCGGCGCGCGGGCTGGCGGCCGGGCACCGCGAGGGGATCGTCCATCGCGACGTGAAGCCCGCCAACGTCTTCCTGGTCGGCGCCGACGGCGATGTGGACTACGTGCGCGTGCTGGACTTCGGCATCGCCAAGCCGCTGGAGCCCGACGACGACGCGCTGACGCTCACCACCGCCGGCCAGCTTCCGCACTCGCCGGCCTACGCCTCGCCCGAGCAGACCTCGCCCGAGCTCCCGGTCACGCCCGCATCCGACGTGTACCAGCTGGGGCTGATCGCCTACGAGCTGCTCGCCGGCGAGCGCCCGTACACCGAGGCCGACCGGACGCGCATCCGCGCCGGCGAGCCGGTGGCCCCCGCGCGCGGGCCGCGCTGGGAGGCCGTCGACGCACCCGTCCGCGCGGTGATCGAGCGCGCGCTGAGCCACGATCCCGCGGCGCGCTACCCGGACGCCGGCGCCTTCGCCGACGCGCTGGCCGAGGCGGAGGAGGGCGGCGCGGGCGACGAGACGCGCACCATCGCCTCGTACGCCGCCGCGCCCGCATCCCCCGCCGCCGTGGTGGTTCGGGACGATGCGGGCGACGAGGACGACGCGACGGCGTTCGCCCCCGCGGTGGCCGACGTCCCCGCGATCGAGGCCGCCGCCATCGCCGACGATGCCACCGGGCTGGCGCCGGCCACGCCGATGGTGACGCCGGAGCCGGTGTCGTCGCAGCCGGTGTCGCTCCCGCCGGTGCCGCGGCAGGGGCGGCGGACGAGCCCGGCGGTATGGGGGATTCCGCTGGTGCTGCTGGTCCTGGCGCTGGGCGTGTGGGCCTCGCGGCACCGTGCCGGCGCGCGCGCCGGCGCCGTGGTGGCCGACACCGGCGCGCTGGGCGCGCTGCACGGCACCTTCCTGCGGCTGGAGGGCGCCGCGTCGGCCGCGATGGACAGCGGCGGCACGGTCGCCGACACCGCCGTCGCCGAGGCGCCGCGCGACACCACGCCGCGCGACACCACGCCGGCCCCCGACCCGTCGGCGGCGGCCGCCGCGGCCACGCAGCAGGTGGCGGGCGACCTGAACGCCGCCTGGTCCGCCGGCGAGGTGGACCGGATGATCGGCCACTACGCCGGCCACGTGGACTACTACAACGTGGCCAACGCCAGCCGCTCGTTCGTGCGCGGCAAGATCCGCGACTCGGTGCGGCGGTACGACCGGCGCGTCATCACCATCAAGCGCCAGGCGACGGTGCTCGACACGCCCACGCAGGCACGCGTGCTGGTGGACAAGGAGTGGGATTTCACCGGGAGCAAGGACCACTGGGTTGGCTCCATGCGCCAGGAGCTGACCATGCGGCTGGACGACGGCGAGTGGAAGATCGTGGCCGAGCGCGGGAGCGACGTGCGCGACAGCCACCAGCGCCCGTAGGCCACACCGGGCGCGGTGGCGGAGATGCCGTTATATTGGAGCTGGGTCCCCTCCTCTCCCGCTCCCCGCCCTGCCGTGCCCACCCCGAAGGTCCTGCTGATCGAGGACGACGAAGCGAGCCAGTACATCTATGGCACCCTGCTTCGCCGCCACGGGTTCGACGTTCGCTCCGCCCGCTTCGGCGGCGCCGGCCTGGACGCGGCGCGCGCTGATCCGCCCGACGTGGTGCTGCTGGACCTCGGCCTTCCCGGGGTGGACGGCTTCCACGTGCTGCGCGAGCTGAAGGGAGATCCCGCCACGTGCCACGTTCCCGTGGTGGTGATCACCGTGCACGCGTTCGAGCACGACCGCGAGCGGGCGATGGCCGCCGGCTGCGACGTGTTCCTCGCCAAGCCGCTTCCCCCCTCCGAGCTCCTCGCCATCCTCCGGCGCACCATCGCGCTTCCACTCGCGGCGCTTCGCGAGCCATCGTTCGTCGTGCCCGGCGAGTCGGCGGCCTGACGGCGGCGCCCGCCCGTCACACCGCCCGGCGACGTGCGGCTCCGGCGCCCAACGCCGGCGATCGTTCCGCTCTATCGGAAAAAACGACGGGGCCGCCGCGAGATCGAGATCTCGCGGCGGCCTTTCTTCGTGATTCACGCTCACCCGATCGTCAGTGCTCCGGGAGCGTGTCGGCCGGGAGGGGCGGCGGCGCGGCGGCGCGGCCGGTGACCACGTTGTACAGGTCGCGGCGGACCTTGCGGATGCGGTTGGGCGCCCGGGGCATGTAGGTGCGGTTCGACAGGAGCACCACCCAGGTGCCGCGCCCCGGCTCGATCCAGATGGAGGTGCCCGTGTAGCCGGTGTGGCCGAAGGCGTACGGCTCCTTGCAGCCGCGGGTGTCCGGCACCGTTCCCTCGGCGCAGAACCACTCGAAGCCGAGCGCGCGCGTCCCCGCGCCGGACTGGATCCGTTCGAACTGGCGCAGCGTTTCGGGGCGGATGATCTGGACGCCGTTGAACGAGCCGCCGTTGGCGATCATCGCGGCCCAGCGCCCCAGGTCGGCCGCGGTGCTGAACAGTCCCGCGTTCCCGGTGATGCCGCCCAGCTCGCGCGCGAACGGATCGTTGGTCTTCCCGGTGAAGGGCGTTCCGTCATCCAGCGTGAGCGTGGGCGCGCAGCTGTCGCAGGGAAAGCCGGGCTGGAAGCGCGTGTGCGCCATCCCCAGCGGCTCCCACACGCGGCTGCGGAGAAAGGCGGGGAGCGGCTGCCCCGCGGCGGCGCTGGCGGCGAGGCCAAGGATGGCGAAGCCCGCGTCGGAGTAGAGCACGTCCTCGCCCGGCTCGGCGATCAGCCTGGTGTGCGCGACCACGTTGTACAGCCGGTCGCCGGGCGCGCTCCCCTCCAGCCTGGCGGAAGCGGGGAGGCCCGAGGTGTGGGTGAGGAGATGGCGGATGGTCACCTTGCCGCGCCCGCCGCCCGTGAAGGCGGGGAGGAACTTCGCGACCGGGTCGTCCAGGCTCATCTTCTTGTCGTCGACCAGGACCATCACCGCCGTGGTGGTGGCGACCACCTTGGTGAGCGAGGCCAGGTCGTACAGCGTGCGGTCGGGATCGACGGGCGGCGCCAGGCGCCCCCAGCGCTCGCGGCCGATGCCGACCTCGGTCAGCACCGTGTCGCGCACGCCCACGGCCAGCGCGGCGCCGGGAAAGCCCTGGCGCCGCACCTCCTTCTGCACCACCGTCTCGGCGCCCGCGAGGGCGGCCGTCACCGGCCGGATGTCGGCCAGCGTGCGCGAGGGGATGCGCGGCACGGCGCGCAGCACGTTGCGCAGCCGGGGCGATGCCACGAACGGCGCCACCAGCGCCCCCACGAAGCACGCCAGCATCACCCAGACGAGCCCGCGCCGCCTGCGCTTGAACCATCCGCCGTAGTCGTATTCGGGAGATGGCTCCGGCGCCTCTCCCCGATCCGTTTCTTCCGTCAGCGACACGCGTCCGCCCGACCCTGGAATCTCCCGCGTGCCGAACGCCCGCGGCTGCACCCGAGCATCCGCACACACCGCGCCGCGGGCGAATGTCGTGCGAGCGGCGGAGGTGGCGCCGGGCGGCTGGAAGCCACGGCAACGAACACGGGAAGTCTCCCAGACAGCGGGAGGCTTGGTTCGGTGCGCGGGAGAGTGTGGTGCGAGCGGCGGAGTTGTCACCGGGCGGCTGGAAGCCACGGCAACGAACACGGGAAGCCTCCCAGACAGCGGGAGGCTTGGTTTGGTGCGCGGGAGAGTGAGGTGCGAGCGGCGGAGTTGTCACCGGGCGGCTGGAAGCCACGGCA
>Ga0247773_1000743_pt1 | contig 11824 bp, 10 predicted proteins | sample UWRJL092311B6_FD_179934 | JGI IMG/M metagenome (GOLD analysis project Ga0247773, IMG submission 179934) | Plant litter microbial communities from Arlington Agricultural Research Station in Wisconsin, United States - UWRJ-L092-311B-6 | ecosystem: Environmental > Terrestrial > Plant litter >...
CATCCGGAATTCCTTTTCAATCTCGACACGTTCGCACTCGAGGGCCGGGCCGGGGTGGATGACATCACGCTGCCGGTGCATGCCCGGATCAAGGACAAGTTCAGCGGGGACGTGCTGTTGCGCACCTGGGCGTCCTCGATCGGCTTCCTGGCCGGCGGCGGGGTCAGGATCGACGTGGAGCATCCGCAGCTCACCATGGCCAAGGCCGCCCAGCTGGGTAAGGACAAGGGCGTCCGGGTCGCCAAGCTGGGCGCTGACAGCCTGACCTTCGCCGACGGCCGGCTCTACGTCAAGCGGCCCTACGCCCGGGACCTGGAGTTCACCCAGAAGATCGGCGACAGCCTGGCGGTCTGGTTCAAGGCCAAGGACGTCGACCTGACCGGGCTGAACTACGAGACCGCGGCCGGTGGCTCACTGATCATCCCCCGACTCGACATCACCGACGCCTTCCTCGCCCTCGACCTGGCCGCGCTGTCAGCACCCAAGCCCGGCGAGACGAGCACTCCGTCGACCTTCGACATCGCCGCGCTGCGGCCGGTGGTCGACGAGGTGGACGGGACGGTCAAGGTGGTGATGTACGTCAGCGCCGACGCCGTCGGCCTCAAGGACATCCGGATCGGCAGCACCGAGGATCCGCTGACCGTCCCGATCAGGCAGGGCGCGGTGGACATCCCGACCTTCGAGCGCAACCTCAAGGGCAAGGTGTACGCCCAGCAGATCGGCTCGGGCTTCTACCTGCGGCCCTGGGTGGTCAACACGGTGGCCGACAACCCGATCCTGCGACTGGACGGCTCGCAGCTGCAGCTCGGCGTCTACGTGCTGGACCCACCCGACATCGACAAGGGCAACGACTCCACCGGCAAGAACCGGCCGAACACCCCGACCTGGCTGGACATCCTGACCTGGGACCTGCACGGACCGGAGCTCACCGCGGCCGGCCTGAACAAGTTCTCGCTGTGGACGGCGATCTTCGACCTGCACAAGGACCGGGAACTGACCCAGGCCGAGAAGGACGCCCAGACGCCGGCACAGAAAGCGGCCCGGGAGGCGAAGGCCAAGAAGACACAGGCGATCCTGGACAGCCTGGAGCTACGCAGCCTGGTGGCCGACCTGTCGATCAAGAACGCCGGCCAGTTGCCGCTGAAGATCCGCTCCGACGACGTCAGCGGATCGGTCACGCTGTCCGACCAGGCGTTGCTGAACCTGCACGTCGCCGGCGGCCTGCCGGCGGTCTCCCAGCCGGCCGAACGGCCGGGCACGAACCCCGGCGGTCTGGCCCTCGGCCTGGACGCGGTCAAGGTGGACAAGGTGGACCTGACCCTGTTCGATCGCAAGGTCGCGGGCGGCCCGATCACCGGCCAGAGCCAACTGCACACCGGTCAGATCAAGGTCTCCGAGCTGGTCGACGGCAACATCAGCTTCGACGACCTGTTCTCACCGCAGCGGTTCGTGGCCACCGTCAAGCACGCCAGCGCGGACAACATCCGCTGGTACGGCAATTGATTCAGGCGCCCCGGCCGACCCCGGCACCGGCCGGGCTGCGCAGCGCGACCATCGCGCGCAGTTCGGCCGACGGTCGCAGCGAGAGTTCGTCGCGCAGCAGTTGCTCGTAGCTGCGGTACTGCCGGATCGCCTCCACCGGGTTGTGCTCGGCCAGGTGGACGGCGATCACCCGCCGGTGCGCGCTCTCGCGCAGCGGCTCGATGGCCACCGCGCTCAGCCCGGCCAGCAGCGCCTCGCCGAACCGGCCCACCGCGGCCAGCTGCTCGCACAGCGACTCCAGCGCGTGCAGCCGCAGCTGCCGGAACCGCTCGCGGGCCAGCAGCACCCACTCGTCGTACCAGTCCGGCAACACCTCACGCGACAGCACACCGATCTCGCCGAGCGTCCACGGCGGGGGCAGCGGGCCGGCGGAGTTGGCCAGCACCGCGCGCGACCAGGCCAGCGCGTCGCGATAGTCCACGTGCACCGACTCGGCCAGCGCGAGCTGGCCGGCCGTGACCCGCACCAGCCGCTGGGCGCGCCCGTTGGGCAGCCGCCACAACGTCGAGCGCAGGCTGGCGTTGGCGTGTTCGGTGTCGCTGTCGGGCCAGAGGTTGCCGCTGACGAACGAGCGCAGCACCGGCCGTTCCCACAGTGCCAGGAAGCCGATCAGCCGCTGGCAGCTGCGCGGCAGCTCGACCGGGCTCGAGCCCTGACGCAGCTCGAAGCCGTCGATGAGGCGAACGTGCAGCAGGTCGCCCGTCGTCCTCACCCCACTCCGGATACCAGCGTCGATGCAGTACCCGGCACTCCGCACTGCGCGAGGCGTTCGGAGTCCGGGCTGGCGCTGGGAAAGAGATGTGAGAACCACCGGAGATACCTGCGCCCGACATTTATTTGATCTTGGAAGCAAGCTTCGTGGACTTTGCCCAGGAGTCCTACCGGGAGCTGTCAAGATCCACCCGAACCGATGTCCGGATGTTCCACCAGATCACCCCCGATCCGGACAAGGCTTTCAGCGCAACAGAAATCCGGTTCCGAGCGGGTCGTCGGCGTCGATGCCGAACGTCGCGGTGCCGGTCGGGTACGCCATCCCCTCGATCTCGGTGATCACCGCCGGGCGGTGCTCGGCCGCGTCCCCGGTCCCGAGCTCGACGCCGACCTCCTCGACCACCCGGCCGAGGAAGGTGGTGCCGATGATCGAGTCGTGCCGCAACACCTGGCCGGGAACCAGCCGGCCGTCGGCGGCCAGGATCGCCAGCCGCGCCGAGGTGCCGGACCCGCAGGGCGACCGGTCGACCTCGCCGTCGGCGAAGACGGTGACGTTGCGCTGGTGCGGGCTGCCGTCCAGCTGTCCCAGGTCGTCGAAGAGGATGGTTCCGTAGACGCCGTCCAGCCGCGGATCGCTGGCGTGCCGGGCCCATTCGCTGTCGTTGAGGGCCCACTTGACCTCGCGGCCGATCGCGATCAGTTCCGAATAGTGCTCCGGAGTCACCGCCAGGCCCACCGACGCCGCCTCGACCGAGGCGTACAGCGCACCGCCGTAGCCGAGGTCGGCCAGCACCGGCCCGCGCGAGGTCGGCACCTCGATGCCCCGGGCCACCAGGTAGGAGGCGACATTGCCGAACGTCACCCGCCGCACCCGGCCGCCGACCAGTCGCACCCGCGCGGTGACCCGGCCGGACGGCACGTCGATCACCACGTCGGTGTCGCCGTCCGGGGCGGCGGCCACCCGGCCGGTGTTGACCGCCCAGGCGCCGAGGGCGATGGTGCCGTGCCCGCACGCCGTCGAGTAGCCGTCCTTGTGCCAGAACAGCACCCCGAAGTCCGCGCCGTCGTCATCGGCGGGAACCACGAAGCCGCCGTACATGTCGGCGTGCCCACGCGGCTCCTGCACCAGCAGCCTGCGCACCGCGTCGACCTCGGGCGAGTGCCGCGCGAACTCCCGGCGCTCCAGCACCGTCGCACCCGGGATCTCGGGCTGGCCCGCCGTGACGATCCGGAACGGCTCGCCGGCGGTGTGGTAGTCCAGCACGCTCACCTGCGCCGGTGATCCGGCAACGGTGGCTGGGGGCATCTGTCGTACTCACAATCTCCAGGCGGCGGTGTGCCTGCCTGTATAGCACCGCCGGCCTGGCAGGCTGGCATCGTGGACCTGCCGTTCCTGGACGCCGGCACGCTGGCGTCGCTGGTGCCCTGGACCGCGGCGATCGCCGCGCTGGAAGCGGCGCTGGCCGCCGGTGCCGCCACCAGCGGCGGGCCGCCCCGGTTCTCGGTCGCCGAGGCATCCGGCGAGCTGCTGGTGATGCCGGCCGCCAGCGCCGCCGGGGTCGGGGTGAAGGTGACCAGCGTGGCGCCCGGCAATCCCGAACGCGGGCTGCCCCGGATCCAGGCGGTCTACGTGCTGTTCGACGCCGCGACGCTCAGCCCGCGGGCGCTGCTGGACGGCACCGCGTTGACCACGCTGCGCACCCCGGCGCAGTCGGCCCTGGCAGTGCGCTCGCTGGCCCACGAGGACGCCGCCGAGTTGCTGGTGTTCGGCTCGGGCCCGCAGGCCTGGGGGCACGTGCACGCGATCGGCCGGGTCCGCCGGCTGCGCACGGTGCGGATCGCCGGCCGGGACCCGGCCCGGCAGGCCGGCCTGGTCGACCGGCTGCGCGCCGAGGGGGTGGCCGCGGTCGCCGGCAGCCCGGCCGACGTCGGGTCCGCCGACATCGTGGTGTGCGCCACCACCGCCCGACAGCCGGTGTTCGACGGCCGGCTGCTGGCCGGGCGCGCCTGTGTGGTCGCGGTCGGCTCGCACGAACCGGCGGCCCGGGAACTGGATGACACCACCTTCGCCCGGGCGACGCGGGTAGTGGTGGAGGAGCGCTCGACGGCGCTGCGGGAGGCCGGCGACGTGCTGCAGGCGATCGCGTCCGGGGTGCTGGACGCCGAGCAGCTCGTCGAGCTCGCGGCGCTGGCGCGGTTGGCGGCCCCGTCCGGCATCGCGGTGTTCAAGGGCGTCGGGATGGGTTGGCAGGACCTGGCCGTCGCCGAGGCGGCCTATGCGGCCTGGCTGGTCCGCGGTAGCACCGCTCAGCGCCAGCCTCGCTCGGTGGTCACCGGCTAACCGGCCGCCTCCGGCACCGGCTCCTTGACCACCGACGGTGTGGTGCCGGGCAGCCGCATGCCGATCAGGGCGCACAGGGTCGACAGGGCGGCGATCCCGGCCGCCCAGGCGAACACCGCGTTGCCGGCCGCCGCCCAGATCGCCAGGCCGAGCACCGGGCCGATCGCGTTGGCGAGCCCGAACACCGTTTGCATCGCGCCGATATAGCGTCCGCGCAGGTGCACCGGCGCCACCATGCCGGGATAGGCGAAGGTGGTCGGCGCGCCGGTGATCTCCGAGGCGGTCCAGATGATGGTGCCGAGGATCAGCAGCGCCGGCGTGATCCCGATCGCGTAGACGGTGTAGCCGATGGCGACCAGGCCGAAGCCGCTCAACGCCGTCACCCGCATCGGCCAGGTCTGCACCCACCTGGTCGCCAGCACCTCGCAGGTCGCGACGATCACCGCGTTCAGGCTGACCACCGCGCTGTACCACCACAGGCTGAGCCCCGACTCCACGATCGCCAGCGGCAACGACGCGGTGTACTGGGTGTAGACGGCGGTGATGAAGAAGACCGCGGCCAGGAAGAACAGGTAACGCCAGTCGGACAACACCGCGCGGTAGCCGGCCCTCGGTGGCGCCGGCGCGCCGTCGGTGGCCTCGACCGGCTTCTTGCGGGGCGGCAGCGCGACCAGGGCGATCAGGCCGTAGGCCACCGACGCGACCGCCTCGGCCCAGAACAGCAGGCTGTAGGAGATCGACAGCAGCGCCGTACCGATCAGCGGCGTGACGGTGGTGCCCAGGTTCAGGGCCAGCCGCTGCATCGCGGTCACCATCACCAGCTGGCTCGGCGGGGTGAGTTCGGTGATCAGGTACTGGGCCGCCGGCCTGTAGAGCTGCCCGACGGTACCGACCAGGAATACCGCCAGCACCACCAGCGGATAGGCCTTGAGGTAAAGGATCGAGACGATCAGCACCGGCGTGCCCAGCATGCTGATCGCGGTAGCCGCGCGGGCACTGAGCCGGTCGGTCGCCCAGCCTCCGACGAAGCTGCCCACCACGGCACCGGCGCCGTAGACACCGAGCGCGAAACCGGCCTGTCCGGTGGTGAAACCACGGTGGGTGAGGAACACCACCAGGAAGATCACCAGGAAGCCGGCCAGCCGGCCGACGAACACGCCGGCCAGAATCGCCTTGACCGCGGGGGGTGTTCGCCGGTAGGTGGCCAGCACACCGAGCGGTCCGGCGTCCGGCGTCTGTTCGGTCATGCGCACACGCCCGTGGTCTGGCTCATCGGTGCTCCCGCTTTCGTATCGGTCCGCAGGCCGGTTGACGGCCTTGTATCAGCAGAGGCGCTCGGGAGGCTCTGATGATACGAACGCGACCCGGCACCCACAAGGAGCTTTGCCCCATGAGCGTTGATTCGTCACAGCCCGTCGAGCAACTGTTCAAGGACTTCATGGAGCACCCGTACGAGATCCTGGAGCGGCTGCGGGCCGCCGGGCGGGTGCACCCGATTCTCTTCCCGCACGGGGCCAAGGTCTGGCTGGTGACCGGTTACGACGACGTGCGGCAGCTGCTGTCCGACCCCCGGGTGAGCAAGGACGGCAGCCGGATGAACGAGCTGTTCGCCCGGCATTCCGGAGTGGCGGTCGAGGCCGACGAGCACGCCGGGGTCGGCTTCAACGACGAGCTGTCCCAGCACATGCTCAACAGCGACCCGCCGCGGCACACCCGGTTGCGCTCGCTGGTGAGCAAGGAGTTCAACCCGAAGCGGATGGACAATTTCCGGCCGCGGCTGGAGGTGGTGGCCGACCGGCTGCTGGACGCGATGGACGACAGCCGGGACGTGGTGGAACTGGTCGGCGCGTACACCCTCCCGCTGCCGATCATCACCATCTGCGACCTGCTCGGCGTGCCACCGGAGGACGAGACCACCTTCCGGCGCTGGGCGGTGGAGCTGGTCGGCGCCGGCCACCCGCCGGAGGTGGTGGAGAAGGCGTCCCAGGACGTGATGGACTACGCCCGGGCCAGCATCGACAGCAAGCTGGTCGAGCCGGGCGAGGACATGATCAGCGCCCTGCTGCGCGGCAAGGACGACGGCGACCGGCTGACCCTGGACGAGTTGGTCGGAATGTTCTTCCTGTTCATGATCGCCGGCCACGTGACGTCGATGCACACGCTGACCAACTCGATCTTCAGCCTGCTGACCCATCCGGAGGAGCTGGCCAAGCTGCGCGCGGACCTGTCGCTGATGCCGGGCGCGGTGGACGAGCTGATGCGCTACGACGGCGGCGTCGGGGTGGCGACGTTCCGGTTCACCAAGGAGCCGGTCACGGTCGGCGACGTGACCATTCCGGCGGACGAGATCCTGGCGCTGTCGGTGAACTCCGCGCACCGGGACGCCTCCCGCTATCCCGATCCGGACCGGCTAGACATCACCCGGCACCCGACCGGCATCCTCGGCTTCGGGTTCGGCACCCACTACTGCATCGGCGCGCCGCTGGCCAAGATCCAGTCCGACGTCGCGCTGACCAGGCTGCTGACCCGGTTCCCGGACATGGAGCTGGCGGTGGACCCGGACTCGCTGGAATGGGAGCAGAGCACTCTGCTGCGCGGGCTGATCACGTTGCCGGTGTACCTGCACGGCAAGCCCCGCGACTGACTGAGGCTGGACGAGGGCCGCCCTCAGGCGATCGGGAACGCGGTCGACAGCAGCCGGTGTAGTTGGTCGATCCGGGACGAGTCGAGTTCGGCACCGGTGGTGATCCGCTGGACGAGCTTCTTGGGCCACAACACGTCGACCGCGCGGATGGCGAACGCGCCGCCGACCGGGGGCCAGTCGGCATCGAGGAAGCACAGCATGCCGCGAACGGGAATCTCGCCGGTTGCCTCGAGCGGTGCGAGCGCGGTGCGCACCCGTTCGACCTGCTTTGCGACGCCGTCCACGAGCTTGGTGCAGTCGCGGGTGCCCACCAGCAACGTTTCGGTACGTGGCCGCAGGATTCCGCCCTGGACCCGCAGCTGCGGCCGGCGTCCCCGGTAGCGCTTGGCGTCGATCACGAACACACCGGCGCCGCTGACGACGATGTGGTCGATGTTCGCCCTGGTGCCAGGAATGCGGCGGTCGTGCAGCACCCGGACCCCTCGGTCGGCGAGCGTATCGAGGCGTCTGCCGAGCACCTCCTCACCGACCGCACCGGTCGCCCAGACCTGAGTGCTGGACGGCTCGTCGGTGACCGCGAGGATGAAGCCGCCCAGACGAGGGCGCTTGTCGCGAACCCGCTGCTCGCGGCGGGCAATTCGGCGTTCGTGCTCGCGGCGGGCCGAAGCGCCGGCGACACCTGGATCGATCGGTTCCTCGCCGGGCATGACCAACTGGCGCGTCGAAGGTGGTTCGGCGGGCGTGGCTACCTCGGGGACGGCCGGCGCGGCTATCCCGGGTTCGGCGGGCGGCTGCTCCCCCTCGGCGGTGCAGGCCGGGCAGCGGATCGTCCGGCTGCCCCGGTCGTATTCGGCCCAGGCCCCCGCCGCGACCGGCGTGCCGCACGTGCTGCACACGCCGGCGTAGCGAAGGCGCATTCGCTTGACCTGCGGCCTGGCATCCTCGGACATCGGCGCTTCCTCACTGCGGCGGTTGACTCATCCTTACCCTTCGGCAACCATCGCGTGGTCCTTCGGTCGATCTCGGTCAGGGTGCCGGGTGCGCGCTGGCCGATCTTGTGCACGCCGGGCGTTGGCCGCCGTCGCCGATCCCGGGTTAGGGTCGGTGACGGCCAAGCAGGTGCCGTCCGTCGCGCCGCCGACCGCGGTGGCAAGTACTTCCCGGAGGTGGCGCAGATGCCCACTGCCACTCGCAGCGTGACCGTCGACCGGCCGATCGGCCGGGTCGCCGACTTCCTCTCCGACTTCGCCAGCACCGCCGAGTGGGACCCGCACACCGTGTCCTGCCGTCGGCTCGACGACGGGCCGCTCGGCGTCGGCGCCCGGTACGAGAACGTGCAGCGGCTGGCCGGGCGCGAATCGACCCTGATCTACGAGGTGACCGAGTACGAGCCCGGCCGGCGGGTGGTGCTCCACGGTGGCAACGACACCGTCTCGTCCCGGGACGAGATGACGTTCGCCGAGGCCGGGGACGGCCGGACCACCGTCACCTACACAATCGACCTGCACCTGCTCGGCGCGGCCAAGCTCGGTGAGCTGCTGGTACCGGTGATCATGAAGAAGGTCGCCGACGACGGCGAGGACGGCATGCGCGAGCGGCTGCTGAAGCTGTAGGTCGATCAGGCGCCCGAGCGTCAGGCCTCGGTGGTGAACTGGTAGAGGTCGTAGGCGACCATGACCAGGTCACCGCCCTGGTAGGCCAGGGCGGAGCCCAACGGCGCGGTCAGCTGCTGATAGCCCACCGTGCTCAGGGAGGTGGCGCTGGCCGTGCCCATCCACAGCGCGCCCTCCTCGGTGGAGGCGAACCAGCACCGGCCGCCGGAGTATCGGCCCCACACGATGTCGAAGTTGAAGACCTGGGGTCGTCCGGTGTCGATGATCAGGTTCTTCTTGTCCAGCAGGGTGATGCTCCAGTTCGACTTGTCGATGGCGAAGTACCAGGTGTTGTAGTCGTTGGGGCCGACCGAACAGTTCGCCACGATCAGGCGATTGCCGCTCACCGTGACGGCGTTGATGCCGCGCTGGGCCTGCGGGTTGAACACCGTCTGGGACAGGATGGTGCCCGAGGGCAGGTGCAGCATGGTGACGTAGCCATCCTCGGAACCCGCGGCGACCACGCCCTGGCTGGCATCCGCGACGACGACGTCCTCGATGGTGTGGTCGTCGAACGGGTTGGTCGGCTGCGCGTTCTTGACGTCGACGCTGCGCTCGAACGTCAGGGTCAGGGTGCTGGCGTCATAGCGCCACACCGACAGGAAGCCGTTGGAATGCCCGACCACCAGCCGCTGCCCGCTGCCGGCGATCCACGCCCCGGACCGGGCGGTGCCGAGTGCCGGGTCGTAGGCGTACGTGGTGCGCAGTACCAGCCGGGTCCAGTCGCCCCCGCGGGCGTGCCACAGTGCCAGGGACGAATAGTCGTTCGAGGTCGCGATGGCGGCCCGGGGCAGCGGCGTGATCATCTGCACGCCCTGCTGGGCCGGATCGTTGACCGCCTCGCTGATGATCGGGCCCTGGTAGGGCGCGGTCTGGAAACTGAACAGGCTCATCGAACCGTCCCACCGGCCGACCGCGAAGTGCTCGGTGTCCAGCCAGCGGACTTCCTGGGCCATCTGATAGGTGGTGCCGCGCTGGGTGATCGGAAGGGTGGTCGCGAGGTCGGTCCTGGCCCGGCCGGACTTCTCCAGCGCGCGCAGCGAGCGCAGCACCTTCGGAACTGGTTGGCCAGCGGCGGGAACAGGTTTCCGGCTTGCGGCCGAGGTCGTCGCGGCCGCCGCCGCGGGGAGCAGCAGGCCGGCGCCGCCCAGCGTGGCGACTCCGGCCGCGCCGGCGAGGAACGCCCGCCGACCAGGTGCGGTGGCTGACGGGTTGGCGTCGTGGTGGGTATCGCCGTTGGGCATGGGAACAGACCTCCGGTACCAGCGTCGGGTGACGTGCGATGTGCTCGAGCAATCCGCGGATGGGAATTATGCCCGAAATGCCGACAGCTTGCGCCGGGGTGGTCCCCGCTGTCAAGGCCGTGCGGTCAGTCCCGCGGGTTGGCGCGCAGCCAGTCCAGGACCTGCTGGGCGTGCGCATCCGGCGGAAAGACCGGGTAGAACGCGTGCTCGATCACACCGTCGCCGATCACCAGGGTCAGCCGGGAGTACAGCCGGTCGTGCCCGGTGGCGACGAAGGTCGGCAGGTTCAGGGCATCGGCCAGGACGAACTCCGGGTCCGACAGCATGCCGAACGGCAGGCGCAGCCGTCGCACCGCTTCGTCCTGGTAGTCGGGGTCCTGGCTGGACAGCCCCCAGACTCCGGCGGCGCCCGCTGCTTGCAGGTCGGCGAAGTGGTCGCGGAAGCCGCAGGCCTCCGGCGTGCAACCGCGGGCGCCCGGGATGTCATCCCAGCCCGGCGGCAGTTCCACGCCGGGTTGGGCGGTGCGTGGATAGAGGTAGATGATCGTGCGGCCCGGGCCCAGGGCGCCGAGGTCGACGCGCTGCCCGCTGCTGGTTGCCAGGCTGAGCCGCGGCATCGACAGGCCGGGCAGGTGGTCGGCCGCCCCGTCGTCCCGCGGCGCCGGCAGATCGGCCGGCAACGTCGTGTAGTCGCTCATCGTGGCGTGTCCTTCGTAGTCCAGCTTCCCGTTCCGGGTCGGCGCCATCGCCTCGCCCGACAGTAACGCCGATGATCGACCTACGCTTAATCATCGTGGATCGACCTCGACGTCGTGCGCGGGCACGCGTCGATCGCCCGGAAGGATCGCCGCCTCGTGTTCTCCTCGGTCGTGACCCAGCACTGGATCCCCGGTATCCCGTACCGCGCTTCTGAAGGCGGGATCCGCGTCGTCATCGATTCGTCGCTGAGTGCGAATCGATCGGTGTGGCTGTTGAAGGTCAGGAACGGCCCGGACGTACTCGCCGTGACCCCGGAGCGGGCGGCCGGGCTCTCGCTGGACCTGGCGGATTCGGTGGACGCCCGGCACCTGGCCGCCAGGCTCGCGGCGGCCGGTGTCACCCTCAACGACCCCGACTACCTCTTCTACCTTCCGGAGGCCGAGCAGGCCACGCTAGGCAGCGAGCCCGCCTGCGTCGGCACCCGACAGCTGACGCCCGACGACGAAGCGGCCTTCGCCCGGTTCACCCGCGAGGCACCCGAGGACGAGCTGGCGGAGGCGTTCGTCGAACTCGACCACTGGCTCGTGTTCGGAACCTTCGCCGACTCCCGACTCGTCGCCGCGGCGAGCATGTACCCGTGGAGCGGCACCCGACTTGCCGACCTCGGGGTGATCACCCTTCCCGGCTATCGGGGTCGGGGCTTGGGCCGGGCCACCGTGCGGGCGATCAGCGCGTCGGCGATCGAGCGGGGTTACGAACCGCAATACCGCTGCCAACTCGACAACGCATCATCGGTGGCCCTGGCCACCTCGGCGGGGTTCAGCCGGTTCGGCGAATGGGAGGTCATCGTCCCCGCTCACCAGGACGGGCCGCTGTAGCGACTGCCGCTCGCCCCGATCACCGATCCGCAGCTTAGGGCAGAACGGGCCGCGATCGCGCTCGAGCTGGCCAGCACCATCCATAGTGGTGTGAGCCCGATACCGATGGCGGC
>Ga0247773_1000745_pt1 | contig 11802 bp, 9 predicted proteins | sample UWRJL092311B6_FD_179934 | JGI IMG/M metagenome (GOLD analysis project Ga0247773, IMG submission 179934) | Plant litter microbial communities from Arlington Agricultural Research Station in Wisconsin, United States - UWRJ-L092-311B-6 | ecosystem: Environmental > Terrestrial > Plant litter >...
CTTCGGCACTTCGGCACTTCGGCACTTCCGCACTCCCTACAGCTCAACCTCGTCCACGTAGCACCATCCCCACGTCTCGCCGGGCTCGATGGAGCGCATCACCGGGTGCTCCGTGGCGTGGAAGTGAGCGGCGGCGTGGCGGTTCTTGGAGTCGTCGCAGCAGCCGACGTGGCCGCAGCTCATGCAGATGCGCAGGTGCACCCAGTCGTCGCCGCTGCGCAGGCACTCCTCGCAGCCGCGGCTGCCGGGGTGGACCGGCCGCACCTCGTCCAGGTGCGTGCAGCGGCCGGGCTTGGCCGGCGCCAGCGTCACCACCTGCTCGGTGTCCACGTTGCCGCGGGGGCGCGGCGCGGGCGGCAGCGGAAGGCTGCCGCCGGCGGGGCGGAAGAGCGCGGCGCTTCGTTCGAACGCCTCGGCCGTGCCGGCCAGCGCCAGCTCGGCGCCCACGGGGAGCACGGACGCGTCCGCGGGCGACTCATCCCACCGGCCGTCCAGCCGCACGCCACGGAGCTGCACGCCGTACTGCGCCAGCGCCAGCTCGCCCAGCCGCCGCCCGGCCGCGGGGGCGCCGTCGCGCACGGTCACCGTGCGGGCGTCCACCTCGCCGTCCGCGAACACGCGGGCGGGGAGCGCGTCCACGCGCGAGGGCGTGGCGCCCCGCGCGGCGGCGCGCATCTCCTCTTCCCGTTCTTCCACCAGCGCCGGGGGAAGGCGGTACTCGCGCAGCACGTCGGAGGCGAGGCGGACCATCGCCTCCAGTTCCTCGGCCAGCACCACGTCGGCGCCGGCCTGGGCCAGCCGCTCCACCTCGGCCAGGTAGCGCGTCCGCACCACGATCCGCATGGTGGGGTTCGTCATCCGCGCCACGGTGGTGATGCGCAGCGCCGTCGCCGCGTCGTCGTCCGCGATCACCAGCACCTTGGCGCGCTCCACCGAGACCTGCTCCAGCGTGCGCTGCCGCGTGGAATCGCCCCGCAGCACGGGGTAGCCGTCGGCCTCGGCGTCGCGCGCGCCCTGCGGGTTGAGCGTGGTGATCACGAATGGCACCCCCGCCCCCCGCAGCGCCGCCGCCAGCCGCCGAGCGCCGGCGCCGTAGCCGGCGACCACCACGTGGTTGTCCATCCGCAGCTCGTGCTCGTCGCCGCCCGCGTCGTCACTCTTTCCCCCGTGCGGCTTCGCCGCGCCGCGGGCGCCGCGGCTCTCCAGCCAGCCGGCGGCGGTGGCCAGGTACGGCGTGGCCACCATCAGCAGCACCGTGGCGGCGATGAACGACTGCGACCCCTCGCTCCCGCGCCCCAGCGGCGACAGCCCCGCGTCGCGCCCCGCGCGCTCCAGCACGAACGAGAACTCGCCCACCTGCGCCAGCAGCAGCCCGGCCGCGCCCGCCGCGGGCAGGCGGTAGCCCAGCGCGCGCGACGCGGCGGCCGTGGTGGCGCCCTTGATGGCGATCACCCCGGCCGCGGCGGCGAGCACCAGCGGGAGATGGTGGACCAGGAACGACAGGTCCAGCAGCATCCCGACGGAGACGAAGAAGGTGGCGCTGAACAGGATCTGCAGCGGCAGGATCTCGCCCAGCGCGTGCTCGCTGAAGCGGCTCTCGCTCACCACCAGCCCGCCCAGGAACGCGCCCAGCGACAGGCTCACCCCCGCCAGGCTGGTGAGGTATGCCGTGCCGAAGCACACCGCGATCACCGTGAGCAGGAACAGCTCGGGCGAGCAGGTGCGCGCCACCAGCTCCAGCAGCGGCGGCATCACCCGCCGCGCGATCAGCAGCACCGCCGCGATGATCCCCGCCGCCTTCCCCAGCGCCAGCGCCACGTCGCCCGGCGAGCCGCCCTGGCCGCCCAGCAGGGGGAGCAGCAGCACCATGGGGATGATGGCCAGGTCCTGGAAGATGAGGAGCCCCAGGCCCACCTGGCCGTGCGTGCGCGTGGTCTCGCCGCGGTCGGCCAGCAGCTTCAGCACGATGGCGGTGGATGACAGCGACACCAGGAACCCGGTGAACACCGCCGCCTGCCACGATGCGCCCAGCGCCATCACCACTCCCGCCGTCACTCCCGTCGCCAGCACCACCTGCAGCGTTCCGCCGCCCAGGATCAGCCGGCGGATCCTCGCCAGGCGCTCGAAGCTGAACTCGATGCCGATGGTGAAGAGGAGGAGCACCACGCCCAGTTCGGCGGCCGCGTCCACCAGCGCGCGGTCGTTCACCACGCGCAGCCCGTACGGGCCGATCACCACCCCAGCCAGCAGGAACCCCACGATCGGCACCAGGCCGATGCGCGTGCCGGCATACGCCACCAGCGCCCCCGCCACGATCACGGCGGCGGTCTGCACGAAGAACTCGGGCGGGCCCGAGGTGGAGAGGATCGCCAGCATCTGCGCGGGAGGGACGCGTGGGTACCGTCGCCCGTCCGGTGGAGCCGGGCGCTGTGAATGGGAGCATCCAGCTTACGACGCTGGCACCGGACGCACCACCCCCGCATCCGCGGACTCTCTCCCACGCGTTTGGATCTGCCGCGGTTACAGGCTCGCTCCGCGCCGCTCGCCTACACGGAATCGTGGAGTCCCGCCACCCATGCCGACACACACAAGCCTCCCGCGGTTTGGGAGGCTTCCCGTGGTCGTTGCCGCGGCTTCCAGCCGCCTGGTCCCCGCCGCGCGACTCCAGGCCCTGCCGCTCGAGGGCACCGCACCGGCGCCGACGTCCCGAAGCCTCCCGCGGTTTGGGAGGCTTCCCGTAGTCGTTGCCGCGGCTTCCAGCCGCCTGTCCCTGCCGCACGACCCCAGGTCTTGCCGCTTCAGGTCACCGCACCGGCGCCGGCATCCCGAAGCCTCCCGCGGTTTGGGAGGCTTCCCGTAGTCGTTGCCGCGGCTTCCAGCCGCCTGGTCCCCACCCCCAATGTTTCCCAGCTCTCCCCTCGGCCGGCGCCGGCGCGCGCTGGATATTCGCACGTGCTGCCCTGCCCGGGCGTCCATCGCCGCGAATCAACCGATCCCGCGCTCGGCCGGCGATCCAAACAAGAGAACACGGGAACTACAACGGAGGAAACGGAAGCAACGGTTGGGATTGCGTGGTCTCGACCGTTGCTCCGTTCCCTCCGTTCCAGTCCCGGCCCGGTCCGGCGCTCAACCGATCCCGAGCCTCGCCTCGAGCGCCTCCCTCACCCGCGGCCATTCCGGAGCGACGATGCTGAAGATGACCGAATCCCGGATCCGCCCGTCGCGCATGATCATGTGAGCGCGCAGCACGCCCTCCTCGCGAGCGCCGATCCGCGCGATGGCGGCGCGCGACCGGGTGTTGAGCGCATCCGTCAGCAGTTCCACCCGGTTCACGCCCCACTGCTCGAATGCATGCCGCAGCATCAGGTACTTCGCCTCGCTGTTCACGTGCGTCCGCTGCCACGCGGCCGCGATGAACGTGAAGCCGATCTCCACCCTGCGGTGCGCCGCCTCGATGTTGCGGAAGCGCGTGCTCCCCACCACCGCGCCCGAAGCGAGATCCACCGTCGCGAAGGCAAGCTCCCTCCGCGCCGCGTACTGTGCTTCGGCGTCGCGCAGAAAGCCCGGCAGGTCGCGGGGATGCGGAACGACGGTGACCGGCAGCTCCCAGAGCGCTCCATCCTCGATGGCGCTCGCGAGCCCGGGGAGATGCCCTTCGTTCAACGGCTCCAGCAGCACACGAGGGCCGCGCAGCTCGACCTTTTCGATGTTCATCGTGGCAATCGGCTTGATGCGGCCGGGCGGGACCCGGCCGCGTTCATCCAACGAAACGAATGCGATGGGGAGACGCCGGTGCCAGCGACCTCGCTCCGGTCAGCCCGGCGCCACGGCGAGCACGGGCGCGTCCAGCCGGCTCGCCGTCCCCCCGCTCACCCAGATCCGCTGGCGCGCGGAGATGAAATCGCTCTCGCGGGCCTCGTAGATGCTCGGCACGTAGCGCTGCGGGTTGCGGTCGAAGAGCGGGAACCAGCTGCTCTGCACCTGCACCATGATGCGGTGCCCCCGGTGGAACGTGTGGAACACATCCGGGAGCGGGAACGAGACCTCGGTCACCTGGTTCGGACGGAACGGAATCGGCGCGCCGAACGAGCGGCGGAAGCGCCCGCGCATGATCTCGCCGCGGACGAGCTGCTGGTAGCCGCCGAGATGGACCGCCGAGTCGCCCGCGCCGCGGCCGTCCGGCTCGGTGGATGGGTACACGTCGATCACCTTCACCACGAAGTCGGCGTCGGTGCCGGTGGTGCTCACCCACAGGCGCGCGGTCGGCTCGCCCGCGAACGTCACGTCATCCGCCAGCTCGCCGGTCTGGAACACGGCCACGTCGCGGCGCGACGAGAAGCAGCGCTGGTCGTCGCTCATGTAGCGGAAGAGCACGCCATCCTCGATCGTCGGCCCCGCGCACCGCGCGGGGACCGGCTGGCGCGGATCGCTCGCGTACTCCACGAACGCCGCCCCGCTCGTCTGCGCCGACGCGCCCAGCGATCCATCGGCGCGGAGGAAGAACGCGCGCCGTGCCGCCCGTGGCGGCGGCCATCCCGCGAACCGCACCCAGCGCTTGAGGCCGGTGTCGAACATGAGCGCGCCAGAGGGTGCGCCCGCGCGCTCGCCCTTGAGGTGCGCGCGAAAGAAGGGCGCCTCCACGTCGCGCTGATACCCCGTCTCCAGCGAATCGCCGAAGTACAGGTCGCCATGCGTGGTGCGCGCCGCGCCGCGGGCGGACCAGCCGCGGTGCCCGAACGGCCCCATCACCAGCACCGGACCGGCGCCGCCGCCGTTCGCGCGCAATCCGCGGTACGCCGCCAGCGTGCCGTACAGGTTCTCGGCATCGAACCAGCCGCCGACCACCAGCACGGGATGGGTGATGCCACGCATGCGTGGCGCCATGGCGCGCGCGCGCCAGAACGCATCGTAGTTCGGGTGCGCGGCCATCTCCCCCCACCACGCGTTTCGCGGGTAGATCTCGCGGGTGATGTTCCGCAGCGGCCCAAGCTTGAGCAGATCGTGGTAATCGTCACCCGAATCCCGTTCGCTGGCGCGCTGGAATTCGGGGATCCACCAGTGCGACCACGTCGGCTCCGCGCGTGCCACGCCGAAGATGGGGTAGGCGTAGAAGTGCGCCTGCAGCAGCGCGCCGTTGTGATGGAAATCCTCGAAGAAGAAGTCCATCACCGGCGCCTGGAGCGACGACGCCGCGATCGCCGGATGGCCGGAGAGCGCGGCCGCCGCGGCGTAGTAGCCGCCGTAGCTCACCCCCAGCAATCCCACCCGCCCGTCCTGCTCCGGGAGATTGCGGAGAAGCCACTCGATGGTGTCGAACGCGTCCGTCGCCTCGTCCGTGGCGCGCGGATCACGGGCCCTGGAGGTATCGGAAAGGAGCGGCCGGACGTTCTCGAACGTTCCCTCCGACAGGTAGCGGCCACGCACCTCCTGGTTCACGAAGATGTACCCGTCGCGGGCCATGAACGCCGATGGCCCCAGTGTCCGCGGCAGCGCGCCGGGCCCGTACGGGCCCACCGAGAACGGCGTGCGCTGCAGCAGGATGGGGTAGCGGCGGCCGGCGTTCGCGTCGTTCGGCACGTACACGGCCGCGTACAGCCGCGCCCCGTCACGCATGGGGATGCGCACCTCGCGCTTCACGTAGTGATCCGCGACGTACGCCGAGTCGGCATCCTGCGCGGCGAGCGGCGCCACGCCGCGCGGGACCAGGACGAGCGGGAGCGCGGCCGCGGCCAGGACGCGGCAGAGCGTGGGGTGCGCGGACATTCAGCGGTCCAGGATGAGGAGGATTGCGCGCCAGGGCCCGACGGGCTGACGATACCGCATCGCCCGCACGCGGGACACCCACCCTCGATGCGATGATCGTTGGCGGTCCATGTCTCCCGTGAATGGCCCAGCGGCCACACGCAGCACCCCCCGGGCACGCCCGGATCGTCACCGCGTGTGGCCGCTGCTCGGCCGGATGCCGGTCTAGCGCGTGCGCCCACCCCGCGCGGCGGGGAGCGCGTAGTGCGCGGTCACGCTGGCGGTGGCGATGGTCTGGGAGTGGAGGATGAACCGGATCACCGCCGCGGTCGCACCCTCCGGCACGTCGACGTGCTCGGTCTTGAGCGCGTGCACGGTGAGGATGTACCGGTGCGAGCCATCTCCGCGGGGCGGGCAGGCGCCCGCGTAGCCGGGCGCTCCCAGATCCGTCACGCCCTGCACCGCTCCCGCCGGGAGTGCCGCGCCATCGCGGCCCGCGCCAGACGGCAGCGACGTCACGGCCGCCGGGATGTCGTAGACGATCCAGTGCCAGAATCCGCTCCCCGTGGGCGCGTCGGGATCGAACATGGTGACGGCGAAGCTCCGCGTTCCCGCCGGCGCGCCCCTCCACGCCAGCGCGGGTGACAGGTTCTCGCCGGTGCAGCCGGATCCGGCCGCCTCCTGTCTGCGGGTGAAGCTCGCTCCGCTGGCCAGGTCGCGGCTGGTGACCACGAAACCGGCGCGTGGCATCGCCACGGAGCGCACCTGCACGGCTGGGCGGGCGGAGCCGCGTTGCGCCACCGATGACGATGCACCGGCGACGGTCGCGAGGAGGGCGGCGGCACCGAGCACGGTGCGCCCAAAGTGGATGTGGGTACGCATGATCGCACGGCGAACGGGTGATCGGGAGATGCGAATCCGCGCCGTCGCGGCTGGACCCGCCGATGCCATGGCCCCGACGTTCGCCCACCACAGGTTGATTGCGCCATCCACCCATCCCGCGGCACTCATCCTTCATGAGCACCCGCCCACCCACTCGCCCCTCCGCGGAATCGCCACCCGCCGCCGACCCTTCCGGACGCGCGGAGGATGCGCTCGCCGGCGTGCCTGGCGCGCCCGCGTCCGCGGGAGCGGTCCCGTCACCCGCCCACGCGCATCAGGCCGGTGGCGGTGCGTTCCTCGAGGCATTTCGGCGCGGAGCGCTCGCGCCGCCGCCCATCGCCGTCACGCTCGGCCTGGAGCTTCGCGACCTGCGGCCGGGCCACGCCACGTTCACGCTGCGCACGGACCCGGCGCGCGACTCGAACCCGCAGGGCACCGTGCAGGGCGGCGTGCTCTCCGCGCTGGCGGACGCAGCCATGGGGTACGCGTACCTCACCACGCTCGAAGCCGGCGAGTCGTTCACCACGGTGGAGCTCAAGATCAACTTCGTCCGGCCGGTCTGGCGCGCATCGCTCACCGCCGTCGGCGAAGTCGTCCAGCGTGGCCGCACGGTGGGCCTCGTCCGCTGCAACGTCTCGGATGACGAGGGGCGCCTGATCGCGTTCGCCACGTCCACCTGCCTCACCCTGGCGGGAGAGCGCGCGGCGGGACGCTGAAAGGGCGTTCGGGACGATGCGAACCCGGTCCCTTCGTCCCCGCCATTCAGCACGGTAGCCGGGACCTCCCGTCGCCCACCCCCGTCACTCCGTCAGCGACCGGTAGAGCTCCAGCGCGCTCCGTTCCACCCAGCACTCGGCGAGCCGCCCGTCCTCCACGCGCCAGATGGCGATCCCGGAGAAGGAGACCGGGCGCCCGTCGGCGGGGAGGCCGAAGATCCCGTTGTTCCTCCCGCGGCACACCCAGCGCGACACCACCCGGGCGCCATCCGCGCTCGCGAACACCTCCAGCGTCTCGTTGGCGGCATCCAGCAGCAGCGTCTGGAAGTGCCGCACCCACTCCTTGAACGCCACCCGCCCGCGGACCACGGACCCGGCGGTCGTGATGGTGTAGTCCTCCGTCATCATCTCGTCGATGGCGTCCAGGTCGTGCGGCGGCGCCCAGACGCGGCGGAAGAACTCGACGGGAAGCTGCTCGGCGGTCATGGTGGATCTCCAGTCCGGCGGTGGATCGGTTCGATGGAGGAACGTCGCCCGGCTGAACGACGCTCTGGAACGTTAGGACTGCCGCGGCGCCCGCGAACGGCGCGCCCTGGGCCGGGCGCGTTCGTCGGGCGCGTCGTCGCCGCCCGGCGGGGCGTCGGCAGGACTGGGCAGCAGGTGCGCGAGCGCCGCCATCACCGCGCGCCATCCTGCTTCCGCCTCGGCTCCCGCCTGGTCGAACACGGCGGCCAGGAGGGCGCGCTGCGATCCGCTCAGCGACGCCTCCAGCGCCTCGCCCGCGGGGGTGAGCGCCACGAGCCGGCGGCGGCGGTCGTCGGCCGCGGGTTGCGTGCGCACGAAGCCGCCGGCGGCCAGCGGGCGCAGCGCCTCGTGCAGCGCCTGGCGCGTCACCGCCAGCCGCGCGCCCAGCTCCTGCACCGACTGCCCGGGGCGCCGGGCGATGAAGTACAGGAGCCGGTGCTGCGCGCGCCCCAGCCCGTGCCGCGCCAGCTCCTCGTCGGGCCCGTGCACCAGCGCGCGGAAGCCGAAGTGCATCAGCTGCAGCGCCTCGTTCAGCGCGTCGAAACGTTCCGGGGAGATGAGCTCCACGAGTGGCGGAGAAGGTGTAAGAAAAGTGTCAGGGCGGTTGACGCATATCCCCCGCGGAGCAAAGTTGCACCGTGTCCGTGATCTGTCAATCACCCTGACACATCTACCCAGGAGGACCGGCATGCACACCACACTCCCGCTCTCCCCCGCCGACGCGGACCGCCGCGCCCACCAATGGGCGGATTCCTGGAACGCGCGCGACGTGGAGTCGATCCTCGCGCACTTCCGCGACGACGTGGTCTTCCGCTCCCCCATCGCCGTCCAGATGCTGGGTACCCCCGCCCTGCAGGGGAAAGACGCGCTGCGGGCGTACTGGGAAGAGGCGCTGCGCCGCATCGGCCACCTGCATTTCCGCGTGGAGCGCGCGCTCTGGGACCCGGCGCAACGCGAGCTGGCCGTGCTCTACGTGGCCGAGCTGGACGAGCGCCGCACCCGCGCCATCGAGCGCCTCAGCCTGGACGCCGACGGAAAGGTGGCCGAGGCCGACGCGCTGTACGGAGCACCGGTGCCCTGACGATCATCGCATCCGAGCTGCCGCTTACCATCGCATGATCGCCAAGCCCGCCACCGGCCCATCGGCCGCCGCCACGCTCACGGCCGAGCAGGCCGCCCGCGAGCTGGGGATCTCGCGGCGCACCCTGTACGCCTACGTAAGCCGCGGCCTGCTCGCCTCCGTGCCCGATCCCGCGAACGTGCGGACGCGGCGCTACCCGGCCGCCGCCGTGCGGCGCATGGCCGCGCTGCGCGACGCGCGCCGCGACCCAGCGCTGGGCGCCCGGACAGCCGCGCGCGGCGCGCTCGCGTGGGGCGAGCCCGTGCTCGATTCCGCCATCACCCTCCTCTCGCCCGACCGCTTCCACTACCGCGGCCACGATGCGCTCGCGCTCGCCGAGCAGGCCGCCGATCCCCGGCCGGCGCCGCGCGGCGGGCACTTCGAGCGCGTCGCCGAGCTGCTGCTGTGCGGCAATCTCCCCGGCGTCACCCGCATCACGGCGGACGACGAGATCGTATCGCGCGTTCTCGCCAGCGCCGGCGCCCTCACCGCCGCCGATGCGCTGCCCCCCGTCCGGGCCGCGGTGACCCTCCTCCCGCTCCTGGGCGCGCAGGACCGGGCGGAGGCCGAGCTGCGGCCGGCGGCCGTCGTCGCGGCGGGACGCCGCATGCTCGCGCTGGTCTGCGCGCTCGCGTGCGGCGAGGGCGCCGAAGACCGCGCGGGGCAGCGGCCCGGCAGCATCGCCGCGCGGCTGGCCGCGTGCTGGGCGGCCGGACCACCGGGGGAGGTCGCCGCGTTCACCGGGCTCTTCGATTGCGCGCTGGTGCTGCTCGCCGACCACGAGCTGAACACCTCGGCGTTCGCCGCGCGCGTGGTGGCATCGGCCGGTGCCTCGCCCTACACGGCCGTCGCCGCGGGGCTCGCGGCGGTGGAAGGCGCCTCTCACGGCGGCGAGACGGCGCGCGTCACCCAGGCGCTCGCCGATGCCGAGTCCGCCGCTGCCCTCGCGGACGCCGGCCCGATCGACGCGGACGCGGCGCGAGAGGCGGTGCGCGCGCACGTCGCCCGGCGCGTGCGCGCGGCGGACCGCATCCCCGGCTTCGGCCACCGGCTCTATCCGGACGGCGATCCCCGCGCGCGCCTCCTCCTCCGGCTCGCGCGGACCCGGCTCGCCGCAACGGCGCGTGCCGCCCAAGTCCTGGGCGTGGCCGATGCGTTCGCGGCGGCCGTGCACGAGCGTACCGGAAGGCACCCCACGGTCGATTACGCGCTCGCCGCGCTCTGCCGCGCGGCCGGCGCGCCCGCGCACGCGCCGCTCACGCTCTTCGCGCTGGGCCGCACGGCGGGGCTGGTGGCCCACGTGATCGAGCAGTACGGCCTCGGCCGGATGCTGCGCCCGCGCGGCCAGTACGTGGGCCCGCCTCCGCTCGTCTCGAAGCCCCGGTAGCTCCACGGACACAAAAGACCTGCGCGGGACGATCTCGATCGTCCCGCGCAGGTCACATAACAACATTGGTCCTAGCAGCCGAAGCTAGTGGCTCTGGGCCGGATGGCTCACTCCTCCTGCAAACCTCTCGTGAAGCGCGCGTTCAGCGGACTTCAAGAGTGCTTCCTTCGCACCGCGGCCACCCTGGACCTCAACGTCCTCCAGCTTACCCAGAAGCCGTAAACCTCGAGACTCCGTAAGCGACGCTTCAACTACTTTCACAAGTAACTGCTCCATCTGCTCCCTCGAGACCCCAACCTTCTCTCGCAAGACGGCAACCTCTCTCAGGGTTTCCTCAATCTCCTTCAGTCGAAGTCGCTCCTCCTTGGGAGCGCGGCTGAGAAGGATTGCGCGCGCGGCTACCGTTGCAAGCCCACTAAGAAGTGGTGCAACCAAGGCCGCGGTCGCGATCGTCGTAAGCGAAGAGAGATCAATCATAGCGTTACCATAGCTGGTACCCCGCACCGAGGACAAGCGCTGCAAACCCGAAGCCATTCGGCAAGATGACCCCAAACCGCCAATCCCAATCAGACCAGGTCATCGCTTGTGGAACCCCTTGAGATATCATACCCCGGAATACAGAACCCATGATCGCGAGGACTATGATCAGCACGGTGATCACGAAGAACCCAGGTCCTGCATCCCTCAGCGCTAGATTCCCCCAGATCAGCCCGAGACTTCCAACACTCAGAGAGAGATGAAGGTTTAGTACCCCGTAAGCGGCACCAAGATGCTGCACCAGATAGGGAACCATTGTTCCATCTTCATCGGCGCGAGACGCGCCAGGGCTGATCCGATTCGCATGTTCAATGACCTTCAAGGTAATCGTCAATACAAGCAGAAGGACCATTTTGCAGATTGGCACCATTAGCGAATCAGCAGTGAAAGCGAGTGGCGTCAGTTACGAGGGTTCTTCATACCTGTTCCGTGGTTCCAGTATACGCGGGCAAGGACGGGCTTTCAATACCGGCTCAATCGGCCCGGCGGTCTCATTGGCGACGATCCGTCGACCATGTAAAGCGGGCGCCGGGAGAGCTTGTCTCCCGGCGCCCGTCGTCCCTCGTTTGCACCCGGCCGCCGCGCTCAGTGCACGGCGTTGATCATGTCGAACATGGGGAGGTACATGGCGACCACGATGCCGCCGATCACGGTGCCCATCACCACGATCATGATCGGCTCCAGGATCGAGGTCAGCGCGCTCACGGCGGCGTCCACCTCGTCGTCGTAGAAGTCGGCGATCTTGGAGAGCATCTCGTCCAGGCCGCCGGTCTGCTCGCCCACGTTGATCATCTGCACCACCATCGGCGGGAACACGCCGCTCTCCTTCAGCGGCTCGCTGATGGTGGCGCCGCCGGCGATGCTGGCGCGGCTCTTCATCACCGCGTCGTGCA
>Ga0247773_1000746_pt1 | contig 11800 bp, 7 predicted proteins | sample UWRJL092311B6_FD_179934 | JGI IMG/M metagenome (GOLD analysis project Ga0247773, IMG submission 179934) | Plant litter microbial communities from Arlington Agricultural Research Station in Wisconsin, United States - UWRJ-L092-311B-6 | ecosystem: Environmental > Terrestrial > Plant litter >...
GGTGGAGATCACCCTGGCGCTGCACCGGGTGTTCGACTCGCCGACCGAGCCGATCCTGTTCGACACCGGCCACCAGGCCTACGTGCACAAGATCGTCACCGGCCGGCACGGGCAGTTCGAGACCCTGCGGCAGAACCAGGGCCTGTCGGGCTATCCCAGCCGCGCCGAGAGCGAGCACGACTGGATCGAGAACTCGCACGCCTCGACCGCGCTGTCCTACGCCGACGGGCTGGCCAAGGCCTTCGACGTCCGCGGCGACCGCCGTCCGGTGGTGGCGGTGGTCGGCGACGGCGCGCTGACCGGCGGCATGTGCTGGGAGGCGTTGAACAACATCGCCGCCTCCGACCGGCCGGTGGTGATCGTGGTCAACGACAACGGCCGGTCCTACTCGCCGACCATCGGTGGTCTGGCCGAGCACCTGGCGGGCCTGCGGCTGCGCCCGGGCTACGAGCGGATGCTGGGCAACGTCAAGGACACCCTGGGCCGTACCCCGGTGATCGGTCCGCCGCTCTACGACGCGCTGCACGGCCTCAAGCGCGGCATGAAGGACCTGCTCGCCCCGCAGGGCATGTTCGAGGACCTGGGCCTGAAGTACTTCGGCCCGGTGGACGGCCACGATCTGGCCAGCCTGGAGAACGCCTTCACCCTGGCCCGGCAGTTCGAGGGCCCGGTGCTGGTGCACTGCGTGACCCGCAAGGGCTACGGCTACGCCCCGGCCGAGAACCACCTGGCCGACCACATGCACGGCGGCGGCGCCTTCGACCCGGAGACCGGCGAGTTCCTCAGCAAGGGCGGCCGGACCTGGTCCGGGGTGTTCTCCGACGAGATGGTGCGGATCGGTGGCCTGCGCGACGACGTGGTGGCGATCACCGCCGCGATGCTGGACCCGGTCGGCCTGGGCGCGTTCGCGGCCGAGTACCCGGGCCGCTGCTTCGACGTCGGCATCGCCGAGCAGCACGCCCTGACCTCGGCCGCCGGGATGGCCGCGGCCGGCCTGCACCCGGTGATCGCGCTGTACGCCACCTTCCTCAACCGGGCCTTCGACCAGCTGCTGATGGACGTCGCGCTGCACAAGGCCGGCGTCACCCTGGTGCTGGACCGGGCCGGGGTGACCGGCGAGGACGGCGCCAGCCACCACGGCATGTGGGACCTGGCGATGCTGGGCGTGGTGCCCGGCATCCACCTCGCGGTACCGCGCGACGAGCCGACCCTGCGGGCCGCGCTGGCCGAGTGCCTGGCGATCTCGGACGCGCCGTCGGTGCTGCGCTACCCCAAGACCCCGCTCGGCGCCGACATCGCGGCGCTGCGCTCGATCGGCGGCATCGACGTGCTGTCCGAGACCGCCAGCGGCCCGGTGGACGTGCTGCTGGTCTCGGTGGGCGCGATGGCTCCCGACGTGCTCGACGCCGCCGAGCGGATCGGCGAGGCCGGGTACACCGTCCGGGTGATCGACCCGCGCTGGGTCACTCCGGTGCCGCCGGCGCTGGCCGACTTCGCCGCGCAGGCCGGGGTGCTGGTCACCGTCGAGGACGGCGTGGTGGTCAACGGGGCCGGCTCCCGGTTCGCCCAGTACGTCGGCGAGCAGGGCCTGACCGTGGCCACCCGCGAGCTCGGCATTCCGGTCGACTTCCTGCAGCACGGCAAGGTGGCCGAGGTGCGCACCGCGATCGGGCTGACCCCGCAGGGCATCTCGCGGCGGGTCATCGAGTTCGCCGCGGCGGTGCTCGGCCGGGGCGACGGAGCACCCGGCGACGGTGCCGACGAGCTGTTCTCGGCAGGCCACGCTCCGGCCCAGGACACCGACCGCCGACGAGAGTGACCTCCTGCTCCCTCAGGCCTGCTGTTCATGAGATCGTTGCCCCTAATCACCTGCGACCTCAACCGCGGTCGAGGTCACCGAGGAAGCGGAGACAGCGTGCGCGTACTTGTGGTTGAAGACGAGACCCAGCTGGCCGATGCCGTGGTGCGCGGTCTGCGCAGGGAAGGCATGGCGGTCGATGTCGCCTACGACGGCGACGAGGGCTTCACCAAGGCCACCACCACCCGCTATGACGTAGTGGTGCTCGACCGGGACCTGCCGGGCAAGAGCGGCGACGAGATCTGCCGCTCGCTCACCGACGAGGGCGTGCTGACCCGGGTCATCATGCTGACCGCCAGCGGCTCGATCGAGGACAAGGTCGAGGGCCTGGCCCTCGGCGCCGACGACTACCTGGCCAAGCCGTTCGCCTTCGCCGAACTGGTGGCCCGGGTGCGGGCCCTCGGCCGCCGTGCCACCCCGGCCGCGCCGCCGGTGCTGCAGGCCGGTGACCTGGTGCTGGACCCGGCCAAGCGCACCGTGACCCGGTCCGGGCGCAACGTCGACCTGACCCGCAAGGAATTCGGCGTCCTGGAGACATTGCTTTCGGCCGCCGGCGTCGTTGTCTCCAGTGAGGAGCTGCTCGACCGGGTCTGGGACGAGCACGCCGATCCGTTCACGACCACGGTGCGGGTCACCATGATGACCCTGCGCCGCAAGCTGGGCGAGCCGCCCGTCATCGAAACGGTGGTGGGCTCGGGTTACCGGGTGGACCCCACCCTGGTCACCGCGTCCGCCGAGGATGATGAGTCTGGAGGTTCGACCGACCAGTGAGACTGGTGCAGCCATCGCTGCGGATCCGGATGGCGCTGCTGTACGGCGCCCTGGTGCTGCTCATCGGCGCTGCGTTGCTGGCCACCTCCTACATCCTGCTGGACCGGGCGCTCAGCCAGATCGCGCTGCCGCCCAACCCTGGTGACGTCACCATCATCGACAACGCCACCAAGGCCCAGACCACCTGGAACCCCTCCGATGCCCGCTCGGTGATGCGCTCGGACGCGTTGCACTACCTGCTCAACAACGGCCTGCTGTACTTCGGCGTGATCGTGCTGATCGGTTCGATCGGCGGTTACCTGCTGGCCCGGCAGGCGCTGCGGCCGGTGGCCCGGATCACCGCCACCGCCCGGCAGCTGTCGACCAAGACCCTCAGCGAGCGGATCGGCCTGGGCGGCCCGGACGACGAGTTGCGCGAGCTGGCCGACACCTTCGACGACATGCTGGGCCGGCTGGACGCGGCCTTCGGCAGCCAGCGCCGGTTCGTCGCCAACGCCAGCCACGAGCTGCGCACACCGCTGGCGGTGATCCAGACCGAGCTGGACGTGACGCTGTCGGACCCGGACGCGCCGCCGGACGAGCTGCGCCGGATGGGCGAGGTGGTCCGGGAGGCCACCAACCGCGCCCAGCGGCTGGTCGACGCGCTGCTGGCGCTGGCCCGGCTGCAGGGCCGCGAGGGCCAGGGCCTGGAGCTGACCGAGGTGGTGACGCTCAACGAGCTCATCCCGAACGCGGTCGCGGCGGCCAAGGCCGAGGCGGTCACCCGCGACATCACCATCACCGCCGAGGGCGAGCCGGCCCGCACCACCGGCGACCCGCGGCTGTTGGATCGGGTGATCGGCAACCTGGTGGAGAACGCGGTGCGCTACAACGTGCCGGGCGGCTGGGTGCAGATCAGGACCGAGACGGCCGGGACCGGACCCAACCGGTTGGCCCGGGTGGTGGTGCTCAACAGCGGCGTGCCGGTCCAGCCCGACGAGGTCGAGGGGCTGTTCGACGCCTTCCGCCGCGGCGGCCGGGCCCGTACCGGGCAGCGCGGCGCGGGCCTGGGCCTGTCGATCGTGCGGGCCATCGTGGACGCCCACAACGGCTCGATCGCCGCGACCGCCCAGCCGGCCGGCGGGCTGCGGGTGGAAATCTCCTTCCCCGCGTCGGCGGACAGCGAAGCCTCGCTGATCTCCTAGCATCAACCCTCGATGCCACACCTGCCCACGACCCGCCCGCGCCTCCGCCTCCCGGCGTGGACCAGCTCGCCCGGCTTCGGGGTGGCGGTGCTGCTGGTGCTGGCGGTGATCCTGATCGCGCACGGCGAGCCGCAACCGTCCTCGCGGCCCAGCGGCACGTCGGTCGGGGTCAGCGGCAGCCCGACGGTGCCGGCGACGGTGCCTGCTCTGCTGGTGATCCGGGCCGGGGTAGTGGAGTCGCGGGACGGCAGCGCCGTCCGCCGGGTTCGGCTGCCGGCAGCCGCCCGTCCGCTGTCGGTGGTCACCGGCCGCGGCCTGAGCGTGGTGCTGGCCGCCCTGGACGGCCGGCAGCGGGCCTATGCGGTGCAGCCGAACCTGGCCGTCTCCGACCTGGGACGGGCCGACGCGGTGATCCCGGCGGCCACCGGCCGGGCCGCGGTGCTGGTGGAGACCGGGCTGACCGAGCCCGGCAAGCTGGTCCCCGGCGTCCCGGCCGACCCGATCGAAACCGCGACGCCGTCACCGAGCGGGAGCCCGACCGGGCCACCGGAGCTGCGCGACTTCGCCGTCCAGCGCTATGACGCCACCGCCCGCCGGGTGGGGATCTCGCAGTTCCTGCCGGCCGGTACCCGGGTGGCGACCGACACCGCGGTAGGCCTGGTGGTCTGGAAGCCGGTCAACCGGGTCTTCGACAACGGCGTGGCGCTGGAGCCGCTGTCAGCGGTGGCCACCCTGATCCGGCCGAACCGGTCGCTGCGCCAACTGGGCCCGGTGCACCCGCTGGCCGCCGACGCCAGCGACCTGCTGGTCTGGGACGTCTCGGCCCGCCGGTTCGGGTTGATGCCGCTGCGCTATGCCACCTCGACGGTCACCACCACCCCGTCGGCGTCGGGCGGATCGCAGTCGAGCGGGGGGTCCGGCGGAGTGCCGACCGGTACCGCAACGGCCTCGGGTTCGGCGTCGGCGTCGGCATCGCCCAGTGCCAGTCCCAGCACGGTGGCCGGGGTGCGGTGGTTCTTCCCGACCCGGGGGATCACGGTGGTGACCGGGCCGGCCAGCTTCGACCCGGACGGTTCGGCGTTCGCGGTGTACGCCCAGGTCGGTTCGCGGCGCCGGCTGATGGTCGCCCAGCGCAAGAACGTGGGCACCGACCGGGTCGAGGTGCTGGCGCTGGTCCAGCCACCGTCGCCGAGCAGCCAGCCGGTGCGCAGCAGCACGCCCGGACAGCCCGGGCCGTCGGTGACCGTCAGCGGGTCCAGCACGGTCGGCGCTACCGGCACCGGACCGTCCGGGTCGGCCAGTAGCAGCCCGGGCCGGTCGGCGGCGGCACCGGCGCTGCAGCCGGACGGCTTCCCGATCCAGGCACCGCTGACCCCGCTCTGGTGGAACGGCCAGGTGGTGGCGCTCGGCCCGGACGCCACCGTGGTCGGCTACCGGCCGGGCAGCGACCAGGCCTCGCTGCTGGACCTCGGCCCGGAGGACCTGCAGGCCATCGCCGAGCTGCCCTGAGGCCCGGTTCGACTCAGCCGGCTCGACAGACTCAGCCCGGCTGACCGGCTCAGCCGGTCGGGACGCTGGCCACCCCGCGCGGCAGGAACCGCTTGCCCCGGACCCGCTCCGAGACGCCCTGCCGGTCCAGGTACGGGGTGATGCCGCCCAGGTGGAACGGCCAGCCGCTGCCCAGCAGCAGGCACAGGTCGATGTCCTGCGGCTCTGCCACCACGCCGTCGGCCAGCATCAGATCGATCTCCTGGGCCAGTGCGGCCAGCGCCCGCTCGCGCACCTGCTCCTCGGTGGACGGCTGGTCGCCGAAGACGAACAGCCCGGCCACCTCCGGGTCGACCTCGGGGCTGCCGGTGTCCCAGACGTAGACGCCGGACTTCTTGGCCTCGACCAGCCGGCGCAGGTTGTCCGACACCTGGTAGCGGTCTCCGAAGGCGGCGTGCATGGTTTCGGCGACGTGCAGCGCGACCGCCGGCCCGACCAGGGCCAGCAGCACGAACGGCGACATCGGCAGGCCCAGCGGGGCCAGCGCCCGGTCGGCCACCTCGATCGGGGTGCCCTCGTCCACCGCCGCGGTGACCTCGCCCAGGAACCGGGTCAGCAGCCGGTTCACCACGAAGGCCGGCGCGTCGGAGACCAGCACCGCCGATTTCTTCAGCGTCCGGGCCACCGCGAACGCGGTCGCCAGCGAGGCGTCGTCGGTCTTGGCGCCCCGGACGATCTCCAGCAGCGGCAGCACCGCGACCGGGTTGAAGAAGTGGAAGCCCACCACCCGCTCGGGATGAACCAGCTCGGCGGCCATCTCGGTGATCGACAGCGACGAGGTGTTGGTCGCCAGGATCGCCTCGGGGGACACGTGCTGCTCCAGCTCGGCGAACACCGCCTTCTTGATCGACAGCTCCTCGAAGACCGCCTCGATCACGAAGTCGGCGTCGGCGAAGGCGTCCTTGGTCAGCGAGCCGGTGACCAGCGCGGTCAGCCGGTTGGCCTTGTCCTGGTTGATCCGGCCCTTGGCCAACAGCCCGGCGATCTCGCCGTGCACGTAGCCGACGCCCTTGTCCAGCCGGTCCTGGTCGAGGTCGGTGAGCACCACCGGCACCTCCAGCCGGCGGGCGAACAGCAGCGCCAGCTGGCCGGCCATCAGCCCGGCACCCACCACGCCGACCTTGGTGACCTTGCGGGCCAGCGACTTGTCCGGCGCGCCGGCCGGCCGCTTGGCGCGCTTGTTGACCAGGTCGAAGGCGTACAGGCCGCTGCGCAGCTCGTCGCTCATGATCAGGTCGGCCAGCACCTGGTCCTCGGCGGCGGTGCCGGTCTCGAAGTCGGCGGTGCGGGCCAGCTCGATCAGCTCGAGTGCCCGGTACGGGGCCGGCGTCGCGCCGTGCAGCCGGCCGTCGGCGATCGCCCGGCCCTTGGCGAGGGCGGCGTCCCAACCGGCGCCGCGGTCGATCTCGGGCCGGCTGACCGTCACCGTGCCGTCGACCACCTTCGCCGCCCAGCGCAGCGATTCGGCCAGGAAGTCGGCCGAGTCCAGCAGCACGTCGGCGATGCCGTAGTCGAAGGCCTGCTTCGCGGTGAGCATCTTGTTCTGGTTCAGGGCGTTCTCGATGATCACCTTCACGGCCTTGTCGGCGCCGATCAGGTTGGGCAGCAGCTGGCTGCCGCCCCAGCCCGGTACCAGCCCCAGGAAGCACTCCGGAAAGGCGACCGCGGCCGCCGAGCCGGACAGGCTGCGGTAGTCGCAGTGCAGCGCCAGCTCCAGCCCGCCGCCGAGGGCCAGGCCGTTGACGAAGGCGAAGGTGGGGACGTCGAGGTTGCGGATCCGGGCGAAGACCCGGTGGCCCTCCTGGGTGATGGCCAGCGCCTGGGCGTGTTCGGTGACCAGGCCGATCCCGGAGATGTCGGCACCGGCGGCGAAGATGAACGGCTTGCCGGTGACGCCCACCGCGCCGACCTTGAGGGAGCGGGCCGCGATCTGGTCCAGTGCCTCGTCCAGCGAACGCAGCCCGGCCGGCCCGAACGAGGACGGCCGGGTGTGGTCGTGGCCGTTGTCCAGGGTGATCAGCGCGAACTCGCCGGCCAGGCCGGGAACCTCGAGGTAGCGGACCAGGGCCCGGGTGACCACCTCGTCGGCAAAGGTCGGGGTGCTCACTGGCCGGCTCCGTTCGTCGCGGTGTAGTGGGGGTTCTCCCAGATGACCGAGGCGCCCTGGCCGAACCCGACGCACATCGCGGTCAGGCCGTAGCGCACCTCGGGGTGCTCGGCGAACTGCCGGGCCAGCTGGGTCATCAGCCGGACGCCGGAGGAGGCCAGCGGGTGGCCGAGCGCAATCGCTCCGCCGTACTGGTTCACCCGGGGGTCGTCGTCGTCGATGCCGTAGTGGTCGAGGAAGGCCAGCACCTGGACGGCGAAGGCCTCGTTCAGCTCGAACAGCCCGATGTCGTCGATGCTCAGGCCGGTGCTGGCCAGCGCCCGCTCGGTGGACGGGATCGGCCCGACCCCCATCACCTCGGGGTCGACGCCGGCGAAGCCGTAGCCGACCAGGGTCATCCTGACCGGCAGGCCCAGTTCGGCGGCGGTGTCGGCGCTGGCCAGGATGCAGGCGGTGGCCCCGTCGTTGAGGCCGGCGGCGTTGCCCGCGGTGATCCGCCCGTGCGGACGGAACGGGGTCTTGAGGCCGGCCAGGTCGTCCAGGGTGGTGTTCGGGCGGGGCGGCTCGTCCTTGCTGGCCAGTCCCCAGCCCTGCTCGGCGGACCGGGTCGCGACCGGCACCAGGTCCGGGGCGATCCGGCCCTCGGCCTGGGCTTTGGCGAACTTCTCCTGGCTGCGCAGCGCGTAGCGGTCGGCGCGCTCGCGGGTCAGGTGCGGAAACCGGTCGTGCAGGTTCTCCGCGGTCGCGCCCATCGACAGCGCGTCGAGCGAGACCAGCTTGTCGGCCAGGAAGCGGGGGTTGGGGTCGGCGCCCTCGCCCATCGGGTGCCGGCCCATGTGCTCCACCCCGCCGGCGATGGCCAGGTCGTAGGCACCGAAGGCGATCGAGCCGGCGATGGTGGTCACCGCGGTCATCGCCCCGGCACACATCCGGTCGATGGCGTAGCCGGGCACCGACTTGGGCAGGCCGGCCAGCATGCCGGCCACCCGGCCGATGGTCAGGCCCTGGTCGCCGATCTGGGTGCTGGCCGCGATCGCCACCTCGTCGATCCGCTCCGGCGGCAGTTCCGGATGCCGGCGCAGCAGTTCGCGGATGACGGCCACGATCAGGTCGTCGGCTCGGGTCTCGGCGTACATTCCCTTGCCCGCCTTGCCGAACGGGGTGCGCGCGCCGTCGACGAACACCACGTCGCGGACCGGACGGGGGCCGCGGCGCTGCGGGGCGGTGCTGGAAGCGGTGGTGGTCTCGGGGGCGGATGTCGTCACAACGAACTCCTGGAGGGCGAGCCGGTCAGCAGTGTTACCGATGGGTAACTTACTGTACCGCCCCCGCCCGCCGGGCTTGCTGTGATCTCGCCGACGGACGGTTCAGCTGGCCGGCGGGGCTGGGTCGGCCGGCGGGGCTGGGTCGGCCGGCGCCGGATCGGCGGCAGCGGCAGGTGGCTTGGGCTCCGGTGGCGGGGCGGCCAGCGCCACCGTCAACCGGGCGGCCAGCAGGTCCAGCTGCCAGGGCCGGGCGCCCAGCTCGGCCAGCCGGGCCCGGACCGCGTCCTCGGTCAGCGGGCTGACCGAGCGCCAGGCCAGCCGGCGCAGCACGTCGCCGGCCAGCAGGTTCTGGCTGAGCAGCCGGTGTTCGGCGGCCACGTCGCCGACCACCTGCTTGCAGGCGGCCAGCCGGAGCGCCGCCGCCGGATCGCGCTCACGCCAGCGGGCCGGGGCCGGCATCGCGTCCGGATCGGTGCTCAGCTGGGCCAGCGGCGGCAGCTGGTCATCGGGCACCTCCCGGCCCTCGGTGAGCGCGGCGAACCAGTAGCCGGCCAGCTTCCGCTGCCGCGGTCCGCTGAAGACGGCCACGCTGCCGAGGTCGGCCTGGCTGCGGGGATTGGCCTTGACCGCGGCCAGGATCGCGGCGTCGGGCAGGGTCCGGCCCGGGGCGACGTCCCGCTCGGCGGCCAGCCGGTCCCGGGCCTGCCACAGCGAACGCACCATGGCCAGTTGGCGACGGTTGCGCAGGTTGTGGATGCCCGACGTCCGACGCCACGGGTCGCTGCGCGGCGCCGCCGGCCCGGCGTCGAGCACCGCGGCGAACTCCTGTTCGGCCCAGCCCAGCTTGCCGGCCCGGTCCAGCTCGGCCACCAGCACCTCGCGCAGCTCGATCAGCAGTTCGACGTCCAGGGCGGCGTAGTTCAGCCAGTCCGGCGGCAACGGCCGGGTCGACCAGTCAGCGGCGGAGTGCCCCTTCTCCAGCGAGATGCCCAGGTACTGCTCGACCATGGTGCCCAGCGCCACCCGCTCCGAGCCGAGCAGCCGGCCGGCCAGTTCGGTGTCGAACAGCCGGCGTGGCCGCATGCCCAGCTCGGCCAGGCACGGCAGGTCCTGCGAGGCGGCGTGCAGGATCCACTCGGCGTCGGCCAGTGCCTCGTCCAGGGAGCTCAGGTCGGGCAGCGGGATCGGGTCGATCAGCACGGTGCCGTAGCCGGCCCGGCGCAGCTGGACCAGGTAGGCGCGCTGGCTGTAGCGGTAACCCGAGGCCCGCTCGGCGTCGATCGCCACCGGCCCGTGCGCGGCGGCCAGCCCGGCCACCGCCTCGGCGAGTTCGGCTGGGGTGGTCAGCGGGTCCGGGGTGCCGTCCCGGGGGGTGCGCAGCAGCTGGGCGGCTGGTTCCGCGGCGGCAGGGCCGGACCCGGGAACGGGCACTTCGACGGGATCGCCGGACCGGCCGTCGTCGACCTGGTCGGCCGTGCTGTCGGAATGCATTCAGCGGTCACCGAGTACGGCTACGCCCTCCGGTGGCAGGCCGGCGGCGATGCAGAGCAGGTCGACGAAGGCCAGCAGGTGCCGGGAGAGGTCGGTGGAGGTCGCGGTCCAGGACCCCCGCAGTTCGAGCTGGGTGGTGCTGGTCGGCCCGTGCAGGTCACCGAACCGGGTCGAGGTGGTCTGGGTGACGGTGCCGCCCACGGCGGTGTGTTCGGCGCCGCGCTGCTGCAGCGCCTCGGTCAGCCAGCTCCAGCCGACGGCCGGCAGCAGCGGGTCGCCGGCCATGTCGGCGGCCAGGTCGGCCTGGGCGTAGCCGACCAGCCGGAGTTCGCCGTCCCAGGCTTCGCTGCCGTCCGGGTCGTAGAGCACCACCAGCCGCCCGGTGGCCGAGTCGTGGCCGGGGGGCAGGATGTCGACGGCGACGGCGAAGGTCCACGGTGCCAGCCGCTGCGGCGGCCGGATTCGTTCGACCCGGGCCTGGGGCCGTACGGTGGTGGCCAGCAGCGTGCTGATCGCGGTGCGAAACGGTTCCGGGGCACTGCTCGGCACCGCATCGGCGTCCACGCTGCTCTCGGCAGCGGGCTGGCCGTCCGCGGAAAAGCCGGAGTCGGGCAACATGAGCGTGCGGGTCCCTTCCGAGTACCAGTGTGCGCGCATTCGCACAGTGCCCGAGCGCGCGCGAGGTAGAACTTCGCATGGTGGCCGAGTGCTCGGCGTAAGGCGCGCCGGTCCCGGCCCGCGTGCGACGATGGGGACGATGACGCCCACCGACCTCGAGACCACCGACGCCCCCGGCGGCCCGGCCACCCGTTCGCTGCTGGCCCGCGCGGCAGCCGGTGAGCAACTGGCCCACCCGCCGGTCTGGTTCATGCGCCAGGCCGGCCGCTCGCTGCCCGAGTACCGCCAGCTCCGGCTCGGCACCTCGATGCTGCAGGCCTGCCGCACTCCCGACCTGGTCACCGAGATCACCCTGCAACCGGTCCGCCGGCACCGGGTGGACGCGGCGATCTTCTTCTCCGACATCGTGGTACCGCTGGTCGCGGTCGACCTCGAGGTCGAGATCGTGGCCGGCACCGGCCCGGTGGTGGCGCACCCGGTGCGGACCGCCGCCGACGTGGCCGCGATCCGCCGGCTGGAGGAGTCCGACGTCGCCGACATCGCGGTGTCGGTGCGCCAGCTGGTCGCCGAGCTGGGCGACGTGCCGCTGATCGGCTTCGCGGGCGCGCCGTACACGCTGGCCAGCTACCTGATCGAGGGCGGCCCGTCCAAGGAGCACGCCCGGACGAAGTCGTTGATGTACTCCGAGCCGGCGCTCTGGCACGCGCTGCTGGCCCGGCTGGCCGAGATCTCGGCGACCTTCCTGCAGGTGCAGCTGGCGGCCGGCGCCTCGGCGGTGCAGCTGTTCGACTCCTGGGCGGGCGGGCTGTCGGCGGCCGACTATGCCGAGTACGTGCTGCCGCACTCGAAGGCGGTGTTCGACGCGCTGGCCGACCACCCGGTGCCCAAGATCCATTTCGGGGTGGGCACCGGTGAGCTGCTGGAGCTGATGCGCTCGGCGGGCGCCTCGGTGGTCGGG
>Ga0247773_1000747_pt1 | contig 11787 bp, 7 predicted proteins | sample UWRJL092311B6_FD_179934 | JGI IMG/M metagenome (GOLD analysis project Ga0247773, IMG submission 179934) | Plant litter microbial communities from Arlington Agricultural Research Station in Wisconsin, United States - UWRJ-L092-311B-6 | ecosystem: Environmental > Terrestrial > Plant litter >...
ACGTGCGGCTCCCCGAGGCTTTTCGCAGCTTGTCGCGCCCTTCTTCGCCTGTCCGTGCCAAGGCATCCACCGTGCGCCCTTGTTCGCTTGACCGGATTGCAGCGCACGCCGATTCAACGACGTGGCCCTCTCCAGCCCACCGATCCTTCTCTCGGACCACTACGCCAGGTGCTCGCGTCTTCTCTCGACGCTTTCGCTTGACCAAACTTCCCAATACCCAGGTTTTCAAACAGCATTTCGCGGCCTCAACCAAATCGCCGCGGAGCCTTCTATTATAACCCTCTATCTCGCGCCTGTCAACGGCTCGCTCGCGCGTTTCGTTGACCACCGCCGGGGCGTTTCAGCCGCCAGCATCGCGAAGTCGTCAATGATAAACGGGTCTCAAGTCTTTGTCAACCGCCTACTTAGCGGACGATCTCCATCGAACGGCCGTTCGGAATCCGTCGGGCCTTCGGCGGCTTGAGGGGATCGCCGGAACGTGGGCTCACACGGCAACGGAGAAACGGAGAACTGCATCCTGGCGAGCAGCTCTCCGTTTCTCCGTTCCTTCGCGTGCCTCCCGCCGCTGCCCTTCGCGGTTCGCTCAGACGCGATCGCGGACAGCGTTGGCGCCGCGGCGGACGACGCCCAGGATCAGCAGGATGATCCCCGCGATCAGCAGCAGGTGGATGGCGAATCCCACCACCTTGAAGACCACCAGCGCCAGGATCCAGATCACCACCAGCACCGCGCCCAGCAGCAAAAGCCCTTTCATCTCACCCATCCCGGCCTGAGTTTCCGTCTCCGCGATCAGAACGGCATTCCCACCGTTACATAGATGGTGCCAGTCTCGCCGCGGGCGTACGCCACGGTGGCCACGCGGCCGAGCGTCTGGAACGAGAGGCCGCCGCCCAGCGCGGTGTGCCAGTCGCCCGGCGAGTCGCCGTCCACGTACACGCGGCCGGCGTCGGCGAGGGCGAAGGCGCCCAGGTGCGTGCGCGCCAGGCCCAGGTTGAGGTACGCCAGCCGCGCGCGCAGCTCGGCCGAGCCGTAGAGCGCCGCGTCGCCGCGGAAGCGCTGGTACGGGAAGCCGCGCAGGTTCATGGGGCCGCCGACGAACGCCGCCTCCTGCCACGGATAGTCGCCCATGGCGTACTGGCCGCCCGCGCGCACCGCCAGCGTGGGGCCGAACCCGCCGGGGATGGTGCCGTACCACGCGGCCTCGCCTTCCACCCGGCCGAAGGGCGAGCCCAGGTCGGTGCCGTAGCCGCTGGCGCCCAGGAGCGCGCGCACGCCGTGGCGCGGGTACGCCACGCTGTCGCGCAGGTCCACCGCGGCGCCGGCGGCGGCGCCCGCCTGCCAGTACGTCTCTTCGCCGCGCAGACCGAGGTGGGCCACCTCGATGGTTCCCGGATCGGTCCACTTGAAGGCGGGCCCGGCGAAGATGCGGAAGGCGCGCGAGGGGTGGTACTCGAGCGCGGCCTGCGCGCGCACCTGCGTCTGCTCCACCTCGTACCGGTCGCGGTCCGGGTCTTCGGGGGTGTCGTTGCCGAAGCCGTGGAAGCGCTCGTCGGCGAAGTTGCTGCCGCGGGCATTGAGCCACACGGAGAGGGGCCGGTTGGTGATCTGCCGGTCGTAGTGCACCTGCGCGCCGTAGCCGCTCTCGAGCGGCGCGTAGAGCAGGCGCAGGCCGATCTGCTCGGCGTGCGGGGTGCGGCGGAAGCCGTAGCGCTTCCACTGCGGGCCGATGCCTACCACGGGGCCCACGTTGAGCTCCCAGTTGGCGTAATACGCCGCCAGCGACGAGGTGGTGCCCCAGTCGCGCGGGGGCGGCGGGTTGCCGAGCAGCGTGTTGGGCTTGGGCGGGCTCCACTCGCGCGTGTCGACCCGGGCCTCGCCGCCCGGCTGGAACTGGTTGTCGCCCCGGTCGTCGTAGAACACGGTGCGGCGGCCGCCGCCGGCGGTGGACTGGTCGGCCAGCCGGTCGTCGCCGCCGCCGCCGATCAGGCGCACCAGGATGCCGCCCTCGGGCGAGGCGCCGCGCACGGTGGCCTGGTCGTCGCCGCCGTGCAGGTACAGGCGCACCTCGCGTGTCTCGCCCGGGTGGAGAACGCGGTGGTAGTAGGGCGCGCCGCGGTCTTCGCCAGTGCGGATGGTGACGTCGACGCCGCCGTCGGCCAGGCGCTGCACGTCCACCGTCTCGCGCTTGTCGGTGGTGTGCACGTCGACCTCGCGCGCCAGCAGGGCGTACAGCTCGCCCGCGATCCCGGGGAGCGCGTCGCGCCGGGCCTTGAGGTTGGCCGCGATCTCGTCACCCGCGGCGGCGTACCACGGGTCGGGCACGCCATGGACGGCTCGGTCGATCACCGCGTCGGTGAGGCGCGAGCGGACGAAGGTGACGGTGCTGTCCCACGTTTCGCGGGGAAGCCGCGAGAGGATCAGCCGGTCGAGCTCGGCGGGCTGGTTCTCGTAGCGGCGGAGCGCGTCGTACCTGGGCTCGAAGTGCACCAGGATGGGCACGATGCCGCGGCCGATGCCGGGGATCAGCCCTTCCTGGTCGTTGAAGGCGTTGTCGCGGTCCCGCGGGATGGGGCGCCACCAGTGGATGCCGCCCTCGTCGAAGCGGGCCCAGCGCCACTGGTCCCAGTGGCGGTCCCAGTCGCCCACCAGCAGGTCCATCAGCCGCGCGGTGAGGAAGGCGCGCGCGTCGGGGCGCTCCTCGGGGTCGTCCTCGATCTTCTTGCGGAAGTCCTCCGAGCCCTGCACGTCGCGCGAGCCTGCGAAGCCGTCGACCGGGCGCTCTTCGACCATCCCCAGCCGCCCCTTGAAGCGCTCGCGGAACTCGCCGAGGAAGGGGTGGTCGGGCATCACGTAGTAGCGCGGGGTGGCGTGCAGCACGCCCACCGCGTCGAGCAGCGGCGGCACGATGAGCGCCGAGCCGGGGTGCTTGCCGCTGACCAGGTCCTGCAGCACGGCCTGGGGCACGGTGCCCTTGAAGTCGGCCGGGAGCGCGGGGGTGACGTTCTTGTCGACGGAGCGGAAGACGTACTCACGGCCGTTGCGCGCCTTGAGGCGGAGCGACTCGGTGCTGTAGCCGCCGCCCTGCTGCTCCACCGTGAGCCCGCCGGCGAAGGTGTCGGGGTTGAGCACGGGCGCCTGGAAGGGCGCGGTCCACAGGTCGCGGTAGCTTTCGCCCAGGAAGAGCTGGCGGAAGCCGCCGGCGCGGTACTCGGGCCCCGCCACGGTCTGCACCGTCTGGTCCGGACGCTGGGCGTGCGCGGGGCGGATGGATGGAAGTGCGGCGAGCGCGACGAGGGCGCACGCCGGCGCACGAAGGGTTCGGATCATGTCCGTCTTCTCCGGTGGGGCACATGCGCCACGCGCGGCCAAGGAGGGCCGCGCGGACGCCGAAACGAACCACGCGAACGGAACAACCGTGCCGCGGCACGAGCGCGCACCGGGCGCCAACCGTACAGCGGCTGCTGGATCACGCACGCACCGACCTGCTGCGTCTGGCGGGCCGCGGCGAGCCGAAGCCAGGGCCAACCGGTCACCTGGCCCTGCGGACGCGGTGTGTACGGTGCAACCCGGCGCGGCTCCGCGCAACAAGGGCGGCATCGAGAGGGAGTGCCGGGCGGTTGAAACCGCGGCAACGACTACACGAAGTCCGCCTGCGCGGACTACCGTCTTCGGTGTGGCCGATCCCCGGTGGCGCGGCACGGGGCTCGTTGGCTCGCAGGCCATTCGCGCGGGCATCGGGCGGAAGGCGCGGATGGTGGCGAGGGAGTCAGGCGGACCTTGGGCCGTTGTAGCCGCGGTTTCAACCGAGGCGACGACCGGACCCGCGCAAGCGTTTGCCCCCAGACGGATGCGTGAGGGATGCGCGCCCGGAGGGCCGGGACGGCGCCGCGCCGCGCATCGGCGGAGGATCCACCGCGATCCCGTGGCGCGGCGGTGGCCCGGCGCCGTTGGGCACGGTGGTATCGTGCCCTACGGCGCGCGCAGCCCGGTTCGGCGCCTCGGCGCCGAACACGCCCGAACCCCGCCGTTTCCGTCGCCCTGCCGGCAACGTCTGCCGATCAACGGCTCACGCCCGCCAGCCGGCACTGTCCAGCCGCCGGTCGATCTCGTACGCGGCGCTGATCAGCGCCAGGTGCGTGAACGCCTGCGGGAAGTTGCCCAGCTGCTCGCCGCTGGCGCCGATCTGCTCGGCGAACAGGCCCAGGTGGTTGGCGTAGCCAAGCGTTTTCTCGAACACGAAGCGCGCCATCTGCACGTCGCCGCCGCGCGACAGGCACTCGGCGTACCAGAAGGAGCAGATGCTGAAGGTGCCCTCGTCGTCGGCGAAGCCGTCGGTCTCCTGGCCGCGGATGCGGTAGCGGCGCACGAGCGAGTCTTCCACCAGCTCGCGGGTGATGGCCTTCATGGTGCTGGTCCAGCGCGGGTCGGTGGGGCTGATGAAGCGCAGCAGCGGCATCAGCAGCGCCGAGGCATCGAGCTCGTCGGTGCCCACGTGCTGCACGAAGGCCTTCTTGCGCGGGCTCCACAGGTCGGTGAAGACGCTGGTGTAGATCTCGTCGCGCACCCCCAGCCAGCGCACCAGCGGTCCGGGAAGGCTGCGGCGCTGCGCCAGGCGGATGGCCCGGTCCACCGCCACCCAGCAGAGCACGCGCGAGTTGAGGTACTCTCGCGGCCCGGACCGCGCCTCCCAGATCCCGCTGTCGGGCCGGCGCCAGTTCTCGCACACCCAGTCCACCAGCCCGGTCAGCCGCATCCACAGGTCGTGCGAGATCGGCTCGCCATACTTGTCGTACAGGTACACCGAGTCCATCAGCGCGCCGTACACGTCCAGCTGGCACTGCTTCCCCGCGCCGTTCCCCACGCGCACCGGCCTCGAATCGCGGTACCCCTCCCAGTCCAGCTCGAACTCTTCCACGTCGGCCGACCCGTCGATGCGGTAGAGCGGCTGCAGCGGGCCGACCTCGGCATCGAAGTCGTGGTCCAGCCCGGCGATCCAGTGGATGAAGGCACCGGTCTCGTCGGTCAGCCCCAGGCGGATCAGCGAGTACAGGGTGAAGGCGGCGTCGCGGATCCAGGTGTAGCGGTAGTCCCAGTTGCGCGCCCCGCCGATGCGCTCGGGGAGCGAGAAGGTGGGCGCCGCCACCAGCGAGCCGTGCGGCTGCGACACCAGGAGCTTGAGCACCAGCGCCGAGCGGTGCACCTCGTCGCGCCAGCGCCCCTTGTAGGTGCTCTTCCCCAGCCAGCGCCGCCAGAAGTTGACGGTGCGCTTGAAGCTTTCCGCCGCGTAGTGCGGCCGCGCCGCGGGCGAGTCGCCCCGCAGGTCGCCGGCCTCGACCACGAAGGTGGCGCTCTTGCCGTGCGGGAGCGTGAAGTCGGCCGTCGCCTGGCCGTTCTCCAGCCGCAGCGGGACGGACGACCAGAGCCGTGCCGCGATGTCGCCCTCGCCGGCCACGAAGAGCGCCGAGCCGTCGTCGCCGCTCAGCTCGTGCCCGCCGGGGCCGTAGCCGAAGCGCGGCGCGCACCGCGCGCGAAAGCGGATGTCGCCGCGCACCGCCTTCACCCGGCGCACCAGGCAGCGCACGCGCGGGTCGGCGTCGACCGGCATGAAGTCGCTGATCTCGGCCACGCCGTCGGGAGCCAGGAAGCGCGTGAGCAGCACGTTCGTGTCTGGCAGGTAGAGCTGCTTGTAGCGCACCCCCTCCAGCACGGGCGCGAGCTCGAACACGCCGCCGCGCTCGGGGTCCAGCAGCGCGCCGAAGAGCGGGGGCGAGTCGAAGCGCGGGGCGCACATGAAGTCGACGGTGCCGTTCAGGCACACCAGCGCGACCGTGTGCAGGTCGCCGACGATGCCGTGGTCCTCGATCGGTGGAAACGCGTCGCTCAAGCGGGGCTCCGTCTCTCGGTCTCCAGACGTTGGTCGCGGTGAATCGGGTCATCGCGCACCGCGGTACGGCAGGGTTCGGGCGTGTCTGGCGCCGGGGCGCCACACCGGGCTGCGCGCGCCGTAGGCAACGATACCGCCGTTGCCAACGGCGCCGGGCCACCGCCGCGCCAGGCGCCGCGGCCGAACCTCGGCCGACGTGCGGGCGCGGCGCCGTCCCGGCCCTGCGGGCGCGCATCCCTCACGCAAGTCGCGCGGGAACGGGCGGCCGAGCGTGGACGGGCATCGCGGGCCAGGCGGTCGAAACCCGCCGCGGCGACGACGCCCGAAGCCTGCCCTGCGCGGCGCCTTCGCGGACTCGCACGCGGGCATCCGCGCGCTCCCGCCGCTCGCCCGTTTACGCAAGCGACGGTCCGGACGACTGTCGTGGCGACGAGCAGATCGGGGGCGGGCGTGGTTCGCCGTGGCTCCGTGCTCCTCCGTGCCTCCGTGTTCACCTCCAGGACAACCCCGGCACGAGCGAACGATGCGCGGCGGCCCGGCCTCCGCCCACCGGTACGCATCTCTGAACAGAGGGCGCCCCCCTGGCGACGGTCCCGGCCTGCGCATGGGGACCGAGAGAATGGCAGGCGTGCTCCGGCAAACGGGATTTTGCCCGGTCTCTTGCCATTGTACTTGCCAAAGCCGTTGCTGTGTGCATATCGTGGAGCAGTTCAACCAGCCAACGTTCTTTCCCCGCTACAACCCGCTGCACACCCGCGGTCCATCGCGCACGACGCGTGGCCCGGGTTCCCCTGTTCCGCCCCTGTCCGGCCGTTCCCATCGCCGGGCAGGAGACCCCCCTGCCGGCCGCGCCGCCGGACCCGATCCCCAGCCCCACCGAGAGAGGACCGCATGCAGTCCAGGTTCGTGCGCACGCTCCAGATGGCAGCCGCACTCGTTCTGTTCACCGCACTCCCCGCGCTGGCGCAGGAAACCGGCAACCTGGCGGGTGCCGTGAAAGACGCCTCCACCGGGCAGCCCATCCCGGGCGCGCGGGTGCAGGCGGTGGGCGCCGATGGCCACGTGACCGCCTCCACCACCACCGATGCCCAGGGCGCCTACCGCTTCGCGGGGCTGCGCGCCGGCAGCTACACGGTGGTGATCGAGGGCGGCGCCGAGGCCGGCTCGCAGCGCAGGCTCGACGCGGTGGTCTCTGCCGGGCAGACCTCGCGCGTGGACGCGGCCATCAGCGGCGGCAACGTGCTGCTGAACCCGCTGGTGGTCTCGGCCTCCAAGCGCAGCGAGAAGGCGCTCGAGGCGCCGGCCCGGGTGGAGGTGGTCAACGAGCGCGAGATCGCCGCCCGCCCCGCCGTGACCACCGTCGACCACCTGCGCTCGGTTCCGGGGGTGGACGTGGCGCAGACGGGGATCGGATCGGCCAACGTGGTGGCGCGCGGCTTCAACAACATCTTCAGCGGCAGCCTGCACGCGCTGGCCGACTACCGGCTGGCCGCGGTGCCGTCGCTGCACGTGAACTTCATGCAGTTCGTCCCCTCGAACAACGAGGACGTGGCGCGGATGGAGGTGGTGCTGGGGCCCGGCGCCGCGCTGTACGGCCCCAACACGGCCGACGGCATCCTGCACATCATCACCAAGAGCCCGCTCGACGAGCAGGGGACCACCTTCGCCGTGGGCGGCGGCTCGCGGAACGCGCTGCAGGGCGAGTTCCGCACCAGCCACCTGCTCGCCAGCAACTTCGGCTTCAAGCTCTCGGGGAAGTACTTCCGCGCCGACGACTGGCGCTACACCGACCCGGCCGAGGTGGCCGAGCGCGCCAAGTTCGCCTCGAACCTGGCCTTCTACCGCGCCGACCTGATGCGCGCCTCGGGGATCAGCCAGGCCGAGGCCGACCGCCGCATCGCCCTGATCGGCGAGCGTGACAACGACGTGCTGCGCTGGGGCGGCGAGGCGCGCGCCGACTGGCGCTTCACCGGCAACGGCACCGCCGTGTTCGCCGCCGGCGTCAGCAGCGCCGTCAACGGCATCGAGCTGACCGGCCTCGGCGCCTCGCAGGTGAAGGACTGGACGTACAGCTACTACCAGGCGCGCGCCAACGTGGGCCGCCTCTTCGGCCAGGTGTACATGAACCGCAGCAACGCGGGCGACACCTACCTGCTGCGCAACGGCGCCCCGATCGTGGACCGCTCCAACATCGTGGTGGCGCAGCTGCAGCACGGGCTGGAGATGGGCACGCGCCAGCGCTTCACCTACGGCGGCGACGCCACCTGGACCAACCCGGTCACCGGCGGCACCATCAACGGCGCGTACGAAGACCACGACCGCACCCGCGAGTACGGCGCCTACCTGCAGAGCGAGACGGAGCTGAGCCGGCACCTGCAGCTGGTGCTGGCCGGCCGCGTGGACTACCACTCGGCGCTTCCCGACCTGCTCTTCTCGCCGCGCGCCGCCCTGGTGGTGACGCCGGCCGAGGGGCACGCGCTGCGCTTCACCTTCAACCGCGCGTTCAGCACGCCCACCTCGCTCAACCAGTTCCTGGACCTGGGCTCGCCCATCCCCAACGACCAGCTGGCCGGCCTCGGGTACTCGCTGCGCGTGCAGGGCACGGGCGACACCGGCTTCCACTTCCAGGACGGGAGCGGCAACTACTTCGCCCGCTCGCCGTTCACGCCGGTCTCGGCCGGCGGGCCGGGGCAGCTGCTGCCGGCCAACTCGGCCACGCTGATGCCGCTGGCCGTGGGCGTGCTGGCCGCGCGCGCCGCCGCCGCGGGGGCGCCGCTCCCGGCCAGCCTGGTGGCGTACCTCTCCGGGCTGCACCCCACCAGCGCGCAGGTGGGGCTCAACTACCTGGACGCCGCCAGCGGCGCCTCGGGCGCGCTCTCGGCGCTGAACCTCCCCGACATCGCGCCGATCCGCGAGTCGCCCACCAACACGCTGGAGGCCGGGTACAAGGGGATCCTGGGGAACCGCCTGCTGGTGGCGGCCGACGTGTACTGGTCGCAGAAGCAGGACCTGGTGACCCCGCTCACCATCCAGACGCCGCTGCTGCTGCTGAACGGGCCGCAGCTGGGCGCCTACCTGGTCCCCCGCTTCATGCAGGACCTGGGGTACAGCCAGGCGCAGGCCACCGCGCTGGCCACCTCGCTGATCGGCTCCACCACCTCGCCGGGGCTGGCGACCATCCCGGTGGGCGTGATCTCGTCGGAAGAGGTCCACGCCAACGGCGGGCAGCTGCTGGTGACCTACGTGAACGTGGACGAGAACCTGGACTACTGGGGGAGCGACCTGTCGCTGCGCGTGCTGCTGAACCGCGGCTGGAGCGTGACCGGGAGCGGGAGCTGGGTGAGCGAGGACCGCTGGAACACCGAGAACGCCGGGCTGGTGACGCTCAACGCGCCCAAGACCAAGGGCGCGCTGGCGCTCAACTACGACGACGGCGAGGGGAGCGGGCTGAGCGGCGAAGCACGGATGCGCTACACCGCCGGCTTCCCGGTCAACTCGGGCGTGTACATCGGCACCAAGTGCATCGAGGGCGCCAGCGCCAGCCCGCTGGCCGAGGAGTGCGTGAGCGCCTACACCCTCTTCGACCTGAACCTGGGCTACCGCCTGCCGGTGCGCGGCCGCCGCACCACCCTGCAGGTGAGCGCCACCAACCTCTTCAACGAATCGTACCGCCCCTTCCCGGGCACGCCCACCATGGGCCGCACCGTGCTGGCGCGGATCCGCTACGACTTCTGACCGGCTGATTCCGCGATCGAGACGAGGGGCCGGGCGGCGACGTCCGGCCCCTCGCCGTTCAAGCGCTGAAACCGCAACCAGTGAACCTCTTCGGCGGGGTTCGTGGTGCGCGCCGTGCTGATTCGCCCGCGCCGCTCCTGCGTTCGGGAAGATGCGGTTAGATTCGGAGTGCGGAACTTCGGATTTCCGCGTGGTTCACCATGTGTACGGGAAGATGTCCGGAATCGGGCTCGAGATCGCGCTGGTCCTGGTGCTGATCGTGTTCAACGGCGTGTTTTCGATGGCCGAGATCGCGGTGGTGTCGTCGCGGCGCGCACGGCTGCAGGAGCGCGCGGAGGCGGGCGACACGGGCGCGCGCCGGGCGCTGGCGCTGGCGGAAGAGCCCACGGCCTTCCTCTCCACCGTGCAGATCGGGATCACGCTGATCGGCACGCTGGCCGGCGCGTTCGGCGGCGCCACGCTGGCCGAGGAGCTGGCGCCGTGGATCGCCCGCTCCACTGCGCTCGAGCCGTACGCGGGCACGCTGGCGCTGGGGATCGTGGTGCTGCTGATCACCTACCTCTCCCTGGTCGTGGGCGAGCTGGTGCCCAAGCGGATCGGGCTCAACAACCCCGAGCGCATCGCCGCCGCGGTCGCGCGGCCGATGAACGCGGTCTCCTTCATCGCCGCGCCGATGGTGAAGCTGCTCACCGCCAGCACCGAGCTTCTCCTCGTGCTCCTGCGCGTGCGCAAATCCGACGAGCCGCCGGTGAGCGAGGCCGAGATCACGGTGATGATGGAGCAGGGCACCCAGGCCGGCGTCTTCCACGAGGAGGAGCAGGAGCTGGTGGAGCGCGTGTTCTGGCTCGGCGACCAGCGCGTGGACGCCGTGATGACGCCGCGGCACCGCATCGTCTGGCTCGACCTGCAGGCATCGGCCGAGGAGAACTGGAAGCGCATGGTGGAGCACCGCTTCACCCGCTACCTGCTCTGCGACTGCGACCTGGACGCGGTGCGCGGGATGGTGGACGTGAAGGACCTGTGGGCCGCGCGGCTCGAGCGGGGCGAGCTGGCGCTGGCGGAGCACGCGCGCGACCCGCTGTTCATCCCCAGCAGCACGCGGGCGCTGCACCTGCTGGAGCGCTTCCGCGAGAGCGGCGTGCACCTGGCCGTGGTGGTCGACGAGTACGGCGGGATCGAGGGGCTGGTCACGCTCAACGACCTGCTGCAGGAGATCGCGGGCGACCTGGCGCTCGCCGGCGCCGAGTCGGCCCCCATCGTGCGCCGCGACGACGGCTCGCTGCTGGTGGACGGCAGCTACCCGATCGAGGATTTCCGCGAGGCGCTGGGCCTGCCCGAGCGCCGCGGCGAGCCGCGCGAGTACCGCACCGTGGGCGGCCTGGTGTTCACGCTCGTCGGCCACGTTCCCGCCCCTGGCGAGCACGTGGAGCACGACGGCTGGCGCCTGGAGGTGATGGACATGGACGGCAACCGCGTCGACAAGGTCCTTGCCACTCCGCACATCCCGGCGGAGCTGTGATCTTGCCCTGTTTGTCCGGCCATTTCGCTCATTTCAGGTCGCATGTGAACAGAAACCGGAAACTGTTGACATCGTATCCGTTCGGTATAATTCTATTCGGCCCTGACGTACGGGAGCGTGCCTTAGGAGGGCGCTCCCTGCATCCGTGCCGGAGAGAACTCGATGATTTCGCTGGAAGAACGATTACAGGAGTTGGAGGAGCCACCCGGAGCGGAGCTGCTGGATCTGGACGCGGTTTTGCGGCTCGCCGGATATGCGGTCAGGCTGGAGGGATTCCACCGGATCTACTATCACCCGGCTCATCGATGACAGCCAATGTCCAGCACGCAGCGGTGATCACACGCGACCGTCTCAGCGATGGCACCGAGTGTTTTATCGCTGAAGACCCCACTCTCCCCGGCTGCTTCTCATATGGGAAAACCCCCGGTGAAGCGCTCGAGATGCTGGAGGATGCCCGCCGCGGCTATCTTCGCGTGATGGAAGACGTTGCCCGGGGTGCCAACAGGTAGACGTGACGGCGAGACATGAGTCATCCCGAATTTTTCTCTTTGTCCAATTCGGGAGGATGAATTACGATAGCCCTCCGATGGGTCACGTCCATCGGAGGGCTAACGTATGCAGACGAGCGCGCCATCGACCTCTGCACTCG
>Ga0247773_1000748_pt1 | contig 11760 bp, 6 predicted proteins | sample UWRJL092311B6_FD_179934 | JGI IMG/M metagenome (GOLD analysis project Ga0247773, IMG submission 179934) | Plant litter microbial communities from Arlington Agricultural Research Station in Wisconsin, United States - UWRJ-L092-311B-6 | ecosystem: Environmental > Terrestrial > Plant litter >...
CACCTCGTCGGGCCCGTCGTAGATGCGGGCGCCGCGCTCGTGGCGGTACCAGAACGAGAGGAGCAGGTCGTCGGTCATCCCCAGCGCGCCGTGCACCTGGATGGCCCGGTCGAGCACGCGGCCCAGCACGCCGGCCACGTAGAACTTGATGGTGCTGATCTCCACCCGCGCCGCCCGCGCGCCCACCGCGTCGATGCGCCCGGCGGCGTGCAGGGTGAGCAGCCGCGCGGCGTCGATCTCGGCGCGGCTCTCGGCGATCCAGTGCTGCACCGCCTGCTTCTCGCCCAGCGCCTCGCCGGGCTGCAGCTCGCGGGTGGCCGCGCGGCGGCACATCAGGTCGAACGCGCGCTCGCACACGCCGATCCAGCGCATGCAGTGGTGGATGCGCCCCGGCCCCAGCCGCTCCTGCGCCAGCAGGAACCCCGCGCCCTCGGCCCCGATGCGGTTCTCCACCGGCACCCGGCATCCCTCGTAGCGGATCTCGGCGTGGCTGAAGTAGTCTTCCCCCGCGTCGCCCATCAGCGGGATGTTGCGCACCCGGCGGAACCCGGGAGTATCCGTCGGGACGATGATCATGCTGGCGCGTTCGTGCGGCTTCGAGGCGTCGGGACTGGTCACCGCCATCACGATCGCGAACGCCGCCCCCTCGGCCGACGAGGTGAACCACTTGTGGCCGTCGATCACGTAGTCGTCCCCCTCCCGCACCGCCGTGGTGGACAGCCAGACGGGGTTCGACCCCGCGTGCCCCGGCTCGGTCATGCTGAAGCAGCTGCGGATGTCGCCCGCGGCGAGCGGCCGAAGCCAGCGCTCGTGCTGCGCGGGCGAGCCGTGGGCGTGCAGCAACTCCATGTTGCCCACGTCGGGCGCCTGGGCGTTGAACGCCAGGTGGCCCAGCGGCGACCACCCCAGCCTCTCGCTCACCCGCGCGAACTCGGCCAGCGGCATCCCCAGCCCGCCCAGGCCGCGCGGAAGGTGCGGCGCCCACATCCCCAGCGCCTTCACCCGCTCCCGCGCCCGGGCGACGTCCGGCAGCAGCGCGCCGAACGGCTCGCGGCCGAAGCGCTCGTCCAGCGGCCCCAACTCGTCGCGCACGAACGCGCGGATGCGGGCCAGAAGGTCGGCGAGCTCGGGGCTGGGGTCGGCGATCATGCGGAGGTGGGGCTCGGGTGCGAAGGGGGCCGGGCGAAACGTGGCCGGCGCCGCGGGCGTGGGCAAGGCTCGCCCGGCCTCCAATGCGCGAGTGCGGCCCTCCCCCCGCGGGAAAGCCGCACCTCCACCGTGACTGCCGTCCGCCGCCGCGTCAGGGTCCGGGGCGGGTGGCCGGGCTGCTCACACGCCGCACTTGTAGCTGCCGCACAGCCCGCAGCTCAGGATACAGGTGTTGGCGTAGCGGTCGCAGGTGTCGCCGAAGCAGGTGTTGGCGCCGTCGCAGGTGAAGTTGATGCTGTCGCAGGTGTTGCTGTTCTCGTCGCAGCGCACCGTGCCGTGGCCGTGCACCGTGCCGCGCAGCTTCATCTCGCTGCCGGTGGGGAACGACTCCACCTGCAGCGCGCCGAGCTCCAGCTTGATCTTGCTGTTCATGGTTCCCTCCTGAGGTGTGCGGTGGCGCCGGCACATTGTGTGGGGGCGCATTGAATAAATACGTCGCATTTCATGGGTTTCCAAGGATGAAATAGAGCCACGGGAATGGAAGGATGCAGTGGCTGGACGTGGAATTCGTAATTCTGGGGCAGGTATGAAGGCATGCGCTAATCGGCCCGTTGAGGCTGCGCGGGGATCGTGCGCAGGAACTCCGCGAGCGCCGCGTTGACGAATTCGGGCTCTTCGGCCGACGAGGTGTGGCCGGCGCCGGGGATCACCACCAGCCGCGAGCCGGGGATGGCGGCGTGGATGCGCTGCGCCTTGGCGGGCACCGTGGCCACGTCCTGGTCGCCCACCATCACCAGCGTGGGGCAGGTGATGCGGGGCAGTTCGTCGTAGATCGCCACGCGGTCGATCACGCCCTGGAGCGCGCGGACCACGCCCACGGGATCGTTCTCCATCCCGCGCGCCTTCCACAGCCGCCGCTCGGCCCGGCGCGCGGGGTCTTCCAGGAACTTGCGGCCGAACATGATGCGCATCACGCGCGGCATCACCAGCCGCATCCCCAGCCGGCCCACCATGCTCACGACGCGGCCCAGCATGCGGTACTTCGCCCCGCTCTCGGCGGGCTCGGGCTCGGCCGAGGTCTCCATCAGCACCAGCGAGCGGATCAGCTCGGGGCGGCGCGCGGCGAGGCGCATCCCCACGAAGCCGCCCATCGACAGCCCCACGAAGTGGCAGGGCGAGGCACCCAGCGCCTCGATCAGCGCCACCGCGTCTTCCGCGAGCGTCTCCATGTCGTAGCCGTCCGCCGTCACCGCACTCTGCCCCTGGCCGCGGAAGTCGAAGGTGATGCAGCGGTGGCGGTCCTTCAGCGCGGCGACCTGCGCGTCGAACATGCGCCCGCTCCAAAGCAGCCCGTGCGCGAACACGATGGCCGCGGGGCCGGCGCCTTCGTCCGTGTACCACAGGGTCGCGCCGTTCACGGTGATGGTGGGCATGGCGGCTCGGATGGCGGTGGAGGGAGCGTCGAACGAGTCGATGGGCCGTCGAGGCGTCGGGCGCACGCGGGACACACGACGGTGCAATCTTGGGCCGGCGCGGCGCGAACGCGAGTCGGGCGCGCGTTCAAACCATCTCGCCCATCGCCCTGTCCAACCCTGCGTCCGCCACCGCGTGACGCGCGGACCACCGAACCGGCAACCCTCCCCTCCATCCGAGGCTTCTACCATGCGCACCCTCCGCCTTCTCCACGCGCTGCCGCTGCTCGCGGCCGTGGCGCTGATCCCCAGCCCCGCCGCCGCGCAGGACCACGACGACGACGATGATGCCAACTGGGTGGCGCGCTGCGAGCGCTGGAACCACGGCAACGACCGTGAGCAGTTCTGCGAGGAGCGCGTGGCCCGCATCGCCGCGCCGCGGCTGCTGAGCGTGGACGGGCGCGAGAACGGCGGCGTGGATGTGCGCGCGTGGGACGGCGGCGGCGTGGAGATTCGCCAGCGTATCCAGGCGTGGGCGCCGTCGCGGGGCGAGGCGCAGCAGGTGGCTCGGCAGGTGCGCGTGCACACCGACGGCGGCACCATTTACGCAGACGGGCCGCGCAGCGAGCGCCGCAGCGGCTACGCGGTGAGCTACGTGATCCTGGTGCCGCGCCGCACCGACCTGCGCCTGGAGACGCACAACGGCCCCGTGGCCGTGAACGGCGTGACGGGGCGGATGCAGCTGAGCGCGGTGAACGGCCCGCTGGCGCTGCGCGACCTGGGCGGCGACGTGCATGCCCGCGCCCAGAACGGGCCGCTGACCGTGCGGCTCGCCGGCTCGCGCTGGAGCGGCCAGGGACTCGATGCCGAGACCACCAACGGCCCGGTGACGTTGTCGGTGCCCAGCGGCTACGCCGCCACGCTCACCACCGGCACGGTCAACGGCCCCATGAACGTGGACTTCCCCGTGACGGTGCAAGGCCGTTTCCCGCGGCAGTTCACCACCGAGCTGTCGGGCGGCGGCGCGCCGATCCGCGTGGTGACCACCAACGGGCCGGTGGTGGTGCGCCGGCGGTAGGGCGATGGATCGGGCGCCTGCGTAAATGATGTGCCCGAGGATGTGCGCAGAGGATGCGCGCCGGTGATGTCCGCCGGTTGAAACCGGCGGCTGAAACATCGGGAAGTCCGCCTTCGCGGACTGCGCGGCCGCCAGGTTCCGCGAGGGGAAACAAGGCATAGGGGCGGGCATGCATCGGCATGTCCCGCCCCCTCGTCGTATCCCCATCGACTCGTTCGATCTTGGCCGGGCCGATCTATCGTACGCGGCGGTACGTGGCCCGGCCCTGGGCCAGCGTCACCCGATGCGGGCGATCGAGCCCCACCCAGCGGGCGCGCATGCCTTCGCGGAAGATGTAGGTCTCCAGCTCGAACACCGGCGTCGGACCCGGGGTGGCGGTGAGGATCGATGCCATCTCACGGTGCATCGGCTGGTCGGTGCCGAAGTTCTCGTCGTACACGGTGATCGCGCCGAACGAGCGGACGCCGCCCGGCTCCAGCTGCACCAGGGCCACGTCGGCGGTGATCACGCCGTTCTCCCGCAGCGAATCCACCAGCACCAGCTCCCCCACACCGTTCTCGTCCACGTCGGGGCCCGTCTGCAGCGCGTCGGGGGTGGCGTGCTCGATGGTGACATGCGCCACCATGCGGCCTGCTTCCACGATCGCCACGCCGCCCCGCGCCTGGTCGCGCCCCGCCTCGCAGAAGCGGTAGAGGACGGCGCGCTGCGCGAGGCCGCGCCCGGTGAACGCGCCGTCTGCCGCGCCGATCACCCGAAACGTCTCGCTGCACCCTGGCGCGCGGCTCCACAGGCGCCGTGCAGCGGGCAGGATTTCGCGCCGCGCCACCGCCCGGTCGGCCTCGCGCACGGTTGATTCGGATGGCGCCCACGGCGCGCTGTAGACCCGACGGGTCTGCGGCTGCGCGTGTGCGGCCGAGGAGACGACGGAAAGTGCCAGGACCGCGGCGAGGAGGTGGGGCCTCATGGTGGCGACCGTGGAGTGCGAGCACGCGGACGGTACTGCGATGGGCGCGCATCTGTACCGCCCGCGCCGGCCGCTTTGTTCCGGATCTCCCCGCGGACCCGGTCTGCCGGACGTTGAGGTCTTGATACCCTTTAGAACAAGTGACCGCGGATCCGGGAACCCTCCCGGACCCGCGGTCCCGCTCACATCGCATCCGGCAGCACGGCCGGCATTTCCCATGCTGTGATCCGAGCGCCGACGATGGATCCTTAGGCCGCCGCCGGGCAATCGTTCGAGGAGAGGTTCCGCGAGCGGCGGCGCTCAGGATGAGATCATCTGGATAATCGGAGAGACAGGGACAGGATCAGAACACGCCCATGATGCCGGCACGCAGCCCTTCGGAGCGGATCATCCGGTCGTCGAAGCCGCCGCCGATGGACCATTCGCCGAACACCGAGAGGCGCGGCCGCAGGTGGAAGGTGAGGCCGGCGCCGTAGCTGGGCCCCAGGTCGCCGCGGCCGCGGGTGTCCACGCGGAGGGTGCCGCCGGGCGTGGTGATCACCGCGTCGCTGCGCGATTCGCTGTAGTAGTGGATGCCGTACCACGCGTAGCCGCCCAGCGCGCCGGTGTCGTACCCCGCCAGCGCGTCGAGCCCCGTTTCGGTGAGCGTGGCCGACCCGCCCTCGATGCTGCCCGACGGCGCGCCCAGCGAGTCGAGCAGGGCGCGGGTGCTGGGCGTGCAGCGCGAGTACGCGGTGATGGTGCGGATGCCCACGCTGACGCCCACCGGCGGCCCGAAGCGCGCCACGAACCCGCCCGCAAGCGTGAACTGCGCGTCCAGGTACGCCTCGTCGGGCGCGCCCCCCGGCCCCGCGCCGATGAAGCCCAGCCGCTGGTACTGTGCATCCGCCCGCCCAGCGGCGAGCAGCGCGGCGCAGAGGGTGAGGATGGATGCGATAGAGCGGCGGAAGACGGCGCGCATGGAATCTTTCGGTGCTGGGTGAACGGCGGTGCTTCGGTCGGCACCACACGATGACGATGAAACGCCCCGTTCCGTCAGCCAGAGCAGTGCCAGCCGATCGATCTCACCGATTCTCGTCCTGTCCCGCGTTCACCCCTCCGGCTGGCCGGCGGCCTCCGCGAGGGCGGCGTGGATGTCGGCGAGGAGGGCTTCCATCCGGCCGGTGTCGAACAGGTCGGTGGAATGGACGAGGCGCAGGAGGAGGCCGTCGGGGTGCTCGGAAACGTAGAGGGTGAGGTCGAACTTGCTGGTCTGGTCGCCGGCGTGGCCGCGCGGTTCCACGCGCAGGCCGGGGAAGGCCACCTCGCCCTCGTCGTAGCTCATCACGTTCAGCAGCACCTGGAACACGGGCGTGGCGCCCGGAATGCGCTCCACGCCCAGCTCGTCCACCACGCGCGCGAACGGCACGTCCTGGTGCGCGTAGGCGCCCAGCGTAGTCTGCCGCACGGCGCGGAGCCGCGCGCGGAAGTCGCCGCCGGGCTCAACCCCCACCCGCAGCGCGAGGTAATTGATGAACAGCCCGATCAGCCCCTCGGTGCCCGGCGGGCGCGCGGCGATGGGCGTGCCCACCACTACCTCGCGCTGCCCCGCGTGACGCGCCAGGACGCCCGCGAACGCCGCGAGCAGCACCATGAACAGCGTGGCGCCCTCCTCGCGGGCGAGCGACTGCAGCGCCCGGTGCTCGGCCGCCGGGAGCAGCAGGTACAGGTCGGCGCCGCGGAAGCTCTGCTCGTCGGTGCGCGACCGGTCGGGCGGGAGGCGCAGGAGCGGCGGGGCGCCGGCAAGCTGCCCGCGCCAGTACGCGAGCTGCCGTTCGAGGACGCTGCCCGCGAGCCACCCGCGCTGCCAGGCGGCGTAGTCGGCGTACTGCACGGGGAGCCCGGGGAGCGGCGAGGCGCGCCCGCCCACGAACGCGGTGTACAGCGCCGACAGCTCCGAGAAGAACACCCCCAGCGACCACCCGTCGCTCACCACGTGATGCATGCTGAAGCCGAACCAGTGCTCGTCCGCATCCAGGCGCACCAGCGCGGCGCGAAACATCGGCTCGCGCTCCACGCGGAACGGGGTGGCGAAGAGCTCGCGCATCCGCTGCTCTGCGGCTCGCCGGCGGTCTTCCTCACCGAGCGTGGAAAGGTCGTGCTGCGGTAGATGGAACGCTGGCGGCAGCACGCGCTGCACGGGCGCGCCGTCCACGGCGGGGAGCACGGTGCGCAGCGCCTCGTGGCGCCGCACGATCTCGCCCAGCGCGCGCTCCAGCGCGTGCACCTCCAGCGCGCCAGCCAGGTGGAAGACGGAGCCGATCGCGTAGGCCGTGCTCTCGGGCTGCGCCACCTGCATCCGCCACATCCGCTCCTGCGCGAAGCTGGCCGGCAGGTCGCCCGCGCGCTCCACGGGAACGATCGGCGGCGCGGCGGCGGCTGCCCCCGAGCCGGCCAGCCGGTCGATCTCGGCGGCGAGGGCCGACAGGCGGGGCGACTCGAAGACCGCGCGCAGCGGCAGCTCCACGCCGAACGCCTCGCGGACGCGAGTCAGCAGCCGCGCGCCCAGCAGCGAGTGCCCGCCCAGCGCAAAGAAGCCATCCTCCGCGCCCACGCGCTCCACGCCCAGCAGCTCGGCCCAGATCTCCGCCAGCGCCACCTCGGTGGGCGTGCGCGGAGGGACGTGCGCGGCCGCGGGCTCGCCGGGCTCGGGGAGGGCGCGGCGGTCCACCTTGCCGCTGGGGGTGAGCGGAAGGGCCGTGAGCACCACCCACGCCCCCGGCACCATGTGCCCCGGCAAGGTGCGGCGCACGGCCTCTTCCACCTCATCGGTGGAGATCTCGCCCCCGTCCGCGGCCACGAGGTACGCCACGAGGCGCGGGTCGCCGCCGCGGCCGGGACCCGCGGTGACGACGGCCTCGCGCACGGCGGGATGGGCCGCGAGCGCCGCCTCGATCTCGCCCAGCTCGATGCGCAGGCCGCGGATCTTCACCTGGAAGTCGAGCCGGCCCAGGTACTCCACGGTGCCCGCGGCGGTCCAGCGCGCGCGGTCGCCCGTGCGGTAGAGCCGCGCGCCCGCTTCGGCGGAGACCGGGTCGGGGACGAAGCGCCCGGCCGTGAGCGACGGCCGGCGCCAGTAGCCGCGCCCCACCTGCACGCCGCCGATGAACAGCTCGCCCGGCACGCCCACGGGGCACGGCCGGCCGCCCGGATCCAGCACGTGGATCGCCGTGTTCGCCACCGGCCGGCCGATGGGAACGACGGGCGACGCGTCTCCGGGCGTGCACGCGTGCCAGGTGACGTCCACGGCGGCCTCGGTGGGCCCGTAGAGGTTGTGCAGCTCGACCGCCGGCAGCCGCGCGAAGAAGCGGTCGCGCAGGGCCGCGGGAAGGGCCTCTCCGCTGCTCATCACCCGCCGCAGCGTGGCGCACGCCCCCACGCCGCCGTCGTCCAGCCACGCCTGGAGCATCGACGGGACGAAGTGCGCCACCGTGGCACCCGCGCGCACGATCTCGCCGCTCAGACGCGCGGGCTCGCGGTGCGCTCCGGGCGCGGCGATGGCCAGGCGCGCCCCCGCCACCAGCGGCCAGAAGAGCTCCCACACCGACACGTCGAAGCTGACCGGCGTCTTCTGCAGCACCACGTCGTCGGCCGCGAGCCCGAACGTCTCCTGCATCCACAGGATGCGGTTCACCACGCCGCGGTGCGCGTTGGCGGCACCCTTGGGACGGCCCGTGGAGCCCGAGGTGTAGATGACGTACGCCAGCGAATCCGGATCGATCTCCCATTCGACCGGCCCATCGTCCGTGTCGTCCCAGGCGTTGGGCTCGTCGAGGGCCATGGCATCCACGCGCCCCGGCAGCTGGCCGAGCAGCCGCTGCTGGGTGAGGACGAGGCGGGCGCCCGAATCCTCCAGCATGTAGGCGATGCGGCCGGCCGGGTATTCGGGGTCCACGGGAACGTAGAATGCGCCAGCCGCGAGGATGCCGTAGAGCGCCACCACCATCTCCACCGAGCGCTCCATGAACACCGCCACCGGCGCCTCCGCCCCGATGCCGCGCGCGCGGAGCGAGCGGGCGAGCGCCGTGGAGCGCGCGCCGAGCTCCGCGTACGTCAGCCGCTCTTCGCCGAACGACACGGCGATGGCGGCCGGCGTGAGCGCCACCTGCGCGGCGAACAGGCCGGGGAGCGTGGCGGAGGGCTGGCGTGCGGCGACCGGGCCGGCGGCCAGGCGACGGAGCTCGGCATCCTCTTCCGCGCCCATCAGCGGCAGGTCGCCGATGCGCGTCTCCGGGCTGGCCAGCGCGCCATCCAGCAGCGTGGCGAAGTGGGCCAGCATCCGCCGCACGGTGGCCGCGCTCCACAGGTCGGCCGCGTACTCGATGGAGCCGGTCGTGCGCCCGGCCTCCTGCATCACGGTGAGCAGCAGGTCGAAGCGCGCCGAATCGCGCGCGCGCCCCACGGGCTCCACGATCGCCCCGCCCAGCCGCTGTGGGCCGACCGCGGCGGGGTTGGCCGCAGCCAGGTTCTGCAGGACGAAGGCGACCTGGAAGAGCGGCGTGTGGCTGAGCGAGCGCTCGGGGTTCAGCTCCTCCACCAGCTTCTCGAAGGGGAGGTCCTGGTGTTCGTACGCACCGAGCGTGGTCTCGCGCACGCGCGCCAGCAGCTCGCGGAAGGTGGGCGCTCCCGAGAGGTCGCCACGCAGCACCAGGGTGTTGGCGAAGTAGCCGATCAGCCCTTCCACGTCGGGCGTGGTCCGGTTGGCGATGGGGGTGCCCACCACGACGTCGTCCGCGCCCGACCAGCGCGCCAGCAGCGCCTGCCACGCGGCCAGCAGCACCATGAACGGCGTGGCGTCCTCGCTCCGCGCGAGGGCGGCGACGCGCGGCGCCACGTCACCGCCCAGCTCGAACGCCAGGGTGGCGCCGTGGTCAGTGCGGACGGCGGGGCGCGGGCGGTCGGTGGGCAGCTCCAGCAGCGCGGGTGCGCCGTCCAGCCGCTCCTTCCACCACGCCACCTCGCGGTCCAGCGCCTCGCCCGACAGGCGCTCGCGCTGGCGCACGGCCACGTCGCCGTACTGCACCGGCAGCGGCGCCAGCGGCGAGGGCCGGCCGGCCGCGAACGCCTCGTACAACGCCGTCAGCTCGCGGATGAACACCCCGGTGGACCACCCGTCGCTGACGACGTGGTGCATCGTCCACGTCAGCAGGTGGTCGTCCTCCGCGGCGCGGACGAGGGAGGCGCGGAAGAGCGGCCCGGCGCCCAGGTCGAACGGGCGGTTCGCCTCCTCCGTCGCCCTGTCGCCGAACGCGACCTCGCGATCGGGTTCGGGGATGGGCGAATCGGCGACCGGCAGCGTCCACCTACCGAAGGGCTCCACCACCTGCACCGGCTCGCCGTCGCGTACGCCGATGCGGGTGCGCAGCGTTTCGTGGCGGCGCACCAGCTCGGCCAGTGCGCGCTCCAGGGCGCCGGGTTCGAGCGCGCCGCGCAGGCGCCAGGCGAACGCCATGTTGTAGCCGGTGGCGCCGGGCTCCAGCCGGTCGAGCACCCACAGCCGCTGCTGCGCGAACGACAGGGGAAAGACGCCGCCTTCGCGCTCTTCCGGCGCGGGGGCGGCCTCCCTGGCCTTCTGCTGCCGCAGCCGCAGCGCGAGCAGCTTCCGTTGCTCGGGCGTGAGCTCGCTCAGCTTCCTGGAGACTTCGGTCATCTAGACTTCAACCTTTGGCGATACGATTCGGTGCGTGGCCGACGGCGGACAACGGAAGATTTCGGCTCCGGTGCGGTTCGCCGGCCCCGCAGGCCCTCACCCTGGCTCGTTCCTCGCCTGTCCCTCCCCCAAAACAGCCTGGGGGAGGGACTTGGGGCGCTTCGCGCCGGCTGGCTTGGTGCAGGGCCGGCACCGGTGCGTTCCCGACAGCCCGCGTGGCCCCCTCCCCGCGCCTTAGAGCGCTCGCCCTCCCTCGCTTCGCGGGAGAGGGTGATGGCATCATGAGCCGCGCCGGCCCTGTTGTTGTTGCAACTCTCCCGTGGTGCGAGGAGCGGGGAAATGCCGCGGCGTACGACGGCTCCCGCCCTTGCCGTTGCAGTTCACCCCCTCTCCCGCGCCCAGCGGGGGAGGGGGCCGGGGGGAGGGGGCCGCCGCCGCATGCGCAGGCACCCATCATCCCCGCGCCAATCCCACCGTCTCCCGTTCCGCCCTCCGACCCGCCCTCAATCCCCCTCCGCTCCCTCCACCTCCGCCAGCAACGCCTCCAGCTCCTCGTCCGACAGGTCCTCCAGCTCGTCCATCGGCTCGGCCAGGACGCCGGTGCCGGTGGCCTCGATGGCGGCGGCCAGCGCGGCGACGGTGGGGTGCTCGAAGAGGGCGCGCACGGGGAGCTTCACGCCGAACGCCTGGTCCACGCGCGACAGCACCTGCGTGGCCAGCAGCGAGTGGCCGCCCAGGGCGAAGAAGTTGTCCTCCGCGCCCACCCGCTCGGCGTTCAGCACCTCGGCCCACAGCTCGGCCAGCACGCGCTCGGCGGCGGTGCGCGGGGGCACGTAGCCGGCGGCCGCGACCGGATCCGGATCGGGCAGCGCGCGCCCGTCGAGCTTGCCGTTGGCGGTGAGCGGCAGCGCGTCCAGCCGCACCACCGCCGCGGGCGCCATGAAGTCGGGGAGGCGCCCCTTCAGCCACGCGCGCAGCTCGGCCGCGGGGTCGGCGCGCGTGTGGGTGACCACGTAGGCCACCAGCCGCGGCTCGCCGTCGGCCCCGGCGCGCGCGACCACCGCCACGTCGCGCACGGCGGGGTGCGCGGCGATGGCGGTCTCCACCTCGGCCGGCTCCACGCGGAAGCCGCGGATCTGCAGTTGGCGGTCGGCGCGGCCGGCCAGCTCCACCGTTCCATCCGGCCGGTAGCGGCCCAGGTCGCCGGTGAAGTAGACGCGGTCGGCCGGGTCGCCCGTGAGCGGATTGACGCGGAAGCGCGCGGCGGTGAGCTCGGGGTCGTTGGCGTAGCCGCGGGCCAGGTACGGCGTGCGGATCGCCACCTCGCCCAGCTCGCCCACGCCCGCCAGGCTGCCGCCGGCGTTCAGCACCAGCAGCTGCACGCCGTCGATCCCCCGCCCCACCGGCTGGCGGCCGGGGCCGGCGTCCACGTCCACGGGAACGCGGTGGATGGACATCGCCTGCGGCG
>Ga0247773_1000749_pt1 | contig 11759 bp, 11 predicted proteins | sample UWRJL092311B6_FD_179934 | JGI IMG/M metagenome (GOLD analysis project Ga0247773, IMG submission 179934) | Plant litter microbial communities from Arlington Agricultural Research Station in Wisconsin, United States - UWRJ-L092-311B-6 | ecosystem: Environmental > Terrestrial > Plant litter >...
GGCCGTGCACCGCATGGGCGTCCGCGGCGTCGGCACGCTCCCCGTGGTCGGCGCGGACGGCGGCCTTCTCGGCACCATCGGCCGCGCCGAGGTGCTGGCCGCCTATCAGGGCACCGCCGCGAAGGCGGAGCGAGCGGAGGACGGCGGGAACGATGCCGTCACGCGGGGTGACTGAGCTCGGCGCATGCCGCGGCGGCGTGCGCCGAGCTCCGTCGCAGCGCCTCGGCATCATCCATCCCAAACCCTCTCCCGCGGTTCGGAAGAGAGTGGACGCCCCGCGCCCGGTGAGGGATCCCCCCGGCGCGGAGCATGCATCGTGGGGTGATCCCCGTCGCAACGAGCAATCAACCCGCACCGCTCGAGCCCAGATGCACACCATCCGTCCGCTGGCCGCCGCCGCCCTCGCCGCCGCCGCGCTGTTCGCCGCGCGCCCCGCCGCCGCGCAGATGCAGATCCCCGATCACTTCGAGAACCTGCAGGTGCTCCCCAAGGACATCCCCCGCGACACGCTGCTGGCGGTGATGCGCACCTTCGCCGGGTCGCTCGGCGTGCGCTGCGGCTACTGCCACGTGGAGCAAGAGACCGCCGGCGCCCCGCCGCGCATCAACTGGGCGAGCGACGACAAGCCGGCCAAGCGGAACGCGCGGGTGATGATGCGGATGGTGAGCAACATCAACACCGAGCAGCTCCCGCGGCTCGCGCGGCGGCAGACGCCGCCGGTGAACGTCACCTGCGTCACCTGCCACCGCGGGCTGCCGGTGCCCACCACGCTGGCGCGCGTTCTCACCACCGCGCTGGACAGCGGCGGCGTGCAGGCCGCCGTCTCGCGCTACCGCACGCTGCGGCAGACGCAGATGGCCAGCGGCCGCTACGACTTCAGCGAGGCGAGCCTGACCGACCTTGCCCGCACCCTGGCCGCGCGGGGGAAGACCGCCGACGCCGCCACGCTGCTGGAGCTGAACGCCGAGTTCTATCCGCAGAGCGGCCAGGTCGAGTTCCAGCTCGGCGAGGTGTACCGCATGCGCGGCGAGCGCGACAAGGCGCTGGTGCACTACCGCCTGGCGCAGGAGAAGGACCCGCAGAACCCGCAGGTGGCCCGCCGTATCCAGGAGCTCTCAGGCGCCGCGCCCGCGCCGCAGAGTCCGCCGCGGCCTTAGATTAGACTTTGGGATGCGGTCTTTCGGTGATCCTCTAACTGGGTGCATTTAGCAGAGTGGCGGGTGGACCTTGCGGCGATCCGCCACTCCTTGGAGGGGACGTCTGAGTCGCGACCGGAGCAACTCACATTCAAGTCACGCGATCCTCTATGCCCTACCGTATCCTTTACTATCCGACCTACGATCCCAGTGAACCGTGGCTTCGCGGGATGCTTTTGCTCGCTGATACAGTGACCCGAATCATTCCAGATGAGGTGAACCACGCAGACCCCGAGTACATCAAAGATATCCTAACCGCGATTCCGAATGCGGTTACTCGTATTTCGCCCCAATCAGCGGACACGCAACTCGATTCAATCAACCTCGAACGGCTGGAGCGCGCTCTTCAACTGATTCCAAAATTCTATGGTCCGCAAAAGTATATTCTAAATCTACATCCTGACGGGAGCTATTCTTTTTTTGATCATGTCTTCATTCACGAGAGCAAGCTTTCTGAGGATGTTATTTGGTTGCTCAACCGATTTGATCTGCTGGAGGATTGGACTTGGGCACCTGGACATTTTGTGGTACCTCAGAGAGCTGCCGATCTTATCTTAGGATATGTTGCGGACCGGATTGGCATCCGTACCGGATACGACACGGTTACTGATCAAAACCTCTGTTTCGCTATCAACTCACTAGACGGCATGGGCGTCCGAGATGAAGGGGAAATTAGAGGCGCTCTCCTCGCGATGACGCTAAGAATCGCGATCCCTCGTGAGATAGGCGTCCTTTCCACTGGGGAATACTTGGAGTTACGTGAGAAGTATTCGCAGGTTCGAAAGGAGTTCAGGCGTGTTCTTGCCATGCTCTCGAATGATGCACATCTACGAACAATTGAGGATCCTGAACGCCTACGCGCGTGCATGATTGAAGAGATCTCTAGCTTCAATGCAGAATGCGAAAAACTTAGAGCAGGACGCTGGAAAGACAGATTCCAAAAGTATGTGCCTCTTGCCGTCGGCACACTTATTTCCGCAGTTGCTGGAGCGTTTGAGGCTAAAGAGATGGCTATCGGATCCGCAGTTGCAGGGGGAACGATATCGTTGGTTCAGATGAACGTACAGCGTGATCCACTTAGCTCAGAACAACAAACCCAGCGGTTGCTTGCGGATCTGCGAGCAGAAATTCTCAATAAGGCTGCCATAGCATCTTTAGCATCAGGGAAACGACGTTAGGACAAGGCTAACGCGCGATTCACCTCATTCTATCCGCAACTCGCTGCACGGCCGTTGACCAGACCGCCGCAGTTCGGGTATCGTTCGAGCCTGTTTCCCGTCAGGATACCAAACCAGACCCTCGCTGCCCAGCGGAGTACCATCACTGCATGAGCATCGCCCTTCCCCACGCCATCGACGCCACGCCGGCCGACGCATCGCACGCGTCATCCGGGGCCGTGGCGAGTCCGCAGGTGCGGGTGCGCTGGGGCGAGCTGGGGATGATGTTTGGTGCGTGGACGCTGGTGGGGGTCTTCTCGCTCACGCAGGGGTGGCTCGGCTCGCTGGTGGGCGACCGGCCGGCGGCCACGTGGCGCGAGGTGGCATGGCTGTTCGAGAGCATGTGGGTGTGGGCGGCGTTCACGCCGGCCATGTTCTGGCTTTCCGCGCGCTACCCGCTGGAGCGCGGCGTGCGCGTGCGCAACCTGCTGCTGCACGCGGGCTTCGCGCTCGGCTTCGCCGCGGCCGACGTGGCGGCCGACGTGGTGTTCGGGCCGCTGCTGGGCGGGGCGGCCGGCACCGTGCCGCAGCGCTTCCTGCGCAAGCTGTTCATCAACGTGTTCAGCTACTGCGCCGTGGTCGGCATCGCCCACGCGGTGCAGTACTACCGCGCCCTCAACGAGCGGCGCGAGCGCGAGGCGGTGCTCGAGCGGCAGCTCCTCCAGGCGCGGCTGCAGGCGCTGGAGATGCAGATCCACCCGCACTTCCTCTTCAACACGCTGCACGCGGTGGCCAGCCTGATCCGGGTGAAAGAAGACCAGTCGGCCATCAAGATGCTCGTGGGCCTCAGCGACCTCCTCCGCCTGGCGCTGCGCAACCGCGACGCGCAGGAGGTGCCGCTGCGCGACGAGCTCGACTTCGTGCGCCACTACCTGGCCGTGGAGGGGATCCGCTTCCAGGACCGGCTCAACGTGCGCATCGACGTGGCGGCCGACGTGCCGCTGGACGCGCCGGTGCCGCACCTGATCCTGCAGCCGCTGGTGGAGAACGCCATCCGCCACGGCGTGGAGAAGCGCGCCGCCGCCGGCAACGTCACGGTGGACGTGGTTCGCGCCGACGGGATGCTGCGCCTGCGCGTGACCGACGATGGGCCGGGCCCGAAGCAGGGCGGCAACGGCCGCCGCGGCGTGGGGCTGGCCAACACCCGCGAGCGGCTGGAGCACCTGTACGGCACCCGCCACCACTTCTCCCTCTCGCCGGGCGTGGATGGCGGCGCCGTGGCCACCGTCGCTGTCCCGGTCGCATGAGCGCCGCGCATCCCCCCGTCCGCGTCGCCATCGTCGACGACGAGCCGCTGGCGCGCCGCACCCTGCGCGTGCTGCTGGACCCCGTCGATGGCGTCGACATCGTCGGCGAGGCGGGGAACGGCGCCGAGGCGGTGGAGCTGATCCGCGGATCGGCGCCGGACCTGGTCTTCCTGGACGTGCAGATGCCGGAGATGGACGGCTTCCAGGTCCTCCGCGCGCTCGGCCCCGCCGCGCCCGCCGTCGTCTTCGTCACCGCCTTCGACGAGCACGCCGTCAGCGCCTTCGACGCCAACGCGGCCGACTACCTGCTCAAGCCGTTCGACGACGAACGCTTCCACCGCGCGCTCGCCCGTGCCCGCGCCCGCATCGGCGACGCGCGGGTGCGGGAGCTGGCCGCGCGGCTGGCGAACCTCCTCGGCACGCCGGACGCGCCGGTGCCGGCCGCGGCGGCATCTCCCTCCCCCGCTCCCGTGCAGCCGGAGACACCCGCCGCGCCGGCGGAGCGGATCGTGGTGAAGAAGAACAACCGCGTCACCCTGCTCGACACGGCCACGATCGACTGGATCGAGGCGTCGGACTACGTGGTGCGCATCCACGCGGGCGCGGCGGTGCACGTGCTGCGCGAGCCGATCTCGGAGCTGGAGAAGCGGCTGGACCCCCGCCGCTTCTTCCGCGTGCACCGCAGCACCATCGTCAACCTGGGGAGCGTGAAAGAGCTGCAGCCGCTCTTCCACGGCGAGTACGTGGTGATCATGCGCGACGGTGCCGAGCTGCGCCTCTCCCGCTCCCGCCGCGAGCGCCTGCAGCAGCTGCTCGGCGCGCGCATCTAACGGAAACAGCGGGCTTTGGGCGTGTTCGGCGCCGAGGCGCCGAACCGGGCTGCGCGCGCGGTAGGCAACGATACCGCCGTTGCCAACCGCGCCGGGCCACCGCCGCGCCGCCCCTCTCCGCGCCTCCTCGGCAGAAGCGCCCGCGCGGCGCCGTCCCGGCCCTCCGGGCGCGCATCCCTCACGCAGACAAGCACTTGCGCCACGTCACCCCCGGTCGAACCGGGGGGGCGACAACGGCCCAACGTCCGCCTCCGTGTTCACCCGTTGCAGTTGCCGTCCTGAGTGATCACCCGATGCTGGCCTCCCCTGCCGACGCACCGTCCTCTCCCCCCACGCCACCTCGCCCGCAGGCCACCACGACCGCCCCTCCCCCCAGGCAGTTTTGGGGGGAGGGGCAGCGCGGCGAAGCTCGCGCGGGGTGGGGGACCCCTCGGCGCCGGAGCCTCCCCCATCTGTCGTTCCCGCCGCATCTTCCCTATCTTCCCAGGCTGTTTCGAACGACCGTTCAAGCACCCGCGGGACCAGCGATGCTCCGGCTCCACGAATACACGTACCACCGCCCCGCCGCCCTCGCCGACGCGCTGGCGCTGATCGGCGAGAACCCGGGCGCGGCCATCCCCATCGCGGGCGGCACGGACCTGATGCCGAACATGAAGCACCGGCTCTTCTCCCCGCGCCACCTGGTGGCGCTCAAGGGGATCGCCGAGCTCCACGGCATCACCCTCGCCGACGCGGACGGCAACGGGGTCGCGGCCGATTCGCCCGCCGCCACGCAGCTGGTGATCGGCGCGGCCGAGACGCTGACGGCGGTGTCGCGCAGCCCGCTGGTGCGCCGCCTGGTCCCCGCGCTCGCCGAGGCGGCGGGGAAGGTCGCCGGCCCGCAGATCCGCAACCAGGGCACGATCGGCGGCAACCTGTGCCTGGACACGCGCTGCACGTACTACAACCAGAGCTTCTTCTGGCGCCAGTCGCTCGGCTTCTGCCTCAAGAAAGACGGCACCGTCTGCCACGTGACCCGCGTGGGGAAGAAGTGCGTGGCCGCGGCCAGCGCCGACACGCCGCCCGTGCTGATCTCCGTCGGCGCGGTGGTGGACCTGGCCTCGCCCGCCGGCGCGCGCACGGTCACGGTCGACGAGTTCTTCGTGGCCAACGGCGAGTGGAACACCGTCCGCCGTCCGGACGAGCTGGTGGTGCGCATCCGCGTCCCGCTTCCCGGCCCCGGCGTGCGGACCGCGTATCGCAAGGTGCGCCAGCGGAACTCGGTGGATTTCCCCCTTCTCTCCATCGCCGCCGCGGCCGACGTGGGCGATGACGGCCTCGCGCGCTCGCTCTCGGTGGTGGTGAGCGCGCTGGGCGCGCGCCCGCGCGTGGTCACCGGCCTCGACAAGCTGGTTCCCGGCAACCGCCTGCTCGACGTGGCCGACGCCGTCGCCGCCGCCGCGTTCAAGCAGTGCCACCCGCTGGAGAACATCATCGTGGACCCGGACTGGCGCCGCGCCATGGTCCCCATCTACGTCCGCCGCGCGCTGGAGGAGCTGGCCACGCCCGCCGCGGCGTCGTAGAGGTCCGCTGACAGCACGCGACCGCGCCCGCTCCGGGATCTCCGGAGCGGGCGCGATGGTTTTGGGGGCGGAACGGCGAGGGAGACAGGGACGGGCGCATGCCGCCACGATCTCTTCCAAGGGCCTTCTCCCGGTCCGATCAGACGGATCATCCCACCCCGTCGCATCCCCCCACCCACCCCCTTCGCACCGGCGCCCCCGATCCCTTACATTCCGCGGCATCCAGCACGCATCGCGACATCATCCCCCGATCCACCCGATGACGCCGTCCCCGACGTTCCAGGAGTTCGCGGCGCTCGCCCGCACGGCCACGCTGGTGCCCGTGTGGCGCGAGCTGCTGTTCGACACCGAAACCGCCGTCACCGCGTATGCCAAGATCGCGCGGCCGCCCTTCGGCTTCCTGCTGGAGTCGGTGGTCGGCGGCGAGACGTGGGCGCGATGGACCTTCCTGGGCACGGAGCCGCGCGGCGCCTGGCGCCTCACCGGGCGGCGGGTGGAGACGTGGTCGCCCGGCACGGGGTGGACGGACCAGGGCGAGAGCGACGATCCGCTCGCCGACTTCGACGCGCTGCTGCACGCCGCCACGCCCGCCGAAGTCCCCGGCCTGCCACGTTTCTGGGGCGGCGCCGTGGGCTTCTTCGGCTATGACGTGGTGCGGCTGATCGAGCGGCTGCCGGACGAGAACGGCGGCGCGCTTCCTCTCCCGGATGGGCTGTTCATCTTCACCGGGACCGTGGTCGCCATCGACAACCTCTTCGGCCGCGCGCAGATCATCGCCGCCGTCGACGTCGGTGGCGCGCAAGACGACGAGGCCGAGCTCCGCCGCCGCTACGACGCCGCGGGCGCCGAGATCGACACGCTCGTCCAGCGCCTGCGCGAGGGCGACACGCCGCGCCCGCTGGCGCTCCGCGCGGACCCGCCGGGCGATCCGGAGTTCAGCAGCAACATGACCCGCGAGCAGTACCAGGAGGGCGTGAACGCGGTGAAGGAGTACATCCGCGCCGGCGACGCCTTCCAGGTGGTGCTGGCGCAGCGGCTCACCATGCCGCTCGCGGTGCCGCCCTTCGAGCTCTACCGCGCGCTGCGCACGCTCAACCCCAGCCCGTACCTCTTCTACCTGGAGCTCGACGGCTTCCAGCTGGTGGGCTCGTCGCCCGAGGTGATGGTGCGGCTGGAAGACGACGTGGTCACCGTGCGCCCCATCGCCGGCACCCGCCGCCGCGGCCGCGACGCCGCCGAGGACGCCGTCCTCTCGGCCGACCTGCTGGCCGACCAGAAGGAGCTGGCCGAGCACCTGATGCTGCTGGACCTGGGGCGCAACGACGTGGGGCGCGTGGCGAAGTACGGCAGCGTGCGGGTGCTGAACCGCATGGTGGTGGAGAAGTACTCGCACGTGCTGCACATCGTGAGCACCGTGCAGGGCGACCTGCGCGAGGGGATGTCGGCGGTGGACGTGTTCCGCGCCAGCTTCCCCGCGGGCACGGTGAGCGGCGCCCCCAAGGTCCGGGCGATGGAGATCATCGACGAGCTCGAGACGGTGCGGCGCGGGCCGTACGCCGGCGCCGTGGGCCACTTCAGCTGGGGCGGCCGCTCGATGGACACCGCCATCGCCATCCGCACCATCGCCGCCGAGGGCGGCCGCGCGCACGTCCAGGCCGGCGCCGGGATCGTCGCCGACAGCGATCCATCGTCCGAGTACGAGGAAACGCTCAACAAGGCACGCGCGCTCCTCCGCGCCGTCCAGCGCGTGGAGCCCGCGGCGTAGGGGCAAGAGTGGGATGAACAGCATCGGCGCCGCGCCCCCTCCCGGGGCGCGGCGCCGATTCTTGTGCCGGATCGACTCTCCCGACGCAACGATGTCATCCTGTGAGGCCGACCACGCGAACCATCCGCACGGTATGCATCCGCAGGCCTGCCGACCCGTTTGCACGACACAGGTTCGGTGTGGTCGGCCTCACCGGATGACAACGCTGAAGCATCGTGTTCCTGGTCCCGCCGAGCACGTCAGGCCTGAGCCGCCACCAGCAGCACCACCACGTCGCAGACGTTCGTTCCCGTCGGGCCGGTGACCAGCAGGTCGCCGGTGGCGAGGAGGAGGGGGGTGCTGTCGTTGCGGGCCAGATGGTCGCGCGAGTCGAGATGCACGGCGGCGGCGCGGGCGGTGGTGCCGCCGTCCACGATGCCGCCGGCGGCGTGGGTGGGGCCGTCGGTGCCGTCGGTACCCAGCGTGGCGGCCACGATGCCGGGGTGGCCCTCCAGCTCCAGCGCGAGCGCCAGCGCCAGCTCCTGGTTGCGGCCGCCGGTGCCGCCGCCGCGCACCGTCACCGTGGTCTCGCCGCCCAGGATCAGCGCGAGCGGCGCATCCCCGGATGCCAGCACCCGCTGCCGCTCGATCGCCGCGCGGGCGATGGCGTGCGCCACCCGGCGCGCCTCGCCCTCCAGGTCGTCCGCGAGGATCTCGGCGCGGTAGCCCAGCCGCTCCGCCCGGGCCGCGGCGCCGCGGAGCGCGTCGGCGTTCGAGGCGACCACGTGGGCCGACACGCGCTCGAAGCACGGGTCGCCCGGCTCCGGTGTCTCGCTCGCCACGCCCGCGGCGCCGGCCTGCAGGTAGCGCGTCACGGCGGGCGGCACGGCGATCTCGCGCGCGCTCAGCACGCCCAGCGCGTCCGCGAAGGTCGACGGGTCGGGGACGGTGGGCCCGCCGCCGATCACGTCCAGCGGCGAGCCGACCACGTCGGACACGGCGAGCGTCACCACCCGCGCCGGGTACGCCGCGCGCGCCAGCCATCCCCCGGAGATGCGCGACAGGTGCTTCCGCACGGTGTTCATCTCGCGGATGGTCGCTCCCGCGCGCAGCAGCGCGCCCGTGACCGCGCGAAGGTCGGTGAGCGACACGCCCTCGACCGGCGCCGGCCAGAGCGCGCTGGCGCCGCCGGAGAGAAGGCAGAGCACCAGGTCGCGCCGCCTCGCCGCCCGCGCGAACGCCAGCGCGTCGGCCGCCGCCGCCAGGCCGCGCGTGTCGGGAACGGGGTGCGCGGCCTCCCACGAGTCGATGCCGGGGACCTCGCCGCCGTAGCCGTCCCTGGTGCAGAGGGTGCCGCCGGCGATGCGGTCGCCCAGCACCTCGCGCGCCGCCAGCGCCATCCCCACCGCCGCCTTCCCCGCCCCGATCAGCCAGACGCGCTCTACCTCGCCGAGCGCGATCCGCTCCTCGCCCCTCACCACCAGCACGTCGCCCTCCAGCCGCAGCGCGCGCAGCACGGCCGCGCGCGGGTCCGCCGCGGCGATGGCGGCGTCCGCGATGCGGCGGGCGTCGTCGCGCATGGTCACGCACGCACCGGGGTGAGCGGGGGTTCGCCGCGGAGCACGGCGCAGCCGTCGCGGGCGGCCATCATCGCCACCCGCGTGCCCGTGTCGCGCGCGGCCGAGCCGATGCGCGGAACGAGCACCGCGTTCGGCAGCTCCGCGTTCGCAACGATCGCGAGGTTCGGCGCCGCGTCCAGCAGCGCCGGGTCGATGGGGTCGGCCAGCAGGCGGATGCAGGCGTGCGCGTCGTGCAGCTCGCCGCGCCGATTCTCCGGTCCGGCGACGATCGCGACCCTGGAGAGGAGCGACACGGCCGCATCCGGGAGCGGAAACGTCGGCACCACCTCGCGCATCGGCGCGCTCACGGTGGACTCGAGGACGCGGACGGATCGCCGGCCGCGACCGTCATCCCTCCTCCAGCGGCTTCTGCCAGAGCGAGGTGTTGGCGCCGCCCAGCCCCAGCTTCTGGTGCTCGGCAATGCTCATCTCGGTGAACCCCAGCGCCTTCACGACCGGGTGCAGGGGGAGAACGCGGCGCGGAAAGGCGGTGCGCAGCTCCTTCACCCCCATCTCCACCAGCCACCCCTCCAGCGCCCCCAGCGCCTCGGCGGCGAAGCCCTGGCCGCGGTGGGCGGAGGCGATCACCAGCGTGCCCAGCAGCGCCATCCCCGCCTCGGGGCGGTGCAGCCACCACCCGATCGCGCCCACGTCGTCGCCGCTCTCCGCGAGCGAGATCACGGCGATCGCGCGCCCCGCGTCGGCGGCCGAGCCGGCGATCTCGAGCGCGGCGGCGTTGGGGTCGGCGGGGCGGCCGGTAGCCAGGAACCAGTCCGGCGCGGCATCGAACACCGCGCGCAGGCGCGGCTCGCTTCCCGGCGCCAGGGTGGTGATGCGCAGGCGCGGGGCGGCGATGGAGACGGTCTGGGCTTCTTCGGGCGTGCTCACGGGTGGCGCCAGGAGATCGGTGCGAGACGACATCATCGGGCGGGGAAGTTGCCCCGCGGCGGGAGCACGCGTCAAGTTAAGGGACGCACCCCATCCACCCCGAGCAGCACGAGGTCCGTGAGCATCCAGTCCGAGTCACGCCACTTCCTCAAGGCGGGCGACCAGGTGGAGCACGTGGCCGGCCGCGCCGGCAGCGTGCTCGAGTCGTACGCGCTCTACGCCGTCATCCGCTGGGACGACGGCGCGCAGGAAGAGATCGACCAGCTCGACCCCACCGTCAGCGTCAGCGAGCGCGCGTCGCGGGAGTAGCCAATCCGCGAACATTCACTTAGGTTGTTTCAGTATACCCCACGCCCACATATCTGCGACATGGTTTTCTGGCCCCTCCGGCGCGCCCGGCGAGGCCCGGCCGTGTCACCCGGCGTGAACCCACCCGAAGGAGATGGACCGATGTACCAGTCATTCGAGCAGGTGGCCGACGGCGCCAAGACGGTGCTGATCGTGGAAGACCAGCTGGAGATGCGCGCCATCAACGCCATGTACCTGCACCACCACGGCTACCGCGTGGTGGCGGCCGACAACGGGCTCGACGGGTTGAAGGCGGCGCGCGAGACCCTGCCGGACCTGATCCTGATGGACATCTCGGTTCCCGGCATCGACGGCATCCGCGCCACCGAGCAGCTCAAGCGCGACCCGGCCACGGGGCAGATCCCGGTGCTGATCATCAGCGCGCATCCGTACGGCAGCACCGGCAAGCGCGCCCTCGACGCCGGGTGCGACGGATATCTCTCCAAGCCGTGCGACCCGCGGCGGATTCTGCAGGAGGTCCGGCGGCGTCTCGGGCAGCCGCTGAACTGATCTCGCTCGACGAGGGATCGTGCTTCGAACGCGCGAACGGCTTCGAGGGCGAACAGCGGGTGCGGGCGTGTTCGGCGCCGGGGCGCCGAACCGGGCTGCGCGCGCCGTAGGCAACGATACCGCCGTTGCCAACGGCGCCGGGCCCCGGCGGATTCATCTCCGCCGGGGCCCTTGTGCGTCTCCGGATGTCCCGGCGCGCCCGCCCCGCCGGTTCCCGGCCCTCCGGGCGCGCATCCCTCACGCATCTCGCGTGGGGACAACGGTTTGGCGAGGTACGTGAATCCGGCGGATCACGGCACCCCAGGCCGGACGTCCGCGCGGGGCACCGGCGCCCGGATGCCGATACATCCGTGCGGCACACGGGTGGCCAAAGGCGATTGAAATCGCGGCTACAACGACCCAAAGTCCGCTGCGCGGACTCCCTCGCATGCATCCGTGCGGAGCGCATCCTGAGGCGTGAGCGCCGGCCTCCGCGGAGTGCGGCGCCTTCACCGCGCCGATCCCCTGGCCCACGCGCGAAGTGCTCCCCTCCCCCGCGGTGCGGGGGCGAGGGGCCGGGGGAGGGGAGCCCGCCGCGGCATGCGCCATTGCCCGTCAT
>Ga0247773_1000753_pt1 | contig 11670 bp, 10 predicted proteins | sample UWRJL092311B6_FD_179934 | JGI IMG/M metagenome (GOLD analysis project Ga0247773, IMG submission 179934) | Plant litter microbial communities from Arlington Agricultural Research Station in Wisconsin, United States - UWRJ-L092-311B-6 | ecosystem: Environmental > Terrestrial > Plant litter >...
CGAACAGCGCCGGACGGATCGAGCCACCCTCGCGCGAGGCCGGCGACTGCCCCACCACCAGGATGTAATCGGCCTGGTCGACCGCCGAGATGTAGTACTTGCGGCCGTTGACGAGGTAGTCGCCGTCCGGCTGCCGCACCGCGCTGGTGGAGATGTTGTGCGAGTTCAACCCGGCGTCGGGCTCGGTGATCGCGAACGCCATCTTGATCGAACCGTCGGCCATCCCAGGCAGCCAGCGCCGCTGCTGCTCCTCGGTACCGCTGCGGGCGATGATGGTGGCGCAGATCGCCGGCGAGACCACCAGCAGTAGTAACGGGGCCCCGGCCGCGGCGAGTTCCTCGCAGACGATGGCCAGTTCGGTGATGCCGGCCCCGCCGCCGCCGTACTGCTCCGGGATGTTCACCCCGATGAAGCCCAGGCTGGCCGCTTTCTCCCACAGCTCGGTGGTCACCTCGTGCGCGCGGGCCTTGGCCAGCCAGTAGTCGACGCCGAACTCGCCCCCGAGCTCGGCGACCGCCGCACGCAGCGCCAACTGTTCAGGCGTCTCGGCAAAGTCCACGGCGACACTCCTCGCAAGCGGGTCTGGTGGCCCTGACGGTAGTCGGTGCGGCGGCGGACTTCACGCCGGGAGATGCCCGATCAGCGGCAGCAGGACATCGACGAACAGCCCCGGCTCGTTGTCGCGCAATTGCACGGTTCCACCGTGCGCGGTGACGATCTCGCGGACGATCGCCAACCCCAGACCGGTGCCGCCCTCGGCCCGCGACCGGGCGTCGTCGAGGCGGTAGAACCGGTCGAAGACCTGCTCGCGTTCGGCGGCCGGCACCCCCGGCCCGTCGTCGGCGACCGACAGGCACACCCGGTCGGCCCGGCCGGCCGGCGCGCTCACCGATACGACGACCGAACTGCGGGCGTACCGGATGGCGTTGTCGATCAGGTTGACCAGCACCCGGTGCAGCCCGTCGGCATTGCCGAGCACCACCGCGGGCAGGCAGTCGCCGGTCCGCACCGGCACCGCGGCCTCGCCGTAGCCGGCCACCACGGTGGCGGCCAGCTCATCGAGGCGGACCGGCCGATGCGCCCGGGCCGGCCCGCGCTCGTCAGAGCGGGCCAGCAGCAGCAGGTCGTCGATCAGGTTCGTCAGCCGGTCGACGTCCAACAGCGCCTCACCGGCCAGCTCGCCGGCCGGGCCGTCGCCGTCCAGTCGCTGGGCCACCTCCAGCTGCAGCCGCAACGACGCGATCGGCGAACGCAGCTCGTGCGCGGCGTCGCCGACGAACCGGCGCTGCTTGGCGGTGGCGGTGTCCAGCCGGTCCAGCATGGTGTTCAGGGTGGTGGCCAGCGTCCGGATCTCGTCGGCCGCCACCGGCACCGGCAGCCGGGAGCGGGCCAGCCGGGCGGCACTCAGCTCGGCGGCACCGCGTTGCAGGGCTGCCACCGGACGCAGCGTCAGCCCGACCAGCCACCAGGTCAGTGCCGCCATGATCGCCACCACCGCCGGGCCACCGAGCAGCAGGCCGCGCCGCAGCAACCGGGACGAGTCGTTCAGCCGGCCCAGCGCGGTGCCGACCAGCACGGTGCGCTGGCCGGACTTCAGGTCCGCGCGTACCCCGACCACCCGCAGCGGCTCGTCCAGCGAGGCCCGCTCGCCCGACACCGTCAGCTCCAGCCCGGTACGCACCCGCGCCAGGTCGCCGGGCTCGAGCACCGACACGGCGGTGTCGGCGCCCGGCGAGGCGGCCACCACCCGGTTGTCGGCGTCGACCACCTGCACCAACGACACCCCGCCGCTGCCGGCCAGCACCTGCGCCGGTAACCGGCCGGACTGCACCAGCGCGGCCACCTCGGAGCCGGACCGGTGCGCCGAGGAGTCCAGCGTGTTCAGCAGCGCGGCCCGGACCGCCACCAGCAGCACCACCCCGGCCAGCGCCAGCGCCACGCTGAACAGCGCGGTGGCCAGCACGGTGATCCGGGCCCGCAGCGACCGGTGCCGCCACCAGCGCGGCAGCGAGCGCCACGGCCGGTCAGCCGCCATCGGTTGCCAGCCGGTAGCCGGCCCCGCGCACCGTCTGCACCGCATGCCGTCCGAACGGCAGGTCGATCTTGCGGCGCAGGTAGCCGACGTAGACCTCGATCACGTTGGCGTCGCCCTCGTAGTGGGCGTCCCACACGTGATGCAGGATGTCGGCCTTGCTGACCGCCTCACCGGCCCTGCGCATCAGGTACTCCAGCAGCGAGAACTCCCGCGGCGTCAGCTCGATCTCGGTCTCGCCCCGGTGCACCGCGCGGGCGGCCGGGTCCAGGGTCAGGTCGCCGCAGGCCAGGATGGCCGGCCGGGGCCGGACGCCGCGGCGCAGCACCGCGCGCAGCCGGGCCAGCAGCACCACGAACGAGAACGGCTTGACCAGGTAGTCGTCGGCGCCCAGATCCAGCGCGTCGGCCTCGTCGTACTCGCCGTCCTTGGCCGACAGCACCAGCACCGGCACCCAGTTCTGCTCGGCCCGCAGCGCCTGGATCAGCCGGTAGCCCGACAGGCCGGGCAGCATGATGTCGCAGACGATCGCGTCGTAGCTGTTCTCCCGGGCCAGGTGCAGGCCGTCCGGGCCGTTGAAGGCCACCTCGACGGTGAAGCCCTCGGCGACCAGCCCGCGCTGCAACGCGGTCGCCATCCGCGGCTCGTCCTCGACGATGAGCAACCGCATCAGCACTCCACCTCCTCCGGCCGGGCCGCCGGCCCCCAGCATGGCGCGATCATCGGCCCAGCGGCTCAGCATCGGCTCAGGCTCGCTCAGGCTGCCCACAGCCTGCCCGACCGATCCTGGGGACATGCCTGAGCCTTCCAGCACCGCCGGCCCCGACCCCCGCCCGGTTTCCGAGCGCCGTTCCGGCCCCGGCCGGCACTGGCGGCTGACCCGGTGGCTGGCACCGGCCGCGGTCGCCTCGGTGATCGCGCTGCTGGCCAGCGGGGTGCTGGACGCCGGCGCCGACCCCAACCTGCCGCCCCAGACAGCCGCCCAGCTGCTGGCCGCCGTCGGCGATGCCAAGCTGGTCGGCTTCTCCGGAACCGTGGTGGAGAAGGCCTCGCTCGGACTGCCCGAGCTGCCGCAGGTAGCCGGCGCCGACCCGGCGACCGGGCTGGCCGGGCTGCTGACCGGTTCGCACACCATCCGGCTCTGGTACGGCGGCCAGACCCGGCAGCGGATCGCGCTGCTGAGCTCGCTCGGCGAACAAGACGTGTTCCGCAACGGCCGCGAGCTGTGGCAGTGGAACTCCGACACCCGGACGGCCAGCCACATCGTGCTGCCGGCCGACGCCGCGGCCCACCCGGGTACCCCGCTGGCGATCACCCCCGACGAGGCCGCCCGCCGGGCGCTGGCGCTGATCGACCCGTCCACCGTGGTGACCACCGACCGGGCGGCGCTGGTGGCCGGGCGGGCCGCCTACGTCCTGGTGCTGCGCCCGCGGGACGAGCGCTCGCGGGTGGGTTCGGTGCGGATCTCGGTGGACGGCAAGACCAAGATCCCGTTGGGCGTCCAGGTCCTGGCGCGCGGTTCGGACCGGCCGGCGATCGACGTCAGCTTCACCCGGTTCTCCGACGTGATGCCCAGTGCGGACAACTTCGACTGGACGCCGCCGGCCGGCGTGCAGGTCAAGGAGGACGGCGCGGCCAACCCGGCGGCCCCGTCGATCCCGTCCGGCAAGGACCCGTCCGGTAAGGACCGACCCGGCATCAGCACCACCGGCACCGGCTGGACCACGGTGGTGAAGCTGACCGGCGCGTCCGGGCTGCCGCAATCGGCCGCCGGCTCCGAACCCGGCGGCCTGGGCGCGGTGCTGGCCGGCCTGCCCGAGGTGCGGGGCAGCTGGGGGTCCGGGCGGCTGCTGCGCTCGGCGCTGCTGTCGGCGCTGATCACCGACGACGGCCGGACCTACGTCGGAGCGGTCGATCCCGAGCTGCTCTACGCCGCCGCGGCCGCGAAGTGACCCAGCTGACCCGGTCGCGGATCCTGCCAGCGCAGCCCGCGGTGGCCGCCGACCCGACGCAACCGGCTATCGCGACCACCGGGCTGACCAAGCGGTTCCGGGGTGGCCAGGTCGCGGTGGCCGGCATCGACCTGGCGGTGCCGTCCGGCTCGGTGTTCGGCTTCCTCGGCCCGAACGGCTCGGGCAAGACCACCACGATCCGGATGCTGCTGGGGCTGATCTACCCCACTGCCGGAACGGTGTCGCTGCTCGGCTCGCCGATTCCGGCCGAGGCCCGCCGGGTGCTGCCCGAGGTCGGCGCGCTGGTCGAGGGCCCGGCGTTCCACCCCTACCTGTCCGGCCGGGCGAACCTGGCCCGGCTGGATGCCGCCGACCTGGCAGCGGACCGGCGCGGTGCGCGCGACCGGATCGGCAGTGCGCTGGAGCGGGTGGGCCTGAGCGCGGCCGCCAACAAGCGGTACCGCAACTACTCCCTCGGCATGCGGCAGCGGCTGGGCATCGCCGCCGCGCTGCTGCAGCCACGTCGGCTGCTGGTCCTGGACGAGCCGACCAACGGCCTGGACCCGCAGGGCACCCGGGAGGTGAGGCACCTGATCGGCGAGCTGGCCGCGGACGGGATCACGGTGTTCGTCTCCTCGCACCTGCTCAGCGAGGTGTCGCAGGTCTGCAGCCACGTCGGGGTGATGCGTACCGGGAGCCTGGTGTGGCAGGGCTCGATGGCCGAGCTGGCCGCCCAGCAGCGGGTCCGGGTCAGCGTCGAGTCGCTGGATTCCAGCGCTGCCAAGGCGGTGCTGGCCGATCTGGGGCTGGCCGAGATCACCGAGCAGGACGGCTGCGCCTCGGCCGAGCTCGGGCAGGCTCGGCCCGAGTCCGTGGTGGCCGCGCTGGTCGCCGCCGGGGTGGGGGTACGGGGCTTCACCGTCGCCAAGCCCAACCTCGAGGACATCTTCGTCCAGCTCACCGGGGAGGGCTTCGATGTCAGCGGTTGAGACGACCCCGGCGGTACTCGGCAGGAACGGGACCGAGCGCCGGCCGGCCCGGTTCGGCGGCCGGCTGCTGGCCAGCGAGATCGGCATGGTGCTGCGTCGGCGGCGCAACCAGTTGCTGCTGCTGGCCCTGGCGGCGATCCCGGTGATCATCGGGGTGGCGGTCAAGCTCACCACCGATCCCGGCTCCGGCGAGTCGGCCGGCCTGCTCGGCGACATCACCAACAACGGCATCTTCGTCTCGTTCACCGCGCTGGTGGTGGTGATCCCGGTGTTCCTGCCGATGGCGGTGTCGGTGGTGGTCGGCGAGTCGATCGCCGGCGAGGCGGGCACCGGCACCCTGCGCTACCTGCTCACGGTGCCGGTCAGCCGCACCCGGCTGCTGCTGGTCAAGTTCGCCGCGGCGGCGGTCTGGTGCCTGGTGACCGCCTCGGCGGTGGCGGTGGCGGGACTGATAACCGGCTTCGCACTGTTCCCGGCCGGCCGGGTCACCCTGCTCTCGGGCACCCAGGTCAGCCTGGCCAACGGGATCGGCCGGCTGGCGCTGGTGGTCGGCTACGCGGCGCTGATGATGCTGGCCATCGCCGCGATCGGGCTGTTCATCTCGACCCTGACCGAGGTGCCGATCGCGGCGATGGCCGCGGTGCTGTCGGCGGCGGTGCTGATGCAGGTACTGGTGGCGGTGCCGCAGCTGCACGCGCTGCGGCCGTGGCTGATCAGCGACTACCTGCTCCGCTTCTCCGACGTGCTGCGCGACCCGCTGTCGCTGACCGGCCTGGTGCCCGGCGTCCGGGCGGCGCTGTGCTACCTGGTGCTGTTCGGCCTGCTGGCCTGGTCGCGGCTGAGCACCAAGGACATCAGCAGCTGAGCCGGGCGGTACGGTCGCCGGGTGTCCGAATGGGTCCGGCTGGCCGTCGGCCTGCTGGCGTTGCTGGCGATCGCGACCGGCGTCTCCCGGATCGGCCGGCTGGACCGGCACCGCGACCTGCTGGTGGCCGCGCTGCGGGCGGTGCTGCAACTGGCGTTCGTGGCGGCCGCGTTGCGCGGGGTGTTCGCGGCGCCCCTGACCTCGTTCGCGGTGGTGGCGGTGATGTTCACGGTCGCCACCTGGACCGCCGCCCGGCGGCTCGAGGGCATCGACGGGGCGCTGCCGGCGGTGCTGCTGTCGTGCGGCACCGGTGCCGCGGTGGTGATCGCGATCGTCGTCGCGCTGCCCACCCTGGACCGCGACGTGCGCACCTTCGTGGCGGTGTCGGGCATCGTGCTGGGCGGCACCATGACCGCGGCCACGCTGGCCGGCCGGCACCTGCGCGAGGGGCTGCGCCGGCGCCGGGACGAGGTGGAGGCCTGGCTCTCGATCGGGGCGACCCCGCGCCAGGCGGTGCGTGAGGTCGCGCGGTGGGCGGCGTCCGAGGCCCTGGTGCCGGCGCTGGACCAGACCCGGACGGTCGGGCTGGTGACACTGCCCGGCGCGTTCATCGGGGCGCTGCTCGGCGGCGCCAGCGCCGTCCAGGCGGCCAGGTTCCAGGTCGTCGTGCTGGTCGGGCTGCTGGCCGCCGAGGTGATCACCGTGGTGCTGCTGACCTACCTGCTAGGCGCGCCCCGCACCCTGCCGGCCGAACAGCCGTAACGGGGCTCTTTCCAGGACCGAAGTGCATCGCGCACCTCCGGACGATCCGTCCTGGTTCGGGACGGGGCTCGACGGGCGCCGCGAGCTACAGGCTGTTGTCCGGGTCGTAGCGCACCGACTCCGGGACGGCGTCGGCCTCGACGGACACCTCGGTGCCGTACTCCTCGGCTGCCCGCCGGTGCCGCAGCAGGTCCCAGCACCGGTCGAGTTCGCGCTCGATGGCCTCCAGCCGGGTGCGCTCGGCCGAGTTCAACCCGATGCCGGTGTGCGTCGAGCGCAGCTGGTGTTCCTCGGCGACGAGGTCGTGGATCTGCTGCAGGATCGGCTGCTCACTGTCGTGCGACATGGCTGACATCCCCTCAACGAGGCCCGGGAATGGTCCGGACCGCAAGCAGCTCAACCCTACGACCAGCCGGCCGCCGGTTCAGCTCGAACCGTCGGCGCACAGCCGTCGCCGGATCCACTGACCGGCCTCGGCCAACGGCAGCCGGTCGTGCAGGATCAGCTCGGCGAATTCGATGGCGGCCTCGGAGAGCCGGCCGTCGGCCGAGGTCGCCGCGTCGCCGCGGACCCGGGTGAACCACCGGGTCAGCCTGGCACCCAGCCAGACCACCGCCACCGCGGTCCCGCTGAAGTGCCGCACCTGCCCGCTGCTGCCGTCGTCGAACTCCGGACGGAATCCCCCACCACGGAACAGGTTTCGGCCACCGGTTGCCAGGTCCAGCAGCGCCTGCGGCCCGCGCCTGATGCCGGCACCCTGCCGTCCCAGCCGGATCAGGAACGCGCGGCCGCTGATCCGATCCTCACCCAGCCGGGCAACCAGGGCGACCAGGCCGGAACAACCGTGATCGGCTGCCACGAAGCGCACCGTCCCATTCCGCTGTCGCAGGGTTGGTATCCGGTGCTGTCAGGGAAAACCGCACCGGCGAGGAGAACACCGAACGGCAAAGGTAATGCAACCGGACCTCTTGGACTCGTGTTGCGGCCGACTGTGTCGATCGGTAATTTCTGCACACCCACCCAACGATCATGAGACGGAGCTGTACATGGCCGAGGCGTCAGAGCTCGAGAACTACCAAGCCATCGCCGAGCGGCACCACGAAGCCGCCTCGCAGCACGACTCGGCCGCCCACCACCACCGCCAGGCGGCATTCTTCCTCTCGGTGGGCGAGGGAGCCCGCGCCCGGCAGCACGGCCTGACGGCGCTGGAGCACCAGCGCCAGGCCCAGGAGGCCGGCGAGGCCACCCGGAGCTGGGACGACTACGACCTCGACGTCAACTTCCAGACGCTGGAAGGCGTCAACACCCCGCGGATCACCAGCAAGTCGCTGTGCACCCCGACCTGCCCCGACGGCACCGGCCGCAGCTTCTGCTGCTCCGGTTTCGGCATGCTGTGCTGAGCAGTCCTGTTCCGCACCTTCGGTTGACCGCACCTTGCTCTACCGACCGCTGAGCGCGTTCCTCGTCCGAGCCCCGGCGTTGCCGTTGGCAACCTTCGGTTCGGACGAGGAACCGGCCGGCGGACTGCTGTCCGAGGCCGTGGCGGTGGCGAGTCCGGCGGTCACCGACAGCCGCGGTTCGGCCGACGGCGACCCTCGGCGCGAGCAGCGCCTGCGGCGCACGCTGACCCGGTACCGGACCCGGATGAGCACCCGGTCGACCCCGTTCGGTTTGTTCGCCGGTGTCGCCACCGGCACCCTGGGCTCGCCCACCTGCCTGACCATGGGACCGGTCGAGCAGTGGCGCAAGCGCTCGCGGCCGGACATGGAATGGCTGCTGCGGCTGGTCAAGGACTGGGAGCGGACCGAGGCCATCGCCGGCGGACTGCGGGTCCGGCCGCACCCCGCCGCGTACCGGCAGGGGTCCCGGTTCGTGCTCCCGTACGCCTCGAGCTGGGCAGATCCCGACGCGCGGGCCGAGAAGCGAGCCAACCTCACCGTCCGGGCCACCCGGCCCGCCGTGCTCGCCCTGCAGCTCGCCGTCGATGAGCCCACCGTGGACGAACTCGTCGCCGCGATCTGCCGGGCCCAGCCGGGAGCGCCGGAATCCCGGGTCCGGCAGTTGGTCGCCGGCCTGGTCGCGAACGAGGTACTGGTCACCGAGCTGGTGCCACCGGCCAACTCACCCGACGCGTTGGAGCACGTTCTGCAGAAATTGCGGGCGATTCCCGGCGCGGCTGCCGAACATGCCGCGCTGAGCGAGGTGCGCGAGCTGCTGGCCGCCTACGACGCCTGCGTCCCCGGCCAGGGTGAGGCCCGGCTGGCCGCGGCCCGGGCCACGATGTCGGCGCTGGCACCGGCCGCCCATTGCGTGCAGGTCGATCTCGCCTTCGCCGGGGCGCAGGTGAGCCTGCCCGACACAGTGGGCGAGGAGATCGCGGCAACCGCCGACTGCATCATGCGGCTGACCAGCCAGCCGACGGGGCTTGCCCACCTGCGCTCCTACCACGCCGCCTTCCTCGAGCACTACGGTGCCGGTCGCGAGGTCGCGGTGCTGGAGGCTCTCAGCGACGAGGTGGGCATCGGCCCGCCGGACACCTACTCCTACCCCTTCGGCGACGCGCCGCCGCCGGCCCGGCCCAGCACGGCCGAAACCCCGTGGCGCACCGTCGTCCGGCTCGCGCTGGCCGCTCAGCTGCTGGGTCGGCAGGAGTTCGAGGTGACTCCGGCGCTGATCGAGGAGCTGGCACCGGCCCTCGATCCCGCCGAGGTCCCGTTCGCCCTGGAACTGTTCGCCGAACTGGTCACCGAGTCGACCCAGGCCCTAGACCAGGGAGCCTTCGATCTGGTGCTGTCGCCGATCATGGCCTCCTTCGGCGCCGGTCGCGCGTTCGGCCGGTTCAACACGTTGCTGAAACCGGATCTGGAGCAGGCCTACCTCGACCACTTCCGCAGGGAGGAGGCCCACAGGGCGCCGACCGTGTTCGCCGAGCTGGCCCACCTGCCGCCGGCCGGCCGGTTGGCCAACGTCTCGATGGTGCCGAACTGGCGGCTGCACCAGCTGGCGGTCGGTGGCTTCGGCTCGGGCGAGGCCACCCGACTGGAGCTTGCCGACGTGACGGTCTACGCCTGCCAGCGCGGCCTGCACCTCAGGGTGAACGGCAAGGACCTGGTGGTCACCGCGACCCAGATGGTCAACGTCGACCTGCTGCCCAACGTCTGCCGGTTCCTGCTCGAGGTGTCGATCGAGGGGGTGCGGCTGCCCGGATCGGTGAACTGGGACAACTCGCTCGCACTGCCCCGGTTGCCCCGGATCCGTTACGGGCGAACGGTATTGGCTCCCCAGACCTGGCAGATCGCGGCTACCGACCCGCTTGCCCGGCTGGCCGGCCGCGACGAGTGGCGACCGGCGTTCCAGGCCTGGTGCGACTCCTTCGAGGTACCGCGCTTCGTCCAACTGGTCAACGACGATCGACGCCTGCTGCTGGACCTCACGGTGCCCGACCACGCCGAGGAGATCCAACGTCAGGTTCGCACCGCCGGCTCGGCGACCCTGCTGGAACGCCTCGGCGGCCTGGACGCGGCGGCGCTCGACGGGCCGAACGGCGCCCGGCACGTCCTGGAAGGGGTATTCCCGGTCGAGCTGGCCGGCAGCACCGGCGGCGGCCATCACCACCCGGCCGGGCGGGTCGCCGAACGGCTACCGGACGTCGAGCGGCAGCACGGGCCGGGCAGCAACTGGCTGTACCTGCGCCTGTACGGATCCCGGCACCGGCAGGACGAGCTGCTCGCCGATCATGTGCTGCCGCTGGCGCATTCGGCGCTGGACGAGGGACTGTGCACGTCCTGGTTCTACCTGCGCTACGCCGATCCGCGCCCGCACCTGCGGCTGCGGTTCTTCGGCGAGCCGGCGTCGCTGCTGGCGCTGCTGGGCCGTACCGAGGCGTGGGCGCGCGGGTTGCGTACCGAGGCGATCCTGAGGTCGGTGGAGGTAGGCACCTACGAACAGGAGATCGAACGCTACGGCGGACCGGAGCTGATGGCACCCGCCGAAGCGGTGTTCGCGGCCGACAGCACGCTGTGCGCCCGGTTCCTGGCGAGCAGCCGGGCCCGCCGGCTCACCCTGGACAGCCGTTCGATGGCGGCACTGGCCTGCCTCGACCTGATGGACCGGGTGCCCGGGCTGCCACCGGCCGGCCCGCGCCCGATCGCGGCGTCGCTGGCGGCCGGCCTGCTGACCCGCGAACTCCGGTCGCTGGCCGCGGCGCTGTGGCTGCCCGCCGACCGCCTCGCCGTGGACAGCGCGGACGCCCAGGCGGTCCGGACGCTGCTGACCGAGCGGGCACCGGCCCTGGCCGGGTACCGGGCCGCGGTCGAGCGGCAGCCGGCCCCGGTGGCGCTGCCCGAGATCCTCAGTAGCTTCCTCCACATGCACTGCAACCGGATTCTCGCCGATCCCAGCCCCGAGGCCGAGGACACCGTGCTGGCGCTGGCGGTCAAGCTGCACCGCTGGCGGGCTGCCATGCACCGTGCCGGCCAGGTCGGCTAGCCGGGCATGCGAGCGCACCGCGCGACCGGCTGGCTGCCGGTGGACGCACCCGTTGCCGGCCGGGCGCTGCGTACCGCCGCGGCGGTGGCCGACCGGCTCGCCGATCCGGACGCCGTCCGGGCCGTGGTCTGCGCCGACGGCAACGTCGGAGTGTTCGCCGACCATCCGTGGAACCCGCTCGGGCTGAGTCACGGCTACCCGGGCACCATGCTGCTCTTCGGCGAGTTGGACCGACAGTTTCCGGACCAGGGTTGGGACCGCAAGGGCCGGGCACACGTGCTGGCCCTGCTGCGTGAACTCGAATCGGCAGGTTTTCCTGAGGCTTCGCTGTTCGGTGGCGGTGCCGGGATCAGCCTGGCGCTGTGGGCGTTGTCCCGCGATCGCAGCCGGTACCGGCCGGCCGCCGACAAGCTCGACGCGGCGTTGCTGGCCGGCACCGAGCGGCTGCTCGGCGAGATCGGGCTGCTGGACGGCGGCAGCAGCATGGCCGCCTACGACGCCATCCAGGGGATCGCGGGGATCACCCGGTATCTACTGGTGATGCCGGACGGCTCACCGGTACTCCGGTTGGCGTTGGAGTAC
>Ga0247773_1000754_pt1 | contig 11655 bp, 9 predicted proteins | sample UWRJL092311B6_FD_179934 | JGI IMG/M metagenome (GOLD analysis project Ga0247773, IMG submission 179934) | Plant litter microbial communities from Arlington Agricultural Research Station in Wisconsin, United States - UWRJ-L092-311B-6 | ecosystem: Environmental > Terrestrial > Plant litter >...
GGTACTTCTCGTTGTTCACCTGCGCCCGGCGGCGCAGCTCCACGTGCCCGGCCACCTGATCGTAGTACGCTTCCTCGGCGGTGGAGCGGGTGCCGTTGTCCTCGATCACCACGTTGCCGGTGGCCGTCATGTAGCGGTCGCCCACGCTGGTCACGCGGTCCCCGTCGATCTCCATGGGGTTGCGCCGCCGGGCGCCGTCGCCGCCGCCGCCACGCGGGCGCACCGTCACGTGCGGGCGCTGCAGCGCGGTGGCGGTGCTCTGGGGGCGGCCCACCATGGCGCGGAAGTACTCCAGCTCGGGACCGCGCAGGGTGCTGCCCTGACCCTTGTCGGTGAACACCACGTTGCCGGTGGCGTAGAGGCGCCCGGTGGCGCTGTTGTAGATGGCCATGTCGCTGGTGAGCGACTTGCCGGGGTCGCCGTAGTCCACGCGCCGGAAGAGGTGCACCTCGTTCTGCGACTGGTAGAGCACGGCGCTGTCGGCGCGCAGCTCCTCGCCGTTGGCGCAGCGCACCAGCAGCGGCCCCTGCGCGTTGATCACGCGGTTGGGCTCGGCGCCCACCACGGTGTAGTTGCCCGCCTGGCTCACCAGGTTGCAGGTGTTGGCCTGCGCGCCCAGCCGCGGCGCCGCGAGCGCCGCCAGCACGGCCGCGGCCCAGAGGATGCGCCGCATCAGAAGCGGAACCCCCCTTCGCCGACCTTGACGCCCTTCACCACCGCGTTCTTCCCCTGCAGGTTGGTGAAGGCGGCGTTGGAGGTGAAGCCCTCGGTGATCAGCGTCTGCCCGTTCTCCACGATGGTGGTGGACACGGTGCTCCACACGCGGTCGGCGCGCTGGTCCCAGTGCAGCTCCTGGGTGGTGATGGTGCGCATCCCCTTGTCGCCCTGGGTGATCAGCACCACGTTGCCGCGCGCCGTCATCATCCCGCTCTGCTGGTCGTACTCGCCGGTCTTCGACGTGAGGTTGCTCGGCTTGCGCCCGGGCTCGTAGAACACCAGGTGCACCTTCTTCATCTGCGTGTTGGTCTGGCCGGCCGGCGTCTCGGCGGTGTCGGCGGTCAGGTCGGCCTTCATGGCGCCGGCCTCGGTGATCTTCAGCCGCATCCCGATGGTCACCTGGTTGCTGTTGGCGTCCATGTCCACGCCCGGCGCCACCGGCGCCTCCTTGCAGGCGGCGGGGATCAGGGCCAGGAGCAGCAGCGGCACCACGCGGAACGGCTTCATCATCTCCAGTCGGTCGACGGAAGTACGAAAGTGCGAAGTACGAAAGTACGGGCTGGGGATCGGTTCGGCGCCACCCTCTCCCACCTTGTCACACCGCGCCGGCGCGCATCAGGTCGTGCAGGTGCACCAACCCCAGCACGCGCCCGTCGTCGCCCAGCACCGGCAGCGCCATCACCCCGTGGCGCTCCATCACCCCCACCGCGGCGGCGGCCAGCTGGCCGGCCTCGGCCGTGAGGGGCCGGTGCGTCATCACGTCGCGTACGGCGATGGCGAAGAACTGTTCCTGGCGCTCCATCAGCCGCGCCAGGTCGCCGCTGGTCACCACCCCCAGCAGCCGGCGCTCGGCGTCCACCACGGCCACGGTGCCGCGCCGCTCCGCGAGCTGGACCACGCATTCGCGCATGGTCGCATCGGGCCCCAGCAGCGGCAAGTCGCGCGTGACCATCACGTCCTCAACCCGCAGAAGCAGGCGCCGGCCCAGCGCGCCGCCCGGGTGCAGCCGGGCGAAGTCGTCGCGCCCGAAGCCGCGCCGCAGGAGGAGCGCGACGGCCAGCGCGTCGCCCATCGCCAGCGCCGCCGTCGTGCTCGACGTGGGTGCCAGGTCGTGCGGGCAGGCCTCCTCGGCCACCGAGCAGTCGAGCACGAACTCCGACTGCCGGGCGAGGGAAGATTCCACCCGCCCCGTCATCGCCACCAGCCGCACCCCCATCCGTCCGAGATATTCCACCAGCCCGCGCAGCTCGTCGCTCTCGCCGCTCTTGGAGAGGAGGACGGCCACGTCGCCGGTGCCCACGATCCCCAGGTCGCCGTGCAGCGCCTCCACGGGGTGGAGGAAGGTGGCGGGGGTTCCGGTGGACGTCATCGTGGCCGCGATCTTCCGCGCGATGATCCCGCTCTTCCCCACCCCGCTCACGATCACGCGCCCCGTGGCCTGGACGATGGCGTCCACCGCCCCCGCGAAGTCGGCGCCGATGCGGTCCTCCAGGTCGGCCACGGCGCGGGCCTCCTGGCGGATCACGCGGCGGGCGCGCTCCAGCGTTTCGCTGACGGAGAGCGCCACCCCTTCCTCGAACGTCGCGAGCGTGTCGGTCATTGCCCGGCGCTCCGGCCGGCGTCGCCCTCGCGCTCGGCCACGTAAGCCTCCACCCGCTCGTGCCACACGCCGCGCGCGCCCAGCAGCGCCTCGGCGAACTCGCGCACCGCGCCGCGGCCGCCCTCGCGCTGGGCCGCCCACACCGCGCAGGCCCGCGCGTCGGCGGTGGCGTTGCCCACCACGGCGGGAAAGCCCACGCGGCGCAGGATAGGCAGGTCGGGGAGGTCGTCGCCCAGGAAGGCGGCCTCCTCCCAGCCGATCCCCAGCCGGTCCAGGATCTCCTGCACGATCTTGAGCTTGTTGGCCGTGCGGTCCTGGTGCACCTCGTCGATCTCCAGCTCCTTCGCGCGGATCGCCACCGCGCGGCTCTCGCGGCCGGTGACGATGGAGACCAGGATCCCGGCCTCCTTCATCAGCCGGATCCCCAGCCCGTCCTGGATGTCGAAGCGCTTCAGCTCCACCGGCTCGCCGCTCTCGGTGGCGCCGATGTAGGCGCCGCCGTCGGTCATCACCCCGTCCACGTCCAGGAAGACGATGCGGATGCGGTTCGCCAGCTCGGCCGCGATCGGCTCAGCCACGGGCGCCCGCCTCCCAGTCGAACGGATGCACCGCGGCGCGGATCTCCAGCACCTGCTCCAGCAGCGGGCGGAGCCGCGCCAGCGGGAGCATGTTGGTGGTGTCGGACAGGCCGCGCGCGGGGTCGGGGTGCGTCTCCAGGAACACCGCGTCGGCGCCGGCGGCCACCGCGGCGCGCACCAGCGCCGGGATGTGCCCCGGCTCGCCGCCGCTGATGCCCGCGCCCTCGCCCGGCCGCTGCACCGAGTGGGTGCCGTCGAAGATGGCCGGCGCGCCGCACGCCTGGCGCATCAGCGCGAACGAGCGCATGTCCACCACCAGGTTGCCGTAGCCGAAGAACGTCCCCCGCTCGGTCACCGCCACCCCGGCCGAACCGGCGCCACGCACCTTGGCCACCGCGCCCTTCATCTCGGCCGGCCCCATCCACTGCCCCTTCTTCACGTTCACCGGCCGCCCCGTCTGGCCCGCGGCGACCAGCAGGTCGGTCTGGCGGCAGAGGAAGGCGGGGATCTGGAGGACGTCCACCACCTCGGCCACGGCCGCGCACTGCGCCGGCTCGTGCACGTCGGTGAGCAGCGGCAGGCCGGTGGCCGAGCGCACCCGCTCCAGCTTCGCCAGCCCCTCGTCCACTCCGGGACCGCGCGGCGAGCCGGGGGACGAGCGGTTGGCCTTGTCGAAGCTGGCCTTGAAGACGATCGGCAGCCCCAGGTCGTCGGCGATCCGCGCCAGCGCCTCGGCCACGGTCAGGTTCAGCGCGTCGCTCTCCAGCACGCAGGGCCCGGCGATCAGCCAGAAGGGCGCGCCCACGCGAAAGAGGCCGGCGACGTCGTGCAACGCCGCGGGATACGACCGCGCCGGCGCGGTGATCTCCATCTCCGGCAGCAGCTCGCCCACGGGAAGCCCCCGCAGCACCTCGGGCGCGTGCACGCGCCCGTCGCGGCTCTCGCCCACGCTCAGTCCCCCGCGAGCGCGGCCACCGGCCGCTGCCGCGCGTCGGCGCCACCCGCCCCGTTCGCCGGGGCCGCGCCGGAGGCATCGGCCGCGGCGGAGGCGTCGGACGATTCGGTCGTGGCGGATGCATCGGGCGCGTCAGACGAGTCCGACGCGTCGGACGTCGCGGACGCGGCGACGGGGCCGCGGCGCTGGACGGCGGCGGCCACGAAGCCGGCGAACAGCGGGTGCGGCTGGTCGGGGCGGCTCTTGAGCTCGGGGTGCGCCTGGGTGGCCACGAACCACGGATGGTCGGGAAGCTCGATCATCTCCACCAGGTTGCCGTCGGGCGAGACGCCGCTCACCCGCAGGCCGTGCTCGTCCAGCGTCTCGCGGTAGGCGTTGTTCACCTCGTAGCGGTGCCGGTGGCGCTCGCTGATCTCCTGCGCGCCGTAGATCTCGGCGGCCAGGCTCCCCGGCGTGAGCCGCGCGGTGTAGGCGCCCAGGCGCTGCGTGCCGCCCAGGTCGGTGATCTCGCGCTGCGAGTTCATCAGGCAGATCACCGGGTCGGCCGTCTTGTCGTCCCACTCGGCGCTGTGCGCGCCCTCGATGCCGCACACCGAGCGGCTGAACTCGATCACCGCCGTCTGCAGCCCCAGGCAGATGCCGAAGAAGGGGAGGCCGTTCTCGCGCGCCCAGCCGATGGCCGAGAGCATCCCCTCCACCCCGCGCACCCCGAAGCCGCCGGGGATCAGCAGGCCATGGTAGGCCGCCAGCTTGTCCGCGCTCTGCCCGTTCTCGAAATCTTCCGAGCTGAGCCAGTCGATCCGCACCTTCACGTCGTTGGCGATGCCGCCGTGGATCAGCGCCTCCTGCACGCTCTTGTAGCTGTCGATCAGCGCCACGTACTTGCCCACCACGGCGATGCGCACCTCGCCATTCTTCGGCGACTTGACCCGCTCCACCAGCTGCCGCCAGCCGGCCAGGTCGGGGCGCTCGGTGTGCAGCCCCAGCTTGCTGGCCACCAGCTCGTCCAGCCGCTGGCGCGCGTAGTCGAGCGGCACCTCGTAGATGGTGCTCGCGTCGCGCGCCTCGATCACCGCGTTCACGTCCACGTTGCAGAAGAGCGCGATCTTGCGCTTCATCTCGGGGCTGATCGGGTGCTCGCTGCGGCAGACGAGGACGTCGGGCTGGATCCCGATCTCCATCAGCTCGCGCACCGAGTGCTGCGTGGGCTTGGTCTTCAGCTCGCCCGCGGCGGCGATGTAGGGGATCAGGGTGAGGTGGATGAACAGCGTGTGCTCGCGCCCCACCTCCTGCCGGTACTGGCGGATCGCCTCCAGGAACGGCAGCGACTCGATGTCGCCCACCGTGCCGCCGATCTCGGTGATCACCACGTCGTGGTTGGGCGCCAGCCGGCGGATGGCGCCCTTGATGGCGTCGGTGATGTGCGGGATCACCTGCACCGTGGCGCCCAGGTACTCGCCGCGCCGCTCGCGGGTGATCACGTCCTGGTAGATGCGGCCCGTGGTGATGCTGTTGGCCTGCGACAGCGACTCGCCCACGAAGCGCTCGTAGTGCCCCAGGTCCAGGTCGGTCTCGGCGCCGTCGTCGGTCACGAACACCTCGCCGTGCTGGAACGGCGAAAGGGTGCCCGGATCGACGTTGATGTAGGGATCGAACTTCTGGATGGTCACGCGGAGGCCGCGCTCCACCAGCAGCCGGCCGATGGAGGCCGCGGCGATCCCCTTGCCCAGCGACGAGACCACGCCGCCGGTGACGAAGATGTACTTGGTGGGCGCCGTGTTCAGGGCGGTCATGTGCGTGCTCGCTCCAGGGTGGCCTGGCTCTGCAGGATGATCCGTTCGGCGCGGGCCGCGTCGGCCGGGGTGTCCACCCCGCCCTCGGCCGGCTCGCCCACCGCCACGCCGATCCCCAGGCCGGTGGCGAGCGCGCGCAGCTGCTCCAGCTTCTCGATGCGCTCCAGCTCGCCTTCGGGGAGCGACACCCAGCGCAGCAGCGCCTCGCGCGTGTATGCGTACACCCCCACGTGGCGCAGGTAGGCGCCCGTGGAGAAATCCGGCTGTGCGTCGCGGGGATGCGGCACGGCGGCGCGGCTGAAGTACAGTGCGCGCCCGTCGTCGCCGCGCACCACCTTCACCACCGACGCCTCGCGCCACTCGTCCGCCGAGCGGATGGGTGTGGCCACCGTCCCCACGTCCCAGCCGCCGCCGGAGACGAGACCCGCCGCGGCTTCCAGGTGGTCGCGGCGCACGAAGGGCTCGTCGCCCTGCACGTTCACGATCACCTGGTAGCCGCGGTACTCCGGCCGCCGCGCCACCTCGGCCACCCGATCGGTGCCCGACGGATGGTCTTCGCGCGTGAGCACCGCCTCGGCGCCGAATCCCGTCGCCGCTTCCGCGACCTCGGCCGAGTCGGTGGCGAGGACGATCTCGTCGAATACACCAGACGCGACGGAGCGGCGCCAGACCCACTCGATGAGCGGCCTGCCGGCGACGAGGTGCAGCGGTTTGCGGGGAAGACGGGCGGAGCCGAGTCGGGCTGGGATCACCCCGAGGACGCGTGTGGTCATCGGGTTCCCGGCCCCAGGCGGGGGGACTGGACGCGGCGAGCGGCTGCAATAATCACGCCATGCAACGTAACCTGCCGTGCACAGATTGTCAAAGCGCCAGACGGGCCACCGGTGGCACGTTCATCCCCCGCTCACGCCGGGCTCATCGTCCCGCCATCCGCCGCAGGGTACGCCTGGCCGCGGCTCGCGCTCCGGATGCGGGCCCGAGAGATGCCGGTGGGACGGATGAAAGGCGTGGAGCACGGACGACAAAAGAACATAACAGGCGGCACAGGGCTCCGCACCAGTCTCCGCCAATCCGCCTTCGATCCACCGTCGACCCGCCGCCGGCCTGCCGCCGATCCACCGCGACAATCCGCCGCCGACGCCTGCGGACCCCACCGTCGGCCCGCCCGCCCCGCTCGGGTCACGCACGCGATGGCGGCAGCCCGTACCCGCGGGCGAACTGAAGACGGGCGGGATGGAATGATCCCGCCGTGCGCGTTGTCCAATGGATTCGGTGGTCGGGACAGGGCACGCCGCCACGCCCGCGAGGCGCGGCGATGGAGGGAGGGAAAACCCGGCGCCGCACGTTGGCGCCAACCCTCGCGCAGGCGTCTGGATGCCAGGCCGTTGCTGCATCCGGCGGGGTTGCGGCAGCCATGCGCAAACCTTGTGCGGCGGCCCACTTGCGCATATGTTTCACCCGCATTCCATCTGGTCTATCTCGCCCGGCCGCGTCTCGGCCCGCAACAGCATCCTTTGACTCGGATGCGCGCAAGCGCGCCCCAGACCTACCCCATACTGCCACACGCCCCGATGAGAAACCTGAGCATCGCCCTTGGCACCGCAGCCCTGCTGCTGGCGGCCTCTTCCGCGGCACACGCCCAGAACGACTCGCTGTTCGCGGTGAGCACCGGCGGCGTGAACCTGCTGCGCCTGAACAACGACGGGTCTTTCGTGGTGCACGGCACGGCGGGCGTCGGGAGCATTCCGGCCAGCGGCGCCGGCGTCCGCATGATGTGGTTCCCGTCGCTGTGGGCGTTCCGCGCCGGCAAGGTGGAAAGCTTCGGCGCCACCTACTGGGATTTGGCCAGCATCGGCACCGGCTCGGCGGCGTTCGGCGAGAACACGCGCGCCAGCGGCAACAACTCGTTCGCCGCCAACCTGGCCACCACCGCCAGCGGCGACGAGAGCGTGGCGCTGGGGAACAACGGCACCGCCAGCGGCGACCGCGCCTTCGCCTTCAACGGCACCGCCAGCGCGGTGGGCGCCGTGGCCATCGGCAGCGGCGCGCAGGCCACCAACGACGACGCGCTGGCCATGGGGCCCAGCTCCATCGCCGGCGGCCTGGCCGCGATCACGCTGGGGCCCAGCATCGCCAACGGCAACTTCGGCGTGGCCATCGGGCTGCAGAACAGCGCCAGCGGCCAGTTCTCGGTGGCCATCGGCAAGAACGCCCGCACCGCCAACCGCCAGGGCTCGGTGGTGCTGGGCGACGGCTGCGCCAGCTTCTCGTCCGACTCGGTGTATCCCACGGCCAACAACCAGTTCGTGGCCCGCGGCTGCGGCGGTGTCAAGTTCTTCACCAACCAGAACCTCACCTCGGGCGTGGAACTCGCGGCCGGGGGCAGCGGCTGGAGCGCGGTCTCGGACCGCAATCGCAAGGCGAACTTCCTGGCGATGGACGGCGAGGAGCTGCTGGCCCGCCTGCGCAACGTGCCGGTGACCAGCTGGAACTACCGCACGCAGGACGCCTCGATCCGCCACATGGGCCCCATGGCGCAGGACTTCCGCGCCGCGTTCGGCCTGGGCGAGAGCGAGCTGATGATCAACTCGGTGGACATCGACGGCGTGAACCTGGCCGGCGTGCAGGCCGTGGCCGCGCGCACCGACGCGCTGCGCTCGCAGGTGCAGGCGCTCACCGGCGAGAACACCGCGCTGCGCGCCCGGGTAGACGACCTGGAGAGCCGGCTGCGGCGGCTGGAGGCCATCGCCGCCCAGGCCGCTTCCGCGACCGCCACCGCGCCCTGAGCGCCGGCCGCGAGTTGCAGGCGACACGCCTCCACCCCGCGGCCATGTTTCCACGTTCCCATCCCACGATTTCGTTGTAGCGGGGCGGGCCCTTCACCGGCCCGCCGTTCCGCCCATACGCCACACACGCCAGGCCGACCATGAAGATCCCGTCCGTACGCCTCGCCTTGCGGCGGGGATGGTGCGCCGCCGCCCTGCCCCTGCTGGCGGCCGCCTGCACCGACCGCACCCTGACCCTGCCCGCCGAAGCGCCCGTGCCCGAGGCCGTGAAGGTGGCCGAGTGCCGCGTGGACGTGGCCGCAGAGACGATGGTGTGCACCGCCACCCGCCCCGCGGGCGGCGGCGGCGGCGCCGCGCGCGCCGACAAGTTCCTGGGCTGGCAGGACGTGTACGTGCGCCTGACCAGCTCGGGAACCAGCTACGACGCGGGCACCGAGATCCTGAGCAGCAACGTGACCGTGCAGAACCTGGTGCGGAAGACCATCGGCACCACCGACGGGACCACCGTGGACCCGCTGCGCGTGTTCTTCTCGCAGAGCCCGACGGTCACCTCGGGCACCGGATCGGTGTCGCTGGCGAACCCCGACGGCTTCGACGCGTTCACGGCCAGCAACCAGCCCTACTTCTCGTACGCCGAGATCCTCACGCCCTACGAGGTGTCGGCCGCGAAGAGCTGGCAGTTCAGCGTGGAGCCCACCGTGGGCAGCTTCGTGTTCAGCGTGTTCGTCTCGGCGCCCATGATCGACTACACGGGCCCCATGCTGGACGAGGTGTGGACCGGCGCGGTGGACAGCGCCTGGAGCACCCCCGGCAACTGGAACACCGGCGTGGTGCCCGACTCGGCCAGCACCGTCTCCATCCCCGCCGACTCGCTGCTGGCCAGCCACCGGATGCCGGTGCTGACCGGCGCCGCCGCGCTCACCAACCTGCGCGTGGGCTTCGGCAGCACGCTGACGCTGAACGAGTTCACGCTCACCGCCTGGGGCAACGTGGACGCCGTGGGCACGGTGAGCGGAGGTTCCCTCTGGCTGCGCGGCAGCGGCGCGCTGCTCGACGGCAAGGTGGCCGCGCTGGTGATCGGCGGAAGCACCCTGCTGCAGGGCGCCACGGTGGCCAGCCGAGCGGTGTCGATCAGCGACGGCAGCCTGAGCGTGGCGGACCACGCATTGTCCATCCAGATCCCCTGACTCCCTCCGACGGGAACATACCGATGAACCGTTCGCTTCTCCTCTCGATCCCCGCCGCGGCGGCGCTGGCCCTGGCGGCTGCCGCCCCGGCCGCCGCCCAGACGCCCGACTCGGTCTTCGCCGTGAGCCGCGGCGGCGCCGGCCTGTTCCGCGTGAACGTGGACGCCGGCGCGCTCTTCGGCGGCACCTACGACGGCGACGGCTCGGGCACGGGCATCCCCGCCGAGGGCTCTGGCACGCGGATGATGTGGTACCCCCGCAAGGGTGCCTTCCGCGCCGGCGGCATCAACGGCACGCAGTGGGACGCGGCCAACATCGGCGACTACTCGCTGGCGATCGGCCAGGACGTGCGCGCCAGCGCCAGCAACGCGACCGCCTTCGGCCTGCGCAGCACGGCGGCGCAGCAGTCGTCCTTCGCTGTGGGCGAGGACAACACCGCGTCGGGCGCGGCCAGCGTGGCGATGGGCTACCACGCCCACACCAACGCGCGCCAGGGCTCGTTTGTTTTCTCGGACCGTTCGTCGGTGGACACGCTGCGCGCGGGGGTGAACCACAGCGCCAACTGGCGCGTGAGCGGCGGCTTCCGGATCTTCACCAGCAGCAACCTGAGCACCGGCGTGACCTTCCAGTCGGGCGCCACCGTCAGCAACTGGTGCGGCCAGGCGAACGCGGTGATCAGCACCAGCACCTGCGCCTACCTGGGCACCGACGGCATCTGGCACGACGTGTCGGACGTGCGCCGCAAGCACCTCTTCGCCGACGTGGCGGGCGAGGACGTGCTCACCCGGCTGCGCGCCCTTCCCATCCGCAGCTGGACGTACCGTGTGGACCCCGCCAACGTGCGGCACGTGGGCCCCACGGCGCAGGACTTCCGCGCCGCCTTCGGCCTGGGCGCCGACAGCACCACCATCGCCGCGATTGACGAGGGCGGCGTGGCGCTGGCGGGGATGAAGGCGCTGGACACGCGCACGATCACGCAGGCCGCGCGGATCACGGCGCTGGAGCGCGAGAACGCCGAGCTGCGCGCCCGGCTCGGCCGCATCGAGGCCGCGCTCGCCACGCAGGCCGCAGCCGCGAAGCCGTAACCGCGGCCGCAGGATCGCCGGATGTACGAAGCCCCGCGCCGGGATCCCGGCGCGGGGCTTTTCGCATCGCAGCGTACTCCTTCCGGCCAGCTCTCGCCAGGGAAACGCCGACACCACCGCGAAGAGTTCAGCAGGGCCCGGGCGGGGGGAACGCCAGCAGCCCGTTCTGATACACTTCGCGGACCTCGGCGATCGGCCGGCCGTCGCGGCCCAGCACGAGAGCGCGGTGCTCGAACAGCGCGGCGGGGATGGCCAGCGGGCCGGCGCTCCGGCAGGGCGGCACGCGGCGCCGGGCGCGCTCCCACCCCTCCGGCAGCGGCGACCACAGGAGCCGGGCCGCGAACGTCTGGCGATGGGGCTCCAGCGGTGCCACCACGCGCCCGAACGGCGTATCGCTGGTCTCCAGCGCGCGGTTCATGTCGGCCGTCAGCCGGCCGGGGAGGTACCAGTTCTCCGCCTCGGAAAGGACGTGGCTGCCGCAGCGGAGGCGCACCCGGCGGTAGCGCACCACCTGGCCCGAGTCGGCCCGCAGCCGCTGGCGCTGCTCGGCGGTGGGCGCCACCGGCTCGCCGGCCAGCACCTCGGACACCACCCGCGGCTCCCGCGCCAGGGCGTGCTCCCCGCACCACTGTTCCAGCGTGGCGGTGGCGCTGCGGCTGGCCAGGATCTGGGCGTTCAGCCCCTGCACCAGGGCCAGTGCCTGGGTGCGGGTGAGCAGCGCGTCGGGCCACACCGGCGGGCGCTGGGCTTCCAGGGGCGCGGCGGCCAGCGCGGCGGCCGCGACCGCCAGCCACGCTCGCGAAACCGGCCAGGGCAGATCGGAAAGATGCTGGTCTGCCCCCTCTAGATTGATCCAGTTAGAATGGGAGTCGAAACTGCCCGGGAGGGCAAGGAGACTCCGTGAAAAAGAATCGACACACGCCGACGCAGATCGTGGGTATGCTGCGTGAGGCT
>Ga0247773_1000755_pt1 | contig 11647 bp, 10 predicted proteins | sample UWRJL092311B6_FD_179934 | JGI IMG/M metagenome (GOLD analysis project Ga0247773, IMG submission 179934) | Plant litter microbial communities from Arlington Agricultural Research Station in Wisconsin, United States - UWRJ-L092-311B-6 | ecosystem: Environmental > Terrestrial > Plant litter >...
CGCTGCCGAGCTGGGCATGGCGCAGACCAGCGCCGTCGAGCTGGTGGCCGCATACTTGACCCGTATTCGCAGCCTGCTCGTCGAGCAGAGCAATTTGGATATCGCACCCGACGAACCGCTGGAGGCGATGGTTGCCGTGCCGGCAAACGCGAGTACGCGCCAGCGCTACCTGACTATCGAGGCTTTTCGCCGCGCAGGCTTCGAAGTTTTGGGCATGGTCAACGAGCCCACGGCCGCGGCGATCGAGTTCGCGCACCGTAACCTGGGTACGATCGGCAAGCGCAGCCCCAAGCGCTACGTCGCGGTCTACGACTTGGGCGGCGGCACCTTCGATACGTCTGCGGTATCGCTCGAGCACCGACGCTTCGAGCTGATCGCGAGCGAAGGCATCGGCGAGCTCGGCGGGGACGACTTCGACCAGCTCATTTTCGAGTTCGCGTTGCGTGCGGCCAGTCTCGATCCGCACGCGCTCAGCTACGTGGAGCGCGCGCGCCTGCTCGAGCTGTGTCGCGAGGCCAAAGAGGCCCTGACGCCCGCGTCGCGTCGAATGCTGATCGATCTGGGCCGGATTTTGCCCGGCGCCGAGTCGATCACGCTGGATCTAGCCGACTTGTACGATGCCACGCGACCGCTGATCGAGCGCTCGCTGGCCTTGCTGGAGCGCGTTTTCAGCAAGCTCGAGGAACGCGGTATCGATGCCAACGACCCGCGGCAGCTGGGCGCGGTGTACTTGGTCGGCGGTGCGACGGCGTTTCCGATGGTCGGCAAGATGCTGCGCGAGCGCTACAAGCGCAAGGTGCAGCTGGCTCCGCAGCCGCACGCGGCGACCGCCGTTGGCCTGGCCATCGCCGCGGATCCCGATGCCGGGGTGTTCGTGCGCGAGGCCGTCACTCGTCACTTCGGCGTTTGGCGCGAGGGTGAGGCCGGTCGCGAGAAGATCTTCGATCCCATCTTGGACAAGGGCACCGTCAGTGAGTCGGGAGATTTTCTGATCGAGCGCAGCTACCGGCCCGTGCACGCAGTGGGTCACTTGCGCTTCTTGGAGTGCAGTGAGCTCGGCGGCGACGGGCGTCCAGAGGGCGATCTCACGCCCTGGGGCGACATCTATTTCCCGTACGATCCGCGGTTTTTGGGCGACGCGAACTTGAGTGGACGCTCGGCGGAACGCTGCGAGGGGCTGTCCGAGCAGATCGTCGAACAGTACCACTACGGGCGCGATGGCACGGTCACCGTCACGATCCAGAATCAGACGCGCGGCTATCAGCGTCGCTTCGTGCTCGGAGCTTCGGGTGAGCTTGCGCCGGGTTGAGCCTGGTTCAAGCCTCCAGTTGCTCGACGCCCACGGTTCTGAGCCCGCGCTCACGCACGGCGCGCAAAATGTCCGGTAAGGCGGCAATCGATGCCGGGGTAAAGTCGTCGCGCTCGGCCGCGTCGTGCAAGAGCACGATCGCGCCGTCCTCGAGATGCTCGATGACGCGCCGCGCGATGCGCGCAGGATCGGCGCCACGCAGACCATCCAAGCTGCGCACGCTCCAGGCGATGATGCGCACCGCGGCTCGTTCGGCGCCGCGAAAGGTGCGGTAGCTGGCGAAGCCTACCGGTGGACGAAACAGGTTCGACGTGACCCCGCACGCGCGAGCGATTGCGCGCCGTGTGCGTTCGATCTCTCGCTCTGCATAGCCGGGGGAGCGGAACGAAAACAAGCGATCGTGCTCGAAGCCGTGGATGCCGAGTGTATGTCCGGCCGCGTGGATTTCACGCACCACATCGGGGTACGCCTCCACCTTGTGCCCGAGCACGAAGAACGTGGCCTGAGCCTCGTGCACGCGCAGCAGCTCGAGCACGGCGCGGGTCGTGACCGGGTGCGGGCCGTCATCGAAGGTGAGGGCCACGCGCTGCCCGCCCGCCTGGCCGCGGGCCAGCGCATAGCCGTACATGCCGCACTGCGGCCAAAGCACGCCCCAAGTCGCGACCAAACACAGGACCGCGAGGGCCAAGCCGGCCTCGAGCGGCGTGTGCGTCGTGTGCGGCCAGGAAAGCCCGCACCACGCGAGGGAGGCTAGGCTGAGGAGCCAGAGCAACAGGCGCGCGAGCGGCACGTCAGCGCGGTCCGTACGTAAAAGGAGGAAAATGGCACACGTTTCTGAGTCTACCCCGAGCGCGCCGTTCGTGTAACGTGCCCGCCGACGTGCAATTCACGACGCTGGACTACGCCAAGTTCTTCGCCCTGGCCTTCGTCGTGACTTGGCTTTCTGCACGCGTGCGCGTCTTACGCCTGAGCTTTTTGCTCGGGGCCAGCTATTTCTTCTACGCCCAGTCCGGTGTGCCGTTTCTGGCTCTGATTTTCGCCTGTTCGAGCGCGGACTTTTTGCTCTCGCACGCCATCGGTCGAGCCCAAAATCCGAGTCGGCGCAAAGCCTGGCTCGCGCTGACCGTGGTCATGAACCTGGGCGTGCTCGGGTACTTCAAGTACGCGAAATTCGGCGTCGATAGCGCGCTCGCTGCGTTCGAGGCGTTGGGCGTGCATCTGCCGGCTCCGGCGCTCTCGATCGCGCTGCCCGTCGGCATCAGCTTTTTCACCTTCGAGTCGATGAGCTACGTGATCGACGTGTACCGCAGGGAGCTCGAGCCGCATCCGAGTTACCTCGAATACCTCACGTTCGTGGCGTTCTTTCCGCACCTGGTGGCAGGTCCGATCGTGCGGCCACGCGATCTCTTACCGCAGCTCGCGCGCCCCCCACAGTGGCATGAAGGTGAAGCGAGCTCGGCGCTGCTGTTGATTGCGACGGGTCTGTTCAAAAAGCTCGCCATCGCCGACTACCTGGCGCTAAACCTGGTCGATCGCGTGTTCGACGCGCCCACGCAGTACTCGGCGCTCGAATGCTACGTGGCCATGGTCGGCTACGCGGTGCAGATCTACTCGGATTTCTCGGGCTACACCGACATTGCCATCGGCTCGGCGGCGCTGCTCGGCGTGCGCTTTCCGCCCAACTTCGCCGCGCCCTACCAGGCGCACGACATCGTGGACTTTTGGCGTCGCTGGCACATCTCACTGTCGAGCTGGTTGCGCGACTACTTGTACATCCCGCTCGGCGGCAATCGCCGCGGTTCGTTGCGCACCTACTCAAACCTGATCATCACCATGCTGCTGGGCGGCTTGTGGCATGGCGCGAGCTGGACGTTCGTGGTTTGGGGGGGACTACACGGCGTGGCTCTGGCCTGCAACCGCGCCTGGCGCGAGCGCTTCGGGGACGTGCTCGGGAGCAAGCCTTGGCTGAGAGTGCTGTCGACCTTTGCGACGTTTCAGTTCGTGCTCGTGGCCTGGGTCTTCTTTCGGGCCCACACCTTCCGCGATGCGCGCGCGATCTTCGGGGAATTGTCGACTTTGACGGCCTATCACCCGAACCTCGACCCGCGCGTGCTGTTGGTCTTGGCTTTCGGCCTGGGCGTGCATTTTCTGCCGCTCGAGCTCGAGGCCAAGCTGCGTATGCGCTTTGGCGCATTGCCCGGAATCGTGCAGGGTGTCGCGCTGTTCACCGTGCTGCTCGTGGTCCGCCGAATGGCGAGCGCCGAAGCCGTTCCCTTCGTATACTTCCAATTCTGAGCCCGATGACCGAAGCCGAAGACGTCCCTCCAAACGCTCCCGCTCCCGCTCCACCTGCGGCCGAAGCTTCGCCGGTGTTGAACGCCGAAGGCCGTGAGCGGCCGCGCTTTCTGCTGGAATTTCCAAGCGACCCGGCGCTGCAGCAGTTGGTGCGCGCGTTCGAAGCGGGCGACTACCAGGCCGTGCGAAAAGGCGCGCTCGCGCTGGTGGAGTCGAGCGAAGATCCGATCGTCCGTGCAGCCGCGCGCGAGCTCAGGCGCCGCATCGAGCCCGATCCGCTGATGAAGTATTTGTTGTTCGTCGCGCTTGGCTTGTTCGTGTTCGTGGTTTGGCTCGTTTACAAGGGTCAACCTTGAGCCGCGCGCTGGCTTCGCTTTCGCTGCTATCCGCCGTGCTCAGCGCAGCTTGCGCGGCCGGGCAGGCGACGCCGGGGCGCGCGCCCGAGAAGCCCACGCCTGGCGAGCTGACCCGCTATTTGCCGCTCGAGAACGACACCGTGTTCTCGTACGAAACGTACATCGAAGACAGCAACGAGCGCGGCATCGCCGTGTTCGAGATCAGCCGTCCTCGGCCGGAGCTGGCGGAGCTCAGCATTGCCGGACAAGTGCGCAAGCGTTACTACTTCGAGCCGGCCGGCGTGCGCAGCGGGCACGGCGGCTATCTCCTGAAGTCGCCGCTTTCGCTGAACGCCGAGTGGACGGGCGACGACGGTAAAGTGAAAGTTACCAGCGTCAATCAGAGCGTGGACGCCCCCGCAGGCAAGTTCACGGGCTGCCTACAAACGGTGGAAGACGCTCAGTTGGCCGGCGCCACACGCCGGACCACGACCGTTTTCTGTCCGGGGGTGGGCATCACCGTGCTCGAAATCGAGGCCCAGCAACAGGGCGTGAGCGTCCTGCAACGTCTCACTTTGAAATCGTTCGGACCCCGCTTCAAGGGCCTGTGACCCCCGCGTGCCGGCTTACGGGGTGGGTCATTCGTGACCGCAGCTCGGGACAGCTGGCGGACGCGGGATGGATGTCGTGCGCTTTCGACTCGTTGCGCGCGGGCCCTTCCGGCGCTGGGCGTTCCGCGATAAGGGGCGTCGGTGTTACGGGTCCTTACGTCACTCACCTTGAGCGCGCTTTTGCTTTGGAGCTGCGCCTCGGACAATCATAGGACCTGCTCGGGGCAGGCCCCGGCCTTCGTCGCGTTGCTCGAGCTCGCAGGGCGGCCGCTGCCGGAGGACACCGTGGTGCACGTCGTCTATGCCGGCTCGGCCACGGAGGACTTTCGTCTGTCGGATCCGAAGGCTCGGCACGAAGTCGTGTTCTGTGAGGTCGCGGACGAAAACGGTGTGCCACTCGCACCGTCCGCGCAGGAGCCCACGGGAGCCGCTGGAGCCGCTGGAGCCGCTGGAGCTGCGGACGACTCACCGAGGGCTGTGCAATCGCTCTACTGCAGGCTGTTTACGGCAGGCTTCACGCAGCTCATCGTGAGTGGCAGCGGTTTCACGACCGTCAAGTATGATCTGGCCCTGAAGGATGGCGAGTGCAGCGTGGTGAAGCCGTTCGTGCTTGATTCTCCCGACGCTGGCAGCTGAGGTTCACTCTCGAGGTTGATTGAGCCCGCGAGCAGCGAACGGTGCGCGATGTATGTCGCGCTCCGCGCATAGGAGGTAAACACTCCTTACTCCGCTGGTTTGCGAATTTTCCGCGAGATTGTGAAAGTGCAGCCGAGCGTGACGACTTCCATCGCCTTCGCACGCGTTGTGCGCGATTAATTGGATCGCGGATGCGTTGCGCGCGCTACCCTGGAGGGCTGATGGCTGTCACGACCTCTCGCTTCGCAGCCGCGCTCGGTTTCTGCGTCTCACTGCTCGGCCTCGCCGCCTGTGACCTGAAATGGGCGCACGATTCCGAACCTTCCGCGGGGACCCAAGCAGGCTCCGCGGGCGCCCCCAATTTGGCAGGCAAGACCCCGGAAGAGGTTCTGGCCTCCGGTGCCTGCCAGGCGCCAGCGCCGGGGCGTGCGCCGCTACGCCGGCTGAGCAACGCAGAGTATAGGAACACGCTGACCGATCTGCTCGGCGACTCTCCCGCGACAGAGTCACTGATCGCGACGGCCACGCGTAGCTTCCCATCGGAGACCGAGTCGCTCGGCTTTCGCAACAACGCGGATTACCTCGGCGTGTCCACGCTCGTGGCGCAGGGCTACGTGGACGCGGCCGAGCAGCTCTTGGGTGCGATCGTGGACAATCAGAGCTTTCTGTCGTGCACGCCGAGCGCCGGCGCCGAGCTGGATTGCGCGCGCACGTTCATCGAAAAGTTCGGTAAGGGCGCGTTCCGTCGGCCACTGAGCGCAGACGAATCCGCGCAGTACGCCGCCATCTTCGAAAAGTCGCTGCAGGCCTATGACTTCGAGAGCGCCGTGCGGGCCACGGCGTTCGCCTTCTTGCAGTCACCCAAGTTCTTGTACCGCGTGGAATTCGGCGCGGCACCGAGCGGCTCGACCACCCGTCCTTCGGGCTACGAGATGGCCAATCGGCTGAGCTACCTGTTCTGGCAATCGATGCCCGATCAGGAGCTGTTCGACGCGGCCGAAAACAATCAATTGGCCACGCCCGCGCAAATCGAGGCCCAGGCCCGGCGCATGCTCAGGAGCTCGAAAGCATTGCGCTTGCTCGAGTACTTCGACCAATGGCTAGGCACCGACACGCTGCCCAGCACCTTTACGCGCGACGCGACCCTCTATCCCGACTTGGATCCGAATTTGGTCCCGCTCTTGCAACAGGAAACGCGCGCGTTCGTGACCAGTGTGCTGGCACGGCCGGAAGGCAACCTGAGCGATCTGTTCACGGCGCCCTATACGTTCGCCAACGCGGGGCTGGCCAAGCACTACGGTCTGAGCGGCCCCACCGGCACTGACTTCGTGAAGGTCGATGCGCCCGGACGCGCGGGCGTACTGACGCAAGGCATGATGCTCGCGCGGGACAAGGCCACGCGCACCTCGATCGTGCGTCGCGGCCTCAAGGTGCGGCTCGACGTGCTGTGCGAGCTGGTGCCCGCGCCGCCGCCGAACGTGAACCTGACCCTCGATTCGAGCGACAATGCCAAGCTCACGCAACGCCAGCGCCTCGAACAACACCGCGTCTCGCCGTCTTGCTCTGGCTGCCACGATCTGATGGATCCCGTAGGCGTCGTGTTCGAAGGCTTCGATGCCGTCGGTCGTCCGCGCACGCTGGACGAGCACGGCGCAGCCGTCGATACGACCAGCACCATCAGCGCCACCAAAGACGCCAATGGCCCCGCGTCCAACCCGGTACAGCTGGGTCGAATGCTGGCCCAGAGCGAAGAGGTTCGCTCCTGTTACCTCACCAAGTCCTTTCGCTTCTTTTATGGCCGCGATACCGGGCCTGCGGACGCGTGCTCGCTCGCACAGCTCTCCAAGTCGTTCAAGGGCAAGGCGTATAGCTTGTCCGAGCTGCTGATTGCGCTGACCCAGACTGACGCCTTCCTCTATCTACCGGTTCCAAGCTCGGAGGCCCCATGAGCAAGCAACTCAGCCGACGTATGTTGCTGCGCGGAGCAGCAGGAGTGGGCATTGGCCTGCCTTTGCTGGAGGCCATGTTGCCGCGCTCGGCTAGCGGCGCCACACCGAGCGCCCCGCGACGCATCATGTTCGTGTTTCAGGCCAACGGCGATCAGACCGCACGCCGCTTCGTCGATTCCGGCGAGACCAGCTTCACGTTCGACGAGTTTTTGGCGCCGCTCGAGCCGTATCGCAAAGACCTGTTGCTCTTGAATCGCCTCGATCGTCGCTACGGTCAGTTCAAGCCGGGCGAACGCGCGGATGGGCACCAACAGGGCGGCGCTTCGCTCGCTCCCTGGAAGTCCGGCGCCGGCGCCTTCCCGATCGGCGGCGCGGACCAGACGATCGGCTACGTGCTCGGACCGAGCGCGGATCACGAGCTCGGCAATCGCGTGCTCGCGGACAACCCGGGCGTGTCCACGCGTCACCTGGTATTTCGCGTCAATACCCGGGAAAACAATATCTGGGACGTGAGCTCGCACGCCGGCCCCGCGGGCCAGCAGAGCCCGGTCAACCCGGAGACCGACCCGTACAACGCCTACACTTCACTGTTCGCGAACGACTCCAAAGACCCGGCCGTGGTCAGTGCGCTTGCCAAGCGCATCGCCATGAAGCAATCCGCGCTCGACAACGCGATCGGCGAGATCGGCTCGCTGCGCGCCAAGCTCGGCGCGGCCGACCAACAACGGCTCGACCAGCACACCCAAGCCTTGCGCGACATCGAGCGTACGCTGAGCGAGGGCAGCGGCGGAGTTGCTTGCGCGCCGCTGCCCTTCGCCATGCCCAAGCTGAACGTGTACGACGACGCAAACCACGTCGAGCTCGGACAATTGTTCTTCAAGGTCAGCGCCTGGGCCTTCGCCTGTGACCGCACGCGCTCGATCAATTTCAACTGGAGCGGCAACACCAGCAACCGCGTGTACAAAAACCTGGGCATGACCGAGGGCCACCACGACATCTCGCACGTCAGCGACGCCGAGGCGTTCGCCAAGGTGCGCGTGATTCACAAGCACCTGTGGCAGCAGAGTGTCACGCTCCACGACTTGCTCAAGGCCACACCCGACGGCCCGGGCGGCACGCTTTGGGACAACACCCTGGTCGTGCATTGGAACGAGCTCGGCCAAGGCGACGTGCACTCGGAAAGCGATGCGCTGGTGGTGTTCGCAGGCGGCGCCGGCGGGCACTTCAAGATGGGTCGCCTGCTGGACTTCCAGAACAAGGCTTCATTCGCCGACATGCTCGTCTCCTGCTTCCACTACATGGGCTTCGAAGACGTGATGAGCTTCGGCGATCCGCTGTTGAACACGGGCGGCCCGCTGCCCAACCTGAAGGCGTAACTCGAGACGCCGACGCCGCGCAGCGGCAAGGCTGAATGCCTGTTTTCATTCGGCTTTCGTGCTGCCGTCGCAGGGGGGCTCGGGGCACGGAGTCGGCACTCCTGCCACGAACGCCCGAGCGGGCGCCGGGTGATACACTATCTGCCGTGCCGAAACTCCAAGACAGAAGCGGCGAGCTGCTTGGTCAGCGCTACGACCTGATCGAGGTGATCGGTCGCGGGGGACAAGGAACCGTCTATCGCGCGGCCGATCGCTGGATGCAGCGCATGGTGGCCGTGAAGGTCTTGGGCACGAAGGCCGTGCGTGAAGCGCATGCGGTGGAGCGCTTGATGCGCGAGCAATCGGCGATGAGCACGCTGAAGGGCACCGCAGCGGTCGAGCTGTTCGACGTGTTCCGTGGTGATGCAGGCGAGCTGTGCCTGGTCATGGAGCTCTTGAAGGGCATGGACCTCGACGATTACTTGTTCACGATCGAGCTGAGCAACGGGAAAATCCCGCTCGAGCGGCTGGTAGCGATTTTCGAGCCCATCGTGCGCACGCTGGAGACTGCGCACGCGGCCGGGATTTTGCACCGCGATCTCAAGCCCGCCAACATCTTCTTGCTCGAGGGCGGCGGCGTTCGCTTGCTCGATTTTGGTCTCGCGCGTTTGAAGCAGTCAGCTCCGCTGACGGCTGCAGGCACGGTCATGGGCTCGCCGAGCTTCATGGCGCCCGAAGCCTGGCAGGGCGTGTCGGATCTGCTGGACGCGCGCGCCGATGTCTATGCCCTGGGCGTGATCTTGTTCCGTGTAGTAGCCGGAAGGCTGCCGTTCGCGGGCACGAGCATGCAGGAAAAGTTCCTCAGTGCGACCACCGGGGCGCGACCGAGCTTGCTCAAGTTCCGCCCGGAGCTGCCGCCTGCGGTCGATGGCTGGGTCATGCACGCGCTGGCGCTCGATCGCGAACAACGCTTTGCCAACGTGCGCGCGCTTTGGAGCGCGTTTCAGTCGGCATTGGGGCTCGATCGAGGAAGAAGTGGCATGCGACCTTCGTTCTGGGCGGCCGCGAAAGGCGCAGTGCAAAAGCTCGTGGGCAGCCCACAGCCCGCCCTGCCTGCCGTGAGCGTGCTGAGCGCGCGCGAACCGTCGTTCATTCGCGATGCGCTGGCTCGCAGCGCCTATCGCATCAGCGCCGTGCCCGAAGCAACCATCGAGCTGAGCGTGAGTGACTTGGAACCGGGGCCTGTGCCGCTCGCGCGTAGTGTCTCGCGTCCCGTGGAGCGTACGGTTCGCATCTCCGGAGCAGGCTCGAGCGTCGCGCAACCACCGCTCGAGGACGAGGACTGAGCGCAGTCGCGCGCTACGTGAGCAGCTGATCGCCCCAATCGCGGATTTCGTAGGATGCGATTAGCCCCTCTAGAATGAAGGGATCTTGTGCGACGAACGCTTCGGCGGCTTCGCGACTGCGAAAGATGGCTAGATTTCCGCCCCTATCGTGAAAGGGACCGATGCCGATCACTTCGCCTCGCGCGATGAACATATCCACTACGGCCTTGTGGCGGGGATAAACCGCCATGATGGCGTCCATCGTTGCGCCGCTGCCGACTCCGATCACGACTGACTTCATATTGGGCCTCCTGAGCGCGTTGATACCCGAGCTTAACCGAGTTGCAACGCGGCCCCGAGCTAGGCTGATTCGTGGCTGACGAGACTTGCTCGTTCCGCCCACAAGCAAATCACATGTGCTCAATTTGAGGCATGCATGCAAAAGACCACGCCTTGACCGTTGCTGGAGCCTGGGCTCTATTGCCGCTGTCGGCCAATCTGGCCTGACCACATCTTGAATTTGCCTTCACCGGCGCGCGTCGAGAGAAATACCATGAAGAAGCATTCAGTTCTGGTTCTTAGCCTGCTCACGGCCATTGTGAGCTGCGGTAACGATGACGGCGGTTCGCCCATGGGCACGTCGGGCGCGGGCGGACAGGCAGGCGCGGTGGCCAGTGCGGGCGCGGGTGCGGGTGGCATGAGCGCGCTCGCTGGAAATGCCGGCGTTCCTGCGGTTACCGCAGGCTCGGCTGGCACCGCCGGTACTGGCGGTGCTGGCGGCACGTGCGAGATTCCGTCGCTCGAGGTCTTCTCGCGATCGGATACCGATCAAGCCTGGGACGATAATGATTTCAGCGCCGTGGTGCTCGGGTCGGAGCCGTGTCCGAAGACGGCAACCGTCACTTGGCCGCACGAGACGGGCTGGGAAAACGCCGACCCTGCCGAGGCGAACTCGGAAGTGACGCACTTCACGCTCGACTCGTATTCTTCGGTCGACCTCACGAACAAGAAGCTCAGTCTCACCATCGAGCTGTCCGCCGATCAGCGTGGGGCCGGCGCAACCGCGGGCTCCTACAGCATTTCACTCGTCTCGGTGTCGACTTTCGACAGAGTAGTGATGATGGGTGGCGCCGGAACCGACGCGGGCGGGTCGGGTGGCTTGGCGGCTCTCGCGGGCGGTGGCGGCAGTGCCGGTAAAGGCGGTGGCGGTGGTGCCAGCGGCACCGATGCCAGCGCGGGCGGCAGCGTCAGCGGGGGTGACGGCACGGCGGGCGCGCCGGTGACCACCGACACCGGTTACACCGAGGCGGAGTTGCCGGTCGCGGACCGGGCCACGCTGCGCTTCGTCGGCGATCGGGCGACGGTGATCTTCCCGCTGCCGAACAAGACGACGGAGCTGGGCTCCTATGACCCCACGCGCGTGATCAAGATCAACGTTCGCATCTACAACACGTTCTCGAGCGGGCAAACCGGGGGCGCGGGCGGCGCGGGCGGCGCGGGCGGCACCGCCGGCGGTGCTGGCATGGGCGGCGGCGGCGGCACTGCAGGTACTGCTGGCAGAGGCGGCGGGGGCGGTACAGCCGGGCTTGCGGGCACGAGCGGTGGTGGCGGTGCCAGTGCTGGCACGGCCGGCCTTGTCGGAGCAAGCGGCGGCGCAGGCGGCAGCGGCGGCGCGAGCACCGTGGGACCGGTGTACAACTACGGCACGTCCACGTTCTCGATTACGAGCTTCGTGATCAAAGACGTCAGCGCGCCCTGAACCCGGCGAGTGGCAGCGTGGCAGTCAACAAAACTGCCACGCGGGCCGCTGGGCAGCCGGTACGCTACGATGC
>Ga0247773_1000757_pt1 | contig 11640 bp, 8 predicted proteins | sample UWRJL092311B6_FD_179934 | JGI IMG/M metagenome (GOLD analysis project Ga0247773, IMG submission 179934) | Plant litter microbial communities from Arlington Agricultural Research Station in Wisconsin, United States - UWRJ-L092-311B-6 | ecosystem: Environmental > Terrestrial > Plant litter >...
CGTTCGGCAAGCACCTGGTCGCCGGCCGGCCCGAGGACGTGTTCACCGGCACTCCCCCGCTGGCCTTCACCTTCGGCCTCGGCGGCCTGCTGATCTTTCCGCTACGGATCGGGGCCTCGACGCTGCTGATCGAGCGCGCCACCCCCACCGAGCTGGCCGAGGCGGTGGAGCGGCACCAGGCCACCGTGCTGTTCACCGCGCCGACCGCCTACCGGGCCATCCTGCGGGCCGGCCAGCAGCACCGGCTGGCCAGCGTGCAGCGCGCGGTGTCGGCCGGCGAGCACCTGCCCGAGCCGGTCTGGCGGGAACTGCACGACAAGACCGGGATCAAGCTCATCGACGGCATCGGCAGCACCGAGATGCTGCACGTGTTCATCTCCGCCGCCGACGACGACATCCGGCCGGGCGCCACCGGCCGGGCGGTGCCGGGCTACCGGGCCGCGGTGCTCGACGCCGACGGCAACCCGGCGCCGGACGGCACCCCCGGCCGGCTCGCGGTGATCGGCCCGACCGGCTGCCGCTACCTGGCCGACCCTCGGCAGGCGGTGTACGTCCAGCACCGCTGGAACGTCACCGGCGACACCTACGTCCGCGACGCCGACGGTTACTTCTGGTACCAGGCCCGCAGCGACGACATGATCGTCTCCTCCGGCTACAACATCGCCGCGCCCGAGGTGGAGCGGGCCCTGGAGCAGCACCCGGACGTGGTCGAGTGCGCGGTGGTGGCCCGGCCCGACCCCGAACGCGGATCCACCGTGCACGCCGTCGTGGTGCTGCGCGAGGGCGCTGCCTCCGACGCGGCCAAGGTCAGCGAGCTGCAGGACTTCACCAAGCAGACCATCGCGCCCTACAAGTACCCGCGCTCCATCGAATTCGTCCCGGCGCTACCGCGCACCTCGACCGGGAAGGTCCAGCGGTTCCGGCTTCGCGAACCGGAAATCGCGCGCTAGCGCCGGGATGGGCCGCGTCGGCCGGCAAACAGCGTCCGGCCGGCGCGGCGTCCACCCCTGGACGGGCGTCCCGCGCGGGGGAGAAATGCAGGAGGAATGAGCATGCGTATCGCAGTCGTCGGGGGCGGCCCGGGCGGTTTGTACTTCGCCGCGCTGGTCAAGGCGCTGGATCCCGGCACCGAGATCCGGGTGTGGGAGCGCAACGCCGCCGAGGACACCTTCGGCTTCGGGGTGGTGTTCAGCGACGAGACCCTCGGGGGCATCGAGCACGCCGACCCGGTGATCTACGCCCGGATGGCCCGGCACTTCGCCCGGTGGGACGACATCGACATCCACTACCGCGACACCCTGACCACCGTCGGCGGCCAGGGCTTCGCCGCGATGAGCCGCAAGAAACTGCTGCAACTGCTACAGGAACGCTGCGCCGAACTCGGCGTCGAGGTGAGCTTTCGCAGCGAGGCGCCCGACGTCGACTCGCTCAGCCTGGACTACGACCTGGTGCTGGCCTGCGACGGCGCGAACTCGGCCATCCGCACCAAGTACGCCGACGTCTTCGGTCCTTCGCTGGAACTGGGCCGCAACAAGTACATGTGGCTGGGCACCGACCTGGTGTTCGAGGCATTCAAGTTCTACATCTGCCAGACGCCGTACGGAATTATGCAAGTGCACGGCTATCCCTATGACGCCACCGGCAGCACCTTCATCGTCGAGATGCACGACGACGTGTGGCGCCGGGCCGGCTTCGCCGAATCGGCCTCGGCGGCGTTCCCGCCCGGTGTGAGCGATGAGAAGTCGGTGGCCCGGGTCCAGGAGCTGCTCGGCGATCTCCTGCAGGGCAGGAGAATACTGCTCAACAATTCCAAGTGGCAGAGCTTTCCCACCATCTCCAACACCACCTGGCGCAACGGCAACGTGGTACTGCTCGGCGACGCCGCGCACACCGCGCACTTCTCGATCGGCTCGGGAACCAAGCTGGCCATGGAGGACGCGCTGGCACTGGCGGCCTGCCTGCACGAGCACCCGGACGTGCCGGCGGCGCTGGCGGCCTACGAGGCCGAGCGCCGGCCGGTGGTGCTGTCCACCCAGCGGGCGGCCCGGGCCTCGCTGGACTGGTTCGAGAGCATCGGCCACTACACCGAGCAGCCGCCGGAGCAGTTCGCCTTCAACATCGTGACCCGCAGCCGCCGGATCACCTACGACAACCTGCGGCTGCGCGATCCGGAGTTCGTGGCCGACATGGACACCTGGTACGCCGAGCACGAGGCAGCCCGCCAGGGCCGGGCGGAACCGGACTCGACCCGCCCGCCGATGTTCCACCCCTACCGGCTCGGCGAGCTGGAGCTGGCGAACCGGGTGGTGGTCTCGCCGATGGACATGTACTCGGCCGACGACGGCATGCCGACCGACTTCCACCTGGTGCACCTGGGTTCCCGGGCGCTCGGCGGTGCCGGCCTGGTGATGACCGAGATGGTCTGCGTCTCGCCCACTGCCCGGATCACCCCGGGCTGTGCCGGCATCTACACCGCCGAGCAGGAGCGGGCCTGGGCCCGGGTGGTGGAGTTCGCGCACCGCAACAGCACCGCCAAGCTCGGCATCCAGCTCGGCCACTCGGGACGCAAGGGATCCACCAAGCTGATGTGGGAGGGCATCGACGAGCCGTTGCCCGACGGCAACTGGCCGATCGTCGGCCCGTCGCCGCTGCCGTACTCGCCGGCCAACCCGGCGCCGCGCGAGCTGGACCAGGCCGAGCTGGATCAGATCAAGGCCGACTTCGTCGCCTGCGCCGAGGCCGCCGCCCGGGCCGGTTTCGACCTGCTGGAGCTGCATTGCGCGCACGGCTACCTGCTGTCGTCGTTCCTGTCGCCGCTGTCCAACGTGCGCACCGACCACTACGGCGGCGAGCTGGCCAACCGGTTGCGCTTCCCGCTGGAGGTGTTCGACGCGGTGCGGGCCGCCTGGCCCGCCGAGCGCCCGATCAGCGTCCGGATCTCGGCGACCGACTGGTACGCCGGCGGAAACGACGTCGAGGACGCGGTCGAGATCGCCCGTGCCTTCGCCGAGCACGGTGCCGATGCCATCCACGTCTCGACCGGGCAGGTGGTCAAGGACGAGAAGCCGTCCTACGGCCGCAGCTACCAGACCCCGTACGCCGACCGGATCCGCAACGACCTCGGTGACCGCTACGGCATCGCGGTGATCGCGGTGGGAGCGATCTCGTCCTACGACGACGTGAACTCGGTGCTGCTGGCCGGCCGGGCCGACCTGGTGGCGGTGGGCCGGCCGCACCTGTACGACCCGCACTGGACGCTGCACGCCGCCGCCGAGCAGGACTACCAGGGCGACGGAGCGGACTGGCCGGTGCAGTACCGGGCCGGCCGCCGCAAGCCGCCGACCGGCCGCACCGACGGCCCGCGGCCCCGGTTGACCCTGCTGCGCGAACCGGACTCCGGCACCCGGCACGCCCGCTGGCGCCCGGGTAGCTGAGACAGCAGCCAGCGGCCGCCCGGCTCTTCGAACCCCGGCTTGCCGACCCGCTGGCTCCTTCAGCTCGAGCATGGCGAGCGCCTCGGTGCTGCCCTCGTGACGACCGACGGCGCGAACACGTGTCGTACCTTCAAGATCGCTGTCTGGTTCCAGCACCGTCAAGATAGAAGTGAACGTCCATTTCCCGAAGCCTCGAAAGGCTCATATGAACAAGGCGAAGGCATACCTCGTCGGGCTGCTTGTCGGCACGGCGTCGGTGACCGCGATTCTTCCCACGGCACCGGCGTCGGCCGCGACCGTCACCGCCACCATCAGCGCGGTGTTCCCGGCCTACTCCGCGTCGGACACCACGGCCACGATCACCGGATCGGTCTCGCCCGCGGTGGCCGGTCGCTCGGTCAGCGTCAACATCACCGACGCCGCGGGGGCCAACCCCACCTGGAAGGCCGGCACGACCACTGACGCGAACGGCAACTACACGGTCAGCTTCCCCACGGACTACGTGAGGTACTACCGGATCTATTCGGCTGCCAAGACCGTCGGGACCACCACCTACAGTGCCGCGAACTCGGCCGTGGGCCAGGTCAAGAGCCTGAGGCTCTGGGAGCCGTTCCTCTACGCCGACACCGCCGCGATGCAGGCCGCCGGCAAGTGGCAACTGCTCGCGGCCGACTACTCCGGCGCGGGCAAGGAGCACAACATGTCCTCGTGGGACGCCATCACCATGTCGCACACGGAGGGTTACGACAACGGGGCCGCCGTGTTCAGCGTGCTGCCTGGCCCGACCACACCGCCCCAGTCGGCGCAGTGCCCCACCTGTGACGGTGGACCGGGGTACGAGAGCCCCTACATCGCCACCACCGGGACCAACTCGGACGTGGTCTACGGCCACCTCGAGGCCAGCATCAAGTTCCAGCGTCCGCAGGGCGCGCACGGGGCCGTCTGGATGAACTCGGGTACCGCCGTCGGCGCCGCCGAGACCGACACGGCCGAGTTCTTCGGCCGCAACAACACCGCCGGGGTGAACCAGAGGATCCAACACTCGGTGCACGCGGGTCGGGGCGGGACGAGCTACGACACGACCTGCTTCAACTCATACTCGGCCAGCAACAGCGCCGCGGCCAAGACACCGGTCGTCGGTCACAACGGTTCCGGCCAGGTCTGCGGCTACAAGGGGGTGTCTGCCTCGGGCTTCGGCGGAACCGATCCCGACACCTGGTGGAAGTCCTACCACACGTACGAATCGGTCTGGACCGCGAGCGGGACCACCTTCTACGTCGACGATGTCAACGTCGGTTCGGTGGCCAACACCGACACGACCATGGCCCCGAAGGTTCGCCTGAGCCTCCTGGTCCACGAGTTCGAGCTCGACAACCTGCAGGCCCACCTGGCCGGCACGGACGGCGACCCGGGCAGCACCAACAGCCTGGCCGACTACAAGATGTACGTCGACTGGGTCCGCGTCTGGCGCTGACCTGCCACTAGCCCCTGGACGGAGGAGCAGGTCGATCGGCGCCTCCGCCAGGGGCTCAGAGCCAGGTGACCGGGTGGCGGGTGCCCGGCGGCAGGTCGCCGGCATCCACCTCGACCGAGCGCAGGTGGCCGGTGCCGTAGTCGCAGTACCAGAGCCGGTCGCCGTCCCAGGTCAGCCCGGTGGGATTGCCGACCACCGGGATCCGCCGTTCGACGCGCCCGGACTCCGGATCGAGCACGCTGAGCCGTCCCGCCAGATGGTTGGCGAAGACCACCGCGCCGCCGGCCACCGTCACGTCGGCGACATCCTCGGCCACCGCGATGCTGAGGATCGCCGCGTGGTCGTGCCGGCGCAGCTCGATCACCGCCGGCCCGCGGAAGCTCATCCAGGTTCCGCCGGGGGTGTCGTGCAACCCGCACAGCACCGCCCCCGGACGGGGGTTGGGGTACTCGTCCAGCAGCCGCCCGGTGAAGGGATCGAGGACCGCGAGCCGGCAGTCGGCGCCCACCACCTGCAGGAGCCGGCTGCCTCCGTCGGCAGCGGTCAGTCCGGTGCGCACCCCGGGGCAGGCCAGCCGGGTGACGACGGCCGCGGTGGCCGGATCGACGGCCAGGATCGCTTCCAGGCCCGCGTCGGAGTACCACAGCAGCCCGTCGAGCCATGCCAGGCCGCAGAGCCGCTCACCCTGCACCGGCAGTGCGGTGGGACCGCTCATGACGGGCATCCCCGATCAGCGCCGCCCGGCGAAGAAATCCTGGTAAACGTCACGGTGTCAGCCTCCGATTGACAGGCAGGGCCTGCCGGCTGGTGTGTTACTCTAGAATTTTCAAGTAGTACGCAACCTGATGACAGCCACCGTGGCGTCGTCCTCAGACGGCTCCCAGCAGCGTATTCCCTTATTCGCAATCGGATTCTTCCATCTTGGCATTGCCTGGCAACCTTCGCTGGCACTCGCGCCACGCAAACAGGTTGACATAGGAACGAACAGCATCAAGCTCCGTCGCAACCAGCAGCCGGCGCCGGGGCGCGGTTCGCCGGAGGCTGGTGGAACCGAGGTTCAGGCGCTCTCGCGCGCAACCGCCCAGGTGTCCAGGCCGAGCAGGTTGCAGGCCCGTAGCACCGCCTCGCCGTCGCCGGCCCCGTCCAGGGTGAGCTTGCCGGTGAGGGTCGCCGCCAGCGGACTCACCTCACGCGAGCCGATCCGCACGAAGGTCACCGCATCGGTGGTCACGGTCACCGCGGGATGCTCGGCCGGGCCGTCCACGGTGCGGGCCAGACCGGCACGGATGTCGACGTGGAACACCTCGTCGTCGATATGGAACTCGTACTGCTCGTCAACCGGTTGCGGTGTCGGTGACATCATCGCCTCGACGGCCAGCATGGCCCAGGTGGCGCGCACCTCGTACTCCGAGGACAGGTCGGCGTTCTGCAGGCCCCAGCGGGCCAGGCTCAACACCACCGGGCGCAGCGCCTGGCCGGACTCGGTGAGCTCGTAGGTCTGCCGCTTGCCGCCGTCACTGAGGTTAGCCCGGCGAACGATTCCCTGGTCCACCAGGAACTTCAGGCGCTCGGCGAGCAGGTTGGTCCCGACGCCGGGGAGATCGTTGAGCAGCTCGCCGTAGCGACGCGGCCGCACCAGCAGCTCCCGGACCAGCAACAGCGTCCACCGCTCGCCCACCACATCGAGCGCGGCGGCCAGCCCGCAGTACTGCTGATACGTCCGTTTGGTAGTCATCGCTATCGAAAATTTTATCACGCACGCCTCGTGGAGCACCGCGATTCCGGCACCTTCCACCGGGTTTGCGCGGCGGTAGCAGGCGGCCCGGATCATCGGCTGCCTACACGGACCGGCTATCCCGGACTTCTCCGGTCTTGCCAACCTCGCGAACTACCCGGAATCCGTCTAGCGGTGTGAGGGGTTCGCTGGCAAGCTAGCGAAGGCCGGAATCATACCGTCGGCGCCGGGTGGCAAGGGGGTTGCTGCCGTCCCCGAGGGACTGGGTAGCCGGACTTTGAGCTGCTACCCGGCGGCGGCCACACCCTATCCCTGCATGAACGCGTCACCTCCTAGAGTACGTCGAAGGCCGCAACCGTCATGGATCACACAACGGCTTCCAGCCCACCCGTTGGCATCCGACACGTGTCCCGAGCGCCGCATCCGTGGACGGCGAAACTCCGGGAGGATGCCGTACGACGCGTGGTCCTGGCCATGCACGAACGCCTCGGGGAGGACCTCTGCCTGGCCGAGATGGCCGAGGTCGCCTCGATGAGCGTCTATCACTTCGCCCGGATCTTCCGCGAGCAGACCGGCCTGCCACCGGCGACGTACCTGGCCGCCCTGCGATTGAGCGAGGCCAAACGCCTATTGCAGGAAACCTCACTGAGCGTGGCAGATATCTGTTTCAAAGTCGGCTACAACAGCATCGGCACCTTCACCTCGAGGTTCACCCAGGTGGTCGGCATGTCACCTGGCAGGTTTCGCGCCGTACAGGTCAAGAAGCGGGCCTAGCGACCGGCGCTCGCGCGCCAGATTCGCAAATCAGGAGAAGGTACCGGCCGGCGCCGCGTGGCAGGATCGCCCCAGCGAAACCCGTCGAAATTGCCACCCGCGCGAGCCCTGACTCTGTTCGGTCGACGATTTACCTTTGCTGAACAGTGAAAAGCCGGTGCTGCACCTGTGGATGTCCGACCGGTCACGCGACGACTGCGGGGCGCCGAACCTGTGCGTCCGTTACATCCGGCACTGCCGCACGACGGTCGCCGGCAACTGCCGCACGGGCTCCGGCCGGCCGGCATCGATCGCCAGAACCTCAGCTTCTCGTGGAGCGGCGCATGCATCCTCACCTGGTCCTCCCCCTGCGGCTCGCCGATTTCGACCGGCGCGGTTTTCGAACCGACCGTCCGGAAGCCCGCGCCGTCCTGGAGCGTGCGGCATCGAGTTTCCTTCGTGGTTATAACGCCGCCGCTCGTTCGGCGGGCGTCGCCGAGCTGCACGACCGGCTGCGGGAGTTTCCCGATGACTGCCGCGGCTTCGGATACGAGGGCGCCGGGATGCACGCGGCACTGGCGGACCTGTCCAGGCCGTGGGCGGCGCGCGCGGTTAGCGACCTGGCCCGGGGGCGCGGCCAGGACTACCACTACCTGATCCACGTCGGCGCCGGCTGGTCGCTGTCGCTGCTGCGCAGCGCGCGGGTGCCACGGTTGCCGGCCACCCCGCTGCTGCGCTGGCTGGCACTCGACGGTGCCGGCTTCGGCGCGGTGTACTTCGGTGGCCAGCGGAGCCTGCGGCGGATCTGCGCCGGCCGGCACGACGCGCGCTGGCGAACCCGGGTGGCCGGTGCCGGGCGTGCGCTGTGGTTCGTCCAGGCCGCCGACGTCGCCGGTATCGCCCGGCTGATCGGCGAGCAGGACCCGGCCGCCGCGCCGGACCTGTGGGCCGGCGTCGGCTTGGCCTGTGCCTACGCCGGACCGAGCGACGCCGCCGACCGGGCGGCGCTGGCCGAGGCGGCCGGCCGGCAGCTGCGCTGGTTGCGCCAGGGCGTGCTGTTCGGTTCCGCCGCCCGCGACCGGGCCGGCATCGTCCCGGCCCACACCCGGGACGCCTGCCTGGATCTGGTCGGCATCGAGGTGGCGCGGGCAAGCAGTTGGGCCGAGCAGGACTGCGCGGATCTGTTGCAACGCAGGGAGGCGGCCGCCTACCAGCTGTGGCGGGACCGGCTGGCCGACCGGGCAGTGCGGCGACCGGCTGCCGAGGACGTCGCATGAGCACCGACCCGGCCCGCCGGATCCTCGCCGCTGCCCTCGTCGGCGCGAGCATCGTCGCGATCGGCCTGCACACCAAGCAACCCGGCGCGTCCGCCGCCGAACGCAAGGCCATCGCGGCACGGTTCGGCTTCACCCAACTGGCGGCCAATGCCTCGCCCGCGCAGCCGCGGCTGGATCGTCAGGTCGCGCCCGCCCTGGAACCCATCCGGCAGTGGATCTCGGCCGTCGGCGCGGCCGTGGCGCTGACCGACCTGCGCGGCCTGGGCCGGCCGGCCGACATGTGTCTGGTCGACCCGCGCGACGATTCGGTACGGGTTTCAGCCGTCCCGGGCAGCCGGTCGCCGTCCTACCCGGCCGTCCGACTGGTGCCGACCGGGCTGCCATACAACGACACGATGGCACCGATGGGCTGCGTGCCCGCCGACGTCAACTCTGACGGCGCGGGCGATTTCATCGTGTTCTACTGGGGACGTTCGCCGGTGCTGTTCCTCAACCAGGGCCTGCGCGGCGGCGTGCCGCGGGCCGGCGACTTCACCGCCGCCGAGCTGGTGAGCCCCTACCAGGTCTGGAACACCACGGCGCTCAACGTCGGGGACCTCGACGGTTCCGGGCGGTTGTCGGTGATCGTCGGCAACTACTTCCCCGACGGCGCGAGGGTGCTCGACCCGAGCGCGAAGGACGACCCGCTGATGCACATGCAGAACGGCATGGGCATGGCTCGCAACGCCGGCGGCGGCCGGATCCTGCAGCTCACCGCCCCCGCCGGCGCCGGCGCGCCGCCGCTGGTTCGCGACCTCAGCAGCGCGCTGCCGCATGACGCCAGGCACTCGTGGACGCTGGCGATCGGCCTGCAGGACCTCACCGGCACCCTGCTGCCCTCGATCTACCTGGCCAACGACTTCGGCCCCGATCAGCTGCTGATCAACTGTTCCACGCCCGGCCACCTGTGCCTGCGCCAGGTCAAGGGCAGCCGCACCTGGTCCCAGCCCAAGTCCACCGTGCTGGGCCGGGATTCCTTCAAGGGCATGGGCGTCACGTTCAGCTACGACTCCGGCAGCGCGCTGCCCACCATGCTGGTCAGCAACATCACCAGCCAGTGGGCGCTGCAGGAGAGCAACCTGGTGTTCGTCCCGCACGGCACGCCGGCCCAGGTCGCCGCCGGCGCGCTGCCCTACACCGAGCGCAGCGAGTCGCTGGGGCTTGCCCGCAGCGGCTGGTCCTGGGACATCAAGGCCGGTGACTTCGACAACTCCGGCACCGACCAGTTCGTCCAGGCCGAGGGCTTCGTCCGTGGTGACACCCGCAAGTGGGCCCAGCTGCAGGAACTGGCGATGGGCATGCCGGAGCTGCTGCGCTTTCCCCAGGTGTGGCCGGTGGTCCGGCCGGGCGACGACCTGTCCGGCCACGAGTCCAACCGCTTCTACGTCGCCACGCCGTCGGGCCGCTACACCGACCTGTCCGGCGAGCTTCTCCAGCAACAGCCGGGTGTCAGCCGCGGTCTGGCGCTGGGTGACGTCAACGGCGACGGCGCCCTCGACCTGGTGATCGCCAACCAGTACGCCGACTCCTCCGTGCTGATCAACACCGCCCGGCCCGCCAACCCGGGCACTGACCTGCGGCTGGTGCGGCGAACCGCGACCGGAGCCGACGTGCCGGCGCTCGGCGCCACCGTCACCACCGCGGCGGTCAGCGGGCTGCCGGCGCAGAAGTCCCAGCTGTACTACGCCAACGGCCATGCCGGCGTCAGCGCTGCCGAGGTGCACCTGGCGCTGCCCGCCACCGGGACGATGCACGCCCTGATCGCCTGGCGCGGGCCCGGGGGCGTGCACACCTCGGGCATCGACCTCACCGGCGGCCACCACACCGTGGTGCTGCACGACGACGGAAAGGTGACCCTGTCGTGACCGACATCCTGCCCCGCCCGGCTGCCGCGCCGCCCGCCGCCGATCAGGCGGTACCGCCGGGCCGGGCCGGGCCGGCGGGCCAGTCCGGGCCGCCGGCTCCGTCCGTATCCAAGGCCCCCGACAAGCGGGTCAAGGCGCTGTCCCGGTTCGCCGTGTCGATCTCGGTGCTGACCGTGCTCGGCCACGCGTTCCTCGGCTTCGAGCAGTCCCCGGTCACTCCGCTGGCCTGCCTGCTGGCGTCCTACAGCTCGGCGCTGCTCTTCGAAGTACTGGACAGCTGGGCCTACCGGCGGCGGCCGGAATTCGCCGGCGGCCCGAACATGCTGGTGGTGTTCCTGCTGCCGCCGCACATCACCGCGCTGGCCTGCGCGATGCTGCTCTACGGCAATGCCGACCTGTGGCCGTACGTGTTCGCGGTGGTGGTCGGCAACGGCAGCAAGTACCTGTTCCGGGTGCGCGTCAACGGGCGGCTCAAGCACTTCCTCAACCCGTCGAACACCGGCATCGCGGTGACCCTGGTGTTCTTCCACTGGGTCGGCATCGCGCCGCCGTACCAGTTCACGAACAACTACCACGTCGTGGTGCCCTGGGCGCTGCCGCTGGGCATCCTGATGCTCGGCACCATGCTCAACAGCAAGCTGACCGGCAAGATGCCGCTGATCATGGCCTGGGTGGCCGGCTTCGTCGCGCAGGCGGTGTTGCGCTGGATGCTGGGCCAGACCGCGCTGCTGTCGGCGCTGATGCCACTGACCGGTGTCGCCTTCATCCTGTTCACCAACTACATGATCACCGACCCGGGATCGACGCCGTTCGGACGCCGCGGCCAGATCGTCTTCGGGCTGACCACCGCCGCGCTCTACGGCCTGCTGGTCTACAACGGCGTGGTGTTCGGGCTGTTCTTCGCCCTGGTACTGACCTGCCTGCTGCGCGGCGTGGTGCTGGTGACGGCGCCGGCGCTGCGCCGGCTGCGGGCCGGCCGGCCTTCGCTGTCCTTCGGAGCAGCCGTCAGGGCCGCCGGGGCCAAGCCATGACCGGTGCGGCAGACGTCCCCGTCGTGGTGGGC
>Ga0247773_1000758_pt1 | contig 11639 bp, 12 predicted proteins | sample UWRJL092311B6_FD_179934 | JGI IMG/M metagenome (GOLD analysis project Ga0247773, IMG submission 179934) | Plant litter microbial communities from Arlington Agricultural Research Station in Wisconsin, United States - UWRJ-L092-311B-6 | ecosystem: Environmental > Terrestrial > Plant litter >...
GTGCGTGAGTGCGTGAGTGCGTGAGTGCGTGAGTGCGTGAGTGCGTGAGTGCGTGAGTGCGTGAGTGCGTGAGTGCGGGCGATGCGCGGCTCTCGGGTGGGTGTGGCGCAAGTGGTGTGCTCGTAGGGCGATGCGACGGCGGTTCGGCGGCGCCGCGGGACGTGAGGAGAGGAACGGGTGGGAGAAACGGGGTATGAATGCGCGCGCGGCTCTCGGGAAGGAGGGCCGCGCTTCGTTCGCGCGCGGGTGGATCGTCCGCCTTGCCGGGAATTCGGCGGTTCGCGGGATCGCGTGAGGGATGCGCGCCCGGAGGGCCGGGACGCCGCCGCGCGCGCGGATTGCGTGCGGAGCGCGCCGATCCCGTGGCGCGGAGGTGGCCCGGCGCCGTTGGCAACGGCGGTATCGTTGCCTACGGCGCGCGCAGCCCGGTTCGGCGCCCCGGCGCCGAACACGCCCAGACCATGCCGTTCCAGCTGATTCCGTGACCGACCAGACCGAGCTTCGGGATTTCGACGGGTCCCCCCTGTCCGGCATCCCCCGTGGCCTTGTAGCTTGCGCGCCATGAAGGACAAGATCGTCATCCGCGGGGCGCGGCAGCACAACCTCAAGAACCTGGACCTGGACCTGCCTCGCAGGTCGGTGATCGTGGTCACGGGACCCAGCGGCTCGGGAAAGAGCTCGCTGGCGTTCGACACGGTCTATGCCGAGGGGCAGCGGCGGTACGTGGAGAGCCTCTCCACCTACGCCAAGCAGTTCCTGGACAGGATGGAGAAGCCCGACGTGGACCGCGTCGAGGGGATCTCTCCCGCCGTGGCCATCGAGCAGCGCAACCCCACCAAGACCAGCCGCTCCACCGTCGGCACCGCCACGGAGGTGTACGATTACCTGCGCCTGCTCTGGGCGCGCGTGGGCCGCACCTTCTGCCCCGGCGACGGCCACGGCCCCTGCGGCCGCGAGATCCGCCCCGACACCGTGCAGTCGGCCACCGACGCCGTGCTCCGCCTGCCGGTGGGAACGCGGATCATGGTGGGCTTTCCCCTCCCCCGCAGCGCCCGGCTCACGCACGCGCTGGTGGTGGAGAACCTGCGCGCGCTCGGCTTCCTGCGCGTGCTGGCCGACGGCCGCGAGCTGCACCTGGACGACGTGCCCGCGCAGGGCGGGGAGATCGACCTGACCGCCGCGCGCCAGCTCGTCGTGGTGGTGGACCGGCTGCGGGTGGACCCGGAGGAGGCCAACCGGCTGGCCGATTCGCTGCAGATGTCGTTCGGCGAGGGCGAGGGCGAGGCGGTGATCGTGCCGGTGGAGGGCGAGACGATGCGCTTCACCGAGCGCTTCCGCTGCCCCGATCACCCGGCGATCGAGTTCGCGTCGCCCAGCCCGCAGCTGTTCTCGTTCAACAACCCGTACGGCAGCTGCCCGGAGTGCACCGGCTTCGGCGCGGTGCTGCAGTTCGACGATTCGCTGATCGTGTGCAACCCGCAGCGCTCCCTGGCCGAGGGCGCGGTGGACCCCTGGCGGATGCCGCGCTACGAGAGCCGCCGCAAGCAGCTGTACGATTTCGCGCGCAAGCAGGGCGTTTCGGTCGATACCCCCTGGACCGAGCTCCCGGCGGAGTTCCGCGAGAAGGTGCTGCACGGCACGCGCGGCTTCCAGGGCGTCTACTCGTTCTTCGAGGACCTGGACGAGAAGCGCTACAAGCAGTACATCCGCGTCTTCATCCGCCAGTACCAGACGGCGCAGACCTGCCCGGTGTGCGACGGCGCCAAGCTGCGCCCCGAGGCGCTGTGGGTGCGCGTGGGCGGCCGCACCGTGGCCGAGGTGGGGGCCATCGAGCTCACCCGCCTGCGCCCGTGGCTGGCCTCGCTGCGCGCCGAGGGCGAGCCCGCCGCCGGCGCCGAGGCCTGCGCCGACCGCCCGCTCACCGAGCAGGAGCGCGCGATCGCCGACACCATCCTGAAGGAGCTGGACGCGCGCGTCGGCTTCCTGGACGACGTCGGCCTCGGCTACCTCACGCTGGAGCGGCAGACGCGTACCCTGAGCGGCGGCGAGGCGCAGCGGATCACGCTGGCCAACTCGCTCGGCTCGCGGCTGGTGGACACGCTGTACGTGCTGGACGAGCCCACCATCGGCCTCCACCCGGCCGACAACGACCGGCTGCTGCGCCTCCTGGTGCGCCTGCGCGAGCACGGCAACACGGTGGTCGTCGTCGAGCACGACCCGGAGGCGATGCGGCTGGCCGACTGGCTGGTGGAGCTGGGCCCCGGAAGCGGCGAGCGCGGCGGCGACCTGGTGTTCTCGGGCACGCTGGACGAGCTGCTGAAGGCCGACACCCTCACCGGCCGCTACCTGAGCGGGCGTGAGGAGATCGGCATCCCCGAACGGCGGCGCCACACCAGCGGCGTCAAGCTGCGGCTGGAGGGCGCGCGCGAGCACAACCTGCTGGGCGACCGGGTGGAGATCCCGCTGGGCGCGCTGACGGCGGTCACGGGGGTGAGCGGGTCGGGAAAGTCCACGCTCGTGCACGACGTGCTGTACCGCGCGCTGGAGCGCGAGCTGGGCGGCGGCGAGACCAGCGCCAAGCGCCACCTGGGCGAGACGGTGGGCGCGTTCGACCGGCTGACCGGCGCGGGGCTGCTGAAGGAGGTCGTGCTGGTGGACCAGAGCCCGATCGGCCGGACGCCGCGCTCCAACCCGGTGACGTACATCAAGGCGTGGGACGAGGTGCGGCGCATCTACTCGTCGCTCCCCGAGGCGCGCAAGCGCGGGCTGGGGCCGGGGCACTTCTCGTTCAACGTGGAAGGCGGGCGCTGCCCGGCGTGCAAGGGCGAGGGGCAGGTGCAGGTGGAGATGGTCTTCATGGCCGACGTCTTCGTGCCCTGCGAGGTGTGCAACGGCGCGCGCTTCAAGCCCGAGGTGCTGGAGGTGAAGTACCGCAACGCCAGCGTGAAGGACGTGCTGGAGATGACGGTCGACGGCGCCATCCGCTTCTTCCTGCAGGAAGACAGGCTGGGCCAGGCGCTCTGGCACCTGCAGCAGGTGGGCCTCGGCTACCTGCGCCTGGGCCAGCCCGCGCCCACGCTCAGCGGCGGCGAGGCGCAGCGCATCAAGATCGCGCGCGAGCTGTCGCAGGGGGCCAGGCGCGGGGGGAAGAAGCTCTACATCCTGGACGAGCCCACCACCGGGCTGCACCTGGACGACATCAAGAAGCTCCTGCGCGTGCTGGGCGACCTGGTGGATGCCGGGCACACGGTGCTGCTGATCGAGCACAACCTGGACGTGATCAAGACCGCCGACTGGATCGTGGACCTGGGCCCCGGCGCCGGCCCCGACGGCGGCCGCGTGGTGGCCATGGGCACCCCCGAGCACGTCGCCACCGTGCGCGAAAGCCTGACCGGCCAGTACCTCGCGCGGATGCTGGCCGAGCGGAAGGCGAGGGCCGGAGAGTAGCGGCGGGAGGCTTGTGCAAGGCACAGCCGGAGTGTTATGTTTCGAGCAGCGAAAGGAGGGTCCATGGCCAAGGCCGAGGTCGTGAATACGACAGAGCTTCCGCTGCCGGAGCTCGCAGCCGAACCCGAAGTGACGAAGCCTTCGGTGTGTCACGCCGGGTCGGACATGGAAGCGTTCTATGCCGCGCAGAAGGAAGCGGCACGTGCAAGCAGGGAGTACGCCGCACGGCGAAGACAGCGCTGAAGTGTTTCGCACCCGCGGTGGATAATGGGGCTGGGATCGTGGATCCTGGCCCTTCTTCTTTCCTGGATCTGGGGCATCGTGATCTTCGAAACGAATGACACCCGACCCGCTGGGCATGTCTTTACCCTCCCGACCGGCCGTCTCCACTTCGGCGACAGAAAGCCGACGAGGCCGTTCCTGCTCCTGACCCGCTGCGGCGGCGACGATTTGGGGAACCTCGCGCTGATGACGTCCAAGCGCACCGAGCAGCTTTATGGCGCGACCCTGGTCGAACTCGCCGATCAGAGAGGGAAGCTCAACCTTCCGGACCAGGAATCGAGCTTCGTCAATCTCTCGTCGCTCAGCTTCTTTCCGGCAGGCGAACTACGTCGCTCGGAAAGCAGCTGCGCGCGCCATCTCCCCGTCGTGCGTGCTGCACTGAGCGAGGCGCTTGGGATCGGGACCGGGGTGGGCGATGGCCGCGAAGGAGGCAGTCTGCGCGGATTCGTGGTGCGGCTGGCCGACGACATCGCCGCCGATTTCGAGTTTCGCTACGGGATCGTCGTCACCGGGCACCGGTACAGCGCCGTGCGTCGCTTGCAGATCGTCGTCCCCCTGGTCGATGCCGCGGATTTTCTGAGCCCTGGCGAATCGCGCGACGACTTTCGGCCGTTGCCGGGAGACGTGCTTCCTACGGCATCGCCAACGTGGACACAGCAGCTGCCCGCTCGATGGCTGGCGCCCGTGATCGACACCGCACGGCTGGTGAGCTTCAGCCACCGGTGGACGGCGAGCCCGCGGCCCGAGACGTGGCTGGACCCGCAGATCGACCTCGTGTATCCTGTCCCGGTGGATATCGAGACGCTTGGCGCCGTGGAGCGCGCGTTGACTTCCCTGCTCGACCTTCCTGCTCGCCCTGGTTGAGGAGATCCGCTCATGGCCGTTTCCGCGGAGTACCGCGAGTTCGTGATGGAGCAGCTGGGGCGGGTGGCGCCGGTCACGTCGCGCAGCATGTTCGGCGGGGTGGGCGTGTACTCCGACGGGCTGTTCTTCGCGCTGATGGCCGGCGACACGCTGTACCTGAAGGTGGATGACAGCAACCGGGGCGACTTCGAGGCGGCGGGGACGGGGCCGTTCGCGCCCTTCGGCGATCCCTCGATGGTGATGCGGTACTACGAGCTCCCCGCCGACCTGCTGGAGGATGCCGACGCCTTGCGCCCATGGGTGTTCAAGGCCATCGACGTCGCCCGCGCCGCGCGCAGGAAGAAGCCGCCGAAGAAGCGCTGATCCCCGTCTCCTCGGGACAGCCACCGCGCGAACGTCACACTTCGTCCATGCCGCGTATGTTTTCGTTGCGCGGTGAGGGTCCGGGCATGATGATGTGTCGATACAGCACGGTGCGGACGCATCGACGCGTGCGCGCTCCAGCAGGCCCCGGCATCCCTCCCCTCCAGCGACCCGAGCTCCCGATGAACCGACGCCTCGCCCTGGCCGCCGTCCTGTGCGCCGCCGCCGCCTTCCGCGCCGCCCCCGCCGCCGCGCAGACCGACACCGCCGCCGTCGCCGCCGCCCCCGCGGACGACGGGACGCGCCTGGAGGTGCGGCCCGCACGCCGCGACATGAACCGGATCTCGGTGGTGGAGGTGCAGAACGCGCAGGACATGAGCGACGCGTACGAGCTGATCCACACGCTGCGGCGGGCCTGGCTCCGGGCGCCGCGCGGCTCCACCTCCACGCTGGCGCCGATCGACGTGGCGGTGTTCATGAACGGCGTTCGCCTGGGCACGCGCGAGGCTCTGAAGACCATCCCGGTCACCGCCGTGAAGTCGGCCCGCTTCTACAGCGCCGTGGACGCGCGCCGCAAGTTCGGCGGCGACACCTCGGCCGGCGCGATCGAGATCGAATCGAACTGACGCCCCGCCTCCAGGGGGCATGGGGCGACCGGCAACGGCGGCGGGAGAGCGCGAAATGCGTTCTCCCGCCGCTCGCGTTCGGTGGATGCGAGACGTAACTCCATCGCATCCGATAAGATAGACTCCCACGGCGCAGACCGGTATGCCGCCTTGGGGGTATCGAACGACGACACGGACGGTGGATGGAGCACGAATCCCCGGAGATGCGCGAAAGCGTATCTCAGGGGGGATGGATCCAACGAACGCACCAGGAGGGCTGGATGACCGAGAAGGTCCGCAAGAGCGAGCAGGAGTGGAAGGCGCAGCTCACGCCCGAGCAGTTCGACGTGACGCGCCAGAAGGGGACGGAGCGCGCCTTCACCGGCGAATACTGGAACGAGCACACGCCCGGCACCTACACGTGCGTGTGCTGTGGCCAGGAGCTGTTCCGCAGCGACGACAAGTTCGAGTCCGGCAGCGGCTGGCCCAGCTTCGTGCGGCCGGCGGGCGAGGGCGTGGTGGAGGAGCACGACGACGACTCATGGTACATGAAGCGCACCGAGGTGGTGTGCAGCCGCTGCGACGCGCACCTGGGCCACGTGTTCGACGACGGCCCGCACCCCACCGGGCTGCGCTACTGCATGAACTCCGCGGCGCTGAAGCTGGAGCCCGGCGCCTGATCCCGGTCGTTTGAACTCCGTGCACCGGCCCTTCCCGGCCGGTGCACGGAGTTTTCTTTCCAGGTAAGATCCGATTCGGCCACCGTGTCGACGACGCCGTTTTCGACGCGATGGCGCGGGTGTGCGGGAAAGGCTGTCCGGAGTGAGCATTCCCCCTTGCGGACCGACGTTCGGCGCCATTAAGCTACGAACAGACACGAACCCTGATCCCACCGTTTCCGTACTCTCGCTTATGCCGCGTACCCTGCGGTCCAAACGGCAGGCGCGCAACCTCCCGCCGCCCAAGGAGGGAGCCACGATCAGCACGCTGCGGCAGGCCGCGCGCATCTACGTGGATGCCACCTCGCTGCGCCATGCGGCGCGCGACATCGGGATGAGCCCTACCGGGCTTCGCGGCTTCATCGACGGGGCGGACCCGTACGTGAAGACCACGCGCAAGCTCACGGAGTGGTACGTCCGCGAGATCCAGAGCCGCAGCGCCGAGCTGAGCCGCGAGTCGGCCGGGGCCGCGCTGTCGCTGCTGGTGCAGCACATGCCCGCCCCGCAGCGCGGCCTGACCATGCTGCAGGTGCTCGACGTGCTGGAGCGCCGCTGCCGCGAGACCAGCACGCCGCGCCCGGTGTGGCTGGTGGAGATGGCCGAGGAAGAGCGCGCCAAGTAGCGCTCCCGCGCCCTCCCGATCGTTCTGGCCGGCCGCCGTCGCCCGCGACGCGCGGCCGGTTTGCGTTGAGCCACGAAAACACGAAGCGGCCGGGGAGATCCGTCTCTCCGGCCGCCGGTGTTTCCGTTCCCCACGATCGCGCTTCCGGCGCGAGTCGGGTCAGATCGGGCGGCCGGCCAGGCGCTCGGCCTTGCGGCGCTCGCGGCCCTGCTCGCGCAGCTCGAAGAGGACGGCGTTGAGCGCCTGCGCCGCCTGCTCGAAGGCGCCGCCGCGCCGGAGGATGCTGGCGCCGGTGCCCACGAACTCGCCCACCGCGCGGCGCAGCGAGCGGTCGGTGCTGTAGCCGCACGCCTCGGCGGCGGCGTACACGGTGCGGCCGGGGTCGTCCAGCAGCATGCAGGCCAGGAGGATTCGCATCCACGCCTGCACCTGGCGCGGCGGGGGGAGGTCGGCGCGGGTGCAGTGCTCGGTGAGCGTGCGCGGCGCCACGCCCAGCCGCGCGGAGAGCTCGGTGGCGCCGCCGCCCTCCACCGCCACCTCGGCCGCGGCCAGCAGCAGGGTCCGCGCGTCGGTCCCCACGCGGTCGTCCAGCGCCCGCTCCAGCCTGCGCTTGAGCGGGCGCGCGTGCGCCTGGCGCAGCCGCGCGTGCAGGGCGGCCGCGGTGCTCTCGGGCCCCGTGTCCACCACGTCGGCCACGCCCCACTCCAGCAGCATGGATACGTCGGCCCGGTTGGGCGCCGCCAGCGGGAAGGCCGCCACCACGGTGAGCGAGGGAAAGCGCTTCAGCAGGTCGTGCAGCCGCGGAAACCCGTCGCCCGCGCGGCGGCCGGCGTACGGGTCCACCAGCACCACGGCCGAGGGCGGCGCCGTCTTCGCCATCTCCTCCGCATCGCCCCATCCCACCGGCACGTCCGTCTGATAGGGTGCCGCCAGCCGGTCCAAAGACGGCAGACGCACCCCCTGCAACACGATCAACCGCCGGATGTTACGCCGCTTCATCCCGTATTGCCGTCTCGTTGAGGGCGGTCATTTCGTGCTTGCAAGACGTTGTCGCGTCCAGATTTACGCGTCAACTTTGCTTTGCGACTTCCGCTTCCTTCCCCCACGGCAACACGGAGGACCCCATGAGACTCAAGGCCCTGCTCGCGATTTGTGCGCTGGCCCTGGCCGCCGCCTGCACCTCTACCCCCACGGGACCGTCCACTTCGCAGGCCCCGAGTGTCGAGTATCGCGCGGATGGCGTTCCGACGATGGGTTCGGGCGGCTGAGGTCGCCGGCCGCGCGCGAAAGGCGCCGGTGATCACACCGACGCTCCCGCCTCGGAGAGGAGCATGACCATCTCCGCCGCGAGCTCGTCGACGGCGGGGGTGGCCGCGCGGCGGTGACGGGGGATCTCCTCCATCCCCGACACGTCCTGCCGGGAGATGGCGGCGAGGAGCTGGTCGCCGACGATCAGGATGTTCATCTCCTCGTGCTTCCGCGCGGCGTCCATCGCCTCGGCGGTCAGCTGGGCGGCGGTGCTCCAGTCGCCCAGCGACACGGCGCCATAGGCCAGCTGCAGCAGCGCCGGGGCGATCGCCTCGGCGGTCTCTAGCGCGGGCCGCAGCTCGGCGACTTCCGTGCGGTAGCGGTCGTACCGCTCGCGGTCCCCCAGCGTCCCCGCCGAGCGGGCGAGGTTCGCGGCCACGCGCACCTGCAGGTCGGGGGTGCGAAAGTGCGGGCGCACGGCTTCGAGCACGCCCATCGCGCGGCCGGCGTACCCCTGCTCCAACCAGTTGAAGGCGATGTCGTGCACCAGGCGCGGGAGCCGGGGCGAATTGCGGTACGCGGCGACGGCGGCCCGGGCGTAGCGCTCGCCGTCGGCGCGGTTGCCGTCGTTGATGGAGATGGAGAAGAGATCGTGCAGCGCCATCCCCTCCTGCTCGCGCAGGCGCCAGCGGCGGCTGATGCGGAGCGCCCGCAGCTGGAACGCACGCGCGGCGGGAAAGTTACCACGCTGCAGGGCAAGGTTTCCCAGTGCGGTGAGCGCGCGCGCCTGCGTTTCGCCGTCTTTCTGCGCCACGGCCAGGCGGTAGGCGCGGCGGAGCCAGCGCTCGGCGGCGCGACCCTGGCCGTGGGTGCGCATCAGGCGGCCGGCGAGCCAGGCGTAGCGCGCCTGCCCGGGGCTGGCCAGCGCCGCCGCCTCGGCGAACGCCAGCGCGGCGGGAACGGCGCCGCGCCCCAGCGCCCAGTCGCACACGCACACGCACGCCCACGACAGCCGGCTCTCGGCCGTGGGCGCCGCCGCCATCTCGCCCACGATCAGCGCCAGCGGAAAGCGCAGGTCGGGCTCCAGCGAGCCGGTGAGCAGCGCCCGCTCCCACCCCTCCATGTACGCGGCGTCGAAGAGCCCGTCGCGCGCGTCTTCCGGCTGCGCGGTCCACAGGCGCAGCGAGCGCAGCACCTGCCACACGGCGAAGGCCAGCTCTTCTGGCTCGCCGGCCAGCAGCTCGGGCCCCAGCGGGGTTCCGGTGGGGATCAGCGAGTCCGTGGCGGGGGCGGCGATCACGGCGGTCTGGGGGGGCATGGATGGCTCCACGAGCAAGAAAACGGGCGTATTCTTTTGCGGCCTATTCTAATCGCCAGATCGAAGAAAGTCCACATCGTAAATAGACCGCCCCACAAACGCCACACTGTGAATTTCAGCCAGGAGGTTGTGCGGAGAAAGAAAACAAAGTTAATCTATCTACCGTCCGATTTGTCAACCATTGCGCCCGGCAAGCCGCGCGCGGAAACGCCGTCTCATGTCCGAACGCCCCCTCACCTCGCTGGAGCGCCTGCGCGAAACGGTCGCGCTGCGGGTGCAGGCCACCTCGCTGCGCGCCGTGGCCCGCCAGGTGGGTATGAGCCCCAGCGGGCTGGAGAAGTTCCTTTCCGGCGGCACGCCGTACACGCGCAGCCGCCAGAAGCTGCAGGACTGGTGGGAGCGGGAAGGCGCGCGCCCCCGCGGCGAGGTGTCGCCGGAGGGGATCGAGGTGGCGGTCGGCGCCCTGGTCCGCGACCTCCCCGCCGAATACCGCGCCGAGGGGGTGCAGCGGCTGATCGACGCGCTGCGCCAGGTGTACCGCGAGCAGGACGCCGCGTTCCCTCCCTGGCTCGACGCGATGGCGTACGATCCACGCGACCCGGAGCCCGCGGGGGATGACGGCGGCGCGGGGGGCGACGGAGCGGACGAGGCGTGATCCGGGCCGCCGCGTCAGACGAAAAGCCCCGCCGGGCGCGTGTCCCGGCGGGGCTTCGGCATCGCTCCGTCGCGCGCGGTCAGCGCGAGGCGGTGTTGATGCGGGTGACGATCTGCTGGGCGTAGTCCTTGTCGTACGCGGCCATGTTCTTGCGCGCGCTGGCGGTCACGCGCGACGAGCTGGTCGTCTCGGACTTCACCTGCACGTGGATCTCCATGTCGCCACGGGTGCCGGTCCACTCGTGCTCGTCGCCATCCATCTTGTGGTTGGTCACGGTGATCCCCATCGCCGACAGCACGCCGGGAACGCGCCCCGCCACCGTGCCCGACGGCGCCGACACCATGCTCTCCGCTCCCTGCGAGGTCAGGTAGATCCCCGCGCCGGCGCCCGCGCCCGCCGCGGCGGCGGCCACGCACCCGCTGGCCGTGCTCACGCCCAGCGCCAGCACCGCCACCTGCGCCACCTTCAGCCACGTCTTCAACATCGTCCACCTCCCTCTCTGAAGATCCCGATCCGGATGCCCCGCGACCATCGTCCGGGGCATCCGCCAGCACTGGTTTGTGGGAGGCCTTCACTGTCGCAACCTGAGTGCCACCACGACGGGCTGCTACACCGGAAGTCGTTGCGAACGCGTAACGAAGCGTGCGGGCTTGGGGTGAGAACGACAACGGCGGAACCGCGAGAAGGGGGCGCTTCGCGCGAGCAACGGAGGACACGGAAACGGCAACGGTTGGCTCCGTGGTTCAGGACGCCTCGGAGCGTGGCGGCTTGCTTCGTGGCGTTTCGTTCGTTCGTGGGAGCCCGCGGTTCGGGAGCATGGGGACGAGAAGCGGCCCGGGCACGCACCAGGTGCCCGGGCCGCTTCGTCCGTTCGCCGGAGACGGGAGGATCAGTCGGCGGCGACGGGGGAGAGGTCGCGCTCCTCCACCTCCACCGCATGGCCGTCGTGCGCGAGCGCGGGAAGGGCCACGCGCGGGCGGCCGCGAAGGCGGTTCACGAAGTCGTCGAAGAGGGTGTACACCACCGGCACCACGAAGAGTGTCAGCACGGTCGAGGTGACCAGGCCGCCGATCACCGCGTGGGCCATCGGCGCGCGCTGCTCGGCGCCCTCGCCGATCGCCAGCGCCAGCGGGATCATCCCGAAGATCATCGCCATGGTGGTCATCACGATCGGCCGCAGGCGGGTGCGGGCGGCGGAGAGGATCGCCTCCTCGCGCCCGTGCCCGGCCGCGCGCTCCTGGTTCACGAAATCGACCAGGAGGATGCCATTCTTCACCACCAGCCCCATCAGCATGATGATGCCGATCATCGACATCACGTTCAGGTTGCCGCCCGTGACCCACAGCCCGATCCCCACGCCGATGAACGACAGCGGGAGCGCCAGCATGATCGCCAGCGGCTGCAGGAACGAGCCGAAGAGCGAGGCCAGGATCAGGTAGATGAAGACGATGGCCAGGAGGAGCGCCTCGCCCACGTAGCCCTTGGTCTCTTCCAGGTTCTGCACGTCGCCGGTGAA
>Ga0247773_1000759_pt1 | contig 11603 bp, 5 predicted proteins | sample UWRJL092311B6_FD_179934 | JGI IMG/M metagenome (GOLD analysis project Ga0247773, IMG submission 179934) | Plant litter microbial communities from Arlington Agricultural Research Station in Wisconsin, United States - UWRJ-L092-311B-6 | ecosystem: Environmental > Terrestrial > Plant litter >...
TGAGCTTCGCAACCCAAACCTACTCCTTCCGCGTGAGATCCAACACATCCGGGTGCGCCGTTTTTTCGTGCTCCCGTGCGGGGTTTTGAGTTTCCGGACGGACACTAGCTAGTCGGGACGACCGGATTTGAACCGGCAACCCCTGAACCCCATGCAGCCAAGGGGGTCGGCCGAGTTCGCTAAGTCGTTGTAAATCCTTGATGTTCCGGAAGAGCCTACCGGACCTCAATCCCTGAATTCCCAGGGGTTGCCCCCAAACCTATCCCAGAAGTTATACCACCTCGGGAGCTCGTCCTCGCCCCCGCGCCACTCGTAAATCGTGCGCTCTCTGGTTGTAGACATCGGCACGCGTGAAGCTGGCGCAACGAAGGGTGCGTGGGGGGCTGAGCATCTCTACGCCCAATCGTAACTTATTAGTCCGTGTGAATCTCGCTCCCCGCCGAAAAGATCACGCGGAGTTCTGAGCCGGCGCGTTTTGACGAAGCACACGAAGAAGGCCGCAGAACCTCGTAAGCTGCGCCATCTGTTCATTCGTCAAGCCGTCCGGGTCGAAGTGCATAACGGCGTTTCGAAGCTCGCGAACCTCGTCGAGCTCTCGAACGAACCAGCTCCGATCGATCCTCAGGCTCAGCCGGTCCCAGTTCTCCTCGCTCTCAATCAGGGCAATGTAGGTGCCGAACGCGAGGTCGTCGATGCGCTCGATGGTTGTTGCGTCTCCGGGCCCTCGCGCCGCGTTGAGCTCCGCCTTCGTGAACCCGGCGCGGTCGAGGAGGGCACGTAGGTGGTCTTCAATTTCCCCGAGCACGATAAACGACTCAGATAGGTCGCGGTACAGATCACCGAGGTCCGCGGCTGTGAACAGGGTGACGTACTTCCGGCCCTCCCCGCGGACAAAAACGGCATCGTGCTGCTGAACGAGAGCGATGAGCTCAAAAATAGGGTCTTGTTCGTTGACCTCCGTTGGCGGCTCCATACACTCCTTCACGGTCTGGGGCGCACCGCCAAGGGCGAAGGCCCGGCCGATCGTCCGCCAGCTCACAATCCCCTGCAGGTTCTTCTCGTTCGCCATCACTGGGAGCTGGGAATAGTCGTGGTAGAGCATGAGGGTGACGGCCTCGGCCACCGTAGCCTCCGGCGCGAGGCGCACTATTCCGAGTTCCCTCTTCTCCTCGGTAACGAAACGACGCACCCGATAGGAAGAGCCGTCCCGGCGGACTGTCGTGCTCGCGAGGGCAACTTCCGCCCGGATCTGCTCGGGATCGGGCGGAACTACTCCTTCTCCATCCGCGGCGCCCACATTCTCGTCGACGGGTGATTCCAGACGCGGCGGTGCGTCTGCGGGAACGAACACGAGGTGCTCGTCGATGTATGCCGAGCGGAAGTCGGGCTCGGTCCGCAGATTTAGGGAGGCCAGGGCTTCGGCGATACGATAGTTGACGACGGAGCCGCGGCGCGCCTGCCCGAAATAGCCGAGGAGTGAGCGGAGCGTGTGCTTCGATTGTTTGCCGTCGCGCACGCGATCGGCGATCTCGTTGAGTGGAGCGGGGATGTCCGGCATCAGTCAGGCGAGGTGGGTGAGTGGACGGCTACCGAGGGCGAGCAGCGGCTCGTTGGCGGGGTGGTCGAGCGTGTAGAGCGGAATGCCCCTGGCTGCGGTTTCGGTGGCCCAGGCGAGGGTCTGGCTGCCGGGAGCCGCATGAAGGACGATCGCGGCACGGGCGATCCGGGCCAGGAGCGCATTGCGCCGCGCCGCGAGGGCAGCGGAAGGGCGCGCCGCCTTGAAGGAGCTGGCGTACGCGAGCCGCGCGGCATCGAATGCCGCTCGTTCGGCGGGGGGCAGGCGCCGAGGGAGCCCGCGCGCCGGCAGCCGGACGGCCCGAGCCTGGCCCCGGATAACGCGACGCAGTACCTCCGCTTCGACGGGTGTCTGAAAGCCGCCGGCCAGAACGGGGCGGTGGTCGCCGCCGCTCGCCCACGCGTCGGCCCAGTCCGCCGCAGTCAGGAGGAGCGCGCCAGGACAACGCCGGGAGCCGAGAACGGCGATAGGCCGCTCCACTAGCAACGTGGGAGAGCCGAGGAGTTCGATCTCGGGAGCCAGCGCGGTCAACCACGACGGGATGCGGATAGCGTCAGTCCTACCCATCAGCAGCCCCAATCCTTTGCCGCGTCGTGCGGTGAGGCTAAGAGGATGGGAATCCGTGTGCCGGATGACCACATTCGTCAACTCTCTTCCTCGTCGAAAGCGTCCGCACCGAGACGGTATTTGATGTCGTAGTTGATAATGAAGTCGAGTTCCTCGTCCGTGAAGCCGTAGTGACGGGCGAGTACCGAATCAATCTGATCGATGATTGGCTTCGAGTTGCGCGAGAGGATGCACTGCACGGTGAGGGTATCGTGCTTGAAGCGCATCGTGCGATGCTCAGAGTTGGCATCGAGGTCATCCATCAGCTGGCGAGCCAGAGCGGTGAGCGCAGGACCATCCGGCCCGCTCGCTAACCGCTGTAGGTTAACGGGGAACCCTGCTACCTCTCTCTTGTTCAGGTGGCGACAATCAGAATGCACGTGAACGAACCAGAACATCAGGCTGGAATTGAGGCAGCACAAGGCCGTAGCTGCCTCAACAGCCGTCCGGAACGTCAACTCCTTGAATTCGGAGGGCATCCTTACCTGCCCATGCCCATCCACAACCTTAGGAACGAAATCCAGAGCCTGAAGAAAGTATCCGATTTTGCGTGTGTAGTAGATGACGTGCTTTCCGCTTCGAACGAAGAAAGCTCCGAGCGTCGTACGCTCCGCCACTAGTCTATTGAGGATAGACCGCTCCACCCTGTTGGACAGCTTGGGCATCGAGTTCGCGATTATGCCTTGTCCGGCTTCAACCAGTTCGAGCGTGTCAAAAAGCCTTTCGCGTTCTTCGGACATCCACTTGTTATAGCGGCTCGACCACCGCTGTAACTCGTTAGCAGGACCAATGAGGTGGATCGTCAGACGGATGTGCTCAAGTCCATCGAACAGTCGTGATGGGCGGTCATCATACGAGGTGTAGACGAGTGCCCGTTTCTTCAGCAATTGTTGAAGCGTGGCGTATCCGTCGGTGGAAATGGACGAAACAGGCACAATGAAGCCCTGCCGACTTTCCCGCTTTCCAAGAGCTAAACACCGCTCCATGACGAGCGGGTAAAGGTCTCCCGCGTTTAGCGTTTCAAACCCTCGCAAGGCATATTCGGTCACCGTGTTCAGGCGGACGTAAGGCGGATTGCCAACAATGACGGCGAAGCCGCCCTCGCTCATGACACGGTAGAACTCCGCGAACCAGTGGAACGGCTGGTAGCTTCTGCGCCATTCTTGAACAGTTTCGTCGGCCGGGTCTACGCCGTACGAGAATGCAAGTGCGCGGTCCAACTGCTCAGCAAGTACGCGGAGGCGCGCGCGGAGCGCCTCCTTGTCGTCGGCCGTTACCTCGCCCCCGTAGGTTTGCTGCTGTTCGCGGAACCGGTCCGCAAGCTCGGCCACGTCTCCCAGCCGCTCCTCGAACTGAGCCAGCACTTCGGCGCGATCCTCGAATAGGAGTTCGGCCTGGTCCACCCCACCAGCGACACGGCTGGCCGTGAGTCCACGCTGCACCTCTTCCCGGCTGGCGTAGCCCACGAGGGCGTTGCCTGCACGGATGTTGAAGTCGATGTCGGGCAGCGGCTCCAATCTTCCACCGGACTCCACCTGCGCGGCCAGCTTAAGAAAGAGCCGCAGCTTGCAGATCTCCACGGCCTCGGGCATGATGTCCACGCCGTAGAGGTTGTCGAGAAGGATGCGCTTCAGGACGAAGTAGGTGAGGTTGGGGTGCTTCCCTTGGTCGTATGCCTCCTTCAACTCGTCGCGAAAGTCCGGGAGCGACTGTGGGCGCGCGGCAGGGTCAGTGTCCAGGCGGCCGACGAACTCCTGCATCCGATGAAGGCAGGCGGTGTAGAGCGCTTCGAGCCGCTCCAGCGCGGCAAAGAGGAACGCGCCCGATCCGCACGTCGGGTCCAGGACGGTGACGGACCGTAGAGCTTTCCAGAACGCGCGGAGCAGGTCAGGGTCGTCGCATGTGGCGATCGCGTCCTTCGTGAACTGCTCGATGTCGAGGTTGAGCGACACGAGATCGGCCGTCTGGGTCACCTCCCCCGCGGCTAGTCTGGCGCGAAGGTCCTCGTAGCGCTGGCGCCGGGCGACAGTCTCCCGCCAGATCTCCGTGGGCAGCCCCCACCGCGGGGGCGTGAGCGTATTCCAGGCGCCCCGTCTTGCGACGTCATCCACGCCGGCCGCGATCTCCGCGGGAAGTGGGAGCGGCTGGCCTTGATCGTCGCGGGCGGTATGCTGTACGGATGGGTAGATGTAGGCGTCGGGTTCCTGCCGCAGCAGCAGCCATACGGCGTCATCTCCCTTGAACCCACCGGGGCAGCGACGCCGAGCCTCGTCCAGCACGACGGGAAGGAGCGCGTTGCGGGTGATGTACCCGGTAATGTCCTCCTTGGTGTAGTAGGCCCCCATCTGCTTCTGGTTGATGTACTGCTCGAAGAGGTAGCCGAGCACATCGGGGTTGATCTCGTTGCCCTCCCGGAGGGGGCGATAGTCGAGCGTCCAGTCCCAGGTGTCGAAGAAGCCAAAGAGTTCGACGAACGCCTCGTCGGGAATCTGGATGGCGGGGTAGGCCCGCTCGATGTCATGGATCTGGAACAGGCCGCCGTTGAGGTAGGGAACCTTGCCGATGAGCCCGCGGAGCTCGGCCTCACGGTGGGACTCGGGCGCGCCCAGGCCATCGTGAAAGAGCTTGAGCAGGAACGTGCAGTAGAAGCTGTAGAATTCGTCGTCGCCAAAGCGCTGGCGGCACCGGTCAAGGCGGTTGCGAAGGTAGTCGCGATCACCGTCCAGAAAGCTCTTGCGTTGAAGAAAGTAGACGAACATGAGCCGGTTGAGGAGCGCCGAGGCGTACCACTCCTTCAAGGGATCGTCGGGAATCCCGCTGATCTGGCCCAGGAACGTCCTCCGGCGCCGGTCAAACTCGCGGTAGAACTTCTTGGAAACCTGCTCCTTGTCGAACGCCTGCTCCATCTTCGCGGCCACGTCCACGACCGTAAGGACGTCCTCCTCCTCAATGGCGAACGCGAGCTGGCTCAGCTTCTGGACCAGGCCCTCGGGGTCCTGGCTCGTGTGCCACTCGTGCTCCCGGTGCGACAGCGCCTTGCCCGGCGCCCGGTCCACCCACAGAAAGACCTGCTTGGTCTTCGCCCGGTCGGCAAAGATCAGGAGGCGCTCCCGGGCGTAGCCCGCTGCCCTCCGGTCGATCCTGCGGCGGACGTCGCGCGGTGGGATGAGCCCCTTCGCATCGGGGGAAACGGCGAACACCTGGGCCCCCTTCTTCTCCGCGACCGGCTCGAAGGTGTAGAGATGCCCGTCCACCTCGACACCTGGGAGGCGCTGATCGAAGTGGTTCCAGCCGATCTCGACAAACGCATCGGCGAAAGCAAAGTCTTTGAGGGCGGTGCGAAGATGGCGGTCGAACATGGGATTCAGGATCGGAGGCCGAGAGAACAGATGATCTGAGGCTCGCTGTCGCCCTCGCCTTCGTGGGCGACCACGAGTCGCTCTTCGTCGTGAAGCGCGACGACGAGATCGGCGAGCTCGCTGTCGGCCAGCCCCCCGCGGAGCTGCCGGTTGAGCGTGTCGGTGGCCGTCTCCGTGAGCGGGTACGTGTAGAGCGCCTGAATCGCTCGCTTGAGCGCATCCGTCTCGAAGAGGGGGTTCGCGTCCACGTAACCCTTGAGACGCTCGTAGGTGCGGAACTTTGCCCCGCGGCGGCTGCCAAGCTGGCCGCCGATCCGTCGGCCCTCGCGGTGGACCAACTCGACGGCCTTCTGCACCAGGGCGTGGTGCTCGGAAAGCCGGTCGAGCGCCGGGGTGTCGGGTTCGCACTCCGCCGCTTTCAGGATCGCGAGCGGGCTCTCCGTCACCGACCGTCCATGGCGGTCCAGCCAGGCAAGGGCGTCGGTGCCCTGCGCCGTTCGAACGTAGGCGAGGACGCCCTCTGGTCCCACCCCTCCCGCGGCGTGCGGCTTTGTCGAGTAGACGACGCCCGGAAGATCCTCGATCGCCTGCTTAAGACTCGGCTGCTGCTTGATGGCGTTCTGCCAGATTGAGAACGCCTGGCTCGCGAGGTCCACCTCGCCTTCGGAGGCGTCACCATCGAGCACGCCGGCTTTTTCGTTGTAGAGGTCCGCGAGTTCCAGCGGGGCCTCCCCGTCCTCAAAGAACCGTTCATCGGAGCCGACAACCTCGGCGTTTTCCTCCAGGCGCTGACGGACCCGGCTGCGGAGCTTGATGATCTTCTCGACCCCTTCGGCAGGGAGAAACGAGTAGCACAGGATCTCGCCCGCCTGCTGCCCGATGCGGTCAACGCGGCCGGCGCGCTGCACGAGCCGGATCAGCGCCCAGGGAAGGTCGAAGTTGACGACGATATGGGCGTCCTGAAGGTTCTGTCCTTCGGAGAGAACGTCAGTTGCAAGCAGGACGCGGAGTTCCTCGTCCGGGGGGACTGCCTTGTCGTTGCTTCGGGGCGAGAACCGATGGGCGAGGGCCGTAGGATCGTCCGTCGTGCCGGTCGCGCCTCCCACTCGATCAATCCCCGCGGCTTTGAGACCCCGGGCCAGATAGCGGATGGTGTCCGCGAACTGGCTGAAGACCAGAACCTTCTCGTGCGGGTGAATCTCACGAACCAGGCGGAGCAGCGCCGCCAGCTTGGCGTCGCGGTCCGAGCGCCAGGCACCGGCCGAGTCGAGCAGGCGGATGAGCGAGTGGGCATCCTCCAGGAGGTGCTTCTTCAGAGCAGGTCGAAACAGACCGGGCCGGAGCCAGCGGAACCGCCGGGCATACTGCGTCTGGTAGAGCGTATAGACGCGAGTCGCGGCCTCTCGCAGCGAAATCTCCGAGTGAAGCCCGTCCGCGGCAGCAGCGTCGGGCGGTGGATCACCTCCAGCATCCTCCTCCATATCCGGATCATCGAACAGGTGCGGATCGAGCTCCCGGTCCTCGTCTTCCAGGTCCGGGTCCAGCATCTCCGCGTCCTGAGGTCCAATCGGGATCGGGAGTCCTTTCTCCAGGGCGTGGATGAACACCAGGTTCCGGAGGGCGTGGCGTTCGACGGAACGGAGAAAGGCCTCGCCGGAGGACTCCAGTCGCTTGAACAGATTGGTGCGGCAGAAGCCCATGAGGCGTTGGCCTGCCCGGCTCAGACTTTCGAGCTGCTGCGCCTCGGCCGCGGTCGGCGCATCTGATGGGTTCGGGCGCACGTAGCCAGCGAGTCCGTATCGCGGCAGCTTGAGACCGCCGATGGCCTCTACGACCGTGTCGGCATAAAGGCGAGCATACGGATCCTCACTGTCTTCGGTAGAGAAGGTGACGGTGCGAGGGACCCGGTTAGGGAAGTAAGAGCGACCACCATCCGGAAACTGAAGAAAGCGCCGAGCGCCGGCAGCGGGTTCGCTTCCGCACTCCGGACAAACGGCCTCGGCGGCGCTCAGGGTAGCCACACAGCCGGGGCACTCGGCGAGGGCGTAGTGCTGCTTGACGAACGATCGAGTACGGCGCACCAGGAAGAGCCGCATGAGATCGCGCCAGTCGTCGGGATGGTCACTCTTCTCGAAGGCGGCGATGGAGCGCGGACTGGCATCGTGACGGCGAGCAAACTCGACCTCGTCGATTTCGCGGAGAAGTGCCTCGGGGCGTATGCCAAGATCCGTCTGATCGTCGAGAAACAGGCGAAGCTGATTCGAGAGATCAAGGTAGGTCTTGTTGTAGGGCGTTGCCGTCAGAAGGATGCAACGCGCGTCATTCCGCTGGATGTAATCGCGGATCACCCGGTAACGCTTGCCCTCGCGGTTTCGGAGATTATGACTCTCGTCAACGAGTAGCAGCCGGTACCGGCGCAGATGTGGGAGTTCGTGCTGCACCCGGGTAACCGAGAGCACCTTGCAGCGGCGCAGGCCGTACCGGTGTACATAGTCCTCCCACATGCCGACCAGGTTCTTCGGCGCAAGAATGAGCGTCTCATAGTCAAGATCCTCCTCGAGCATTCGCGCCAAAGCGGTGGCCATCAGCGTTTTGCCGAGCCCCACCACGTCACCGATCACCACGCCGCCACGCTCGTGCAGGTGGCGAGCGGCCAGCTTGACGGCAGCTTCCTGGTACTCGAACAGCACACCCTTGAGGTCTCTGGGCAGGCTGAACTCGGTCAGCCCCATCCGGGCATCGTACGCGAGATGGTAGGCGATCTTCAGATAGATGTGGTACGGCGGAATTGCCTCCGTGCGCGCCCAACTCTCCTCGATGGCTGCGACGAGGTCGTCTGAGATATCGACGCACCACCGGTCATTCCACCGCGCGTCAAACCAGTCGGCCAGCTTTCGGCAAGCGTCATCATCCTTCACATCGACGTTGAGCTCACCCTGATGGCTGAGCCCCGAAAGCGTGAGGTTGCTCGACCCTAGGAAGCCGACGCTGGGCAGATTGTAGGTATTCGGAAAGCAGAGATAGAGTTTGGCGTGGAGGGCGTGACGAAGGAAGAGCTTGACCCGGACTCGGCCTTCGCGGATCTGCTTCGCCAAGCGCTGGAGCACACGCTCATCGACATCCGTCGGGGCGCCCCAGACGAGCTGATCGCGGAACTCCTGAGCAAGTTCCTTCTTCAGTCGGTTCGCAACTCCGTTGTCGAGCCGCTCCGGGCCCCCAAAACGAAGGGCGCGGCGGAGTTCTTCGGATTCACTTCGGTGCATTCCCACCAGCAGCCGACACGTGTTCGTTCCGCCTTCGAAGTGGTCAACATGATCGCAGACCGCCCGCCAGCCACGAAGGTTGAAGTATCCTACACAAAAGTCGGCTCGCTCAGACTCCGTGAGCGTGTGCTGGAGCGCTGGGAGCAGTTGTTCGTCGATATTGTCGAAGATACGCGGCAAGGCAGCTTGGTCAGGAAGAGATGCAACGCAGTCCGCCTGGAGATTCACTTGGGGAGGCTAAGAGCCCAAGCATCTGTTGGCGTGTTTACCGGAAGATAGTCGGCGGGTCGACACAAGAACAGGACCGGAGCGGGCGCGCGGTCTAAGCTTTTCGCACTCCGAGAGAGCACGCTGCACGACGGTGACCGTGCCGACCCGAGCGCCTGATCTGCCCCCGTACCGCTCCGCGACGCTGGGGTGAGCGCGCACGTGCGCTCGTGCGCTGGCCGTTCATGAGCTGTAGGAAAGAGCAACCATCAACACGGGCCGGAGGGCATTCGCCCCCCGGCCCTTTTCTGTTTGTGCCGGCTCATAATGGGCCCGCCAGGGACACGCGCGTGCGCGCACGCGCGCGCAGTCCCGAGCGGGCCCTCCCGCAGCCTCGTCGGCGTTTCCCCATAGGTCGAGGTATCAGCAGGGTGACCATAGCGAGCCGTGACCGGGAGGCGCCTAAACGCTCGCTTCGCTCGCAGGCACCCCCGGTCGGCTCGCCTTTTCGCTGCGCTCAAAGGGAAACACCGTTGTCGCGTCGCACGCTCCGCAAACCCACCCGCTGGACCCCCGAGGAGTGGGCCCAGGTCGAACGCGCCGCCGCCGACCGCGGCGTGCCCCCGCTGCGCTACGTCCGCGAGGCGGCGCTTGGAGCTCCGCCCACCTCCCAACCGGGCCGCGGCCAGCCCATCACCCCCCCGCGCCGCGCGCGGTCGCTGTGGCACCAGCTCGCGCGCGTGATCAACAACCTCCACCAGCTCCGCCGGGTGGCCGAGACGGACGGCGACGTCGACGGAGTGCGCGTGCTCATCGCCGCGGCCCGGGCGGTGGAGTACGTGATCTCCGCCTCGCCGGCCATGCTCGGGGCGCGTGGCGACGAGGTGATCACCGGCGTGGTTGAGGCCGGGAATGCGCTGAACGCGCTCGCGCACCGCGCGAACACGGCCGAGGAGCTACCGCCGATGGGCGAGCTGCGCTCCGTCCTCGCTCAAGTCGAGAAAGCGGTTCGCGAAGCGCTGCCGTGATCGCGAACCAGACGTTCGGCGATGTGGAGGCAAAGCTCAGTATCACGCGCGATGCCATCCGCGCCTATCTCGCCAAGCCCGCCTTCACTTTAGGGGCAACTGCGTAAGTCCTACCAGAGTTATACCACCCCCGGCGGTGAAAAGAGAAAGGCCGTGCAACGAAACCGTTGCAGGGCCTTCTCTTAACCTAGTCGGGACGGCCGGATTTGAACCGGCGACCCCCTGAACCCCATTCAGGTGCGCTACCGGGCTGCGCCACGTCCCGAACCCCGGTCTCCGCACCGGCAAAGCCAGTTCGAAGAGCCGGAAACATAATGCCCCTCGGCCTTCGGGTCAACCCGCGCCCGCCGATTACGTCATCTGCAGACCATCCCCCGTCATCAGATCGTATCTGGGGACGCCTTGCATTGCGAAACAGGCACAGATCACGGTAGAAATCAGGAGTCGGTCGAACGGCCGAACATCACCATCTTCAGCCGCGGCGCCGGCTGCTGACCGGAGGGCGATCGGCTGGCCAAGCGGGAGAAGGTCCCGATCGCCCGGTCGGGCACCCGTCACCGGCCTGGCCGACGCTCGGCCGGAGGCGGCCCCTGCGCCGCCTTCAACCTTAGCCGGTCTCGCGTCGGCGCTCTCGGGTCCGGCCCGTCGCATCCCCACCCGAGATCCGCAGCATCCTCGAATTACGGCGGAGCGGCAGGCTCCGGCTAGTACGTTCCGGCGACCACCATGGGGAGCAGGCGGTCGGTGCTGGTTCCGTCTCCCAGCTCGCCGTACTCGTTGGCGCCCCAGCAGTGCGCGCCCGAAGTGGCGGTGACGGCGCACGCCGAGTTGGTCCCGAAGCTGAAGGACGTGAAGGCCAGGCCCGCCGGCACCAGCACCGGAGCGGGCACGGCCGACCCGCCGGTGCCGCCGTTGCCCAGCGCCCCGTACGGGTTTGCGCCCCAGCAGAACACCTTGCCGGCCGAGGTGAGGCCGCAGGCCTGCGCGTGGCCTACTTCAATCCGCGTGAACACCAGGTTCGCGGGCTGGGGCGCGGCCACCACGGTGTCGGTGGAGACGTGGCCGTCGTTTGGGTTGCCCCAGCAGTACGCGCGCCCGGCCGCCGTGAGCCCGCAGGTGCGGTAGGTGCCCGCGTCGAGCGACGTGAACGCCAGTCCGCCGGGCTGGCTCACCGGCGTGGGCACCGTGCGCTGCACCCGGGTGCCGTCGCCCACCTGGCCGTAGGTGTTGTCGCCCCAGCACCAGGCCTGGCCCGCGGCGGTGAGCGCACAGGCGTGCTGGCTGCCCATCACCACCGAGGCGAAGACCACGCCGGAGGGCTGCGTGGCCGCCACCGGTGTTTTGCGCTGCACCTGCGTGCCGTCGCCCAGCTGCCCGAAGGCGTTCCATCCCCAGCAGTACGCCTGCCCCGACGGCGACAGCCCGCAGCTGCTGAAGTAGCCCGCGGCCACCGACGCGAGCTGCGGGGCCGCGGAGACGGCCGTGGGCACGCCGCGGTTGCTGGTGGTGTTGTCACCCACGGCGCCGAACAGGTTCCATCCCCAGCAGTACGCCGTTCCCCCGG
>Ga0247773_1000760_pt1 | contig 11594 bp, 9 predicted proteins | sample UWRJL092311B6_FD_179934 | JGI IMG/M metagenome (GOLD analysis project Ga0247773, IMG submission 179934) | Plant litter microbial communities from Arlington Agricultural Research Station in Wisconsin, United States - UWRJ-L092-311B-6 | ecosystem: Environmental > Terrestrial > Plant litter >...
ACCAGCGGGTATCCTTCTTCTTGCTGATGGTGTAGGCGGGCTTCTCGGCGGCCGCGGGCGTGGGGTCCTTCGGGTCGTTGGGCATCGTGGACTCCAATCCTCTTGACCCGGGCCGTCTAGCAGGGCAGCTTTGGAGAGCGGGCGGCCTTCGGGTCGTTTCGTGGAGGCGGGTGCATCGGCCATTCTCTGCCAAGGGACGCCGATTCACCCGTCTTGTATGTTGCGGCCCTGCTGAGTAGAATATAGCCGACTGCATACACTCTGTCAAGCATAGTGCATACATGGATTTCCGAGAGGCGATTGATCGCTTGGGCGAGCGAGTCACGCATGAGCAGGCAGCGCGAGCCCTCGGCGTTTCTGTCGCATCCGTTCGCCAATATCGCCTGTCTCCGGAGGCGAACGCTCATAGGTCGGCTCCGCAAGGTTGGGCTGAGGTTTTAGCGCGCCTTGCTCGGAGTCGCATTCGTGAATTGAACGAACTTGCGGACGAGCTAGAACGCCAACGTTAGCGTGCGGTACACGATGCGGGGAGACGCCGCCAGTCTCACCGGGGGCAGGGATTTCGCCTCGGTAGGTACTATTGGGGCGTACAGCAGCATCAATTTGCGTGTGTTCCTTTGGGCGTCCTATTTTGAGCGCCGAAACACTAATTCTCGCCCTTCGCTCCGAGATGATATGGCGATCCGCACTATACCTATTTCCGACGACGAAGTAAAAAAGCTGTTCGAGAAGACCGAAGGACACTTCTTGGACATGAAAGACATTCGTATCGTGCCATCGAAGCTTACGCGAACCCTTTCCGCATTCGCCAATGCCGATGGTGGAGAGCTTTACGTAGGGATTAATGAGTCTCCGGGAGGATGGCAATGGCAAGGGTTCGGCGATGCCGAGGACGCTAACGCCCACCTTCAGGTGTTCGAAACGACGTTCCCGCTTGGTCAGGATTTTCAGTACGAGTTCCTTTCCTCGGTAAGTAACCCGGGATTGGTCCTCCATGCTACAATCCTGAAGACGCGTGATATCAAGAATGCTTCCGACGGTAAGCCATATCTTCGCAGGAGTGCACAGAATCTCCCAATTGTCAGTGCTGATGCTCTCCAGAGCCTCCAGCGAGCGAAGGGCCTTACAACACATGAAGACGCCACTCTACAAGCGCCTGTTGAGGTTGTTAGTGACTCCCTCACAATCACAGGTTTTATGATTGAGGTAGTGCCAAATGCAACTCCAGACGCTTGGCTCAGAAAGCAGCAACTTGTGCTGGAAGAAAAGCCTACGGTCGCAGCGTGCATACTCTTCGCTGACGAACCGCAGATCTTTATACCGAAAGCTGCTATCAAGATCTATCGCTATAGAACCACAGATGCTGAGGGTTCTAGAGAAACGCTTGCTTTTGATCCCATCACTGTTGAAGGCTGTGTATACGACCAGATCCGTTCGGCCGTAGAACAAACTGTGGATTTGACTGAGCAGATCCAGATTATGCGTCCTGACGGTCTCCACGCAATCAAGTATCCGCGTGATGCCCTGCACGAGATTATCACCAATTCCGTGCTCCACAGGGATTATGCCATGAACGACGATGTCCACGTTCGAATTTTCGACAACCGGATCGAAGTTGAGAGCCCAGGGCGTCTTCCCGCTCACATCACACCACAGAATATCCTTAGTGAGCGATTTGCACGCAATCCGAAAGTAGTGAGACTAATCAACAAGTTCCCCTCGCCTCCTAATAAGGATGTGGGCGAAGGTCTTAACACAGCATTTCAAGCAATGCAACGTCTCCGACTGCGGGAACCTCAGATCGTTGAGCGTGAAAACTCCGTACTCGTGAACATCCGGCACGAGCCGCTGGCGTCTCCGGAGCAGATGATCGTGGAACACATCCGCATGCATGGAAGGATTAGCAATGCGACGGCTCGTGAGTTGACAGGTATTCAGTCAGATCGAAAGGTTCACAACTTTTTTAAGAAGTTGGTGGCTGCGGGAGAGATCGAGCAGATTCCTGGTACCTACAAGGCCACTACTGCGTATAGGATTCCTGAAGGCCGTCGGTAGACGATACACAACAGGCTATCGACTGCAGAACATAAATGGCGCATTCACTTCGCCGCTCTTGAGCCCCCCTTATCCCGCGCGATAAATTAGGATGCAGATGGGCCGCGGCCGGCGCGCTGGGCGCCGAGTCCGCAGCCCGCATCCATTGCCGATCGCGTTCTGACGAGCAGCAGCGACAACCGCGAGGAGGAAAAGCGGAAGGACCCTTTGGGAAGGACACTCCTTCCATGTTCGATTCCAGTCAATTAAGCGTGCGATAGTCACTGCTCCCGGTCTTTGCTACACACCGGGAATGTGTTGCAGGTAGTTCGTGACTCGCTGGACAGTTGCTCCCTCCCCGCTCGACTCGCTGATTGCGTTCGGTTTAACGCAGCTCCCCACAGTTACGTAATCATCTGCCTCGCCGGTAATCAGCGTACCCTCTAGCTGGAGTGCCGGCCGGCCGCCAACCGCGATCAGGCTAAAGACAGGTGAACCAGAGTTACCTGCAAATGTGTCCAAAGTTGTGGTCAGAATCCGCGGATTTGAGCTATCGCGGACGATCCCAGAGGCTAACTTCATGGGTAACCCGGTAGGATGTCCTAAGACGTAAAGCGTCGATCCGACCGCGGGGCCCCCGCTGCGACGGAAGTACCGGACTCGCGTAGGGCTTCCTCGCGGCGGCGTGATTCGGATTACCGCCCAATCCTCCTCCCACTTTAGCGGATTGGGGCGGTGGATTAGCTGCACCCCGGAGCAGACCCAGGCAGCGGGGATCTCTGTCCGCGCATAGTTTGGCTCCAGTTGTTCGAAACCGAAAACGAAGCGCAGTTGCGTTACGTCGTAGTTGCCCAGCCGCCACAACACGTGCCCAGCCGTTACAATTACATCGTCAGCCACTAGGACCGCCGTTCCACCCGGACAGCAGGGCTGGTTTAGGAACCTCACATCGTCGCACGGTGTGCCGTAGACGGCTTCGAGGTGGTCCCGCAAGGTGTAGGTGTCAAGCGCGTACTCCTTGTCCTCGCCCGGCCGGCCAGCAACCTCTGTGAGGCTCTCGGCGCGAGCAACGAGGCACGTGGCCATTGATCCTTCCCAAAACGTACGTGCATTCGGATCCGTGACAAAGCGAATGTCCTCACGGCTATCAGCACCATAGATCGCCAGAGGGCGGTGAAGTCCCGCTCCCCCTGGTGCTTGGCGTTGTGCGCGCCAAGCGTCCAACACCCGTTGCTCCTCGTATTGAGCGTACCGCTCGGTCGTCCATTCGCCCCTCTTCTTCGGATCACCAAGTAGCTGCCGCGCCGCACCCGCCAAGTCGGCCAACGGTCGGTTGGGCGTCTCATCCCTCACAGCGTGTATCCTCCACCACGCAGAATCACCCGGCTCAATCTCGCCAGTACCGCGTAACTTGCTGCTGGAGTTTTCGGCCATGTACCCTCGGGGATTCCTCGATGGGAGTGCGAAAACTGATGGCGCAAGAAACATTGCGCCAATTTGTACATGACGCAATGCTCGTAAGTTGTCGCAACCCGCCCCGCACTTGAGCCCCCCTTCCCCCGCGCGATAGATTACACTGCAGCAGGGCCGCGGCCGGCGCGCTGGGCGCCGGGGCCGCGGCCTGACTTCATCTTTGCCGGAACGCGTTCTGATGAGCAGCAGCGACAACCACCAGACCGACAGCTACAACCCGGCCGAAGTCGAGCGGACGTGGCAGGCCCGCTGGGACGAGCAGGGGATCAACCGCTGGACCGACGAGCAGCTCCTCTCCGCCGAGAAGCCGTTCTACAACCTGATGATGTTCCCGTACCCGAGTGCCGAGGGGCTGCACGTGGGGAACATCTACGCGTTCACGGGCGCCGACATCTACGGCCGCTTCAAGCGCCTGCAGGGGTACAGCGTGTTCGAGCCCATCGGCTTCGACGCGTTCGGCATCCACAGCGAGAACTTCGCGCTCAAGCAGGGGATCCACCCGGGCGAGCTGATCCCGCGTAACATCGAGCGCTTCACCCGGCAGCTGCGCCGCGTGGGGCTGATGTACGACTGGGATCACACCGTCGACACCACCGACCCGTCGTACTACCGGTGGACGCAGTGGATCTTCCTGCAGCTGTACAAGAACGGCTTGGCCGAGAAGAAGGAGGCGCCGGTCAACTGGTGCCCCAGCTGCCAGACCGTGCTGGCCAACGAGCAGGTGATCGGCGGCGCGTGCGAGCGCTGCGGCACGCCGGTGGAAATGCGCTTCCTGAGCCAGTGGTTCTTCAAGATCACCGACTACGCCGGGCGGCTGCTGGAGAACCTGAAGTGGATCGACTGGTCCGACACGACCCGCAAGGCGCAGGAGAACTGGATCGGCAAGAGCGAGGGCGCCGAGGTCGAGTTCCCCATCGCCCGCCAGAAGGTGGCGGACGATCGCCACGCATCCGCCGAGATCCAGCCCGAGAAGCCGGTGATCCGCGTGTTCACCACGCGGCCGGACACCATCTTCGGCGCCACCTACATGGTGCTGGCGCCCGAGCATCCGCTGGTGGACCGCATCACCACCGATGACCGGCGCGAGGCGGTGGACGCGTACCGCAGGCAGGCCAGCGCGCAGGACCTGGTCACGCGCAAGAAGACCGACAAGACCAAGACCGGCGTGGACACCGGCGCCCGCGCCGTGAACCCGGCCACCGGCCAGGAGATCCCCGTCTGGATCGCCGACTACGTGCTGATGGAGTACGGCACCGGCGCCATCATGGCCGTGCCCGGGCACGACGAGCGCGACTTCGAGTTCGCCACCGAGTTCGGCCTCCCCATCGTCCGCGTGGTCGCGGGCGCGGGAGACGATGCGTCCGCGCCGCTGAGCGAGGCGTACACGGGCGCGGGGACGCTGGTGAACAGCGGCCAGTTCGACGGGATGGAGGTGGAGGAGAGCAAGAAGGCCGTGACCGCGTGGCTGGCGGAGAAGGGGCTGGCCGAGGCGCGCGTGAACTATCGCCTGCACGACTGGACCATCAGCCGGCAGCGCTACTGGGGCCCGCCGATCCCGATCCTGTACTGCGACGACTGCGGAACGGTGCCGGTGCCCGAGGACCAGCTCCCCGTGCTGCTGCCGCACATCGCCGACTACAAGCCCGACGCGAGCGGCATCAGCCCGCTGGCCCGGCACGAGGAATGGTACATCACCGAGTGCCCCACCTGCGGCGGCAAGGCGCGGCGTGAGACCGACGTGAGCGACACCTTCCTCGACAGCGCGTGGTACTTCCTGCGCTATCCGTCGGCGAAGCGCGAGGACGTGCCGTTCGACGAGGGCGTCACGAAGCACTGGCTGCCGGTGAACAGCTACATCGGCGGCAACGAGCACGCGGTGCTGCACCTGCTGTACTCGCGCTTCGTGACCATGGCGCTCAAGGACTTCGGGCTGATCGACTTCGAGGAGCCGTTCGTCAAGTTCCGCGCGCACGGGCTGATCATCAAGGACGGCGGGAAGATGTCCAAGTCCAAGGGGAACGTGATCGTCCCCGACGACTACATCTCGCACTGGGGCGCGGACACCATGCGCACCTACCTGATGTTCCTGGGCCCGTACCAGGAGGGCGGCGACTTCCGCGACCAGGGGCTGACGGGGCCGTACAACTTCCTCAACCGGCTGTGGGACACCGTTCTCTCGGCGGTGGACCGGCCGATCGACGGCGGGGTGGAACAGAAGCTTCACGCCACCATCAAGAAGGTGACGGAAGATACCGAGGCGCTCAGCTACAACACCGCCATCGCGGCGATGATGGAGTACCTCAACACCGTCCGCGCCGGCGGCCGCACGCCCGAGCGTGCCGCGGTGGAGCCGCTGGTGCGGCTGATCGCCCCGTACGCGCCGCACATCGCCGAGGAGCTGTGGGCGCGCCTCGGCAACGCGGAGTCGATCTTCCGCGGCGCCGCGTGGCCGGAGTTCGACGCTACGAAGGCGGTGGCCGACACGGTGGAGTTCGTCGTCCAGGTGAACGGCAAGGTGCGCGCGCGGATGCCCATGTCGCGCGGCATCACCGAGGACGACGCGCGCGCCGCCGCCCTGGCCGACGAGCACGTGCAGAAGTTCATCGACGGCAAGCAGGTGCGGAAGACGATCTTCGTCGCCGACCGCCTGATCAACCTCGTCGTCGGCTAGCTCGCCTTCGCGGGACGATGGAGAGCCCCGGTCCGATTCGTCGGGCCGGGGCTCTTCGTCTTGCATCCTCGAACCACAACCGTGGGGCGCTTCGCGCGAGCAACGGAGAGAACGGAGCAACGGTTGGTCAGCGGTGAACCAACCGTTGCTCCGTTTTCCTCCGTTGCTCCGTGTTCATGCAGGTGAAGTAAAGGCCAGCGCGGCGTGTCACCGGCCGGGGTGCAGGTCGAACGCGGGGCGGGTGCGGATGCGACGATAGGTGCCGTCCGCCGTCACGCCGTAGCCGAAGCCGCAGCCGCCGTGCTCCTCGCGTTGCACCACCTCCATCCGCGCGTGGCGGAAGGTTATCCGCAGTTCGCAAACGCCGCCCTGGCCGTGATCGCGGAACACGGCCACGCCACGGGCGATCGGGACCATTCCCTCTATGAACCCCATGTTGTAGCTCGGCGCGCCCCGGTCGCAGAACAGCTGGAAGCGGATGCGCTGGCGCTGAAACTCTGCCATGTCCAGCAGGCAGCCGGAGCCGTTGGCGCGTTCCATCGAGTACCTTCCGGCCACCCCGTCTGTCCGGCGCGCCGCAGGGTTCAGCGTGGCACCGGAGAACTGCGACAGCAGGGCGAGACCCACCAGGACGTGCTTCATCATCCGTCTGCAAGGGTGGAACAGCAGTGGCGCTTCGCGCGAGCCACGGAGGACACGGCAACTATACGGCTGTTGGATTTTTCCGTGGCTCCGCCGTTGATGGCGAAGAAGCCACCCAGCACATCGTCGCCCACCAGCACGAACCGTGGCGTCATCCCCGGCTGCATCACCCCGCACCGCTGGTTCCAGCTCGCCAGCGTTCGCGTGAGCCGTGGGTGGCCCGAGCCGAGCACGCGCACCCATCCGTGATCTACCCGTACCCCGCCCGTCTCGTGGATCACGGCGCCCAGCACCGAACCTAGCGTGACCTGCGCCGCCAGCAGCGTGTCAGCGCGCCGCTCCGCATCGGGCGGAAGCACCTCCACCGGATTCCGGGCCTCGGCGATCCAGCTTTCCACGAGGTGCCACGCGGGCTCCGGCACGTTGACCAGTTCAGCGAGCGGTCGCATCAAGGCATCTCACCACAGAAGGAGTGAACGGAGGATCGAGACAGATCTATGGTGCTCGTGAACGGCACGCCGCGCAACTCGGGGACCGTCTCTGTCCCACGCGAGCGAAACCGGATCGACCCATGCGGGGGACGAGCGGCGGGCGGATCCTGTCTCGACAGATCCGAATCATCCCGTTGGAGCAAAACGAGTTAGCTGGAGGCCGGGAGACGGATTGGTACGGGGAACGGGCGTTGCCTTTCCGGTGGATGGCAAGCGCGGACTTCCGCACCTCTCTTCGGCAGATGGACCCCATGCGAACCACCCGACTCCTTCCGATCTTCGCCGCGGCGATGCTGCTGGCGGCGTGCGACGACCACCGCGGCGGCATCATCGGCGGCGGCGGCAACCGGCCGGATCCGCCCGAGAACCTGGCCGTGGCGCCGCACTGGGTGCTCGACGGCTTCACCAACGCCGGCCAGCCCGTGGGCTACCCCGTGGTGGACCTGAGCTGGGATCCGCCCCAGGTGTGGGACCAGGAGCCCTTCCGCGTCTACGCGCGCCGCTCCGGGAACAGCAACTTCACCCTGATCGCCACCGTCACCAGCTGCACCGTGAACGGCTGCGTGTACCGCGACCGCAACGTGTCCGCCAACACCACGTACGAGTACTACGTGGCCACCGCGAATGAAGACACCAACGAGGAAGCGGCCACCGAGTTCCGCGAGCAGGTGACGGTGCCGCCCGCCAGCACCCCCGCCGCGCCGCTGGCCGACAGCGCCACCGCGCTCGACAACGCCGCCTTCGTCCGCTGGAAGGACACGGCGAACGGGCAGAACCTGTGGAAGTACATCGTCTACCTCACCCGCATCGACAACCAGCCGTACCTGTACGCCTTGGGCGAGACGGACGGCCCGGGCTTCGTGGACCTGCGCGCCACCAACGGGCACGTGTACGGCTACCGCGTGGCCGCGGTCGACACGCTGGAGCACGTGAGCGCGCTCTCGCCCGAGATCACCGTGGCGCCGCGGCCGGACTATGCCGGCGAGCTGGTCTACACCTTCCAGACCGACGCGGCCCGCAGCGGCTTCCGCTTCCAGCTGAACGACCAGGGCGACCCGATCGTGGCGGGGACGGCCACCAACGCGCAGTGGCGGCTGGAGCACGACGCGGGCGGATGGAAGATCGTGCCGCTGAACGGCACGCAGGTGGTGCAGTTCGCCAACCGCACCACGGCGCTGGCCTGCGGCCCCGGCGCGGACGCCGGATGCGTGGCCGCCACGCGGGCGCCCACGGCCGGATACAGCACCGCCGCGATCCCGGTGAACCCCGAGTTCAGCTACATCTTCCGCGTGACGGGGAGCGACGGGCAGATCCACTTCGGCGTGATCCGCGCCAGCATCCTGGGGAGCGACGGCGCCGGGCACGACCTGATGATCTTCGACTGGGCGTACCAGTCGCTGGCCAACGAGCCGCGCCTGAGCCGCGCCGGCGGGTGAGCCCGTCTGAGCGGTAGGGTGGAGCGAGGTTCGGGTGTCGTAAACGCAGATGGAACAGAGTCGCCCGGGCGGGCGGAGGCGCGGGTCAAACCGCAGGAAGCAAGCTAGCCTCCGTCCGTCCGGGCGACTCCTTGTTCGTTGGTGAAAGCCGGTCGCGCGACGCCGGTGGCTGCCACTCAGGTGGAGACGTCGGTCGCGGAGTAGAGCGCGGGGCCGTCGCGGAGCCAGTTGATGGCGAGGTGGCGCTCCATGGCGATGCTCCTGGCGGTGACGAACGCGTCTTCCGTCGCGCGGTCGATGCGGGCGCCGCCGACCGCGAGGTCGCCCTCCACCATCGGCAGCGTGGCGACGGCATCGGCGCTCAGCCACGGCATCCGCGCGGCAAGGTCGGGAAAGTCGAGCGGCTTGGGGCGGAGACGGTACTCGGTCACGCGCCAGTGCAGCGCGAACATGCGCTCGCGCATCGCCTCCAGCTCGTCGCGCGGACGGAGCGCGGGCGCGGCGCGCAGCTCGCGGGGGACGTCCGCGTCCAGCAGGCCGGCGGCGGCCCACAGCGTCTGGGCATCGGCGATCTGGTCGTGCGGCGGAAGGGTGGCGCGGCCGAGCGCCCACAGGAGCACGGCCAGCCCCTCCAGCCGCCAGATGGCGTTCACCTTCGCCTGGTGCGGGAGCGAGCCGAGGGGCGTGTGCAGCGCCTCGCGCTCGGCGGGCTCCATCTCGTCCGCGGCGCCCGTGTCGCGGGCCCACCGCCGCACGCGCTCGAGCGTCCCCGCCGGGTCGGGATCGTCGCGATCCACCTCCAGCAGCCCGCGCGCGGTCAACGCGGCGAGCGCCAGCACCCGCATCGCCACGCGCCCGGCCGCCGGCGGGTCCGGCTCGAACAGGTCGTCGTCCCCCTCCGCCTCGTCGTATGCTGCGGCCGCCCCGGCGAGGTCCACCTCGTACGCCACGCGCGGCCACACCGCATCGGGGTCGTGCGTTCCGTCCACGCTCACCAGCACCCGCCCGCGCGCGTCCAGCAGCGCCGAGGGGAGGAAGAGCACCGCGTCCAGCAGCTCGGCGATCTCGAAGATCGCCTGAGTGCGCGGGTCGCCGGGGCCGTCGAGCTCCGGGTCGGGGAGGGTGCCGAGGACGAACTCGAGCGTGGTGGAGAGCATCATCACGCGCGGCTTCCGCGGCGTGTCGGGGAGGCGCGACCAGTATTCGCGGAAGCCGCTCATCTGCCGCGACCAGTTGGGCTCGGAGCAGTGCTCGGGGCTGTAGGTGAGCGCCAGCGTCTTCCGCCGCCGCAGCAGCCCGCCGCCGAAGGTGGCGGTGAGCCGCGTCCAGCCGTCGTCGCGCCCGCTGTCGGTCACCACGCCGCCGGCGAGCTCGCGCATGCGGCGAGCGACGGCCGCGCGGTCCAGCTCGCGGCCGAACACGGAGATCGGTTCCATCGCATTCACCGGTGGAATGTCCATCCCTCGGCCGGCCACGCCAGCTCGTGCCGGCACGGTGGGTCGCCGGCCAAGGAATCTAGATCATCCCCCCGGACCTCCGAAATCGGGCGCCGCCAGCCGGCCGGGGGAGTCACGCCGAGGCCGAGCCGGTGGTGCGCGGGTCCGCGGCTGGCGCGGTGCCGGGCGTGGCGGCCTTGAACGCCTTGTCGCTGTTGTGGATGCGCAGCATCACCGCCCCGAACCAGGCCAGCAGCCCCAGGCCGACGAAGAACGCCAGCGCGCGCTTCCCGAACAGCGCCTCGCGCATGCCGGTCCAGAAGAAGTAGGTCAGCCCCGGCCCCGCCGCCAGCACCAGCGTCGCCAGCGTCCGCAGCACGCGGCGCGGCTCCGGGCGGCCCTCGTCCAGCACGTCGTACAGCAGCCGCTCGCGGGCGCCGTTGTGCTCGCGGCTCACCGGGCGCACGTGCAGCGCCCGCAGCGGAACGAGCGGAATGGCGGCCACGGTGAACCACTTCGTGGCGTCCCACGTGCCGTCGCCGCGCGCCTGGTACCCCAGCAGCGTGGTGCCCCAGCCGTTGACGGTGCCGCCGCCGGAGCGCGGCCGCGGCGCGTTCATCCGCGCCGTGATCTGCCGCAGCGCCGCCAGGTGCGCCTCGACCACCTGCACGCCCACGTTGGCGTTGCAGTGCGGACAGACCTGGCTGTTCTCCAGCGTGCTCGACCGCCCGCACGCGGGGCAGGTGATGGTGACCGCGCTCATGGTTGATATCGATCCGGGTGGGAGGACGATGAAAGGGTTCAGCGAGGGAGCAGGCCACGCGGCGGCGCATCGGCGGTGAAGGTGCGCGGGCGGATGCGGCCGATGTTGACCAGCAGCGCCAGCAGCAGCACGCTTCCGCCCACGATCGCCCTGGTGCTCCCCCAGCGCACCCCCAGCACGATCAGCCCCACGATCAGTGGCGCGAGAAGGAGGAGGCCGATGAAGCCGGCCCACGATCCCGAGGTCATCCGCACCTCCGGGCGCCCCTGGAGCGCCTGCAGAAGGCCCAGCACCAGCGTCTTGTAGGTGGCGCTGCGGTCCTGGATGTTGGCCAGCCCGGCGAAGTGGTTCTGCCGGAAGCCGACCTTCCCCTGGTCCGTGCGCAGCTCGCACCAGTAGTCGGCGCGCGCCCGGCCGCGAACGTAGGTCAGGTGAACGCGGCGGATCCCCTGCAGCGGGTACACCCGCGGCGGCTGCCCCGTATCGGAGGTGACCACCAGCGCGTCGGGATGGAGCGTGCAGGTGAGCTCGGGATGGCCGATGGTGCGGCGGAACGAGTGGCTGGCGAGGGCGTTGGGGACCGGGGTGGGCGCGATGGTCGTCATCGAGGTCGTCTCCGGAGAACGGTGGGGTTACTGGGGAGATCCG
>Ga0247773_1000764_pt1 | contig 11551 bp, 7 predicted proteins | sample UWRJL092311B6_FD_179934 | JGI IMG/M metagenome (GOLD analysis project Ga0247773, IMG submission 179934) | Plant litter microbial communities from Arlington Agricultural Research Station in Wisconsin, United States - UWRJ-L092-311B-6 | ecosystem: Environmental > Terrestrial > Plant litter >...
TCACCGAGCTCCGGTCCGCCGACAGCGCCGGCCTGGAGGAGATGTTCCTTCAGCTCACTGCCGAAACCCAACGTGAAGGAGTAGCGGCATGACCGCCGTATCCACCCTGGCCGTGTCCGAGCGGCACCCGATGGTCCGACAGCCGCGGCCGTCCCCGGTGCCGCTGTCGCGGGTCACCCGGATCGAACTGCGCAAGATGTTCAACACCCGCTCGGGTTTCTGGCTGATGGCCAGCATCGGTATCGCCGCGCTGCTGGCCACCACCGCGGTGATCCTGTTCGCCCCGGACAGCGAACTCACCTACGCCACCTTCGGCGCGGCGATCGGCGCCCCGATGGCGGTGATCCTGCCGATGGTGGCGATCCTGTCGGTCACCAGCGAATGGAGCCAGCGCAGCGGGTTGACCACCTTCACGCTGGTACCGCACCGGGGCCGGGTGATCGCGGCCAAGGCGATCGCCTCGGTGGTCGTGGCGGTGGTGTCGATGCTGCTGGCCTTCGGGATCGGCGCGCTCGGCAACGTGGTGGGCACCGCGATCACCGGCACCCCGCTGGTGTGGGACATCACGTTCGTGGAATGCCTCTACATCGTGCTGGGCAACGTGTTGGGCCTGCTGACCGGCTTCATGCTGGGCGTGCTGATCCGCGGCTCTGCCGGGGCCATCGTCGGGTACTTCGTCTACTCGCTGGTGCTGCCGCCGCTGTTCGGAGTGCTCGCCGCCAGCCAGCAGTGGTTCGCCGACCTGCGGCCCTGGGTGGACGTCAACTACGCGCAGAGCTTCCTGTTCAACAGCTCACCGACCGGCGAGCAGTGGGCCAACATCGGAGTCACCGGGCTGTGCTGGTTGATCATCCCGATGGCGGTGGGACTGCGGTTGGTGATGCGGTCCGAGGTCAAGTAGCGGCGTCGCTAGCGGTCCGGGGCGGCGAGCAGGTCGTGGACGTCCCGGGCCAGCCGCTCGAAGGTCAGGCGGTCGACGCGGGCCGGGTCGCGACTGATCCGCAACCGGGCCGGTGCGCCGGCAGCGGTGAACAGCTCCACCACCAGCTCGGCGTCCGGCCACAGCACCTCGGTGTCGGGCAGCGGCTCGGCCCAGCAGCCGGCCAGCGCGAGGCGGGACAGCGGCGAGTCCTGAACGGCGGCGATCACCTGGTACAGCGGGTGGCGGCCGGTTCGCTTCGGCCGGAGGAGGCGGACCACCTCGGCGAAGGGCAGGTCGGCGTTGGCGATCGCCGCCTCGACAGCCTCGCGCACGTCGCCCGCACCGCGCAGCCGGACGCACACGGTGTCGATCAGGCAGCCGATCGGGCGTTGCAACTCGTCGGTGCCGCGCTGGGTGACCGGCACGCCCACCCCGAAGTCGTCCTGCCCGGTCTGCCGGCAGACCGCATCCCGCACCGCGGTCAGCAGCACGCTCAGCAGGGTGGTGCTCTGCCGGCGGGCGCCCCGTTCGGCGGCGGCAAGTGCTTCGTCGGCCAGCACCAGCTCGATCACCCGGTGCTCGTCGCCGGTCCCGGTCGGATCGGACGGCCAGCTCAGCGGGGCCAGGCCGTCCAGGGTGTCGCGCCAGTACTCGCGCTGGCGGTTCAGATCGGCGGCCGAGCCGAGTTCCTCCACCAGCTGATACACCTGTGCCGGTGAGGGAATCGCGGCCGGGTGGTCCGGGCCGGGGTGGTTGTAGGCCCGGCCGAGCTCGTCCACGAGCAGGTGTTCGGACCAGCCGTCGAAGGCGGCGTGGTGCACCGCGATCCCGAGCAGGCACCGCTGCGCCACGCCGAAGCCGACGACCACCACCCGCCACACCTGGCCGGCGCTCAGATCGAACGGCTTGCGCAGCCGATCGTGCAACAACTCCACGGCCTGGGGTTCGTCCGGGGCCACCAGCGTTTCCAGCGGCGCCGGGGCGTCACCGGGAAGGACCCGCAACTCCTCACCCAGCACGTAGCGTCCGGACAGGTAGCCGTGGCGACCGTGCACCTCGGCCACCGCGCCGGCCAACGCCGGCAGGTCCAGCGGCCCGGTCACGCTCCAGCCGAGCAGGCAGTGGTTGTCGGTATCGGCGCCGCTGCGCAGGTGCGACAGGACGAACGATGCCTGCATCGCGGTCAGCGCGGCGCCGCCGTCCGGTTGCTCCGGCTCAGCACCCGGCTCGGTCGCGGACGGCTGGCTGTCGCAGATCCAGCGGGTCAGGCCGTCGATCGTCGGATCCCGCAGGAACCGGGAGACCGGAATGGCCCGTCCGAGCCGGGTGCTGAGCCGGCTGCACAGCCGGACCGCGGTCAGGGAGGTGGCACCGAGGCTGAACAGCGACGTCGAAGCGTCGATGTCGGTCAGCTCCAGCAGGGCAGCGGCTTCGGCCGCCACGACCACGGCCGGATTGCTGTCCGATCCATCGGTGGTCGGGGCGGACCCGGCACCGGCGGCGGGCCGGGCAGGAAGCGCGCGGAGCAGCGCCGCCGCGTCGACCTTGCCGGTAGTGGTGAGCGGAAACGTCCCGACCGCCTCGAAGCGGTCCGGCACCGCGTAGCCGGGCAGTGTGCCGCGCAGCGTCCCGGCCAGCGCTGCCGGCGCGGGATCTCCTTCGGTCGCAACGTAGAACAGCACCAGGCCGACGGCATTGCCGTTGGGGTCGTACTCGGGCACGACCAGGCTGCGCCGCACCCCCGGCACCGCGGCCGCCGCCCCCTCGATCTCGCTCGGTTCCACCCGGTTGCCGCGGACCTTGACCTGCCGGTCGAGCCGGCCCCGGAAGTGATGGGTGCCGTCGGGGTCCCGGCTGCCTAGGTCCCCGGTCCGGTAGAGGCGGGTCGGCCGACCGGCGATCACGACGGTCGGAAAGCGCTGTCCGGTGAGCTCGTCGTTGCCCAGGTAGCCCAGCGCCAGGCCGTCCCCGGCGATGCAGATCTCACCGACCTCGTGCACGGCGCACGGCTGCCCGAAGTCCGGATCGGCTCGCATGATCACCACCTCGGTACCCGGCACCGGCCGCCCGAGCGGAATGTCACCCCCGACGTCGCCCGGTGCGACGTCGTGGGTCAGCACGAAGACCGCGCTCTCCACCGGGCCGTAGCCGTTGACCAGGCGCAGGTCCGGCCAGCGGCGCAGCGTTGCCGCCGCGTGCGACGGCGACATCTTCTCGCCGCCGGCGATCAGGGTGTGCAGTCCTGCGAAGGCGTCGACGTCCTCCTCGACCACGAGGTGGAACATCGAGGTGGTCAGGAACAGGGTGTTGACGCCCTCGGTGGCGATCAGCTCGCGCAGCGCCGCCGGGGTGACGGGTCGCTCGGTCACCAGCGCGCTGGTGCCGCCGGTGACCAGTGGACCCCAGAGCTCCATGGCGAAGGCGTCCCACGGCACCGCCGCGAGCTGGGCCATCACGGTGCCGGGGCCGAAGGTGGCGAACGTGCAGTCGTCGAAGAGCCGGAGGGTGGCCCGGTGCGGGGACAGCACCGCCTTCGGCTCGCCCGTGCTGCCGGAGGTGAAGAACACCATTGCCGCCTGGCCGTCGCCCTCGATCAGCCGGGGCGGCCGGGAGTCGGCTTCGACCCGCAGCGTCCGGTCGGGCCCGAGCACGGCCCGGCGCCCGGAGAAGGCCGGCCCGGCGTCCGGCCCGACGACGGCGAGCTGGCCGGTCAGGATCGCGGCGATCCGCTCGATCCTGGCCGGTGGCCAGCCCAGGTCCAGGGCGGCATAGGCAGCACCGCAGCGCAGCACGCCGAGCAACACCGCGGCCAGCTCCGGTGACGGTGGCAGCAGGACCGGCACGATGGTCCCCGGCCCGACGCCGGCGGCACGCAGCGAATCGGCGATCCGGGCCGACCAGCGGTCCAACTCCAGGTAACTGAGCCGGCCACCCGGGTAGCTCAGCGCGATGGCGGTGCCGCGTAGGGCCAGCTGTTCCAGCACCCGGGCGTGGATGGTGTGGCTCGTCACTGGCGCCGCTGTGCCCGCGGTGCCGGTGACCGGCGCCCCGGTCCGGATCCGGCCAGCGGTCCGGGCCCGGGGCCGGGACCGGAGCGCTGGAGCAGGCGCGCGACGTCGCTGTGGTTCTGCACGTAGGCCATCAGCGCCCGGCGCTTCCACCCGGTGTCGCGATGGGCCGGCGCGGGAATGCCGAACTTGTCCACCAGGTAGTCGACATGGGCATCGACCGCGCGCGGGCTGATCCCCAGGCGGCCGGCGATGTGGGACGAGGTAGGCACCGAGGCGCCCGGGTAGCGGCTCAGCGCATCGGAACAGAGCGCGCTGAGCACCGCGAAATAGCGCGCCCGGACGTCCAACTTCGGTGCCGACAGCGGGATCGCCGGGCAGGTCGAGGTGACCTCCCGCTGTCGGGTGGCCGGCCGGAAGCGCACCTCGAGGCTGATCCCGGAGGCGCTGTCGTAGGGAGCGACCGTTGCGGTCGTCCGGGAGATCGGCAGCGACTCGCCGGGTTGGGCCACGCCGAATGAGCCACCGCTGCGGGTCTGGGAGACCACCAGTGGCTGGCCGGAAAGGTTCTCGATCCACCAGCTCGACCAGCCGACCGAAATGCGGCCCCGAAAGTGCACCGGCCGGCGGGAGGACAGGCTGAGGTCGAGATCGCACCGGCCGCATTTGCAAACGCCGAACGTAACGATCCCATTGGTATCTCTAGCAGTCATTGCAAGAGCCGCATTATGTCCGGAATATCCCTGAACGGTTAAGGGCATGGGTCCTCCCAAGCCAGCCGGATTTGAACCTCCACGATGGTAGAGAGACGGAAGTTGTGTCTGCATAAAATAGTAAAAAAGATTATGAGAGCTGATATTGCCCGCTACTGTGGTCAGGCAATCGATCCGCCATCTACCACGAGGTCCAGCCCGACCGCTAGTGAGGCTGCCGGTGAGGCCAGCCACAACACGGCGGCCGCCACCTCTTCGGGGGTTCCGGCCCGACCGGTCGCGATGGCGTCCATGAGTTGTTTATCAATTCGGCTTTCCAGCGGGTCCAGGTCCGCGAGCGGTTCGGCCCCCGGTACCGGCGAAGTCTCGACCGGCCCCGGACTAACCGCGTTGATCCGGATTCCCTGTCGTACGTACTCCCGCGCCGCCGTCCGGGTGAGTGCGGCCAGCCCGGCTTTACTGGCCGAATAGGACGCCATTCCGGACACCGTCACATGCCGGCCGAGAATGGAACCGATATTCACGATTTCGCCACCGCCCTGCGTCAACAGGTAGGCGATCTCGTGCTTCATGCACAGCCAGACCCCGGTCAGGTTGACGCCGAGAACGTCGTCCCAGTCTTCCTCGGTGATGTCGGCCGTCAGGGCCGGGGTGGCGATCGCGGCGTTGTTGACCGCGATGTGCAGCCCGCCGAACGAACTCGCGGCGAACTCGATCATGCCGGCCACGTCCCCGGCCCGCCTGACGTCGGCCACGAAGGCAGCGGCGGTGCCGCCGGTGGCCTCGATCAGCCGGACCGTCTCGTCCAGGGTGGAGCGGGTCCGGCCGGTGACCACGACCGACGCGCCGGCCCGGGCGAAGGCGGCGGCGATCGCCTGCCCGATGCCGGTTCCGGCTCCGGTCACCAGCACGCAGCGACCGGCGAAGGCGGAGGGATCGTCACCTGCCCGAGGTGCAGGTCCACTCACGCGGAGGTCTCGGCGCCGGCCGCCAGGTCGGTGCGCCGGGCGTGCAGAGCACGGTCGATCTCGGACCGGCGGTCGAGCACCAGCCGACGCAGGACCGGATCCCGGTCCGGGCCGGCCAGCCAGGCGTCGGTGACCTCCACGGTCCGCGGCGCGACCTGGTGGGCCGGATACAGCCCGATCACGATCTGGTTCGCCATCTCGATCGACCGGGAGCGGAAGACCCCGGCCACCGCGTCGAAGTAGCGATCGGTGAACCGGGCCAGCAACTCCCGCTGGTCGGGCTGGACGAACCCGCGGATAACCGCCTCCTGCAGGCTGTTGCCCAGCCGGCCGTCGACCACCACCGCGGCCCAGGCCTCCTCCTTGGCGGCCAGGCTCGGACGGGCGGCCCGGCCGGCCGCGTGCCGGAGCCGGCCGGCCGCGCTCGGGTCCCGGGTGAGCTCGTCGTCCAGCCGGTCGATGTCGGCGCGGCCGGTGGCGGCCAGCCTTTCGACCAGGTCCCACCGCAGGTCGGTGTCGAGCACCAAGCCCTCCGGTTGCCAGGTCCCGTCCAGCAGCGCCTCGAGGTCGTCGAGCTGGCCCGGCTCGCGGGCCACCGAGGTGAAGGCCCGGGCCCAGGCGAGCTGGTGATCGCTGCCGGCCGGTGCGGCCCGCAGCAGTTCATCGGCCCGCCGCGCGTACCGCCGCAGCCCGTCCTCGCGCCAGCCGGGATCGGCGTACAGGTCCAGAGCCAGTTTGAGCTGGCTCTGCAACGACAGCACGACCCCGATGTCGGTCTCGTCGGCGACGCCGGCGAGGACGGCGCTGGCATAGTCCCGGGCGGCCAGCTCACCGTCACGGGTCATGTCCCACAGAATGCTCCAGCACAGGGCGCGGGCCAGTGGGTCGTCGACGTCGCCGACCCGGGCCCGGACCACGGCGAGGGACGAGTCGTCGAGCCGGACCTTGGCGTAGGTCAGGTCCCCGTCGTTGGGTAGCAGGAGCGCCGGCCGCCGGCGGGACTCGGGCAGCGCGACGCTCGCGCTCTCGGCCTCGATGTCCAGCTCGAAGCGGTCGGTGCGTACCAGCCTGCCGTCGATGTCGTCGTAGCACCCCACCGCGATCCGGTGCGGCCGGAGCACCCCCGGTGTGGCCGGGTCGGCCCCGGCCGGCACGGCCGGGGTCTGGGTGACGCTGAGCCGGTCCATCGTCCGGCCGTCCTCACCATGCAGCTCTGCCCGCAGCGAGTTGATCCCGGCGGTCTGCAGCCAGGCCTGGGACCACCGCCGCAGGTTCCGGCCGGAGGACGCCTCCAGCGCTGAGAGCAGGTCTTCGAGCGTGGTGTTGGACCAGGCGTGCTGGTGCATGTAGCGGGCGACGCCGACCAGGAAGGCGTCCAGCCCGACGTAGGCCACCAGTTGCCGCAGGACCGAGGCACCCTTCTCGTAGGTGATGCCGTCGACGTTGAGGATGGCGTCGGTGACGGTGTCGACCCGTGTCACGATCGGGTGGGTCGAGGGCAGCTGGTCGAAGGCGTAGGCCCGGGTCTTCATCGAGTCGGCGAACGTGGTCCAGGCATCCGGCCAGGGTGCGTCCGGCGAGTCGGCCAGGCACAGCCGGGACATGAAGGTGGCGAAGGACTCGTTGAGCCACAGGTCGTTCCACCAGGTCATGGTCACCAGGTCGCCGAACCACATGTGGGCCAGCTCGTGCAGCACCGTGTCGGCGCGCTCCTCGTACTCACGGGCGGTGACCCGGGATCGGAAGAGGTCCTGCTCGCGCAACGTCACCGCTCCGGCGTTCTCCATCCCGTAGGCGTTGAACTCGGGCAGGAAGAGCTGATCGAGTTTCTCGAACGGGTAGGCGTAGTCGAAGCACTCCCCGAAGAACTCCAACCCCTTCTTGGTCACCGCGAAGACGTCGGGTGCCTCGGCCCGCAACCGTTCGGCCAGCGAGCGCCGGGCGAACAGCCCGAGCGGGACCTTCTTGTCCTGCTTGCCGATCCACTCGTCATAGATCGAGACGTAGGGACCGCAGACCAGCGCGACCAGGTAGGTCGACAGCCGCGGGGTCGGCGCGAAGGCGTGCAGCTGGGCACCCCCGGCCGGCTCGGCGGCCGGGGTGGGCTCGTTGCCGACCACCGTCCAGCCGTCCGGGGTGGTCACGCTCAGCTGGAAGGTGGCCTTGATGTCGGGCTGATCGAAGCAGGCGAACACCCGCTGGGCGTCGGGCAGCTCGAACTGGGTGTACAGGTAGGCCTCGTCGTCGACCGGGTCGATGAACCGGTGCAGGCCCTCACCGCTGGTCGAGTAGGCGCAATCGGCCAGCACCACCAGCTCGTTCTCGGCCTGCAGGCCGGACAGGGTGATCCGGTCGTCGGCCCAGGCGATCGCCGGGTCGATCGATTCGGAGTTCAGGACGATCTGGTGGACCTGGTCGGCGACCAGGTCGAGGAAGGTGGACCCGTGCGGTGGGTCGGCCCGGAACGTGACGACGGTCCGGGAGCCGAACGTCGGCCCCTGCCGGACCCCGGTGAGGTCCAGCTTGATGCGGTAACGCACGTCGGAGACGACCCGGGCGCGGGCTTCGGCCTCGGCGGCGGTGAGATTGCCGGCTGTCATGGTGACGGCTCCATCCTCGAAACAGCTATCCCGGTCAGGAGTGGGTGGCGACTTCGGGTTCCCGGGGCACCGGGTCCGGCGGGGCTTCCGATTCCAACGGCAGCAACAGGATGCCGCCGATGATCAGCACGCTGGCGATCCAGGCCACCAGTGGCAGCCGCTCGCCGAGCAGCACCAGTGCCGACAGCACGCCGACCAGCGGAATCAGGTTCAGCGCCGCGCCGGCGGTGCTGATCCGGACCCGGCCGATGGCGTAGTTGTAGAGCAGGTAGGCCAGCGCGAAACCGCCCAGGCCCACCCCGACCGCGGCCAGCAGGTGCGGGGCCTGGTCGGCGCTGGGGACCGGTTCCGTCCCGGTCGCCCACAGGATGCCGGTCACCGGAAGGGTGAACAGGAAGCCGAAGCCGAACTGGTACGCGGTGATCTCCAGCGAGGTGGCGCGCATCGACAGCCTGCTGACCACCAGCACCGACGCGGCCGAGCCGACGTTTGACAGCATCACCAGCGCGTCGCCGGCGCCGATCGAGCCGGACAGGTTCGAGCCGACCAGCAGCAGCGCGCCGGCGGTGGACACCAGGCTGGCCATGCCGGTGCGGAAGTCGATCGACTCCCCGGCCAGCAGGACACCCAGGCCGAGCACGAACAACGGCAGCAGGGCCACCAGCAGTGACGCGTGCGCAGCTCCGGAACTGCGCAGTGCCAGGTTCAGGGCGCCGTAGTTCAGGAACGGCTCGAGGGCACCGAGGCCGGCGAAGGCCCACAGGCTGACCTGGCGTTGCGGCCGCCGGATGAGCATCACGATGCCCAGTGCCAGGCTGGCCGCCCCGCTTCCGATCAGCAGCGCGGTGAACGGGCCGACGCCGGTGATCGCGTACTTGTCGACGGTGATCTCGATGCCCCAGCCGACCATCGCCAGCAGCAGCGCCGAATACGACTTCATACTCACCAACTCCGGGCTCCCAACACTCGCCGCCAGCTGCGCTCGACACGCGTCAGCGTCCCTCGGAGGCTTCCAGGGCTCGGCTCGTCCGTCCACCCCGGGCCTGGCCCAGCGCGGCGGCGAGCTCGCGCAGCGTCGGATGATCGAACACCGCGTCGAGCGCGATGGCCACGCCCAGCTGCTGGCGTACCCGGTAGACAACCTTGTTGGCGAGTAGCGAGTGCCCGCCGAGTTCGAAGAAGTCCGAGTCCGAGTCGATGTGCTCGACCTGCAGCAGCTCGCTCCAGATCCCGGCGAGGGCCAGCTCGTCGGTGTCGGCAGCCGGCTCCTCCGTTCCGGTGGCCGACGCCTCCGGGCGGTCGGACTCGGTCGGGGCCGCGATCAGGTCGAGCAGCGCACGCCGATCGACTTTTCCCTGCGACGTCAACGGCAGCTCCGCCAGCAGCTGCCAGCGGTCGGGTACCAGGTACTCCGGTAGCGAGTTCCGGGCATGCGTCCGGACCGCCTCGAGCGCCTCCGTCGCGGCGAGGCCGGGTTGCACGACCACGACGGCCACCAGCCGCCGGGTGTCGGCGGTCTCGCCCTCGGGTAGCGCGATCGCCTGGCGCACCGCCGGATGGGCCTGCAGAGCCCGCTCGACCTCGGCCGGCTCGACCCGGAAGCCGCGCTTCTTGAACTGCCCGTCCAGGCGGGCCAGGAACTCGAACCCGCCGTCGGGCCGTCGGACCGCCCGGTCGCCGGTCGCGTAGAGCCGGCCGCCGGACCCTCGCGGATCCGGCACGAAACGGGTCGCGGTCAGGCCCGGGTCGCCGGCATAACCACGGGCCAGCCCGACGCCGCCGGCGTACAGCTCACCCGGCTGACCGTCCGGCACCGGCTGCAGGTCGTCGTCGAGCAGCTCCACGGTGGTACCCGCCATCGCCGATCCGATCGGCACCGGCCCGTCCGCCGGTTCGGCCGGCAGCCGGTAGGTCGTGGTCGCCACCGTGACCTCGGTCGGGCCGTAGGCGTTGGTCAGGCTGCCTGCCGTATCGGCAGCGGCGGCGGCGAACCGGCGCGCGTACGAGGGGGCGAGCACGTCGCCGCCGACGACCAGTTGGCGCAGCCGGGTGAGGTCGTCCAGCCGTTCGTCGACCATCAGGTGGAACAGGCCGGTCGGCAACAGCGCCGTGGTGACCTGCTGCTCGCGGATCAGGCGCCCCAGCTCCAGCGCCGAGACCCGGCCGGCGGGCGCCACCACCAGCCGGGCGCCATTGGTGAGGGCGCCCCAGATGTCGAAGGTGGCGGCGTCGAAGGCCACCGATGCCGCGTGCAGGACGACATCGTCGCTTCCGATCGGCACGATGCCCGGCCCCTGGGTCAGCCGCACCACGCCGCGGTGGGTGATCATCGTGCCCTTGGGAACGCCGGTCGAGCCCGAGGTGAACATGGTGTAGGCCAGCGCGTCCGGATGTACCGGCAGATCCAGGTTGCCTGCTGAGCCGGCGGCCGGCTGATCGGAGGCGGCCATGACCAGGGGCACCGCGGCCTGCGACAGCCGGTCGGCCAGCGCGTCGCTGGTGACCACCAGCCGGCAGCCGGCCGCGGCGACCATCGACTCCAGCCGGGCGGTCGGGTACTCACCATCCAATGGGACGTAGTTGCCGCCGGCCTTGAGGACCGCGAGGGCGGCGACCACGAAATCAGCCGATCGGGGCAGCAGGATCCCGATCGCGGGGGCGGTGTGGCCGAAGCCGGCCAGCCGGTGCGCGAGCAGGTTTGCGCGCCGGTTCAGCTCGGCGTAGCTCAGGCTCTGGCCGCCGGCCGTCACCGCGTCCCGATCGGGTTGCGCGAGGGCGAGGGCCTCGACGAGCTGGTGGAGGCAGCTGGCGTACTTGTCCCGCTCGGTCGGCTCAGTCACGGGTGATCGCTCCGAACACCTCGGCGAACGATCCGCCGCCCAGGACGTGGTCGCTGATGGTGAGGTAGTCCGGGGCCGGATCGGCCTGTAGCTCGGCCCAGGCACCGGCCAGCTGCGCCCGGTAGTCGGCACAGGCCAGGTCGGCCAGCTCGCCGGCGAGTTCATCGCCACGTTCGGCCAGCTGCGCGGTGCGGGCCAGCACCACGGCCATCGCCAGCAACAGGCTGCCGATCCGTCCGACCAGCATCAGCCGGTGCTCGCTGCGAACCGCCGCGTCGGTCAGCCCGCCACCGAGGCCGTCGGCCACCAGCCGTCGGCATTCGGCGGCCAGCTCGCCGGCCTGGTCCTGCAGGAAGGCCAGGTGCTGCTGGCAACGCGGGGACAGCGCGGCGTCGGTCACCGCCGGCCCGTCGAACCGGTCGTCCCCGGCCGAGCCGTAGGCGCCCTGCACGGCACCGACGGCGCTCCAGATGTCGAGCAGGAAGTCGACGCCGCCGGAG
>Ga0247773_1000765_pt1 | contig 11535 bp, 7 predicted proteins | sample UWRJL092311B6_FD_179934 | JGI IMG/M metagenome (GOLD analysis project Ga0247773, IMG submission 179934) | Plant litter microbial communities from Arlington Agricultural Research Station in Wisconsin, United States - UWRJ-L092-311B-6 | ecosystem: Environmental > Terrestrial > Plant litter >...
GCCGCCCTGCAGCCCCTCGGCGCGCAGGTCGAAGCCCGCCGTCGCGTTGCGCCCCACGGCGAGTCCCAGCACGTTGGCCATCGTCCCGCCCGCCACCAGGACTCCGCTCGCATCGGCGGGAAAGCCCATCAGCTCGGCCAGCCAGGCGATCACCTGCCGTTCCACCAGCGCGGGCGCCTGGTCGAAGCCGGCCAGGTGCGGGTTGAGGGCGGCGGCCAGCATGTCGGCCATCATCGCCAGCGGCGTTCCGGTGCCCTGCACCCATCCCCAGAAGCGCGGATGCAGGTTGCCGTTGGGGTAAGGCCGCACCCGCTCGGCAAACGCGCGGTACGCCTCGTCCGCGCCCGATCCTGACATCGGCAGCGGCTCGCGGAACGACGCGCGCACCTCGCCCGGCATCTCGCGCCAGGCGGGCTGCTCGTGCAGCGACGAGAGATGGGCGATGGTGTCGTCCACCATGCGGTGCGCCAGCGCGCGAAACTCGTCCCAGTCGGCGGGATCGAGGGTCAGCTCGGGAGACGGGGAGACGTCGGGAGACATCGACGGATCGGGAGACGCCAATGCGCCGGGAGATGTCGATCCACCGGGAGATGGAAATGCTTCGGGAGATGTGGATGCTTCGGTCATCAGGACGTCGGCGGACGGATGCGGGCCTTGCGACGGGGACGATCCCTCGGCGCAGGGTAGACTAGCAGCCGGCGCGAACGAGGGCGACCCGCTTGTTGCTGGACCGCGGACGAACGGAAGAAGCCTCGCCGGGCGGGCGAGGCTCCTCGTGTCACGCCATGGTGGACGGAGCGGGGTCGAGCGGCGCGTCAGCGGGCCAGGGCGCGCGCCGGAGCGCCGCGTCGATAGACCTCCGCACCCGGGATCTTCCCAGCGGCCCGCGCCAGCCAGCCCGTGTGCGTGAGGTCGACCAGGAGCACCGTCCCGGGCAGCGACACCGCGTTCAGCAGCTGCCGGGCGACCTGCTCGGGCGAGAGTTGTCCAATCTCGTCCGGGACCGTCTCCACCCCCAGCACGTAGCAAGGCGTCTCGGCGCGGAGCGTCACTTCCTTGCGCACCAGCAGCGCACGCCTGACCGCATGGACCCCGGCGATCCGCGTGGCGACAGCCGCGGCCTGCTCGGCGGTCAGCCCGTGCGGCAGAAAGCGGTCCCGGGCGCTCAGGCTGTTCACGTCGCGCTCTCCGCGGGCGTGCTGCAGCGTCAGGAGGTAGGCTTCGTTGCGCTGGCGGCTCGCGCCGGCCTCTTGCTCGCGGCCACGGCTTTCCAGAAAGCCCGCGGCCAGCGCACAGGCGGCCGGGGTGAGGTCCACGTCCAGCTCCATGGCGCGGTCCAGGTGGCGCAGGCCGGCTTCGTCGCCCCCCTCCAGCAGCGTACGGCCCATCAGGAAGCGGACCGCCGGGTCGTCCTGTCCCGCGTCCAGGAAGTCGCGCATCAGCGGCATGGCCACCGTCTGCCCGTGCAGCTCCACGGTGAGCAGGATGCGCTCGCGCGCCTGTACGGCCGGCAGCGGCTGACTCCCGGCGTTCGCCTCCAGAGCGGCAAGGCGCGCCCTCATCGCTTGGTGCTCCTGGTGCTGCTTGCTCCAGGTGAACTGCGTGGCATCCCACCAGCGGCGGCCCAGCCGGTCGGCGATCCGCTCCAGGTGCTGGCCGAAGAACGCCGTGGCCGCGGATTCGGCCAGGGGCGCGGGCAGCGCCGGCTGCGCCCCCAGCGATGCCAGCCGGTCGGCCAGCGACGGGTGCGTGTCCCACGGCTCGGTGGTGCGCCCCGCCTCGCGCTCCAGCCACGCCGGCGCGTGTGCGTGCCGCGCCACGCCGGGCGCCGCGGCCAGCAGCCGCCGGTACACGTCGTCGGGCGCGGTGGGCCGCGCGCCCACGTCGGCGAAGACCGCGGGCCAGAAGTCGGTTTCGAGGTAGGCAGCGGCAAGGTGCACCCGGCACAGGGCGGCCGCCGCCGTGCCGGCGCCCGCCACGCCGGCGGCAGCGCGGTCGGCGTCGAACTCATGGGCGCGGCGCAGCACGGCGGTGTAGGCGTCGAAGAACGGCGCGTACCAGCGCACGAAGGCGCGGAACAGGCCGCGCGTCCAGTGGCGGCTCTGCTCCAGGTCGCTCAGCACCTCCGTCCAGGTGGCCTGCACACGGTAGATCCACACGCCCAGCCGGCCGTGCTTGCCCGACACGTGCCCCAGCTCGTGCGCCAGTATGGAGCGGAACTCGTCGGGCGTGAGCGACGCCGTCAGCGGCAGGCCGATGGTGAGATAGGTGCGGTAGAAGCCCACCACCCCCAGCCGCGGCACCTGCATCACCGACGCATTCAGCTCGCCGTCGATCAGCACCTGGTGGAGAGCCGGTGCGCGCATCGCCCGCCGCACGCGGTCGATCTCGGCCCAGAGCGCCGGCGCCTCGTTTCGGCCCAGCACGATGCCCTTGGGCGGCCTGATCTCCACGTTCAGCGCGTCCACCAGCACGCCGATGAACACCAGCAGCGGCACCGCCAGCTTGAGCAGCGCGGCCTCGCCGGTGCGGATCGCCCCCACCGCCGTGAGCACCAGGGCGGCGACCAGGAAGATCAGCAGCCCCAGGATCAAGCCGTACCCGAATGCCGCCAGCGCCAGCACTCGCGCGCGGTAGAGGCGTGGATGCCGCACCGCGAACTGCGCCAGTCGCGGAAGCATGGCTTCGTGCGTGTCTGGTTTCATGAAAAGGACCTGCGGAAGGATGATCGGACAGAGAGCACAGAGGCCGGGCAGGGGATACAGTTTGGCCGGTCGATGCTGATTACGCAACCGTGAAGCCGCTTCCTGCCGTTCCCGGCGCAGGCTGCCGAACGTCGGGGCAGGTCCCGCGCGACTGCGACGGTTCCCCGCTGACAGGGACGCTGCGTCGCGCTAACTTCCTACCTCACGCAACCATCGTCCAAGTCCGCACCGCGCACCGCACCGTGATGCCGCAGTCTCGCCGCCGTTTTCTGCGCAACCTGGGCCTTTCCGCCGCCGCGCTGATGCTGCCGAACCGCCTCGACGCCGCCGCCGCCCTCGCCCCCGCGCCCACCGTCGCCGACCGCGAGCGCCTGGCGGCGTGGCTCCGCACGCTGCGCCGCGAGGGGCTGGCGCCGCCGCGAGCGCCGCTGGGGCGCGCCATCGCCCGCGTGGGCGAGCTGGCGCAGGGCACGCCCTACCGCGGCAGCACGCTGGAGGAGTACCTGGCCGCGGGCGGCTCTCCCTCGACCGAGCCGGCGACCTGCTACCTCACCGTGTTCGATTGCGTGACGCTGGTCGAATCGGCCCAGGCGGTGGCGCGCACGTCCGCGAAGCCCGGCGCCGGGTGGGACGAGTTCGAGCACCAGGTCGAGCGGATGCGCTACCGCGGCGGCGTGCGTGCGGGCTACTCCAGCCGCCTGCACTACTTCAGCGAGTGGATCGCCGACAACGCCCGCCGCGGCCTGGTGCGCGACCTGGGCCCGGAGCTGGGCGCCGACGAGGACCGCCGCCCGCTGCGCTTCATGTCCACGCATCGCAGCGCCTACGCCGCGCTGAGGGACGACGCCGCGTACGAGGCGATCGTGCAGATGGAGCGCCGGCTGGATACGTCGCCGCGCCACCTGATCCCCACCGCGCGCATCCCGTCGGTGATGAGCCGCATCCAGACGGGCGACGTGCTCGCCTTCGCCACCTCGGTGGACGGGCTCGACGCATCGCACACGGGGCTGGCCTACCGCGACCGCGCCGGCGTGCTGCGCGTGCTGCACGCCCCGCTCAGCGGCGGCGTGGTCACCATCAGCCGCGGCGACCTGCACGCGTACGTGGCGGGGATCCGCCGGTCGACGGGGATTCTCGTCGCGCGACCCCTGTAGCACCCGAGCGCGAGGCCGATCCGCGCACCATCAGCGGATCGGCCTCGCGTTCCATTCATATGACTCGCCTCCCCTGTTCGCCTGCAGCACAGTGCCCATCCGTAGCAGCCGGAGCGGTCAGCCCTGGGTGGTCTCCCGTGCCCATCGGCCGCCCAAAACCCCGCGCGGCAACAGGCGATAGCCAGTCTTGACCGGAAAAATGGTTCTTGCGCCCGCACCTCCCGGGGCGTATCAACCTCACGTGGCGTCCGCCAAGTGTTTACGGGATGCGAAGCAGTGCGCCCCGTCCACTGCGTGCGCCGCTTGCGCGGGGGCCCATGCGGCGGTAATTAAATCCTAATCCGTTACACCCGCGTGATTCCCCGAGGGTGGTGGCAGGCCAGTGGCCGCCCTCCCGCGATGTTCACCCCCCTCCCGCAGGCGCCCCACACACCAGCGCCCGCGGGAACCGCCACACCCAGCAGGAGACAACAGATGCCCCTAACCCGGATGCGCCGGCTGGCCGGCGCCGTGGCGCTATTGTGCGCGGGCCTGTTCGCCCGGCCCGCCGCGGCGCAGGACGCCTACACCCTGCGCGGCACCGTGACCGACGCGGCCACGCGCCGCCCGCTCGGCGACGTGAGCGTGACGCTGCGCGGCACGCAGGCGCGCACCACCACCAACGCGCAGGGCCAGTACACGCTCACCGCGCGCGTGTCGCCCGGCGCCTACACGCTGGCGTTCTCGCAGCTGGGCCGCGGCGCCGCCACGCAGTCCGTGACCCTGGGCGCCGACCGCGCGGTCGAGGTTCCCGCCGTGGCGCTGTCGGAGTCGGCGCTGCAGCTGGAGGGGATCGTGGCCACCGGCACCGGCGCCCCCAGCGAGCGCCGCGAGGTGGGCAACACGGTGGCCACGGTGAGCGGCGAGGCCGTCAACCGCGCCCCCGGCGCCGTGGCCGTGGACCAGGCGCTGCAGGGCAAGATCACCGGCGCCGTCATCAGCCAGAACAACGGCCAGCCCGGCGGCGGCATCAGCATCCGCCTGCGCGGCACCAACTCGATCCTGGGCGGCGCCGAGCCGCTGATCGTGATCGACGGGGTGCTGGTGAACAACACCAGCGAGGCGCTGGTGGGCTTGGGCGCCAACGCCACCCGCGGCAGCTCGGCGCTCAGCAACCGGCTTTCCGACATCCCCCCGGGCGACATCGAGCGGGTGGAGGTGCTCAAGGGCGCCGCCGCGGCCGCGCTGTACGGCTCGCGCGCCAACGCCGGCGTGATCCAGATCTTCACCCGCCGCGGCCGCACCGGCCGCCCTGCGGTGAGCTTCCGCACCGACCTGAGCGCGTCGAGCACCAACCAGCGCCTGCCGCTGAACATGGTGCCCATCGCCAACCGCGCCGACTCGGTGGCCAGCGGCGGCGTCTACCGTCCGGGGCAGCCCATCCCCCGCTTCGACTACCAGGACCAGCTCTTCCGCACCGGCTACGGCAACGTCAACGAGCTGTCGGTGTCGGGCGGCACCGAGCAGGGCACGCAGTACTACATGTCGGGCAACTGGACGCGCACCGACGGCGTGTTCCGCGGCACCGACTACAACCGCGGCGGCGTGCGTGCGCGGCTCAACCAGCGCCTGTCCAGCCTGTTCGAGGTGGGCGCCACGCTCAGCTACCTGCGCGCCAAGACCAACTTCGTGCCCGAGGGCGAGCAGACGCAGGGGGTGCTGACCTCCGTCCTGTTCACGCCCACCTACTACGACCCCACGTTCGACCCGGCCACCAGCCGCTACCCGTACAGCCCGGTGATCGGCACCAACCCGCTGGACGTGATCAACAACTGGGTGGCCAGCACCGAGGTGAACCGCTTCCTGGGCAGCGCCCAGGCCACCTTCACCCCCGTGCGCGACCTGACCTTCACCTACCTCTTCGGGCTCGACCAGGGGCAGGAGCAGGACGTTTACTTCCAGCCGCCGCTCAGCACCAGCAGCGGCTTCAGCGGGCTGATCCAGAACCCGGTGCGCGATGTGCGCAAGTTCAACAGCGACCTCACCGGCACCTACGAGGCCGGGTTGAGCACGAACATGCGGCTCAGCTCCACGGCCGGGATGCGCTACACCAACGACCGCGTGAACATCGTGCGCGCGGCCGCGTCGGACCTGCCCCCGGGCGGCACCACGGTGGTGGGCGCGGTGCAGACGGCCTCGCAGTCGATCACCGAGCTGGCCACGGTGGGCGGCTTCCTGCAGGAGCGCCTGAGCATCCGCGACCGGCTCTTCCTCACCGGCGGCGTCAACGTTGAAGGGTCGTCGGCGTTCGGCACCGACGAGCGCTGGCAGCTGTTCCGCCGCGCTGCCGCGTCGTACTCGATCAGCGACGAGCCCTTCTTCCGCGACGGCGCGCTGGGCAACGTGTTCAGCACCTTCCGCCTGCGCACCGCGTGGGGCGAGACGGGCGGCCAGCCGCCCACCGAGTACGCGTCGCAGAACACCTACGTGAACGTGTCGTTCGCCGGGCGGCCGGGGCTGCGCCCCAACCTGATCGCCCCCAACCCGGCGCTCAAGCCCGAGCGGCAGCGCGAGTGGGAGGGCGGCTTCGAGGCCGGGTTCCTGCGCGACCGCCTGTCGGCCGAGTTCACCTACTACGACAAGGTGACCAGCGACCTGGTGCTGTCGGTGCCGCAGGCGCTCACCACCGGCTTCGGCTCGCAGTTCCAGAACGTGGGCCGGCTGTCGAACAAGGGCGTGGAGGTCACGCTGAGCAGCGTGAACGTGCAGGGGAGCCGCTTCGGGTGGACGAGCCGCCTTGGCTACGCCGCCAACCGCAGCCGCATCGAGAAGCTGAACCTGGCCAGCGACACGCTGCTGTTCGACTACCTGAACGCGGTGGTCGAGGGGCAGCCGATCGGCGTGTTCTTCGGCGCCTACTACCCGCGCGACGCCAACGGCAACGTGATCCTGACGGGCCCGCGCAACGCCGGCGGCTTCCCCGCCCCCGTGGCCGACTCGCTCAAGATTCCCACGCGCGCCCGCGGCTTCAACGCGGCGCGGGGCGACTCGTCCATCGTGCTGCGCAAGATCATCGGCGACCCGAACCCCAAGTTCACCGCCTCGTTCCTGAACACCTTCACCTTCGGCAGCAGCCTGGAGCTGTCGGTGCTGCTGGACGGCCGCTTCGGCAACGACGTGGCCAACTTCACCCGGCGCAGCGGCGACTTCTTCGGCAGCTCGGCCAACCTGGGGCTCGAGTCGCAGCGCGACACGGCGCCGGGCACCTACTCCCGCAACAGCGAGCGCAACCTGCTGTACGAGGAGTTCATCGAGGACGGCTCGTTCGTGAAGCTGCGCGAGGTGGCGCTGCAGTTCCGCCTCGACCAGCCGTGGGTGCGGCGCTACACCGGCTCGCGCAACGCCACGCTGCGCCTGGCGGGCCGCAACCTGCACACCTGGACCAACTACACGGGGATGGACCCCGAGATCAACCTGTTCGCGGCGAGCACCGTGTCACGCGGGGTAGACTTCGCCACCACGCCGATCCCGCGCACGTTCTCCGTGGGCCTGGGCTTCGACTTCTAGGAGGGACGCAAATGAAGAAGCCGACCGACCGGCGCCCGCGCGGCGCACCCCTGGCGCGCCTCGGCGCCGCCCTGCTCGCGGCGGCGCTGGCCGCCGCCTGCTCGCTCGACAAGACCAACCCCAACGCTCCCAGCGAGGAGCAGGTGATCACCAACTCGGAGGGGATCATCACGCTGGCCGTGGGGCTGCAGGCGCAGTACGCCGAGAACGTCAACATCTTCCTGCGCGCCCCCTCGCTGGTGACCGACGAGTGGGGCACGCGGCCGGTGGCGCTGGCCGCCGACCAGTCGCTGGTGACCGGCAACCCCGACCCCTCCTTCGGCGTGGTGAGCGACCCGTTCGCCGCGGGCTACCGCATCGCGCGCACCGCCGACATCCTGGTGGCCAACGCGCCCGGCGTGCTCCCCACGGCGGGGCTCAAGGCGGGCGTCACCTCGCTGGCCAAGCTGTTCAAGGCCATGGCGCTGGGCAACCTGACGCTGCAGTACCAGACGCTCCCCGCCAACGCCGGCGTGGGCGCCCTGCCGCTGCCGCGCGCGCAGGTGCAGGACACGGTGATCGCGCTGCTCGAGAGCGCGCGCTCCGACATCGCGGGGGTGACCGACGCCGACCTGGCGGGCTTCCGCAGCCGCGTGCTGGGCTCGGGGATCGACCTGCGCAACACCATCGACGCGATGCTGGCGCGCTACTACCTGTTCCGCGGGCGCTACGCCGAGGCGCTGGCCGCGGCGCAGCGGGTGAACCTGGGGGTGCTGTCGCAGCTCACCTTCCCCAACCCGGGGATCAACCCGATCAACAACTACAGCGCGGTGTCGCGCTACACCGGCGCGCGCAAGGTGCTGTTCACCGAGGCCGAGGCGGCCGACAAGCGCCCGGCCTACTGGGCGCTGCGCACGGCGGGCGTGCCCGGCGCCCCCGACTCGGTGTTCGACTTCCGCAAGTACGGCGGGCGCAACGACGCCTACCCGCTGTACCTGCCCGACGAGATGCGGCTGATCATGGCCGAGGTCTACACCCGCCAGGGCAACTTCCCGGCGGCGCGCACGCTGATCAACGCGGTGCGCACGCAGGCCACGGCGTCGCTCGACGAGCCGGCGGCCGGCCTCCCCGCGCTCACCGACGCGCAGCTGGCCACCGAGGCGCAGCTGCTCACCCAGATCCTGTACGAGCGCCGCTACGAGCTCTACGCGCAGGGGCTGCGCTGGGAGGACCTGCGGCGCTTGCGGCCCTACACGCCCAAGCGCCCCACCATCGAGTTCCTGCCGTACCCGCAGAGCGAGTGCGACGTGAACCCGGCCAACCCGTGCAACAAGTAGCTTGAGGGTCGCCGGTGGGGGATGACGAAGAGGGCGCGCCGCGGTGGCGCGCCCTCTTCGTGTGCCTGCGGCGGTAAGGGGCTAATTCAGCGCCGACGAGTACACGCACACGATGTGAGTGTGTCCTACGTCGTCGATATAGCTGTAGCATCCGTTGTAGTATACGAGTTCACCGTCGGCCACGTTGAAGAACCCGAAGTGGTAAGTACAACCAAAAAAACAGGCTTCGGCGCGCTTAGCGCTCGCGGCCACAAATACCAACGCCATGGTCAACGCAAGCAAGATTCGCCTGCTCGGGCACGATTTCATGATGCCTCCGGTAGTCACGGGGTGAAGTGGATACCCATCCGGACGGTAAACGGGACCGCGACACCATCGCGCATCGCCGGAGTAAACTTCACTTCCCGCAACGCAGCCTCGGCAGCAGGGCCCAACTGCACGTCGGACTCTCCGCCCATCAAGGGTTCTTCCACCTGGTGGCCCGCAGCGTCACGCCGCAGCACCACCGCTTCGTGGATTGGACCGGGGGGCGATGGAACGGCGGTCACCTTCTCGACCTCGCCACTCGGCCCGACTGTCACGTCCAGGAGCACGAAGCGCGTGGTCCCGTGCTCGCGGACCGAGGCTGGCGTATGGCGCTTCACAGCCGCGAGAAAGGCGGATTTGTCGGCAGGCCTTGGGATCTGGGACACACCTGTCATCGCGCGCAGCGCTGCGGGTGTGAGCCGCTCTTCCATTCGCATACCATGGGGTGTGGAGGGATCCGAATCGCATGCGCCGAGACCACCCACGCCGATCAACAGGATCATGCATGTCATGCATCGAGATCGCATCAGCTCCTCCGCACGTGAAGGGATCGGGCGTGGGGCGCCGGAAATGACACCCGCGAGACGCGGATCCGCTGATTACGAGCCAGACACCGCTCCGCACCTGTAATTTACTGTACCACGACCGCACCTAAACAGTCAATAGATATGTAACACAAATGACTGTCATATCACTACAGGCGAAGCGTGGCGTGCGGGACGCGCGGATCTCCGTCGTGATTGACGGGCCGCCGTCTGCAACGTACGCTTCCGTTTCGCCCCTCATCCCCCCGCTACCTCCGCCGACGGATGGAAGAATCGCTCGCGAAGTTCGCGCTGCTCTGCTTCACCTCGCTGCTGTCCATCATCAACCCGCTGAGCGGCGCGCCGATGTACCTGGCGATCACCGACGGCTACACGCCCGGCCAGCGGCGCAAGACGCTGCGCGCTGGCGTGGTGACGGCGTTCGTGGTGATGGCGGTGTTCGCGCTGGTGGGCGGGGCCATCTTCCAGCTCTTCGGCATCACCATCGACGCGTTCCGCATCGCGGGCGGCGTGATCTTCTTCGGGATCGGGATGGACATGCTTCAGGCCAAGCGCAGCCGCGGCAAGGCCACCGAAGAGGAGGAGCAGGAGGGCCGCGTGCGCGAAAACGTGGGCGTCACCCCGCTGGGGATCCCCATGATCACCGGCCCCGGCGCCATCACCACGGTCATGGTGCTGATGACGCAGGCCGGAACGACCACGCGCGTGGCCATCGTGTTCGGCTCGGTGATCCTGGTGCTGGCGATCACCTGGGCGGTGCTGGCCGCGGCGCCGCGCCTGGTGCGCTTCTTCGGCCAGACGGGGCTGAACGTGATGACGCGGGTGATGGGCCTGCTGGTGACGGTGGTCGCCGTACAGTTCATCGTCGACGGCGCCAAGCCCATCCTCATCGAGATCTTCCGCGCGGCGATGCGCAAGTGAAGCCGATCGCTACCAGGTCCGAGCGGCTGACCCGCCTCGCTCGATCGGCCGGTATTCCCTGAATGCAGATGGGCGAGACCGCAGAGTCTCGCCCATGTTCGCTTCTGCGTCTGGTCGTCAGTTCCGCGGCGCCTCCGCCAGGATCAGCACCACGTCGCACACGTTCGTGCCCGTCGGCCCGGTCACCAGCAGGTCGCCGGTGGCGCGGAGGTAGGGGTGGCTGTCGTTGCGGGCCAGGTGGGCGCGCGCGTCCAGCCTGGCCGCCGCGCCGCGCGCCACCGTCTCGCCGTCCACCACCCCGCCCGCCGCGCGCGTCGCCCCATCCGTCCCGTCGGTCCCCAGCGCGGCGGCCACGATGCCGGCGCGTCCCTCCAGCTCCAGCGCGAGCGCCATCGCCAGCTCCTGGTTGCGGCCGCCGGCGCCGCGGCCGCGCACCGTCACCGTCGTCTCACCGCCGAGCAGCAACGCGATCGGCCGATCGCCGGGCGACAGCGCCCGCTGCCGCTCCAGCGCCTCGCGGGCGATGCCGCGCGCCACCTCGCGCGCCTCGCCCTCTAGGTCGTCGGCCAGGACCAGGGCACGGTATCCCAGCCGTCCGGCCTCGACCGAGGCACCTCGCAATGCGTCCGCGTTGGCGGCGACGACGTGCGCCGACACGCGGTCGAACGCCGCGTCGCCCGGCTTGGGCGTCTCCGCCGCCTGGCCCGCGGCGCCGGCCTGCAGGTGGCGGAGGACGGCGGGGGGCGCGGTGATCTCGTAGGCGCTCAGCACCCCCAGCGCATCGTCGAACGTCGTCGAATCGGGCACCGTGGGGCCGCTGGCGATCACGTCCGGCGGCGAGCCCACCACGTCCGACACCACCAGCGCCACCACCCGCGCGGGTTGGGCGGCGCGCGCCAGCCACCCGCCGCCGATGCGCGACAGGTGCTTGCGCACGGCGTTGAGCTCGCGGATGGTGGCGCCGGCGCGGAGCAGCGCGTCGGTGAGCACCCGCAGGTCGCTGAGCGGCACCCCCGCCACCGGCGCCGGCCACAGCGCCGAC
>Ga0247773_1000766_pt1 | contig 11531 bp, 9 predicted proteins | sample UWRJL092311B6_FD_179934 | JGI IMG/M metagenome (GOLD analysis project Ga0247773, IMG submission 179934) | Plant litter microbial communities from Arlington Agricultural Research Station in Wisconsin, United States - UWRJ-L092-311B-6 | ecosystem: Environmental > Terrestrial > Plant litter >...
GCCATCCGCTTCAACGAGGACGCGGCCGAGCTTCGGGTCGCCGCCCTGCACCGCACGCTGGTGGCGCGCTACACCGAATCCACGCTGGTGGGCCTGAGCCGGCAGCAGAACGCGCAGCTCGTCCCGATCGCGCCCCCCGCGCCGCCCGCGGTGGAGAGGGTGCGAATCCTCTTCGTCGCGGCCAATTCCGGCACGCCCCTGGACCTGGAGCTGGAGCTGAGCCGCATCCAGAACAGCCTGCGCGGGAGCATCGAAGGCGCGCGGCTGGAGCTGAAGCAGGTACCGGCGGCGACGGTGGACACGCTGTTGAGGGGGATGCTGGAGGAAGCTCCCACCTACGTCCACTTCTCGGGCCACGGCAAGGAGGCCGGCATCGTTCTGCGCGACGAGCTGGGGGCTCCCCGGCTGGTGGCGGGCGAGCCGCTGGCGGAGCTGTTCCGCGAGTTTCGCGGCACGGTGCGGTGCGTGGTGCTGAACTCGTGCTTCTCCGTGGCGCAGGGGCGGGCGATCCGCCGCTACATCCCGCACGTGATCGGGATGAGCGACCGGATCCCGGACACCGCCGCGCTGGCGTTCTCCACCGGGTTCTACGCGGCAATCGGCGCGGGTCGCGACGTGCCGGAAGCCTTCCGGGTCGCCCGGGCGCGTGTCGGGATCGATGACCCGAAAAGCGTGGACCTCCTCACGCTGCTCTAGGCACGAACCGGGGCCGGGCAATCTGGCTCGGGCTACAAACTCCCCCGGGTAACGACGGTCGGACCGAACGACGGGAGGGAGCGGGCGTGCATGCCCGCTCCCTCCCGTCGTTGAGTTTGCATGGTTCCGCGCAGGTGGCCCTGTCCGGAGGCGCAGCACGGCGCCGGCGGCATGGAGGCGCATCCGTTCGTGTTCGCGTGCCTCCAGGCTGCTCATGCTCCCGCGGCACCGTCCCCCCGCCGCACCGTCCCCCGCCGCACCGTCCGCCTCCGCACCGTCTCCCCCCGCCGCATCCCCTGCAGCATCTCCGGGATGCTCTTCAAGCTCCACCCGTGGCGGCGCGGCCCGTTCCGTCCCGGGGTGTGAATCCGCTCCCCGCGTGTCCCTCACATTGGCAGTGCCGATGCTCGCCCCCGATCTCGGGATTCGCCATGGATCCATCTACCCTGCTTCCGCTCGCCGTTGCATGGCTCGACCGTTTCCGCCTGGTCGCGATTTCCCCTGTTCCGTCGTCGAACCCTTCCGCTTCTACGCACGAGCAAACCATGAAGAACGCACTCCGCACGATCACGGCAGCTACCCTCGGTTTCGCTCTCCTCGCCGGATGCGCGGAGTCGCCGACGGCGCCTGCCCCCGCCGTGCCCGATCTGACGGGCATCTGGGTGGGAACCCTGTCTCACTCGAGCGATCCATTCACCAAGGTGTGGCAGACCAGGCTGGACCTGACCGAGTTCCACGGCAACGCGGAAGGGTACCTCGTGGGCGAGCTGACCACCTCTTACCAGGGAGCATTCCTGCGCATGGGCGTTACCGGCCAGGGGGACGTTGCGGGGGTGCTGATCCAGGATCACCAACTGCGCGACAGCCGCCATCCGGACTCGGACTTCGAGTGGTGCCAGGACCGCGCGTTCGACCTGCGGTATCGCGAGGTTCAGGGACGCGGCCGCCTGGAAGGCCGATGGACCACCTCCACCCCCGGGTGTGCGGGAGGGACCATCGTCATGGACCGGCAGTAGCGCCGCTCCGCGAGAGGCGCGCTGAAGAAGCCGTGGCGAGATCCCGCCGCCGGTGTGCGATGGGGCGCAGCCCGCCAGGGCTACCGGGGGAACAAATGGGCAGAAGTGCCCATGCACCGGGGCTCCCGATCACGATATTTACGGCCATGATGACGCAGGCCAGCGCAGTTGCGGTCTCGAAACGCCCGCCCGTCCCGCCGCCCACAGATGAGAGGAGCTGAATGATCGAATCGTAGGACACGTTCCCCAACACCCATCAACGCTGGACCGCACATCCACCACGATCATCTCACGGAGACCGACCAATGAGAAAGATGGTTCTCGCCCTGCTCTGCGCCTTCCCGTTCATCGCCGCGCCCGCCCGTGCGCAGCAGGCGTCGCATCCTGCCGGCTTCAAGGACCCCGGTACCGCCACGCTGTTGAGCGTCGTGATCCCAGGCGGCGGGCAGCTCTATTCCGGTGAAACCCGGAAGGGGCTCACGCTGCTGGGGGTGGGGATGGGCGGATTCACCCTCGGGGCGGCGATGACGTTCGCCAGCGCGGGAGTGAGCTGCAACGAAGACACGTTCAGCTGTGAGAGCGAGGGCTCCGCCCTTCCTGCCGTGCTGGGCTACATGGCGTACTTGGGCACGTGGATCTACGGGATCGCGGACGCGAGCAGCAGCGCGCAACGGATGAACACCAAGCATGGGCTGGCCGCGGCAATCCCCGACGTCGCGCCTGTCGTAGCGCCGAACGGGGGCGGAGGCACGCAGGTGGGGATCACGATGCGGTTCTGAGGCAATCTCCGGCCGAGCCGGGCTTCCCGACGGGAGCCCGGCTTCGCTCGTGGCACGGGACGGGTCTCGCTCCAGGACACCCCCGTTCGTCTCGATCGCCGCCTTCCGATCAGGAAGATGCCGGCTTCGATCCGGAAGATGGGGAGGACGCGCGGTGCGCGAGCGGACCCATGTCGCCCTTCGTGAACCCCTTTCCTGCGCCGATCCGGCGAATCGTCTGGATATCATGCACAAGTCAATCGTCCTGTGGGCGCTCGCCGTGACGATCCCGGCTGTCGCGCCGGCGGCGCTCGCGCAGGACAGGCCGGGCATCGCCGTGTTTCCGTTCACGAACGGCGGCGCGTACGGGCCCGCGCGCGAAGACCTGTCGTCGCTGGCGGTGGGGATCCAGCAGATGCTGCTGACCGAGCTGCAGCAGAACCCGGCGCTGCGGATCGTGGAGCGCGGCAGCCTCCGCGCCGTGCTCGACGAGCAGGACCTGGCGCCCGGCGGCCGGGTGGACCCCGGAACGGCCGCGCGCATGGGGCGGCTGGTGGGCGCCCGGTACGCCATCACCGGCGCGTACATGGACATGTTCGGAAACTTTCGCCTGGACGCGCGCATCGTGGACGTGGAGACGGGGGAAGTGCTGCGCGCCACCCGGATCGAGAACCAGCAGCGCGAGCACCTGTACCGCCTGATGGTGGACATGGCGGGGCAGATCGTGCGCGACGTGAACCTGCCGCCGCTGGAGGCCGCGGTGCAGCAGGAGCGGCGTGCGCGCAACATCCCGAACACGGCGACGCTCCTGTACTCCCGCGCGCTGCAGTACGCGGAGAACGGCCGCACCGCCGAGGCCGTGCAGCTGTACCGCGACCTGGTGCAGCGCTTCCCCGACTACACGGAGCCCCGCGAGGCGCTGCGCCAGCTGGACCGGGGCTGAGGCCGGGCGGCAGGCGCTTGCGGTCGCAGCAGCCTGCCGCGCGGCGGGGCCGAAAGGGGTCGTGCTCGCGGCCGGCGCTCAGCCGCCCTGTCCCGACCAGGACGTTGAACGCTGCTCCCGAGCGCCAGAAATCGTGGCAGGGCAGCGCACCCTTCGCGAACGTATTGTCACACAACCCGTGAAAGCACGATGAAACCACTCTACTCTTGCCGTGGCCTGCTGTTGCTCGCCCCCCTCCTGATCGCCGGGTGCTCGGACTCCACACCCCTCGCCCCGAGAAGCGTTGTTCCCGTGGTCCAGGCGATCTCCTGCCGAGTCGAGGTGCGGGCGAGCCGGATCGACTGTTCCGGCGGGGTTCCCCAGGGTGCGGGAGCGAACGCCGTCATCGTGGGCGGACAGGGATCGCTCGTGCGTCTGCGCAGCGGAAACGTCAGCTACGACGCCGGGACGGCGGTCTTCGGCTTCGACGTCAGCGTGCAGAACCTGATGGCCCAGCCGCTCGGCACACCCGATGGGACGAGGGCGACGGGCGTCCGCGTCTTCTTTCCCGAAGCGCCGGTCACCGCCAGCGGCACCGGCGAGGTCCGCGTGCTGGCCGACAGCGTGGGCGCGTTCACGGGGTCGGGCCAGCCGTACTACCTGTACGGCGGGCTGTTGCCGACGAACGCGGTCACTTCGCCCCGGCCCTGGCGGCTGAGCGTGCCGCCCACCGTCCAGTACTTCACCTTTCGGGTCTACGTGGCGGCCGACGTTCCCCAGGAGTCGGGCGTGCTGCGCTGGACTCCCCGCTCGGGCACGCCCAGCTGGGCGGACTACAGGGCCGTGTGGGCGAGCGGGCCGGCGAACGTGTTCGTCGTGGGGCGCGGCAGCGCGATCGCGCACTACAACGGCGTCGCCTGGACCGCGGTGACGAAGGGCACCGCCACGCTCAACGCGGTGTGGGGAAGTGGTCCGGCCGACGTGTTCGCCGTGGGCGAGGGGGGAAGCGTCCTGCATTTCGACGGCGCGGCGTGGACCGTCATGGCGAGCGGCACCGCCAACGGACTGAACGGAGTGTGGGGAAGCGGCCCCCGGAACGTGTTCGCCGTGGGCGACGGCGGGACCATCCGCCACTTCGACGGCACGGCGTGGACGGCCATGCCGAGCGGAACGACCAAGACGCTCAACGGCGTGTGGGGAAGCGGGCCGAACAACCTGTTCGCCGTGGGTGAGGATGGCACGGTCGTGCACTACGACGGGACGGCCTGGGCGCCCATGGCGAGCTACACACCGCATACCCTCCACGGCGTCTGGGGGACCGGCGCCAACAACGTCTACGCAGTGGGCAGGGGCGGCACGATCCAGCGCTACAACGGGTCGATCTGGAGCACCGTGGCCAACAGTGCCTCCACGGAGCTGTACAGCGTGTGGGGGAGTGGCCCCAACGACATCTACGCGGTTCGAGGTGGCAGCGGCATCCTGCACTACAACGGCACCGCGTGGACGCAGGTGGCCGAGGGCAGAGACTGGGCGCTTCACGCCGTTGGCGGCAGCGGTGTGGGCGACGTGTATGCGGTGGGCGCGACCGGACTCGTCCTTCGCCTCGACGGCGGGAACGGCTGGACGGATGCGCGCGCGCTGACGACTTCGGATCTGCGCGGCGTGTGGGGGAGTGGCCCCAACGACGTGCACGCCGCCGGTGGATCCACGTTCGTGCATTACGACGGCACGCGGTGGACGATTGTCGCGGCGGGTGAGGAGGGTGGCTACCGGGCGCTCTGGGGGAGCGGCCCGGGGAACGTGTTCGCCGTGGGCCGAGGCCCGATCCTGCGCTACGACGGCTCGGCGTGGACCCGGATGACGGGGCCCATCACCTGGAACCTGGAAGCGGTGTGGGGGACCGGTCCGCGTGACGTGTACGCCGTGGGGCTGTACGGCTCGATCGTGCATTACGACGGCGCCGCGTGGGCGGCGATGACCGGCGGCGGGCTGGAACACCTGCTCGGGGTATGGGGAAGCGGGCCGGGAGACGTGTTCGCGGTCGGGAGTGGCGGAACGGTGATCCATCACGACGGCGCCGCCTGGACGCCGATGGCGAGTGGAACCCAACAGGTGTTGAACGGCGTGTGGGGCACCGGCCCGAACGACGTGTACGCGGTGGGCGACCATGGCACCATCCTGCGCTACAACGGCAAGGCGTGGACGACGGTGCCGAGTGGAACCACCGAAACGCTCACGAGCGTGTGGGGAACCGGCCCCGGCGACGTTTACGTCGCGGGGTGGTCGGGCGTCATTCTCCACTACGACGGCGTGGGGTGGGCGCCGATGACGAGTGGCACCACCCAGGTGCTCACCGGGGTGTGGGGAAGCGGCCCTCGCGACGTCTACGCGGTTGGCGAGGGCGGAGTGGTCCTGCACGGCCAGCGCGCCCACTGAGCAGGCCCGGGGTTGCGTGTGGGCACGTGCTCGCGGCCTGGTGGATGGGCCGCCAGGCCGCAACGGGCACGTCTGGCCGGGGCCCGGCCCTACGGCGCGTCGTCGATCAGCCGCGCCACTGCGGCCGCGGGGACGGCGTAGAGCACGGGGCGGGGCGGGCGCGGATCCCCCCCGTACAGCACGCCCAGCAGCTTGCCGTCCCCGTCGAACACGGGGCTTCCGCTGGCGCCGGCCGCCGACCGGGCGTGGACCTCCACGCGGCCGGCGCGGAGCTCGCCGAACGCGGCCGTGGAGCGCACCGGCCGCGCGGGCCCCGGCGGCGGTGCGCCGCCGCCGGGAAACCCCCAGAGCGAGACGGCCGCGCCCGGCGCGAGCGTATCGGGGCGAAGGTTGAGCCCGCGCACCGTGGGCACCTCCCCCACGATCCCGTCCACCTGCACGATGGCCAGGTCCCACGTGCGGGAGACGGCCACCACCCGCGCCCGCCACACCTGGGTGGACGCGGCGAACTGCACGGCCACGCGCCGCGGCCGGCTGCCGCCGACATCGACCACGTGCCGGCTGGTGACCATGGTGCCGGTCGCGCGGACGGAAAACGCGGTGCCCATCGACACCGTTCCGTCCCCCGTCTCGGCCCAGATGCGCGCCACGGCCAGCCGGTTCCGCTCGCTCCCCGTCGGCCGGCGTGGCGTGTCCGCGCGGGCATCCGGCGCCGGCGCGAGGAAGGGGGTGGGAACGGGTGCGGACGCTGCCGCCTGCGGCGGACGCGCACGGCCGGGTGCTTCGCCATCCACCCGGCGTGGCCGTGGGGCGCCGCGCGCAACGGGGGCCGGTGCGTCAGCGGCCGCAGGCGGCGGCAGCGGGCGGTGGTGCTCGCCGGCGCGGGCATGCGCGGCCGGGCGGGCGACGGGTGGGGAGGCGGGGGCGCCCGCGTGCGGGGGCCCCAGCGCGGCGATGGCGGCGGCCACGCACGCCGCGCCCGCGGCCAGGGCGAATCCAAGAACCAGACGCGGCGCTTCGGTCCGGCCGCGACGCGCCGCGGGGGGCGCGCGGGTGAAGCGGATCTCCAGCATGGGGCCGTCCACCCCCAGGGCGATGCGGTCGCCGTCGCGGAGGAGGGCGGGGCGGCGCAGGCGGCGGCCGTTGAGCCAGGTGTGGTTGGTGCTGCCCAGGTCGTGCACCACCCACCCCGAAGGGCCGTGGACGAAGCGGGCGTGGCGCGCGGAGACACCCTCCATCGTGAAGCGGAGCGTGCAGCCGGCGTGGCGGCCGGCGGTGCACTCCGCGCCCGAGAGCGCGACCACCAGGCCGGCGCGGTCGCCCGCCACCACGTGGAGCTCGGCCGTCACGGGCGCTCGCCGGCGCCGGGAGCCGCGGAGCGGGCGACCGGGAGGGAGGTGTCAGCGCCGGGGTGCGTCGCCATCGCGGCCGGCCGAAGCTTCCAGTCCGGCCCCGTCCAGACGGGCCGCGAGCACGGTGACGTTGTCGGGCGCGCCGCGGGCGATCGCCGCCTCGAGCAGCTCGCCGCAGAGGGCGGCGGGGTCGGGCGCCCGGCCGGCCCGGGCGGCGATCTCGCGGTCGGCGACGATCCGCGAGAGCCCGTCGGAGCAGAGGACCAGCACGTCGCCGCGGCGGAGCCGCTGCCAGTAGACGTCCACCGCCACCCGGGGCTCGGTGCCGAGCGCCTGCAGCAGCACGCTCGCCAGGCCCCTGCGCTCCGCCTCCCGCGCCGTGAGGGTGCCCGCGTCCAGCAGCGACTGCGCCAGCGACTGGTCGCGCGTGAGCTGGGTGGCCGCGCCGCCGCGCACCAGGTAGGCGCGCGAGTCGCCCACCTGCGCCACCACCAGGCGCGCGTCCAGGATGCCCGCGGCCGTGAGGGTGGTGCCCATCCCCGCGCAGCCGGGCTCGCGGCGGGCGTGGCGGTGGATGGCCTCGTTCGCCCCTTCCACCGCCTCGCGCAGGCGCCGGGCGAAGAGGCCCGGCGCCGGCCGTGCGTCCGCTGGCCACGGCTGCGACATCGCCGCGAAGACCTCCGCCACGGCCAGCCGGCTGGCCGTGGCGCCCGCGGCGGCGCCCCCCATCCCGTCGGCGACCACGGCCAGCAGGCCGCGTGGGCCCACGGCGAAGCGCTCCGCGCCGGCGGCCCGGCCGGGGTCGGTGCCCACCCGCCATGGACCTCGCGAGGCGGGCGCGGAAAGATCCGCCACCAGGAAGCAGTCCTGGTTGTCGGCGCGCACGCACCCCGGGTGGGTGAGGGCGTGGACGGTGGCGTCGACCCCGGGCGCCGGCGCGGACCCAGGGCCGCTCATCCGGCCACTCTCCGGCACTCTTCCAGCAGCACCTGGCGCGCCCCGCCGGGGCGGAGGGCGGCCGCGCGCTCCGCCCAGCGCACGCATCCCTCCGCGCTGCCCAACCCGAGCTCGGCGTGCGCCAGGACGAAGGCGGCGCGCGCGCGGGCCAGCGGGCCAAGGGCGTCGCCCCGGTCCCAGACGGCCCGCGCGGCGTCGCGTACGCGGCGGAGCTCCGCCGCGGAAGGGTAGGGCGGCCCCACGCGGTCTTCCAGCGCGTCGAGCGCCGCGGCCCCATCGTCGGCCGCGGGGCCGGGCGTCTCCACGCGCACGGCCGGCGGAACGTCCGCGGGGCGCGCGACGGGGCCGGCCGGCATCCGCGCGGGGGCGCCGTCGCTCGGCCGTGACGACGAGGCGGCCGGTTCCTCGTCCCGCCGCGGCGCGGCTACGGCGGAGTCCGGGTGGAGCGCGTGAGCCTCCCCGCCGCTGTCGGCGTGCACGGGAGTGGACGGCTGCACGATTGCGGAATCCCCGTTCGCCGTCGATGACGGATATGGGCGCGGCGGCGGCCCCACCGCGCGGCTCACGGCCCACGCACCGGTGAACGCGAGCGACGCGACGAGCACGCCGCCGGCGATGCGGGGGACCCTCACCGGCGCGAACGAAGGGGCGTTCCGCGTCGCGCCCGCCGCCGGGGAGGGCTCGCCGTGCCCCGCGGACACCACCGTCGGCGCGACGTTGTCGCGGGTGTGGCGCCGGTCTTCCGGGACGGGCGCAAACGCCGGGGCAGTGTCGGGGGCCGTGTCCCGGGGCGGCTGGGGTGCGAACGACGGAGATGGCGAGGACGCCGGGGGATGCGACGTGGGGGCAGCGTCGGGCCGGGCGCCCACGGCCTGGGTGATCGCCCGCGCGAACTCGGCGGCGCTGGCGAAGCGGTCTTCGGCGCGGCCCTGCAGCGCGCGGTCGAGCGCCTGCTGGAGGGCGGGGGGGAAGCCGTGCGAAGGGAGCACGTCGTCCAGGCGCAGGGGGGCGCCCGCCAGGCGCCGAAGCACGCGCTGCTGCGTGTCGCCCGCGCGGTCGGGAAAGGTGCCGGCGAGCATCTCGAAGAGGACCAGGGCCAGCGCGTACACGTCGCTGCGCCCGTCCAGCGGCATCCCCAGGAGCTGCTCGGGGCTCATGTACTCGGGGGTGCCGATCACGTAGCCCAGACGCGTGACGTCCGGCGTCTCGCCCTCGGCCGAGCCCTTGGCGATGTCGAAGTCCACCACCTTCACGGCGTCGCCCGGGCCCCGCGCCGCCGACACCATCACGTTGGCGGGCTTCAGGTCGCGGTGCACGATCCCGGCGTCGTGCGCCGCCTGCAGCGCCCACGCCACCTGCGCGGCGATCGCCACCGCGCGGGCCGGGGGGAGCCGCCCTTCGCGCTTCAGCAGCGCCTGCAGCGTCTCGCCGGGCACGTATTCCATCAGCAGGAAGCGCCGGCCGTCGTCCGCGTCGCCGAAGTCGTAGACGGTGCAGACGTTGGGATGGTGGATGGCCGACACGTTGCGCGCGCCGCGCTCGAACCGCGCCATGGCCTCGGCGTCGCCCGCCAGCGAGGGGAGCAGCACCTTGATGGCGTCGAGGCGGCCGATGCGCAGGTGCTCGCCCAGGTAGACGGAGCCCATCGCCCCCTCGCCGAGCTTGCGGACGATGCGGTAGCGGCCGGCCAGCAGCGTTCCCACCAGCGCGGCCCCCTCGGCCGCGGGGGCCGCCCGTGGCTCCGGGCTCACGCGTGCCTGCCGCGGGCGCCGGCGCGCTCATGCACGCGGGCACCCCTCCGCGCGGGCGCGGCGCTCCACGAACAACACCGGGCCGTCGTGGCGCCTCACCCGCACCAGCTGCAGGGGCCACGCGGCCGCCAGGAACCGCTCGCACCCCTCCGTCGTGCGCACGAGCACCATCAGCGCCTCGCGTCCGCCGCCCTGCCGGACCCCGCCCACGCTGTCCACGCGGATGTGGTCGCTGGGCGTCATCCGCCCGGCACCCACCGCCACCACCATCTCCCGCGTGAAGTCGATGGCCGGAAGGGGCGGCGGCGAGGCCTGCCCGCGGGTGGCGCTGCGCCAGAGCACCTCGAACGCGGCGCGGTCGCGCACCACCAGTCGCACCGAGTCGCGCATCCCGCCGGCGTCGTCGTCGTAGATGACGGACGACGGGACCACGGCGCCGGGGATCGCGGCAAACGGCGCGGGAAGCGACGGCGGCGGGGGAGCCCCCCCGCAGGCGGCGAGGAGGGCCGCCGCGCAGGCGAGCGCGGCGCGGCGGGCGGACATGGCACGAATGGGCACGCTCATGAGGTGATCCTGGAGGCGCAGGTGAGCCCGTCGAGGTAGGCGGGGTTGAACACGGGCGTGCCCTTCGCGAACACCACGTCGGCCTCGAGCGGGGCTCCCCCCGGCATGCGCCAGGTGACCGTCCACCGGCCGTCGCCCGCGGGGGCCCAGGCGGCGCCCCGGAACACGCGGAACGCCGCCCAGGGGCCCTGCGCCTCGGCCACGGTGACCTCGGCGCCGCCGGCCAGCGCCACCACCCGTGCGTCGCCGCCGTCGGTGGCGTGCCAGGTGAACGACTCGGACGCCGCCAGGGTGCGGGTGAAGCGGCGCCGCCTTCCATCCACCGTCACCGTGACCTCCGGTACCTCGGTGGAGGTGTGCGGGCGCAGGGTGAACGCCACCCGCGGCTCCTCGTCGCCCTCGCCGAAGAGGGCGCGCGACAGCTCCGCCGCCTGGGTGAGCGAGCGCAGGAATGCGCTCCCCGGCACGGGCGCGGCGCCCGCGCGGGCCACGTAGCGCGGCCCCTGCCGCGACACCAGCGGGCGCACGGCCTCCTCCAGCTCCGAGAACGCGCTGGCGCCGGGCTGGAACACGCCCTGGAGATCTCCGACCGAGGCCTCCTGGCGCGCGTCGCCGCGGAAGGGGAAGCGCCCCCGCAGCTGCCGCAGCGCGGCGCAGAACTGCCCGGCGGCGGCGTTCGCGCCCGCCCCGGCGGCCGGCACGGGCGGCTGGTCGTCGCCCGGCCGGGGGAGCGCGTCCAGGGCGGGGCCCAGCGCCCGCCGGGCGCCGTCCACCGGCTCCAGCAGCAGCCGCTGCACCGCGGCGCCCACCGCGCCCGCCTCGCCGTCGATGCGGAAGCCCTGCGCCAGCCGGCGCACCTCGCCGTCGGCCTGCGCGGCGGCCTGGCCGGCCAGCACCAGCGGCTGCTCGCGCAGCTCGCGCGGCGTGGCCACCGCCTGCTGAAGGGCGGAGCGCAGCCCGCCGAGCGCCACCAGGTACGCGCCCGTCCCTTCGGCGGCCACGCGCCCCGCCTGTCCGGGGGGGACCACGCGGTGCACGGGCTGGAACACGCGGTCCACGCGGGCCGAGTCGACCTGCGT
>Ga0247773_1000767_pt1 | contig 11525 bp, 6 predicted proteins | sample UWRJL092311B6_FD_179934 | JGI IMG/M metagenome (GOLD analysis project Ga0247773, IMG submission 179934) | Plant litter microbial communities from Arlington Agricultural Research Station in Wisconsin, United States - UWRJ-L092-311B-6 | ecosystem: Environmental > Terrestrial > Plant litter >...
AGTTTGCGCTCGACCAGAGCTTCAAGAGCATTCTGGGGCCGCTCGAACCGTACAAGAAGTACGTCAACGTCTACCAAGGGTTCAAGTATCCCAACGCCGGCGGCCCGCACTTCGACGCGGTGAACTTTCTCACCAACTCGCACGACATCGAGGGCAACGCACCGCGCCTCAGCATCGACTACGCGATCGGTCAGAAGCTCGGCATCAAGCCGCTCAACCTCGGAGCCTCGGCGCGCCCGCTCGGCTCAATCACGCTCTACCCGAAGGTATTTTGGGATGGCACCGGTTTCATCGAAGCCGAGAAAAACCCGGTCAAGGCCGCGGATGCAGTGTTCGGTGGGCTGAAGGCCCCGACCGGCGTCAATCCAGACGTCGAGGCGCGAGAAGCGTTGCTCAAGCTCACGGAGGGAGAAGTCCAGGGCATGCAGCAAGAGCTGTCCTCGCTCACTTCGGAACAGAGCAAGCTCAAGGCGCACCTGGACGCTTTGCTGGCCTTGCACGGCAGCGGCGGCGGTGGGGGCGCGCTCAGCTGCACGGCGGCCCCTGCCCTGCCGAACGTAGAAAAGATCCGCGCGCTCAACATGCCCGATGTCACGCCCGAGGGCATGCCGAATTGGTACTTGGGTGACTACCAAGGGGACAACCAAAACTTCCCGCTGATCTTGGCTGCGCAGATGGAGGTCGCCGCTCAAGCCATCATTTGCAATGCGTCACCGATCGTGACTCTGCAAGCGATGTTTTCCACGTCGGCGATGAACTTCAAGTTCATGGGCATCAACAAGGCACATCACAACGACATCTCCCACAACGGGCCAGAGATGAACCCGGAGATGCCGAGTAGCCCGCTAGTGACCGACTTTGCGATTGCGCAACGTTGGTTCACCGATCAAATCGTCGAAGGCTTGGTCAAACCGCTCTTGGCCGACGACCCAGCGGCCCCTGGCAGCAAGATCATCGACAACACCATCATCTACGTTTGCAGCGAGATCGGGGACGGCCAAAATCACACCCTCAAGACGACAGAAGTGCCGTCCTACCACCCGCCGCCGCAGCCCTTTACGTCCACCTACCTGCCGCTGATCACCATCGGCGGCGGCGGAGGCGCGCTGAAGACTGGGCGTATCGTGCGCAACGCGGCCGATCGTCCTGCGAGCGATCTGTACCTGACGCTTGCCCAAGCCATGGGCGCCCCGCTGATGAGCTTCGGTGACTCGACCGGCGTGATCCAAGAGGTGCTGACGTGACGCGCCAGGCTTCGCTACGACGCGCCGTCGTTCTTCTCGGCAACAGCGCGCTGTTGGCAGGCGCCGTGGCTTGTTCAGCGGGTAGCGACCCGAACCCGCTGGCGCGCGGCGGCGGCAGCAACAGCGCCGGCGGCGGCAGCAACAGCAGCAGCGGCGCGGGCGGGAGCCAACCGAGCGCAGGAACCGGCAACATCAGCGGTGATGCGGGTTCCAGCACTGTCAGCATCAAGCAATTGCTTCAGACCTGCGGCACCTCCGCACTCGGCCGCCCGCAATTGCGCCGCCTCACGCGTGGCGAGCTGCAGCGTTCACTCGACGACATTTTCCCGCAAGTGAAGGGAAGATGGTCCGTGTCGATCTCCGAGACCGAATCTGCGTTGGGCTTCGACAACGACCCTTCCGTGCTCACCGTCGGCGGGCAGGTCGCGGGAAAATTGCTGGACACGGCAAGTGCCCTGGCCACCGCGCTCGTCGCCGACGACGTGCTCCCACAAGTATTGCCGTGCGCCGCCAGCGCGGGCAACCGTGCCTGCGCTCAGACCTTCCTCGACCAATTCGGGCGGCGCTTGTTCCGCAGGCCGCTGAGCCAAGCGGACCAAGATCGCTACCTTTCGTTCTTCGATGCGCGGCTGGCCGCTTCGGATTTCAAGAGCGCGTTGCGCTGGCTGACAGTCGGATTGATCCAGTCACCGCACGCCATCTATCGCCGTGAGGTGGGTACACTCTCGGGCAGCGAGTACCAGCTCTCACAACACGAGATCGCCGGTGAGCTCGCGTACATGTTCACTGGCACGACGCCCAGCGCCGAGTTGCTCGCTCAAGCGGACATGGGGCAACTGGACACACCTTCACACCTGGCGGCGGTCGCCGGACAGCTTTTGGCCACGCCGAACGGGCAAGAAACGCTGCAGCGTTTCTTCAAAGGTTGGCTCAGTTATGATCAGGTGTCGGGCAGCCTGCCCAACGTCTCCGATTTCGCGGCAGTAGCGACGGACATGGTGAAGGAGACGCAAGCGTTCATCCAACAGGTGGTGCTCACCGATCGCGGCGGGCCCAAGGAGTTGCTCACGGCGTCCTACACGACGCCCTCGCGCGCGCTTGCATCGTTCTACAATTTGCCCAGCCCCAACGCGGACTACGAAAGAGTGCAGCGCCCCTCCGGCAAAGGTATCGGCGTGCTCGCGCAAGGCTCGTTGATCGCCGCGCACTCGCACGAAACCTCGTCCTCGCCCACACTGCGTGGCTTGCTGGTATTCGAGCGCCTTTTGTGTGGGCAACGCCCGCAAGTCCCGGCCGACGTGCCCACGCTCGTGACCGCATCCCCTGGGGTCAAGACCACCCGACAACGCTACGAAGAGCAGCACATGTCCGCGGGCCAGGCCTGCCCGAAATGCCACACGTTCTTCGATCCGCTCGGCTTTGGCTTCGAGCACTACGACGAAGCGGGTCGCTATCGTGAGCAAGAGGTTGGGCTTCCGATCGACTCCTCCGGGAGCTTGAAGGAAGGTAGCACCGAGCTCTTCACATTCAGCGGCCTGGACGAGCTGTCCCAGCACCTCTCCGAGCAGGAGAAGGTGGGGCTGTGCAGCAGTGGCTACGTCAATGCGTTCGCCTTCGCCAACAACGTGGCCTGCTTGGGCGAAACCCAGCGCGCCCAGTTCGTGGCGGGCAAGCTCGGCTTCATCGATTACTACGCTTCCCTCGCCGCCGAGCCGAGCCTCAGCCGTCGCAAGTAACGGCTACGTTGCCCATGACTCGAAACAGGCGCGAGGCTAGCGGATTCCGCCTCAGCCAGGACCCCAGCCGTTCGCGCCAATACCGGGGCCGTAGAAGGCTGGTTCGCGGCGCGCGGCCTATGTTAGCCTGAGCGCAACGTTTTTCTGCCAGCTCATGCCCCCCTTTCGTTCGCCACCGATCGATGCACCTGTAATCGATCTGCCGCCGGCCAATAGCCAACAGACGCTGGACGGCACGGTGTCCTTGGCGGGGACGTTCATCGCTGACTCGACCCTGCCCGAGGGCGAGCTCCCCCCGCCGACCTCCACCGCGGAGCGCGTCTCTGCCGCGCCCATCTCGAGCTCGGAGGCACGACATCTGAACGAAGTCATTGACCCCAAGCGCTATACGGTGCTTGGCAAAATTGGCGCCGGCGGGATGGCGACCGTGTATCTGGCGCGCGACCAATCGCTGCTGCGTAGCGTGGCACTCAAGGTCCAGCACGTCGATCCGGACGGCGTGAGCGGGCGGTTCCTCGAGGAGGCTCAAGTCCTCGGGCAGCTGGAGCACCCGAACATCGTCCCGCTCTACACGCTGGAATTTTCGCCGGATGGTCCGTCGTTCAGCACGATGCGCTATCTACGCGGTAGCTCGCTGCACGACGTGCTTCGTTGCCTGAGCACCGGTGATTCGGCGATCGTCGCGGAATATTCGCTGACGCGGTTGATGCAAATCTTCCTGCAGATCACCCAAGCCGTGTCTTACGCCCACCATCAGGGCGTCATTCACCGCGACTTGAAGCCGGCCAACGTGATGCTGGGGGAGCACGGTGAGGTCCAAGTCGTGGACTGGGGCATCGCCAAGGTGCGCTCAGCCTCTGGCGTGCACACTGACTCGCAGCGCGGCGGCCTGACCATGCCTGGTCAAATCGTCGGCACGCCTTCGTACATGGCTCCCGAACAGTGGGCGGGTGCCGTGGTCGACGAGCGCGCCGACATCTACGCACTAGGCGTGATGCTGTATGAATTGTTGACGCTGCAGCGTCCGTTCAGCAGCCAGAATCCCCTGCTCTTGTGCCGAGAGGTACTGACGGCGCCGCCGCCACCGCTGCGCACCGTGGCGCCCGACCGGAGTATCCCGCTCGAGCTCGAAGCAGCTTGCTTGAAGGCGTTGGCGAAGCTTCCCGAAGAGCGTCAACCCCAGGTGCGAGACATCTACCGCGCAGTCCAGGCGTGGCTCGAGACCGAGACGGACAAGCTTCGACGTCACGCCCTGGCCGAAGAAAAGGTCGCCCAAGCGCGCGAGTTACTCCGCGTTTATCAGCTGCAACGCAAAGTGGTCGCTGATCTGGAGCAGCGCAGCCGGGAGCTCGAGGGTAGCTTCAAGAGCTGGCAGAGCGTGGATGAGAAGCGCGAGCTGTACGACGCGGACCAAGCGGTCCGCGTCGGGCGCCATCAGCTGATCGACCTCAGCACCGATGTAGTCGGCGTGCTCACCGAGGCCCTCGGATTCGAGCGAGAAAACACTGCCGCCCGCCGGCTACTCGCGGACTACTACTGGGATCGTCTGATCGAGGCGGAGAGCTCCGCGCAGCCGGATCAGGTCGGCTTCTACTCGCGACTCGTACGTCGCTATCACGACGGCAGATATAGCAAACGCCTCTCCGGCGATGGCACCTTGACGCTGACCAGCGAGCCAGAAGGGGCGCTCGTGCGGGTCTCGCTGCTCGAAGAGCGAGACCTGCTGCTGCAACCCGGGCCTGCAATGTTTTCCGGCTCGACGCCGATTCGAGAGCTTGGGCTCGGCCCGGGTAGCTACCTCGCCCGCGTCGAGCTCGACGGGTACGCGCCGCTGATCTATCCCGTGTACATCTCGCGCAATCGAGATTGGCAAGGGGCGATCCGACTCCAGCGAGAGAGCGAAATCCAAGCTGGCTTTTGTCAGGTGCCAGCTGGACCTTTCATCGAGGGTGGCGACAGCGAAGGCTGGAGCCTGCCGCGCAGCGAGCCGGAAGTGGCAGACTTCGCGATCGCGCGCCACCCAGTAACGGTCAGGGAGTACCTCGAATTCTTGAACGACTTGGCGCGCACGGACTTGGCGCTCGCGCTTCAGCGTGCGCCCCGACGCGCACCGGACGGCGGCAGCTACGCGCTCCATCACCCAGAGCGCGGGTTCGAATTCGAACCACATCTGCCAGAGAACGTCGCAGAGCTCGACGCGCCAGTGTCGAGCGTCAGTTGGTACGACGCGGTTGCCTACGCGGAATGGCGCTCCGCAAAGGACCAGCGCACGTACCGCCTACCCACGGCGCGTGAATGGGAAAAGGCTGCACGCGGAGTCGATGGCCGCTGGTTTCCATGGGGCAATCGCTTCGACGCCAGCCTGTGCAACATTCGTGAATCGACGCAGGACGGCCCGCGTGTCGCGCAAGTCAGCTCCTTCGCCGAGGACGAATCGGTCTATGGCGTTCGCGGTATGGCCGGCAACATGCGCGACTGGACAGAGACCGCGTCAGAGCTAGGAGCGAGCTCGGCGTCCCCGCTTCGCGTAGTGCGGGGAGGCGCTTGGTACGGCGGCCGCGTCAGCGCACGCTGCGCGGACCGCTTCTGGTTCGAGCCGAACCACGTGTATTTCTTCGTTGGCTTCCGGCTCGCGTATTCGCTGACCGCCTAACGCTTCCCTTCGCTTGGCTCAGACACGTGCCAGTAAATCGTCGAGCTGAGCTAGCCCGGCGTTCGCGTCTTGGTTTTGACTGCGGATAGCTGCCTTCAGCTGCTCCACTGCGGCGCCTCCTCGGACGACCTTGCGGGCGACTTCCAGGCCCTGCCGCACGTCGCTCACTTTGTCCATGAAGAGCAGGCCAAATGCGGCGTTCAGACAGACCAGATCTTCGAAAGGGCGGCTGCCTTTGCCCGCGAGGACACGCAGCAGGCAGAGCACGTTCTCCTGTGGAGAGGCCGCGGCGGCGACGTCGGCATAGCTCGCGCGCTGGAGCCCGGCGTCTTCGGGATTGAAGTCGTACTCGCGGATTTGGCCGTCGCGCAGCTCGGCGACGCGCGTCGTTCCGAGCGTGCTGAACTCATCCATGAAGCGGTCCGGGAATTCCTTCGACCCTCCGCAGGGTACCAGCCCACGCTCGTAACCCATCTGTCGCATCACCTCGATCACCAGGGGGATTTGCCCAGGGTGAGGAACACCAATCACTTTGCGACGCTCGTCGTTGCTGTGGAAGCCGAGTGGCCCTGCAATGTGCACGGTGGTTCCGCAGCGCAACTGACTCAGCACGCGGAACATACCCGCGCCACGCGCCGCTTGCCCGACAACGGAAGTGAAGCCGAGGCGGCACTCTCGCACCGAGCGCAGCGTGCTTGCGACGCTGGCATCCGCGTCTAAACCCAGCACGGCAAATGCCTCGTGGCTGCCGCTGACGCCGGTCATGCCCGGCGCACCGACCTTGTGCACGTACACACCTGCGGCGGCCAGCACGACAGCGGCCCCGCTGGTGACGTTGATCGTCTTTAGGCTATCCATGCCGACGCCCACCAGCCCCAAATGCGGCTCGGGCGCGCCCACTTCACCGGCGCAGTGTGCGAGCCACGCCAGGTTGTGGCTTTCAGTAACGCCCAAGATCTCGGGCAGGGTCTCACCTTTGGCACGCAGCGCGGAGATGAATGCTCCCTGCTGCAGCTCGGGCTGCTGATTGCGCCAGATCTGCATGTAAGCGTCGCGGGCCTCTTCTCTGGTTAGGTCCTTGCGCTCCTGCAACCGAACGATCAATCCGCCGAACTGCCTCAGTGTTTGTTCATCGATCATCAGCGCTGCCACTTTCGATAGGTTGACCAGTTTCGGGCGGAGTAGACCACACGCCCTTTCGCGGTGGAAGCTCTTAGGGTTTTGCGCAGCTCTCGAGCCGCGCAAAACCTTTGATCACTGCGCGACGCACCAGCTCCAAACTGAGCTCGCGAATCTGCGCTGCGCTGCGCTGCGTGCCGGTGCCGGTGCCGGTGCCGGTCAGAAGAGTAACCGCTCGCTCGATGAGCTCGGACACCAAAATCGGGGACTGCATCGATTGGACGATCGGCTCGAGCTCCGCTGAAATGCGGCTGGGAAGCGCCGCGATGCGGTGTGAGAGCTCCGGATCGCGACTGGTCAGGTCGTAATAAATGTCGAGTACGCCGTCACCCTTCGGGTTGGGCTCACTGCGCATCGCGAGGCTGAATTCGCCGTTCGGGACCAGCGTGAGGCTCGCGTCCACCTGGTCGCGGTCGAGGCCCAGATTTTGATGGATTTGGCTGAAATCGGCGCCAGCCGCCAGTTTTCCGACCAGTGGCGCCACGACCTCCAAGCCAATCGCGCGGGGGACCGGGAAAAAACCGGCGGTGGCCAGACTGAAAGCCTGATGCGGCGCAAGCTCGAGGCTGCCCCGAGCATTCAAGAGTCGTTGCGCTTCCCACCACCAAGATTCGGCCGAGCGATTGTTGGCGTAGAAGAAGCGCGCCAATTGCAAAAATGAGAATGCCTCACCGCGCAAGTAGTCAGCATAGGCTTGCCACAATTGGCGACCGTCGAGCTCCGGTCGACGACGCAAGGTGAGCCAGGTGTAAGCGGCGCGATGTCCGCTCTGTAGCGCGAGTGTGACACCGGACGAGAGTATCGGGTCGACGAACACGGCGGCGTCACCAGCCGCGGCCCAGCCCGCGCCCACGGGCGACTCGGCCCAGGAGGACCAGTCCTGAGTCACCCCGACTCGCTTATTCTCCGGCAAGATGTCGTCGCGCAGCGTCGCGTGCACGAGCAAGTCTTTGATCTCCGGACAGCTCTCCAGGGCCTCGCGATAGAGCAGCTCCGGCTCACGTCCGGCCAGCGCTTCGCGAAAGTGCCGACGGTGGGTAACGAAGCCGACGCTCATCAGGTCCGCGCCAATCGGGAAATACCAGATCCAGCCGAGTGGCACGCTGGCGATGAAAACGGTGGTCGCCTCGCGCGTGCCGGACAGCGTGCTCTTCCACTCCGCTCCGGAAAAGTAGCCGTAGACGGCGAAATTGTTCATCTGCGGGTCGCGCACGCGTTGACCACGGGTGAGCAGCGCGGAGAGCCCACTGGCGTCGAGCACGAAGGGCGTGTCGATGATGCCCTCCTCGCCCTGGTCATCCACGTAGCGAACCCCGCACACCGCGCCATTGTCGCGCAAAATCTCGGTAACGGAGACGCCTTCTCGGCAATCGGCACCGAGCTCCCGAGCTCGCTCGAGCAGCATTCGATCGAAGCGTGAGCGTTCCACGTTGAAGCCGACGAACGGCATTCGACTCGGCCGAAAGCGATCGCTGAACGTGCTCAGGTCTTGGCCAAGCACATCGATGGTCCGCTGTGGTCCAAGTTGCTCGGTGTCGTCGCTGATCTTCAGGTAGTCGGCGTTCCAAGGCACTCGGTCGGCGCCCCAGACGAAGGTGATGCCGACCTTCTTGACCGCCCCGCCATTGTACAGCTGGTCGTAAACGCCGAGCTCCCGCAGCACGGTATTTGCCACCGGAATAGTAGATTCTCCAATGCGCCAGCGAGGGAAGCGTGCTTTCTCCAGCACGGCAATCGATGCGTCCGGCGCGTAGCGCGCGGCAATCCCGGCGAAAGCGCTGCCCGCCGGCCCTCCGCCGATCACTACACAATCCTTGTACTCACGATGTTGCGGCTTCAATCGCTCGGCCTTTCGTCGCTCTTCCCTGATTAGTCGGGCTATGCTCTACTCGAAGCGTAGCTGTCGCTCCAAGTGCGAAAAAGGTCGAATTCCAAGCCGAATTCGCCCTCCGACTCCATCATGCTCGAATGGCTCGAAATCTCGTCTAACGCGTTTGCGTCGCCGAGCGCGACAGACTCGACGGGGCTGACCGTAGTCGCTACGGCGACGCGAGCCTTCCTGCACGAGCCGCACGCGCTCGGCAGCGACCCGTTCGACGCGCCCATGCGCGGCGCAGGGTCACCTGAAACCACTCATTGGCTCCTGGAAGGCGCGATCGCCGCGGCCGGCCGCGCGTTCCATGCGGCGCGAGGCGCAATTTCGCCTGCCGCTGGCTCGCTGGGCAGCGCAGCGCACTGGGCCTATCGCCTTGTCGGCTATTTCCACACAACGGACGCAACACGCCGGCTGCTACCGCTAATCGCACTGCGTTTTGCGGCGTCCGGCCAGCGTCCGCTCAGCGCGTGGGCCAAGCTGAAGATCAACGAAGAATCCGGGCACGAGCAGCTCGCCCTGCGCGATCTGAGCGAGCTCGGCTATCGCGCGCAGGGGCTGGTCAGCGCGTTCGTTCCGCCACGTGCAGCAGCCTGGGTTGCGCTCTTCGAGCGCCTGGCCAAAGCGGATAATCCAGTCGGCTGCGTGGGCTACGCGCACGCGCTGGAGCGGCTCGCGTTGCTGCGCGGCCCGACGGAAGTCGACGCGATCGAGCAGAGTTTGCCCGTGGGCGTGAACGCGACGCGCTGCTTACGCGTGCACAGTGCGCTCGGCAGTGACGCGCACCACGTACGCTCGAACGTGACCACGACCGCCGCGTTGAATGCGGACGACCGCCGAGCAATCGCCCATGCGTGCTACCTGACCGCGCGCATCTACTTCGATCCTACGCTAGACGATGACTTTCATTCAGCCGGACTCGAAGCGAAAGTGCTGGCCTATCGCGAGCACACTCCCTCGAGCCCTGTCTACGACAGCTAGCGACAACGTCCGACAGACACGACAGACACGACAGACAACCGACCGCCAACTCCAATTAGGTGACCCCAATGAAAGAGACATGGCTCAAGATCATCACCCGAGCGTGGGACGAACCAGCCTTCAAAACCAGGCTGCTCACGCAAACCGATGAAGTGCTGAAGGAGTACGGTCTCAAGATCCCACCAGGGGTAACTTACCAAGTGGTCGAGGACGAGGCCGCGGGCAAACGCTACCTCGTGCTACCCCCAAAGCACACCGCCGACCTGGAGGACATTTCCGATCGCAGTGCCCAGAGCGGCGATCCAGGGTTCTGAGAGGTCAGACGGGTGTCAGGGCCGCTTTGCTTGGAAGTTTGCCGGATAACCAAGCAGAGCGTCCGTGAGGTTCTTCACCTGGGGAACGCCTAGACCGGTCACGGGATCCCATTGTGATTTTGCGCGATACCCTGCGAGCGTGTGGTGCTCCGAGCGGCCTTGCCCGGAGACCACACGAAACTCGATATCCGAATTACCGTAGGCGATCCCCCGCAGTGCAGCGAACTTCCCGGTGTCGGGCAACGTACCGCCCAGGTAGTACAGTAAGGGATTGATGAAGCCGACCGGCGGTAGCTGATTGGCTTTTCGTCGAGAGTTTGCAATGGCGATGATGGTCGCCCAGATCGGCGCGGCCATGCTCGTTCCGCCCGCATATCCAATCAGCTGACCATTGACCACGAGCCGGTAGCCCATCGCCGAAATTTCATCATTGTCGCCCAGCGAAAGCGCTGGGCCCGAGGCCATCAGCGCCACGTCCGGGAAGCCACGCCCGTAAGGCAATACGGCGGGCAGGTTGGTTCCACGCGAATAGCTGCGTTGCGCGCTCGTTCCCACCACGAGCGGCCGCTGCCAGGCGGGCAGCGGTACGCGTTCACTGAAGCCGCCGCTGGTCGCCAGCGAATTGAACGGCAGCTCTTTGGCGAGTGCTGGGTCCGGCGGAAGAGGACCGCTCCAAGCGATTTCGGTCCGCGGATCCAAAGACGAGACGAGCGTCCCTCCTACCGAAAGCACGAGGTCCTCGCTGGACGGAAAGGTCGCGTGCGGCCAGGCCGCACGAGCCACTTTGCCTGACGAGCGGCCGCTGGCTTTCTCCGTTGAATCGTCCTCCAGGCTCGCGCCCGGGCGCCCATCGTAGACACCCCAATCCCCCGCGGCGGCGATCACCGTAATACCGTAGGCAGCGGCCTTGGCCAGGGCGAGCGCGATCGAGCCACGGCTGAACTGGCGATAGTAACTATCCTCGGGCAGCGTCCAAGTCATACACAGAACGTTCGGGGCGCGTGGGTCGCTGACCGCCATTTCGATCGCGGCCAACCACGGATCGGGCAGATCCGGGGCCAGCTCGTAGACCAAGATTTTGGCTGCCGGGACCAATCCTCCGACCCATGCTGGCCCCATACAGGCCTCGATCCGGTTGAGCGAGCTTCCCTGCAGATCGACGGCTTTCGGTCCTACCGGTACGAACTCGATACTCGGCCGGCCTGCGCCGACGGCATCCCAGAATGCATGCAAGTCACTCAGCAATTCGTCGCCATGCTCGGCCGTGGCAATCGACATGATGGCGATGGTCTGACCCTCACCCTGGCAATCCTTCGGGAAATCGTAGTAGTCGCGAACCATTTGGGGCGTCATGCCGTTTTCGAGGCGCGGCTGCTGAGCGCTCTCGGAGTCGATCGCCCGCGTGCCCTTGCTCGCATCGGACATGAACCCGCCGCGCACTGGCGGGCTGGGCGCGCGAATCGGCCGCGGTTCTCGGGGATTTTCTGGCTTCGGCGCGCCGCAGCGCGAGAGGTGCAGGCTGCGGATTTCGTGCTCGAGCGCTAC
>Ga0247773_1000768_pt1 | contig 11523 bp, 9 predicted proteins | sample UWRJL092311B6_FD_179934 | JGI IMG/M metagenome (GOLD analysis project Ga0247773, IMG submission 179934) | Plant litter microbial communities from Arlington Agricultural Research Station in Wisconsin, United States - UWRJ-L092-311B-6 | ecosystem: Environmental > Terrestrial > Plant litter >...
CGCGCGTGGCACACGAGCCTTCCACCCTCTCCCGCGAAGCGGGGGAGGGTACGCGCTCTCGGGCGCGGGGAGGGGGCCCCCGCGGGGCCTGCGAATCGGACAGACGGCGGCTCGCCCCATCAACATCAGTTTTCCCTCCGGGCCCATTCTGCCCAAACGGTTGTATTTGCGATACATAGCATGCTCCGGAGCCCGCAGGTGGCTCGGTTTTTGCCCCCGCTGCAGCACGGGTGGCCCGCTCGCCGCGAGCCCCCACCGCGCCCCGATCCTTGACGCACAACTCCAGTCCCGCTCGCCCGGGGAGGAGAGGCACACCTTGGCAGCCGCTGATTCGAAGGGGACCATCCTGGTCGTCGACGACAACCCCGACAACGTGGAGATCCTCCGCGCGTTCCTGGAAAGCCGCGGCTACGCGGTGGCCCAGGCGCCCGACGGCCGCACCGCGCTGGCGCGCATGGAGCAGGTGCGCCCCGAGCTGGTGCTGCTCGACGTGATGATGCCGGGGATGGACGGCTGGCAGGTGTGCCGCACCATCAAGAGCCACCCCGAGTTCGGCGGCAGCACGCGCGTGGTGATGGTGACCGCCAAGGGCGCGTTCGAGGACAAGCACGAGGGGCTGCGCTCCGGCGCCGACGACTACGTGGTGAAACCCGTCGACTTCAAGGACCTGCTGGGCAAGGTGGAGCGCAACCTGGCCGCCAGGGGCAGCGCCGCGTGAGGATCGTCGGATACGCGGGCGACACCGCCCTTCAGGAGGCGCTGGCCGAGGCCGCCGGCCGCCTGGGTGCCGAGCTGGTGAGCATCAACGCCGGAGCCGGCGGGCTGGCCGCCAACACCGACCAGCTCCTCCCCGTGCTGCGCACCCACCCCAACGCCCTGGTGTTCGAGGTCAAGCCCGACCTCCTGGCCACCGTGCGCACCGAGACCCGCGCCCGCGACATCTCGCTGATCGCCGCGTGCAACGGCGTGGAGGACGTGCGCCGCGCCGTGCGCTGCGGGGTGGACGACTGGATGCTGCTGCCGGCCAGCACCGACGAGGTGCACGCACGGCTCACCGCGCTGGGCTACCGCCCGCGCGCCGCCGGCGACCAGCCGCCCGGCGAGCTGGCCGACCACATGCGCTACGAGGAGCTGCTGTACGACCGCTTCACCGGCTTCCCCACCCTGCCGGTGATGCTGGAGCGCGGCCGCGAGCTGCTGGAGCGCCGCGGGCGGATGACGGTGCTCTACATCGAGTTCGTGCGCTACAGCAAGCTCGAGGAGATCTACGGCTGGGAGAAGCTGGACGCCGTGCTGCAGAGCACCGCGGCCGCCGTGCGCGACTTCTACGACTCGCGCACCGGCGGCGAAGAGAACCTGCTGATGGTGAGCCACACCGGCGACGACGACTTCATCTTCTTCACCGACCTTCCCGACGCGGTGGAGACGGCCGAGCGGCGCATCAACGAGATCACCCACGAGCTCGAGCAGCACGTGCGCGGCCGCATCGAGGCCGAGCACGGCGAGGACGTGGCGGGGCTGTTCGAGATCTACGTGGGCTCGGCCACCCTCTTCCGCAACCCCAAGATCCGCCCCGAGCGCATCATCTACCGCGGCATCCGCGAGGCCGCGGCCGCGGCGCGCGGCGTGGAAAGCCGCGAGCGCAGCCGCAAGGTGGCGGGGCTCAAGGAGACGATCCGCGAAGAGGCGGTCTACATCGTCTACCACCCGATCGTGGTGACCGAGACCAAGCAGGTGTACGGCTACGAGGCGCTGGCGCGCGGCACCCACCGCGCGCTGCGCTCGCCCGAGGTGATGTTCGGGGTGGCCGAGGAGGCCAACCTGATCTGGGAGCTGTCGCGCCTGTGCCGGCGCAAGGCGATCCAGGGGATGGACGAAACGCTGGCCGCCGGGCAGTTCCTCTTCCTCAACATCGACCCGCACGACTTTCGCGACCCCTCGTTCCGCTTCGACGAGGAGGACATGAACGTGCCGCACCCCGAGCGGATCGTGCTGGAGATCACCGAGCGCACGGCCATCACCGACTATCCCACCTTCCAGGGATACCTGCGCGCCTTCCGCGAGCGCGGCTTCCGCTTCGCCGTGGACGACGCGGGGAGCGGCTACGCGGGGCTGGGGAGCATCGCCAACCTCGAGCCCGACTTCATCAAGCTCGACATCTCGCTGATCAGCGGCATCGACGCCAACTTCATGAAGCAGAACCTGGTGGAGACCATGGTGTCGTTCGCCAACGACAACGGCATCAAGGTGATCGCCGAGGGCGTGGAGCGCGAGGAAGAGTACGAGACGGTGAAGCAGATCGGCGTGCACCTCACCCAGGGCTTCTACTTCCACGACGCCCAGACGCGCGGCGCGATCGCGGCGGCCGCAAAGGTGTGAGGCATCGCCCGCAAGGGCGGTGAGGCGGACCGCCGTTGGCGGGGCTGGCGAGGCGGGATGAAGGTGAATAAAGTGAACGGCGGAGCGAGGGGCGCTCCGCCGTTTCTTTTCACCCTCCGACTGTCGAAGATTCCGCGTGGCCTCCCCGTATTCTCCCCCGGTCTCCGATCTGCTGGAAGTCGGCTATCCCGCGCTCGACCTGGACTATGCCGAGCACTTCGGCCTGGCCCCCGAGCACGTTCCGGAGCTGATCCGGATGGCGTGCGACCCCGTGCTGAACGACGCCCCCAGCGAGGGTCAGGAGGTGTGGGGGCCGGTGCATGCGTGGCGCGCCCTGGGTGAGCTGCACGCGGCGGACGCGGTGGAGCCCCTGGTGGCGCTGCTGGAAGGGATCGTGGACGACGAGTTCAGCGGCGACCTGGCCCGCAGCATCGCGCGGATCGGCACGCCGGCGCTTCCGCACCTGCTGAGCCTCGCCCGCGGCACCGGGCGCAACGCCGACGCACGCGCTCTCGCAGCCCGCGCGCTGGCCGACGTTGCGCCAGACGAGCCGGAAACCCGCGCCGAGGTCATCGCCGCGCTCACCCGGCTCGTGGAGGACGAGCCCAATTCCGACGTGGTAGCCGAGGCGGTGAACGGGCTGCTCGACCTCAAGGCGGTGGAGGCGGCCCCCGCGATCGAGCGCGCGCTGGCGGACGGGCGGCTGGAGGTGGACGCGTGCGGCGACTGGGAAGACGTGCGGGTCGAGCTCGGCCTGCTCGAGGAACGCCTGACGCCGCCGCCGCCGAGCTTGCTGGACCGGCTGATCGAAAAGGATTATGCTGACGATCCGGCGGGCGCCGCGCGCATGCGGAAGATCTTCGACGACCCGGTGTTGCTGGCGGAGCTGCTCGCGACGAAGATCCTTCCTACCGGGCCCGGCCAGCTTGCGGCCGTGCCGTATGCGCCGCCTCACGACCTGAGGGAACCGGGTCCCCCGGCGAAGCGTTCCGGCGCGTCCGCCGGCGCCAAGCGGAAGATGGCCAGGCAGTCGCGCAAGAAGAACCGGAAGCCGAGGTGACGGCGTGGCGCGAACCGTTTGCGCGCACGCTGGCACGCGCCTCGCGCAAACGGACACCGCGGAACACCAGTCACCGACAAGGCCGAAGGGATGAGCGAGCCCGTGCAAGCGCAGTCACCCGTGGCGGAGGCGCCGCAGCCGGCCGGCGACGGAGCGGTGCCGGCCACGCCCTCGCCGGTGCTGGAGCTGGCGCGGCTGCTGGAGGGGCGCCGCGGCGAGCGGCACGTGGTGGCGCTGCAAGACTTTCCCGACCCCGACGCCATCTCGTCGGGGATGGCCTACCGCGAGCTGGCGGGCGCCTTCGGCATCACCGCCGACCTGATGTACGAGGGAGTGATCAGCCACCCCGAGAACCTGGCGCTGATCAACCTGCTCGAGATCCAGGTGATCGCCTGGACGCGCGAGGTGGACCTGGAGCGCTACGGCGCCGCAGTCTTCGTGGACAACCAGGGCACCACCACGCACCTGGCCGAGCGGCTCAAGCAGGCGGGCGTGCCCACCCTGGCCGTGGTGGACCACCACGACCCGCAGGACTTCCTCGACCCCGTCTTCAGCGACGTGCGCCCGCTGGGCGCGGCCGCCACCATCTTCGCCGAGTACCTGCAGAGCGGCGCGGTGCTCAAGCTCGATGCCGGCAACGTGGCGCACGTGCGGCTGGCCACGGCGCTCATGCACGGGCTGCACAGCGAGACCGACGGCTTCGTGCGCGCGCGGCCGCCCGAGTACCAGGCAGCCGGCTACCTGAGCCGGTTCATGGACTCGGACCTGCTGGAGAAGGTGCTGTGCGTGCAGAAGTCGCACGCCACGCTGCGGGTGATCGAGGAGTCGCTGCACGAGCGCACGGTGCGCAACGGCTTCTCGGTGGCCGGCGTGGGCTACCTGCGCTGGGCCGACCGGGACGCCATCCCCCAAGCCGCCGACTTCCTGCTCGCCGAGGAGAACGTGCACACGGCCGTCGTCTACGGCCTGCTGAGCGACGAGGAGGGCCGCGAGGTGATCTCGGGGAGCCTGCGCACGCAGAAGACCACGCTGCAGGTGGACCGCTTCATCAAGGACGCGCTGGGCGAGGACATGCGCGGCCGCCCCTATGGCGGCGGGCGCAGCCGGGCCGGCGGCTTCGAGATCGACTGCGGCTTCCTGACCGGCGACGAGGACGACGCCGAGCAGCGCCGCCTCAAGTGGCAGCTCTACGACCGCCGCATCCGCCGCAAGCTGTTCCGCGCCGCCGGCGTGGAAGACCTCGACTACGTGCTGGAGCGGGCGGGCGACGCGGAGGACGAGGAGCGGGAGCGTTCGTAGCGCCGACGGCATCGCGAACGGGATCGATATCTCCGGATCGATATCACCGGATCGATGATCCCGGATCGATATCCCCGGATTGAAATCCGGGGCTGGACGTCGGGAAGTCCGCCTTCGCGGACCGCACGCCGACATCTTTTCTCGGAGCCGACACATCTCGACAGGCAAGAAGAAGCGCGGAGGCTGATTACCAGCCGCCGCGCTTCGTCGTCTTCTCTCGTACTCCGTACTTTCGTACTTCCGTTACGACACCACCTGCGTGACCCACTCGCAGCTGTGGCCGCCGCGGGCCTCGCAGCGCGGGTGCGACGCCGAGGTCTTGCGGCCGGTGTACTCGGTCACCAGCTCGCTGAGCGCGCCCGAGTAGAAGGCGCAGGCGGCGCCGCCCGGGTCGGCGTGGCTGGTGATGGAGCCGGCGATGTTGAGCGCCACCGGCTTCACCGTCACCGTCATCTTCGCCTCGCCCGAAAGCTGGCGGAACAGCTTCTCGGCCGCCTTGCGGGCGGAGCGCTGCTTGGCGCCGGCGGGGAGGAAGCGCACCATCTTGCGGAAGGGGCCCGAGCGCTCGCTCCAGGCGTGGCGCGCCACGCGGCGGCCCGCCTCCTCGAAGATCTCGTCACCGTCGGGGCGGCGGATCACCAGGCGGATCAGGTCGGCCACGGTGTCGGGCCGCTGCATCCGCTTCCGCTTCACCTCTTCCTGGAAGTGGTGGATCTGCCGGAACACCACGTCGCTCAGCCCCAGCCGGCGGGGCATGCTGGCCGACGGGTTCTCGCCTTCCAGGTACTCCTCCGGGCGGTCCATGTCGCGCATGGTCTCCAGCAGGATGAGCGGAAAGACGGGGGTGACGGTGGCGCCCGCCCCGGCGGCTGCATTGGTGGACATCTGTGGCGGTGACGTGGGCTGAGGACGGCGTACTGGAGGGCCGGAATTTCGTCCCGATCCCCCGTTCTGGCAAGTACGTGGCAGACAATGGAGCTGACTCGCAGGCTGCCGCACCCGTGCGGGTCCGCTCATGGCGCCCGCCGAGCCTGGCGGGCAGGCCGCGCGCCGGGGGAAACGTCACGGATGCGCGATCGCGCATATGCCATCATCCTCTCCACCGGGCCGCAGGCGCCGAACACATGCGTGCGCGCGGTCAGCGGCCGGTTGAACTCCATGAGCAGCGCGGTAGGGATCACGTCCATGGCCAGCGTGGAGCAATCGGGCGTGAGGAGCACGAAGCGCGATCCGGCCTCTGGATACAGGCGCAGCATCTTTCCGGTGTCCGCTTCCCACACGCGCACGCCGTCGAACGCCTGGCTCAGCACCAGCGCCCCGTCGGGCGAGAAGAAGGCGCGGTGGACGCTTGCATCATGGCCGAACATCTCCACCAGCTGCCCCGTCGCGGGCGTCCAGACGCGCACCAGCCCGTCGCGGGTGGAGATGACCACGCGCTCCCCGTCCGGGCTGAAGCGTACGTGGAGGACTCGCTTGTCCGGGAGCCACGTCCCGCCGAACCCGGCGAAGCCAGCGGGATCGGGAAGTCGCAGCACGGTGTCGGGAACGATGGCGTCGCGGCGGGCGTGCCACACCCGCACGGTGCCCTCCTCGCCCGCCGTGACGATGCGCGTACCGTCGTCGCTGTAGGCCGCGGTGTAGACAGGTCCGGAATGGCCGAACAGCGTGTCGACCGCCGCGCCGGTGGCGACGTCGACCACCACCGTGAAGCTGTCTTCGTAAAGCACCTGGTCGAGGTGGCCCTCCGGCACGAGCATGCGCGTGCCGTCGGGGCTCAGCCGCGCCTCGAGGTCCGGCGCGGCGGTCTCCACCGAGCCGTGGGCGGATACGGAATGCCCGATCCGCTCGCCCCCGGCGGCATCCCACACGGCGATCTCGCCCACGTTCACCATGGCCACGATGCGGCGCCGGTCGCGCGTGAGCACCGGGAAATCGGCCGGGCGGTCGGGCCCGCGCAGCACGGGAAGCCGCGCGGCAAAGCGCAGCCTGAACACCGCCGCGCTATCGATGGGCACCGGCGTGCCCGTGCCCGGTTCCCAAAGGCGCGCGGCCCCATCGCCGGCGACGCTCAGCACGCGCGAGCCATCCGGGGTGATGGCGACGTGCGTCACGCCCGCCGCGTGGCCGGCGAGCACGGCGAATGTCTCCCACCGGCCGGTGCTTCCCATCGTCCACACCCGCGCGGTTCGGTCGTCGCTCCCGGTGACGATCACCGCTCCGTCGTGCGAGAACGCAGCGGTGTTGATGGGGCGGCGGTGGCCCGGCAGGATGGTGGCGGCGGTGTCATCCGGTGTGCGGCGGCCCGCGCGAAGCCTCCACACCCGCGCGTACGTTTCCTCGTTCTCCTCCGCACCGCCCCCGCTTTCCAGATAGATCCCCTTCTTCGCCCAGGTGACGGCGAGCGTTCCCGCGGGGCTGACCGCCATCCCGCCGACGCCGTGCTGCGGCGCGTCGAGCGACACCAGCGCCGTGTGGGTGAGCATGTCACTGATTGCATAGCCGTCCTCGCCCGTCTCCTCCAGCGCCAACCGTGATCCCGCCGTCGGCACCTGCACGGTGTCCGCCGCCACGCGCGTGCAGGTAGCGGGGTCGACCACGCCGGCGGAGGTGATCGCGCCTGTCCCGTCGCGGGTGAAGCGAAGGAACCTGGCGCTGGCCACGGCGCACACCGGCGCGCCGGTGCGGCCGTTCCAGAGCTGCGTGTACGATCGTACGGTGTCGAGCTGCACGGTGGTGGCCAGGCTCGCGCCATCCGGTGAGAAGCCGCCCGTCACGATGCGGCCTGAGTCGGCGGACAGCTCGGCCGTGAGCGTGGAGCGGATCGCCGCCTCGCGCAGGGCCGACAGGGCGGACGCGGTTTGCGCCGTCTCCACCGCGTTCAGCGCGTGGCGCAGGCTCCGGGCAGGGTCGATGTCCACGCTGGCGACCGCGAGCGCCGCCTGCAGCCCCGCCCGGGCCTGGTTGCGTTGCCGCCGCGCCACCAGACCGAAGCCCGTCGCGGCGATCGCCAAGGCCGCCAGGAGGAGCGACGCCGACCACGCCAGGCGGCGGCTCCTGCGCGCCAGTCGCACGTCCTCGCCGATCAACTCTTCCTTGCTCCGGCCATGGATGGTGGCCGCCAGGTCGGCCACCTTCTCACGGAAATAGGGGTTCTGCAGCGACAGGTCCTCGAGCGTGCCGGCGCCCCGCACGTCCACCCACAGCGGCTCGTGGGTGAACACGCCGTGGTGCAGCCGCGGCGGGAGCGCCGTGGTGCGCGCGGCGTCGAAACGGCCGGCGGCGGCGTCCCACTCGATCTCGCCGTCGCTGAGCACGATCAGGAGCCGGTGCGCCGCCTTCCCTTCGCGGGCCGCTGGCGACCGGTCGAGCCAGTGCTCCACCTCGTCGCGCACCCACGGTGAGCCGGCCGACCGGGGCGAGGCCATCAGCACCAGGTAGCGCGACCCGTCCAGCGCGCGCTGGATCGTGGGCCACAGCTCGGGCGTGGCCGACAGCCCGGTCGCGTCGCGGAAGACGTGCAGCGCGCGCGGGCGGAAGAGAGGCCGGGCGAGGCGCTGCAGCCCTGCTTGCAGCCTTGGCGCAAGCCGCCCGTCGGCCGCGTGGCTGTACGAGATGAACGCGTCGTAGAGCGTCGCGGCGGCCGGAACCGGTGCGGCCGGGGTGTCGGCGGGCGTCATGTAGAGACGACGGTGGGCGGAAAGGCGAGGATGCGGGTGGGCTGGACCTTCCACGATACACGCGGGATTCCCGATCTGCGAGGATTTCGCCCGGTGCGTGCGAATGGCGGCGGGCAGCGCATCGTCAGCTGGAATCCACCCCATCCGCCGCTTCGGCAGAGCCCGGCGTGTGCACTGGATCGGCCGACGGTGGAGATGCCGGGCGGGCCTGCCTCTTGCACCCGCGGCGCGTTGACCGACGGACCCACCGACAGCCGGAGACGACCCGTGCCGCACGATCCCAACGAGAATCCCACCTGCGTCTTCTGCCGCATCATCGGCGGCGACGAGATGGTGAGCGTGATCCACGAGGACGACGAGACCATCGCCTTCCTCGACATCCAGCCGCTGCACCCGGGGCACGTGCTGGTGATGCCCAAGGCGCACTACAAGAACCTGTTCTACGTGCCCGAGGAGCTGGCGGCGCGCACCTTTGCCGTGGCGCGGCGGATCCTGCCGGGGCTGCGCAAGGCCACAGGGTGCCGTGCGGTCAACCTGTTCAGCCCCAACGGCACCGACGGCGGCCAGGACGTGTTCCACTTCCACCTGCACCTGATCCCCGTGCCGCACGGCGCGCCCTTCCCGCTGCAGCTGCCCGACGAGAGCGCCGAGGTGCCCAGCCGCTCGCAGCTCGACGTGATGGCCGCGCACGTGATGCGCTGCGTCCACGACGAGGGCGGCGACCCCCCGCAGGAGGAGGAGGCGCCGGTGGAAGCCGGAGCCGCCACCGTGGAGGCGGGCGCGCCGGCGTAATGCGGGTTCACCGGGGCCGTGGCGAAATGGGAAGGCCGGGCGTGGATGCCCGGCCTTCCCGTTTCATCCTCCGCCCACGCCCCCGATGCTCAGCAGACGGTGAAGTGGGTGCAGTGGAACTCGCAGGTGACGCACGACACGCAGGTCCCGTTGCAGCTGTTCTGGCAGGTGTTGAGGCAGGTGTTCACGCAGCTGTTGCAGGTGTTCATACACGAGCCGTTGCAGCTTTCGGTGTAGGGCGGCTCGTTCTGCCCCGCCACGGTCCCGCGCACGTCGTCGGCGCGGCGGATGTCGAACGACTCCACCTGCAGCGCGTCCAGCTCCATCTTCAGCTTCTTCATCCTTCGCTCCCGGCTCGAGGTTGGATGGATCCGGATCTGGATCCTTTCGGCCACTCATCATACGACTTTGCGACATATTGTGAAAGCTGACGGACACCGTCGAGACCGATGCCTGAGTGAGCCGTGCGCGGGGTCGGATCCGGAGTTCCACGCGGCGGTGCGCGAAGTCGAAGACGACTTTGCCGGAACGCTTCTCGACGGGTTGGAGGAGGATTGATGCCGTACGTGCAGTCGCGCCACGCCGGCACACACGAGAGGGGCCGCCGTTCGCACGGCGGCCCCTCTCGCATCCCCCCGGATAGTGCCGCCTACGGCCGCACCTCCGTCGCCGGCCCCTCGATCCCCACCCGGTCCACGGCGCTCACGGCGATGCGGTCGGCGCCGGCGGGGGCGGTCCACGTGGTCTGCGCGGCCGGGAGCACATCGGTGGTCCAGCGGCCCGCGGCGCGCGCGCGGACGGCCCAGCGCGTGGGCGCGGTGCCGCCACCCGGCGCGATCGTCACCGTGGCGGGGCCGGCGGCGCCGCGCACCATCGCCAGCCGCGGCGCACCGGGGCGGCCGCGCGCCAGCCAGGGCGTGGCGGGGGGCAGCGCGCGGTCGGGGTAGGCCTCGCGCGTAAGCCGCTCGCTCAGGCTGTCGCGGTTCAGCACGAACGCCTTCATGCTGAAGTGGATGTTGCCCACGTCGGCCCCCATCCGCCCGCGGGTGACGAAGACCTGGCCAATCACCTCGTCGGCCGTCCACGGGGTGGGGGCGCCCTCGAAGGTGCGGCTGGTGAAGTTGCCCGGCCACAGGTGCCGGCCGCGCACGTTCTCGTTGGCCCACCAGTCCAGCAGCACGGGGTAGCTCTGCCCCGTGCGCGCGATGGGCCAGTACAGCTGCGGGGTGAAGTAGTCGCCCCACCCCTCGCGCAGCCACTTGCGCGCGTCGGCGTAGAGCATGGCGTACTGGTCGAACGCCGTCACGATCTGCGGCGGGTTGCCCGGGCGCCAGATGCCGAACGGGCTGATCCCCACCTGCACCCACGGCTTCACGCCGTGCACCTCGCGGTACATCCGCTCCACGAAGCGGTCCACGTTGTCGCGCCGCCAGTCGTCGCGCGACAGCCGGCCGCCGCCCGTACGGTAGCGCTGCCAGCTGGGCTCGTCGGGAAAATCGACGGTCTTCCCCGCCGAGTCGTGTTCGGGATACGGATAGAAGTAGTCGTCCACATGCACGCCGTCCACGTCGTAGCGGCGCACCACGTCCAGGATCACGGCGATGGAGTGGTCCTGCACCAGCGGCTCGCCGGGGTCCATCCAGCGGTTGCCACCGTACTGCTTCACCACCTCGGGGTGGGTGGACGACAGGTGCGCGGGCGCGTCGGGCGTCTTTGCCGTGGGGTGGCGCGCGCGGTAGGGGTTGAACCAGGCGTGCAGCTCCAGCCCGCGCCGGTGAGCCTCGGCCACCGCGAACTCCAGCGGGTCGTAGCCGTCGGAGGGCGGCGTGCCCTGCGCGCCGGTGAGGTACTCGGACCACGGCTCGAGCGTCGAGCGGAAGAGCGCGTCGCCGGCGGGACGCACCTGGAAGACGATGGCGTTCATGTGCAGCGCCGCCGCGCGGTCGAGCAGCGCGACGAGCTCCGCGCGCTGGCTGTCGGCCGAGAGGCCGGGGCGCGACGGCCAGTCGATGTTGGCCACCGTGGCGATCCACACCCCGCGGAACTCGCGGCGGACCGCCGGCACCGCCTCGGCGGCGGCGCGGGGCGCGGCCGACGGCGGCGCGGGCGAGCAGGCGCCGCCCAGCATCGCGGCGGCGAGGAGGGCGATCGGGCGGATCGGGAGGCGCATCGACTGAGCGGGTGTGGGTCCGGTGGGCGCACGCAGACGAAGGGGGACATCGTGGGCGCCCGCGCATCTGTCTGCACGCACCGTGCGCGGAGGGAACGGCGACCCCTCACCCTGGCGCTGCGCGCCTGTCCCTCTCCTGAACTGCA